>Ga0070694_100000758_pt1 | contig 18068 bp, 17 predicted proteins | sample KBSK1251metaG_FD_65470 | JGI IMG/M metagenome (GOLD analysis project Ga0070694, IMG submission 65470) | Corn, switchgrass and miscanthus rhizosphere microbial communities from Kellogg Biological Station, Michigan, USA - KBS K1-25-1 metaG | ecosystem: Host-associated > Plants > Roots >... | reverse complement strand
CCGGCGTGAGCCTCACCTGGCCGGCGTGAGCCTCACCTGGGAGGATTTCGAGCGCGTCGACATGCGCGTGGGCGTGGTGATCGACGCCCAGGAGTTCCCGGAGGCGCGGCGGCCGGCGCTCAAGCTGTCGATCGACTTCGGGCCGCTCGGCGTCAAGCGGTCGAGCGCGCAGATCACCGACCGCTACACCCCGGCCGCGCTGATGGGACGCCTCGTCGTCGCGGTCGTCAACTTCCCGCCCAAGCGGATCGGGCCCTTCGTGTCGGAGGTGCTCGTGCTCGGCGCGTACGGCGAGGGTGGCGAGGTCATCCTGCTGCGGCCCGACTTCGAGGTGTCACCGGGCGCGCGGATCGGGTAGCTCTCGCGCACGGCAGGCCGGGGAGCGGGGCGGGGGCACCATCGCCAGGACACGCTGACTCGCTTCCCTTGGCGCCGTCTCGATCGGGCCACGAGATGGGATGTCTCAGGCTTCGGTGACGCGCAGAAGACACGGTCCTGGCGAGGGTGCCCCCGCCCCGCTCCCCGGCCTGGTCACCCTCTCTGGTTCGTGACGCGCGTGGGCTACACTTGCACTCGCGATGGATGTGTCCGACTTCGACTATGAGCTGCCGACGGAGCTGATTGCTCAGGAGGGGGCGGAGCCGCGGGATGCCTCGCGGCTGCTGGTGCTGGATCGGGCGGCGGGCGGGTGGGACGATCGCGGCTTCGCCGAGCTGGCGGAGCTGCTGCGTCCCGGCGATTGCCTGGTGGCCAACCGCAGCCGGGTGATGCCGGCGCGGCTGCTGGGCGTGGCCGAGCCGGGTGGGCAGGCGGTGGAGCTCCTGCTGCTGCGCCCGGTCGCGGACGCGCGGTGGGAGGTGATGGTGCGGCCCGGCCGCCGCTGCCGGGTCGGCGCGCGCATCGCGCTGGCCGGGGGCGAGGCGCGGGCCCACGTGGTGGGGGAGGGTGGCGAGGGCACGCGGATCGTGGCGATCGAGGCGCCGTGGCCGGTGCGGGAGCTCATGGAGCGCCACGGCCTGCCCCCGCTGCCGCCCTACATCGGCCGACACGACGCGCCCAAGCCCGAGGATCGCGAGCGCTACCAGACGGTGTACGCGTGCGAGGACGGCTCGGTGGCGGCGCCGACCGCCGGGCTGCACTTCACCCCGGAGCTGCTCGCGCGGCTCGCCCATCGCGGCGTCTCGGTGCACTACCTCACGCTGCACGTCGGACCGGGCACGTTCCGCCCGATCCGCGCCGGCCGCGTGGAGGATCACCGCCTGGAGGCCGAGCCCCTCGACATCCCCGAGGCGACCGCGGAGGCGGTCGAGCGGGCCCGGCGCGAGGGGCGCCGCGTCGTCGCGGTGGGGACGACGACCACCCGGGCGCTCGAGTGGGCGACCGGCCTGGACGGACGGGTGCGCGCGCGTACCGGCCCGGCGGACCTGTTCATCCGCCCCGGTCACCGATTTCGCGTCGTGGACGCCCTCGTCACCAATTTCCATCTCCCGCGCTCGAGCCTGCTCGTCCTGGTCTCCGCCTTCGCGGGGCGCGAGCTCGTGCTGGCCGCGTACCGCCACGCGGTCGCGGCCCGCTACCGCTTCTACTCCTACGGCGACGCGATGCTGATCGTCTGAGGCATGGGCCCCTTCCGCTTCGAGCTCGTCAAGACCGACGGCACCGCGCGGCTCGGCCGCATGCTCACCGGGCATGGGCCGGTCGACACGCCGGCCTTCATGCCGGTGGCGACCCAGGGCTCGGTCAAGAGCCTGGCCCCCTCGGACCTCCTCGCCGCGGGCGCCCAGATCGTCCTCGCCAACACCTATCACCTGATGCTGCGGCCGGGCCACGAGCTGGTTCGCGAGCTGGGCGGCCTGCATCGCTTCATGGGCTGGGACGGGCCGATCCTCACCGACTCGGGCGGGTTCCAGGTGTTCAGTCTCTCGAAGCTGCGGCGGATCGGGGAGGAGGGCGTCGAGTTCCGCTCCCATGTCGACGGCTCGCTCCGCACCCTCACGCCCGAGTCGTGCGTGGCGGTGCAGCATGCCCTGGGCGTCGACGTGCTGCACCCGCTCGACGAGTGCCTGGCGCACCCGGCCACCGCCGCCGAGACCGAGCGCTCGCTCGGGCTGACCGAGCGCTGGCTCGCGCGCGCGATCGCCGCGCACCGGGCCGCGGGCTCGCCCGGCGCCCTGTTCGGCATCGTGCAGGGCGGGTCGTACGAGCCCCTTCGCCGCCGCGCGGTGGAGGCGATCGCCGCGCTGGACCTGCCCGGCCACTCGATCGGCGGGCTGGCGGTGGGCGAGCCCAAGCCGGTCATGTACGACATCACCGAGCTGGTGGCCGGGCTCCTCCCCGCCGACCGGCCGCGCTACCTCATGGGGGTGGGGAAGCCACCCGACCTGGTCGAGGCGGTGGCGCGCGGGGTGGACCTCTTCGACTGCGTGCTGCCGACCCGGAACGCGCGGAACGGCCAGGCCTTCACCCCCGACGGGCCGCTCCACATCACCAACGCGCGCTTCGCCCGCGACGGGTCGCCGCTCGACCCGGAGTGCCCCTGCGAGGGGTGCCGCCGCTTCTCGCGGGCCTACCTGCGCCACCTGTTCGCGGCCCGCGAGCTGCTCGCCTATCGCCTCCTGACGCTCCACAACCTCACCTTCTACCTGGGGCTGATGCGCGACATGCGCCGGGCGGTGGCCGATGGGGCCTTCGGGGGTTTCCGATCTCGGTTTCTCGCGCGGTACGGGGTAGAAGCCGCGACCGACCCCTAACCGGCGTCGACCGGGTGATCTGTCCCATCGGACGCCCGAGGCCCGATGCGCGGCTGATGCTCGGGCCGGGGTGATCCGTCACGGCCATCGGGTAGCGTCGCATCGGGGCCCGGGCTATGATCCCGCGTCATGGACCCGGAGCGAGAGGACATCGCGCGTTGGCTGGATGAGGGGCGTGAGCTTCTCGGGATGTTGCACGAGCAGGTCGAACACCTCGCCCAGGACAACGAGCGGCTGCGCGCCGAGCTCGGTCGCTTGGACGAGCTCCAGGCGGTCGTTGCACGCGTGAACCGCGACAATGACAAGCTGCGGGCCGAGCGAGACGAGTTGCTGGCCGCCATGCGCCGCATCGCCGACGTGGTGGAGCAACTTCGGGAATCGCGCGGGTGGGGGCGAGACGGGTAGGCGACGGTGGGATGGGCGCGTGAGCTCAGTAGGCTCCGTCCGCCCCGCGCCCGTGTCAGCCTGGTTTCAGCGCTCCGTCCGCGTGGGACTGCTCGGGTCGTCCCATGGGCATCACCGCCGCCGTTCGAGATCGAGGTCCACGCGCCTCAGTTGCTGGAGCTGGGCCTTCAGGCCGAAGGTTTCCTCCTCGCGTAGTTGGAGCTGCAGTTTGAGGTGGGTGGCTTGTTCCTCGCGCGACTGGAGTTGTACTCTGAGGCGGGTGGCTTCGTCCTCGCGAGCCAGAAGGTCGCTGAGCGTGGCCCGCCAGGCGCGGGCGTCCGCTTCCCAGCGGCTCTTCGGGAAGTCCGTCAGCAGCCGCGAGAAGGCCGCGTGCGCGGCACGGTAGTTCCGGAAGCCACTGACCGGATCGGCCTGGAGGCGTCCGAGGCTGTAGAGCGCCGAAGCGGCGGCCGGGTCACCGGGGTATTCGCGAGCCACCTCCTCGTAGAGCGCGCGGGCGGCATGTTCCCAGCCCGTTCCGGCCAGTGCGTCGGCGCGCGCCAGCAGCCGTTCAGCCTCGGACGGCCCGCGCAGCGAGGGCACCCAGCCGGTGCTACAGCCTGCAGCCAGCAGGAGGAGGGCCAGGGCGGAGAGCCCGCGCCTCACACCAGCGAGCCCACGGATCGGATCGACCAAGGCAGCTACCGCGCGACCCGCGCGAGGACCATCGTGATGTTGTCCCGCCCGCCACGCTCGTTCGCGAGGTCGACTAGACGATCACACGCGGCGGAGATTTCGGCTTCCGCCGACACAACATCAGCGATCTCACTGCTCGATACGGCGTTTGACAGGCCATCCGAGCAAAGCACGAGGATGTCCTCCCCCTGCACTCGCTGGCGGGTCATGGCGACGCTCACGTGCGTCGACGGCCCGAGAGCCTGCAAGATCACATGTCGCCGGTTGCTCTGCACCGCCTCGATAGCCGTCAACTCGCCGGTCTCGACCAGTCGCTGCGTGAGCGATTGATCCCGCGTCAGCTGCCGGATCCGCCGATCACGGACCAGGTACGCTCGACTGTCGCCCACGTGCGCGACGTACACGGAGTCGCCCAGGAGGCCCGCGGCCGTCGCGGTCGTACCCATTCCGCGCAGCTGGGGACGTGCCAGCGCGTAGGCGTGGATGTCGCCATTGGCCGTCTCGAGCGCCTCCTGCAGGCGCTCCGCGAACACCCTCGGTTCGGTGGCCTTCCGCGACGGCTCCGTCAAGTGCGAGTAGATGGTATCCGTCGCCATCCCGCTCGCAACCTCGCCGGCAGCCCTCCCGCCCATCCCATCCGCGACCACCAGGAGAACGCCGCATCGGCCCACCTTCCGTTCCAGGACGACGGACTCTCGGAGCGCGCACGGATCGGTCAGATCCGCGACCAAGAAGGCGTCCTCGTTGTCCGGCCGTGCACGGCCCACGTCCGTTCTCCCGAAGGCAGCGACCTTCACGGCGCCATGCTCCGCTGCACCTCGGTGATCAGTCGGCGAACCTTTGGCGCCGCCGCACACGAGCAGAGCGTCACGGACGCATCCAGGGCCACGAGGCGTTGGAACTCTTCCTTTGCGCGCGCCTCCTGGCCGAGGGCCGCGTACGCGAAGCCGAGGTAACAATGCGCCTCTTCCAGCTGCTTCAGGCGCGCCAGGAACTCGTCCGCCTCTTCGAGATCGACCAGCGCCCGCCGAAGCCACAGCACCGAGTCGGGGAAGTGGGCCGACACATATGCTGCCTTGCCGCGGTTGAGCGGTGATGGCCCGTCCCCCATGGCGACCGCCTGACGAGCGCGGGCGGCGAACGCCGCCGCCAGCTTCCACTCATCTTCCGCCCAGTCCGGCCTCCGCACGCTCCGGTAGGCGTCCCCCATGGCGCGGTGGGCTCGCGCAAGCTCTTCCATGCGCAGCTCGCGGTCCTCGATCCGCTGCACGTCCCAGACGGCGCGGTTCAGCGAGCGCACCGCGCTTTGGGCGTCTCCCGCCTCGAGCTGGGTCAGGCCGCGCTGGAGATTCGTGCGAAGCCCACTATTCGCGCCCGCCCACGCGTACTTCACGGGTGTCACGACGGTCTCCGCAGTCTTGTCCAGCGTCGCGCAGCCTCCGACCACGGGGCTGCACACGGCTGCCACCAGCCAGACACGTCCGACGCTCCGCCTCATTGCCCGCATCGCGCAGTGACCTCAGTCACCAAACTGCCGTGAGCGAAAGTCATAGCTCAGCCGGACCGGGTGCTCCACGGTGTGCTGCTCGCCCACCCGTACCACGCGCTCCGGACTCCGGTCGCCAGCCTGCTGCAGTTGGACTCGATGCTCCCCGACCTCCACACGCAGACACGCGGCAGGCGTCTCTCCGAGTAGTTGGCCATCGACCACCACGTTGGCGAAGGGGACCGCGTTGACGCTGAGGCACCCGTGTCGTTGAGGTGATCCGGCGGTCGCGCGCGCTTCGGTGGCGCGCGGCAACGTCACCGAACCGGCCGCGCGGCCCGTGGCCGGGCCTTCTTCACGCGGAACCGGGGTGGCACTGCGTCGGCCGGTTCTCTCAGGCCGCGGGATCGTCGCTGACGCGTCGAGCGCTCGAGCGCTCAACCCACTCGGCCGGTGAACCCCGGTCGGGCCGATCGTTTTCGGATGGGCCGGGCCCTCGGCCACCATGGCGGTCTGGACGGAGGGCCGGGCCGGTGGCCCGACACTCCGCCAGGCCTCGGACGAGCCGCCCGAGCTCCCGGCGATAACGAGGCCCGCCAACGCGACGGTCAGCGCTCGTCGGCTGGCCCGAAGGGCGCCCTCGCCCGTGACCGCGCGGTTGAGATCGCGTGCTCGGGTCAGGGCCTGCGCCAGTGCGTGGGCACTGGCGTAGCGCCCGTCGGGCTGCTTGCTCATGGCCTGCCGAATGACCGCGATGAGCGCAGGGGTGACCGCGGTGTTGTGTTCTCGGGGTGAGGGCGGCTCGACGTGCGCGATGTCGTGGAGCACGGATGCCAGATCCGAACCCGCGAATGCTCGTACCCCGGTCACGGCTTCGTAGAGCACGACCCCGAGGGAAAAGATGTCGCTCCGCGCATCGGTCGCTCCGTCTATGACCAGCTCGGGAGCCATGTAGCCAGGTGTCCCGACCATGGCACCGGTCTCGTTTCCGTCTTGGCCGGTCAGCGGCGCAATACTGAAGTCCCCGAGCTTGGCCGGGCCAGTCGCGCTCACCAGGATGTTCCCGGGCTTGATGTCCCGGTGAACTACGCCGAGCGCGTGGGCGTATTCCAGCGCGTCACACATCTGGAGGACGATATGAATGGCCCGGGCCGCGACGAGTGGGCCTTCGCTGATCAGCTGCGCGAGCGTGCCTCCCTCGACGTACTCCATGACGATGCACGGCGTATCGTTCCAGATGACCACGTCGTGGATGGCGACGATGTGCGGATGATTGAGGCGCGCCACGGTGGCCGCCTCGCTACGGAGACGCCGATGGAGCGGCCCGCACTGCTCCGTCGGCAGCTCACGAGTCGGCCGAAGCGTCTTGATGGCGACGAGTCGATCGAGCTCCGGATCGCGTGCCTTGTAGACGACCCCGGTCGCGCCCCGACCGAGCTCCGTGAGGACCTCGTAGCGGTCGATTCGATCGACTACGACACTGGACACGGTGGGCTCACGACACCTCGAGGTCGGTGGATGCCGATTCTGCCGCCCGCGCCGACCGTGACGCTTGAGGCACGAGCTCGTCGAGGAATGTCAAGCGTAGGCCGCCGATCTCGATCACGTCTCCGCTTTCGAGCGTCGACTGCTCGAAGAGCCACCCATTGACCTTCATCCGATACCACCACGAGAGATTCCGCACTTCGAACCCGAACTGAGTCCGTAACACGAGCAGATGGTGCTGCGGACCGGCGGGCACTTGAAGGTCACAGAGCGGACCACGCCCGACCAGGGCCCCTCCGCCGCTCAGGAAGAAGGTCCCGCGCTGGCCCCTGGCCTCCCATTGGAGCTGGGCCCGCCGTTGCTGGGCGACGGCACGACGCAGATGCTCGGCCTCCTCTGCGCTCATGTACACGGTCTCGGTGAGCGCTCCGCCCGGCTTCAACGCCGCCGCCTCGGAGCCCGCCGGCTCGGTGATGGCCGTGTCGAAGAATAGTGAGAACTTGCCGAACGAGACCTCGTCGCCGCGCTTGAGTGCCTGCACCGACGTGAGGCGCTGCCCGTTGAGGAAGGTGCCGTTGATCGACCCGAGATCCCCGATCGTCCAGCTGCCGTGCGCGCCGAACCGGATCTGGGCTTGCCGGCGAGAGACGGAGGCGTCGTCAATCATCAACTGCATGTCTTCCGCGCGCCCGATGCTGATGACGGACGAGTTCACCTCGAACACGCGCACGGGCTTGCGCTCCATGACCAGGGTCAATTTCGGCATTTCCGCCTCCCCATCCCAGGCGCGCATCGCCCTGGTTCAATCACGCGGTCCCGCTCGCCATCCAGAAGCCTGCAATGCTGCCCGCAGGACGACCGCGCCGACGAGCTGGATGTCAGGGTGAAGAGAGCAAAGGTCGCGCCAGTACCGAGAGGCCAGAGACCGCGAAAAGCCGCGTCTCTTCAAAGACCTGCAGGACGCCGGTTGCCCGTGACGGTGCAGGAAGTGTCAGAACTTGACCGAAAATTGGCAGGTGTGGCGTCAGAACGAAGGCCCGTGGGGGACTTACAGTGCACCGGTTGCGAAGGTGCCGACGCTGCTAGTCGTGCGTGGGGCCAGCCGCTTGACGGTTACTCATCAGCTCACTACCACGGTCAGGAGTTGTATCGACAGATCCGGCGGGATCGCTGAGGTGGGAGCGGGTGGACTTCGAGGCCGGCGTGGTGCGCCGAGACGACTCCAGAGCGGCCGCGGCCGCCACCGGCCCCTCGTGGAGCCCAGGCTGCAGGAGCCGCTCGAGCGCCGTGAAGCACCGGGACCTCCACCTGCTAGAGCTTCGACCCGGCGCTAACTTGTAGCCCGTCCTGCTGACTCTGGGGTAGAATCCGTGGGCGGCTCGGCCGACACACCCGCTGACTCGGAGGCGTGACCTTCATGGTGGATCTCGCGTACGCAATGGGGCCGTCGCCTGCCGGCGGCGGCAACGGCGGCATCATGTCCGTCCTGCCGCTCATGATCGGCATGTTCGCCATCATGTACTTCTTGATCATCCGGCCCCAGCAGAAGCAGCGGAAGGATCGCGAGGCTCTCCTGGCCGCGGTCAAGAAGGGCGACCGCGTGGTCACCTCGAGCGGGCTCTTCGGCACGGTGGTGGGCCTGTCCGAGCACACCATCACCCTGAAGGTCGCCGAGCAGGTCAAGCTCGAGTTCGAGCGCTCCGCCATCGGCCGGATCGTGCCCGCCGCGGGCGAGAAGGAATCGTCGGGCTAGATGCGTCGCAACCTCGGCCTCCGCATCGGCCTCGTGGTCGTCGTGATCGCGGTGGCGGTGTGGTATCTCTACCCGCCCGGCAAGAGCATCAACCTGGGCCTCGATCTCCAGGGGGGCATTCACCTGGTGCTCGGGGTGGACGTCGACAAGGCCCTGGAGGCGCAGGTCGAGCGGGCGGGGGACACCGTCCGCGGCGAGCTCGAGAAGAAGGGCATCGCGGTCTCGAAGATCGAGCGGCGCGGGACCACCGACCTCGCCATCCAGATCGCGTCGCCGCAGAGCTGGGACACCGCGCTCGCGACCACGAGCGAGGTCCTGGGGGCCTTCGACCGCAAGGAGGCCGATCAGGCCGCGGGCCGGATCGTGCTGACGCTCAAGCCGCGCGAGGCGACCCAGATCCGCCAGCTGGCGGTGCGGCAGGGACTCGAGACGATCCGCAACCGGGTGGACCAGTTCGGCGTCGCCGAGCCCTCCATCCAGCAGCAGGGGGAGAACCGCATCCTGGTCCAGCTCCCGGGCGTGCAGGATCCGGAGCGGGCCAAGGCCCTGATCGGCAAGACCGCGCTGCTCGAGTTCAAGCTCGTGGACGACAAGATCGATCCCGAGACCGCGCTCCGCACCGGCGTGCCGGAAGGCGACGAGATCCTCTACCAGCGCCGGGTCGACAAGGAGACCCATCAGGAGCGGAAGGTGCCGTTCGTGGTGCAGAAGAAGGCCTACGTGACCGGCCGCGACGTGGCGACCGCGCGGGTATCCATCGACCAGAACACGAGCGAGCCCTATGTCTCGGTCGACTTCAACGCGGCCGGCGGCCGGGCCTTCGGGGACCTGACCGAGGCCAACGTCGGCCGGCGGCTCGCCATCGTGCTGGACGGCAACGTGCACTCGGCCCCGCAGATCCGCGAGCGCATCCCGTCCGGGCGGGCCCAGATCACCGGCGGCTTCACGTCGGCGGAGGCCACCGACCTGGCCATCGTGCTCCGGGCGGGCGCGCTGCCCGCTCCGGTCCAGGTGCTGGAGGAGCGGACGGTCGGGCCGTCCCTCGGGGCGGACTCCATCCGGAAGGGGCTGATCTCGACCGCGGCCGCGGCGCTCGCGGTCGTCCTCTTCATGCTCATCTACTACCGGCTGTCGGGCCTCGTCGCCGACCTCGCGCTGTCGCTCAACCTGCTCCTCCTGATGGCCGCCATGGCCGGGTTCCACGCCACGCTCACCCTGCCCGGCATCGCGGGGGTGGTGCTCACCATCGGGATGGCGGTCGACACCAACATCCTGATCTTCGAGCGCATCCGGGAAGAGCTGCGGGGCGGGAAGACGGTCCGCGCGGCCATCGACTCAGGCTTCGCGCGCGCGTTCCGCACCATCGTCGACACCCACGTCACGGTGCTCGTCTCGGCGGCCATCCTCTACCAGTTCGGCACCGGCCCGGTGAAGGGGTTCGCGGTGTCGCTCGCCATCGGGATCCTGGTCAGCCTCTTCACCGCCGTCTTCTTCACGCGCCTCGTCTTCGACCTGATCTACATGGGGTCGCGGCGCGTGGAGCGGATCTCGATCTAGGAGCCCGATGTTCCAGATCTTCGTCAACGCGCACTACGACTTCGTGGGCAAGCGGCGGTGGTTCTACGTCGCGTCGCTCGGCGCGGTCGCCCTGTCGATCCTGTCGATCGCGCTCCACGGGGGGCTCAACTACGGCATCGACTTCACGGGCGGCGCCCTGATCCAGGTCCGCTACGACAAGCCGGTCAAGGTGGGCGACGTGCGCAAGGGGCTCGACGAGCTCGGCCTGGGCAGCGCGGTCATCCAGCAGTTCGGCGACTCGCGCGAGTACCTGATCCGCCTGCCCCCGAGCGAGCAGAGCTCCGAGCAGCTGGGCACCCGGGTCCAGGCGGCCCTGGCCAAGGCGGCGGAAACCCAGGTGGAGATCCGCCGCCTCGAGTTCGTCGGCCCGCAGGTCGGCCGGGACCTCCAGGTCCAGGCCCTGTACGCGGTCCTGGCGGGCATGGCCGGCATCCTGATCTACGTCGCCATCCGCTTCGACTTCCGGGGGGGTGTCATTGCCATCTTCGCCCTGGCCCACGACGTCATGGTCACCCTGGGGGCCCTGTCCGTGGCCAGGCTCGAGATGTCGCTGCCGGTCCTGGCGGCCCTGCTCACGATCGTGGGCTACTCGATCAACGACACCATCGTGGTCTTCGACCGGATCCGGGAAACGCGTGGCCGGGGGCTCCGGCGGGGACAGATACTGGCCGATCTGATCAACGGAGCGCTCAACCAGACCCTGTCCCGGACCATCCTCACCTCGTTCACCACCTTCCTGGCCGCCCTCGTCCTGCTCGTGTTCGGCGGGGAGGTGCTCCGGGACTTCGCCTTCGCCCTGGTGGTGGGAGTGATCACCGGGACCTACTCCTCCGTCGCCGCCGCGTCGCTGATCGTGGACTGGGAAGGCTGGCTCGCCCGGCGATCCCGGGCGTCTGCCGGGGCCGGAGGCCGGGCCCCGGTCGCACCGGCGGTCGAGAAGGGCCAAGGCCCGGCGGCAAGAAAGCGGTAGCAAAAGCCTGATTTTAGTGGCAGAATTTGAGGTCAACCTGAGGAGGCGCTGGGTTGACCCAACTGCAGACGCTGATCGAGGAGATTCCCAAGTACCAGCCTGCCGCTGACTTGGCTCTCCTGGAGCGGGCCTACCGCTTCTCGGAGCAATCCCACCAGGGTCAGCAGCGCGCCTCGGGCGAGCCCTACCTGTCCCACCCCCTGGAGGTGGCCGGCCTCCTGGTGAACTTCAAGATGGACGTGACCACGGTCACGGCAGGCCTGCTCCACGACGTCCTCGAGGACACCAAGGCCACCAAGGGTGACCTCCAGCGGGAGTTCGGGGCCGAGATCGCGGACCTGGTCGACGGGGTCACCAAGATCGGCAAGCTGGCCTTCTCCTCACGAGAAGAGCGCCAGGCCGAGAACTTCCGGAAGATGCTGGTGGCCATGGCGCGCGACCTCCGCGTGCTCATGATCAAGCTGGCCGATCGGCTGCACAACATGCGGACCCTGCAGTACCTGCCCGCCGACAAGGCTCGGAAGATCGCCCAGGAGACGCTCGACATCTACGCGCCGCTTGCCCATCGGTTGGGCATGGCGAAGGTCAAGGCCGAGCTGGAGGACCTGGCCCTCCGCGTGCTCCACCTGGAGGATTACCAGGAGCTGATGCGGCGGGTGGCCAAGCGGCGGCTGGAGCGGGAGGCCGAGATCAACAACCTGATCTCGCACCTGCACGACAAGCTCGCCGAGGTCGGGATCGGGTCCAAGATCGCGGGACGGCCCAAGCACTTCTACTCGATCTGGAAGAAGATGCACGAGGGCGGGCGCGAGTTCGACGAGATCTACGACCTCACCGCGGTGCGGGTGCTGACCAACTCGGTCCGCGACTGCTACGGCGCCCTCGGGGTGGTGCACTCCCTGTGGAAGCCGGTGCCCGGGCGGTTCAAGGACTTCATCGCGATGCCCAAGGTCAACATGTACCAGTCGCTCCACACCACGGTCATCGGCCCCAAGGGCGACCCGGTCGAGATCCAGATCCGCACCTACGAGATGCACCGCATCGCGGAGGAGGGCATCGCGGCCCACTGGCTCTACAAGGAGAAGCGGAGCGACCGCGACAAGTTCGACGACGCCTTCACCTGGCTGCGCCAGCTCCTGGAGTCGCAGAAGGAGACGAGCGACCCCAAGGAGTTCCTCGACAGCGTGCGCCTCGACCTCTTCCCGGACGAGGTCTACGTGTTCACGCCCCGCGGGGACGTGAAGGCGCTGCCCGAAGGGGCCACTCCGGTCGACTTCGCCTACGCGGTCCACACCGACGTGGGCCACCACTGCGTGGGGGCCAAGGTCAACGGCAAGCTGGTGCCCCTGCGCTACACCCTGCGCCAGGGCGACATCCTCGAGATCGTCACGTCGCCCACCCAGCACCCGAGCCGGGACTGGCTCAAGATCGTCAAGTCCAACCGCGCCCGCGCCAAGATCAACCAGTGGCTCAAGATCGAGGAGCGCACCCGCTCCCTGGCCCTGGGCCGGGAGCTGTTCGAGCGCGAGGCCAAGAAGTACCGGCTGACGCCGGCCGCGCTGCTGGCGTCCGACGAGATGAAGAAGCTGATCGGCGAGCTGGGCTTCCCCTCGGCGGACGACCTCCTGGCCTCGATCGGGTACGGGAAGACCTCGATCCAGCAGGTGCTGGGCAAGCTGGCTCCCGCCGCGGTCCACGACCCCGATACGACGGAGACCAAGCCGGCCCGGGCGCCCCGCAAGGGGGAGGGGCCCGCGGTGCGGATCCGCGGCGTCGACGACCTGCTCGTGCGCTTCGCCAAGTGCTGCTCGCCGGTGCCGGGCGACGGCATCGTCGGGTTCATCACCCGCGGCCGCGGCCTCACGGTGCACGCCCGCGATTGCCTCACGGTGGCCAAGAACGTGCTCGACAAGGAGCGGCTCGTCACGGTGGAGTGGGGGGCGGCGGAGCCGGCCAAGCGACCGGTGCGCATCGCGGTCTACATCGGGCGCGACCGGCCGGGGCTGCTCGCCGAGATCACCGCGGCCATCTCGTCGCGGCAGGGCAACATCATCAAGGCCGAGATCACGGTGACCGACGACCGCAAGGGCCTGAACCACTTCGTGGTGGAGGTCGAGGACCTGCGCCAGCTGCAGGACATCATGCAGGCCATCCGCGAGGTGAAGGACATCGTCAACGTCGAGCGGGTCCGCGGCCTCTAGCCGCGCCCTCGTGACCGCCCCTCCCCGGTGATCATGACCCGCCGGGAGTTCGAAGCCCTCGTCGACACCGCGCTCCGCCGTCTGCCCCGCGCCTTCCGGGCCAAGCTCGCCAACATCGCCGTGGTGGTCGAGGACTGGGCGGACGAGGCGACGCTGGAGGAGATGGGCATCGAGCCGCCCGATACCCTCTATGGGCTCTACCGGGGGGTGGACATCACCCGCCGCGACTCCTCGTACGGCAACGTCCTACCCGACACCATCCACATCTACCAGGGGCCCATCGAGGAGGACTGCGACGGTCCCGAGGAGATGGCGGATCTGGTCCGTGACGTGGTGGTCCACGAGGTAGGCCACTACTTCGGTCTCGACGACGAGACGATGCACGGGATCGAGGAGTGATTTTTCCTTGACAGGAATTTCATTTGTCCCTAAGGTTTCAGCATACGCTGAAAATGACGGAACAAGTGAAAGTGGACGTGAAGGGATGGCGAAAGCAGACGATATCAGGACGCTGGCGGCGCAGCGGGTGCGCGAGCTGATGAGTAAAGCCAGCGGCTGGGAGCAGCTTGCCGATGTCAAGGTCGGTCAGCAAACGGTCGATTTATTGATGAAATTCAAGATGGGCGAACGGCCGCACACCCTCGCGATCGGTGTGACTTCCCTCGGCCAACCCCGGCAGATCCGGGAGGCGGTGACACGCCTTTCGGAGATCCGGCGCGAGCTGCCCGAGGCCTATCCGGTGGCCGTCTCTCCGTACATCAGCCCGCAGAGCGCGGCGTTGCTCAAGCGCAGCGGGCTCGGGTACCTGGATCTTTCCGGGAATTGCTACCTGAGCTTCGAGAACGTGCTGATCGAGAAGGAGGGCAAGCCGAACCTCCGGCCCTCCACGCGGCCGCTCAAGTCATTGTTCGCGCCGCGGGCCACCCGGGTCGTGCGGGTCATGCTGGTCGACCCCCAGCACGCCTGGCGGCTCGAGGAGCTGGCCAAGGCGGCCGAGGTGAGCCTGGGCCACGCCCACAACGTCATCAAGCGGCTCGAGGAGCTGTCGTGGGTGGAGCGCAACAGCCAGCAGCGCATCCAGCTGGCCCGCCCCGGAGATCTGCTCGACGCCTGGGTCGAGTCCTACTCGTACCGGCAGAGCGACATCCAGGCCTACTTCTCGCCGGAGCGCATCACGCGGGGGCTGGTGGCGGAGCTGGGTCGGGCGGCCCACGAGGCCCGACGCCGCTACGCGTTCACGCTGCACTCCGGGGCGGCGCTGGTCGCCCCGAACGTGCGCTTTCCGGCCATCCACTGCTACCTCGAGGGCGATCCCGAGCCGGTCGCCAAGGCCCTCGGGCTCCGGCCGGGAGAGGGAGAGGGCAACGTGTACCTCCTCGCCCCGTACGACCAGGGCGTCTTCTACGCCCCCATGGCCAAGGGAGGGCTGCCGGTGGTGTGCCTGCCGCAGCTGTACGCCGATCTCTACCACTACGAGCGCCGCGGGCGGGAGCAGGCCGCGCACCTGCGGCGCGAGGCGATGGGCTACTGAATCCCGGACCGGAGGGAGGTGAGACCCCACATGCCGAAGCGCAAGAAGGCCGTCAAGAAGGGTGGCAAGAAGAAGGCCACCAAGAAGGGTAAGCGGAAGTAGTCAGCCGCGAGCGGGTGAGTCCTCTCAGGAAAGGAGGTGACGACCTCATGGCGAAGAAGAAGAAGGCGGCCAAGAAGAAGAAGAAGTAACGCTGTTGTCGTGCGGTGGGGGGTGGCGGCCTCCCACCGGGACTCATGCTAGGTACTACACAGCTCCAGAGGGCACGGCGGGGGGTGGAAACACCCCCCGTCCCCTTTTCATACCCCGAGCGTCAGACGACCTTGACGACCTTGCCGGCCTTGAGGCATCGCGTGCAGACCTTGAGGCGCTCGACCTTGCCCTTGACCCGCGCGCGCATCGAAACGAGGTTGACGAGCCACCGCCGCTTGGTCACGTTGTGGGCGTGACTGATGCGATGACCAACGGCCGGACCCTTCCCGCAGACATCACAACGTTGAGCCATGCTGGTCCCCTGCTGAGTGTGGTTTGCTGGATGAGGCGCTCTTTTATAGCATGGGCCCTGTCATGAGGCAAACCGTTGCCCCCGAGTAAGTCGGCGGGCGTCGCGGGCCGCGGCGCGGGCCCGGAGGCGCCCCACCCCCTCGCGACCCCGCTGCAGTTCGTCAAGGGCATCGGGCCGCAGCGGGCCAAGCTGCTCGCCAACCTGGGGCTCCACACCGTGGAGGACGCGCTCTACTACCTCCCCACGCGCCACGAGGATCGCAGCCAGCTCACCCCGCTGCGGAGCCTCAAGCCCAACGACGTGACCACGGTTTCCGGGACGATCCGCGCGATCAGCCCGCCTCCGCGCGGCCGGCCGCGGATGCCGCTCTCGGTGCTGCTGAGCGACGGCACCGGCTTCCTCACCTGCGTGTGGTTCGGCCAGGCGTATCTCGAGCGCCAGTTCCAGCGCGGCCAGCGGCTGATCGTGCACGGCAAGGCCCAGCGCTATCGCTCCGGACCGCTGCAGATGCAGGTCAAGGACTTCGAGATCGTGGAGGACGAGGCCGGGGACGGCGCGGCCGAGCCCGGCGACGAGACCCTGCACACCGGCCGGCTCGTGCCGGTCTACGGTCTGACCCGCGGCCTCACCGCCCGGCCGATGCGCCGCCTGATGAAGCGCCTGGTCGACGGCTACGTGGACGGCCTCGACGATCCGCTGCCGGACGCGCTGCGCGCGCGCCACCACCTCGAGCTGCTGAGCGTGGCCCTGCGGGCCGGCCACTTCCCCAAGACGGACGCGGACTACGCGTCGGCGCGCCGGCGGCTCGTCTACGACGAGTTCCTGCTGCTGCAGCTCGGCCTGGCGATCCGCCGTCACCGCCAGGGCCGGGAGCCGGGCCTGGCCATGAACCCGCCCGGGGCGCTGGCCCGGCGCCTGCTCGCGGCGCTGCCGTTCGCGCTCACCCCCGCGCAGGAGCGGGTGTGGCGCGAGATCCGGATGGACATGGCGGCGCCCTATCCGATGAACCGGCTCCTGCAGGGCGACGTGGGCTCGGGCAAGACGGTGGTGGCCGCGCTCGCGATCCTCACCGCGGTGGAATCCGGCTACCAGACCGCGCTCATGGCGCCCACCGAGATCCTGGCCGAGCAGCACCTCATGACCCTGACCCAGCTCCTCGAGCCCCTCGCGGTCGAGGTGGCGCTGCTCACCAACGCGGTGAAGGGCAAGGCCCGCGAGCGCGTGCAGGCCGGGACCGCGGACGGGACCATCGCGTGCGTGGTGGGGACCCACGCGCTCGTGCAGGGCGGCGTGCGCTTCCGCCGCCTCGGCCTGGCGGTGGTGGACGAGCAGCATCGCTTCGGAGTCAACCAGCGGGCGACCCTCCGGCGCAAGGGCGAGAGCCCGGACGTCCTGGTGATGACCGCGACCCCGATCCCGCGCACGCTCGCGCTCACTCTCTACGGTGATCTGGAGGTCTCGGTGATCGACGAGCTGCCGCCGGGCCGCAAGCCGGTGGTCACCAAGGCCCGCACCGAGTCGGCGCGGCGGCAGATCTACGGCTTCCTGCGCGAGCAGGTGAGCGCGGGACGGCAGGTGTACGTGGTCTATCCCCTGGTCGAGGAGTCGGAGGCCATCGATCTACGCGCGGCCACCGAGATGGCGGATCGTCTGCAGCGCGAGGTCTTCGCCGATCTCCGGGTCGGCCTGATCCACGGGCGCATGCCCTTCGCGGAGAAGGACCGCGTGATGCGCGAGTTCAAGGCCGGGGCCCTGCACATCCTGGTCTCCACCACCGTGATCGAGGTGGGCATCGACGTGCCCAACGCCTCGGTGATGCTCGTCGAGCACGCCGAGCGCTTCGGCCTCTCCCAGCTCCACCAGCTCCGCGGCCGGGTCGGGCGCGGCCCGTGGAAGAGCTACTGCATCCTGCTGTCGGGTGCGGCGTCGGAGGACGCGCGGCGGCGGCTCGACGCGATGACCGCCACCGGCGACGGCTTCAAGATCGCGGAGGCGGATCTGGCGCTGCGCGGCCCCGGCGACTTCTTCGGCACCCGCCAGTCGGGTCTGCCCGAGTTCCGGGTCGCCGACCTGCTGCGCGACGCGGCCGCGCTCGAGGCCGCGCGGCGCGACGCGGTGGCCCTGATCCGCGACGACCCCCGGCTGCTCGCTCCGGAGCACCGGGCGCTGCGCACCGCGCTGCTCCAGCGCTGGCGCGGCAAGCTCGACCTGGCGGGCATCGGCTGATGCGCGGCCCCGGATGGCGCGCCCTCCGGGGCCGCGCGCTGGGGTGCGCGCTGGTCCTGGGCATGGGCGCCGTGCCCGCGCCCGCTCTCGCCCAGAACAGCGTCGAGCTGGCGCGCGCCCGGCAGGTGCTCGAGTACTACCAGGCGTGTGAGCGGACGCAGCGCTTCGCGCCGTGCTGGGATCTGCTCTCCGGCCGGGTGCGGGCGGAGTGGAGCCGGCAGGGGCGGGGCACGGTCGAGGAGTACGCGGCGGCGAGGGGAGCGGGCGAGCGGCGGTTCTCGGACTTCCGCGTGCTCCAGATCCGGCGCAGCCCGGCCCGGATCGTGTTCGTGGTGGCGGCGACGGGCGGCACCGAGCGGAGCCCGGTATCGGAGCGGGTGGAGTACGCGCTCCTGCGCGAGGGCGGGCAGTGGAGGATCGACGGCCGGCGCGTGGGGCAGTCCGAGACCGCGCCGTGACCGCCCCTCACCCTGGGCCCCCTCACCCTGGGCCCCCTCACCCTG
>Ga0070694_100000756_pt1 | contig 18095 bp, 15 predicted proteins | sample KBSK1251metaG_FD_65470 | JGI IMG/M metagenome (GOLD analysis project Ga0070694, IMG submission 65470) | Corn, switchgrass and miscanthus rhizosphere microbial communities from Kellogg Biological Station, Michigan, USA - KBS K1-25-1 metaG | ecosystem: Host-associated > Plants > Roots >... | reverse complement strand
ATTGACATCCACACCCACGCGCGGCGCGGCATCTTCGAGGTGCCCACGGCGGACAACTATGTGCGACAAGGCGTGACGACCCTGATGGAAGGGCCGGACGGCGGATCACCGGTACCGCTCAAACCATTTCTTGCAAGGCTCGATGCGCTACCGAAGTCGGTCAATATCGGCAGCTTCATCGGCCAGGGATCGATCAGATCAGCCGTGATCGGAGAGGTCAATCGGCGGCCCACTGCTGAAGAGTTGGACAAGATGCGGGCGCTCGTCGAGCAGGGGATGAAAGACGGCGCGTTCGGTCTCAGCTCCGGGCTTTTCTACGTGCCTGGTACTTTCACGACGACGGAAGAAGTGATTGAACTGGCGCGTGTCGCTGGGCGCTTTGGCGGCATTTACATCTCGCATATGCGCGATGAAGCATCCGGCGTGATTGAGAGTGTGAAAGAGACCATTGCGATTGGCGAACGGGGCGGCTTGCCGACGCAGGTGACGCATCACAAGGTTGTCGGGCTGGGAAACTTGGGACGGAGCGTTGAGACTCTGCGACTGATTGATGAGGCGCGGGCGCGCGGCGTTGATGCGACGATTGATCAGTATCCTTACACGGCTTCGAGCACGAGCATTCAGGCGGCACTGCTCCCAGCCTGGGCGCAAGAGGGGAGCCGCGAGGAAACGCTGAAGCGGCTCAAGGATCCGGCAACACGGGCGAAGATCAAGGCGGAAAGCGCCAAGATCATCCGCCTCGAACGCGGCGGCGGCGACCTTAAGAATGTCGTCCTTGCCCGTTGTGATTGGAATCCGTCGCTGGCTGGCAAGAATTTGGCTGATGTCGCTCGTTCGCGCGGCCTGGAACCGACGGTTGAGAACGGGGCGGAAGCAGCGATGTGGATTGTCGAGAGCGGCGGTTGTCAGGGTATCTTCCACGCAATCAACGAAGCAGACTTGGAAAGAATTCTGCGGCATCCGGCCACGATGATCGGCTCAGATGGTGAAGTTCCTGTTTTCGGGAAGAACCAGCCGCATCCACGGAGCTACGGCACCTTTGTCCGAGTGCTGGCCGTCTATGTGCGAGAGAAAAAGACGATCACGCTTGAGGACGCAGTGCGCAAGATGTCTTCGTTCCCGGCGCAGCGTCTCGGCTTGCTCGACCGCGGATTGCTGCGACCAGGGATGAAGGCTGACATTGCGATCTTTGATCCAGCCCGTGTGCGCGATGCGGCCACCTTCGAGCAGCCGCATCAGTATGCCGAAGGCTACTCATTCGTCATCGTCAATGGCCAGGTGGTGTTTGAGGGCGGGAAGATGACCGCAGCCCGGCCCGGCAAAGTTTTGTATAAACGACAGTGAAAGAACTGATGAGGAGCTGCGCTGCTTGCGAGGGCTGATGCTTGTATGGGAGCGTCAGCGGATTTCGTTCAACGGCCTCGCTTGCCGCGCACTTTAGCAAATGATCCTCGGCCGTAGGTAGTGGCTATCAAGCTACTCTTTGGGCTACTCTTTGGTTTGCTGTAGCTGCTGACTAACACATCATTCAATTTGGTGCTGTAGTAGCTGCTGTTTGTTGGCTCCGAAAAGCGAGCGGAATTCTGGCGCGCGGGCGTGTAAGTCGGGCCATTGGGGATGGTGGTGAGAAACCCCGCCGCCTGTTGATTCCGGCGCGCGTTCGTGATTTCCCTGGTCGAGCTAGTTCCATCTCCCCAGTTGATGTTGCCAGCAAATTGATTAGGCTTGGCTTCCTTAGCACTTGGGCCGACAACGATCGGCTGGTCAGGATCGCCTTCCAGAGCAGGATTTCGTTGTTTGGCGCTGGATGTTTTGAGATTGCCGTTGCCTTGCGCACGATCCAACGGGCCAGCGAAGTGAAAGTCCCCCTCTGTGTTCGCCATGATGACATTCTGGCCATTCTGAGAGCGCCGGGCGGCATCACTCTGTTGCTGGACCTCGGCAGAAGCGCCATTGTTGTTACTTTGATGGGCGTTTCGGTTGAAAGTGCCGTTTTGTGTGGGCGTCCCGCTCAGTATTGGAGAATAATATCCCGTTACGTCAACAATTAGATCCGTAGTAAAGGGGCGCCCGCTGCGATTAGTTTGTGTCTGTTGCGAAATCGTTCCTGCGGGCGAATTCCCATTAGTGCTCTTCCGCTTTTGCTGCGCCAGAGCTTGATGGGGGGCGCACACTGCGATAGCTATCACCAGCATCAGACCAAGCACTGTCATCGTCTGCGGTTTTAAATTCTCCATCTTTTTCATCTCGTTTCTCCTTCTTAATCAACCTACTGCTGTTGCTCTCTGCTGCCAGCGCATCCGTGTGCTGGCATTTCGCTTTCGGTAAGTAGTGCAGCGAGGTCGCCAGTTGTATCAATCCTTTTTGGCTTTTTTGGCGTTTTTCTTGATGACTTTGTTACCGCTACTGCTTGAGCGGCATTAGTATCGGCTCCCCAGTCCAAGGGACAAGGTGCTTGGAGCTGGCGGTCTTACTTTGACGCCGGGCTTTGGTCAGCCCACTACTCCCAAAATTGAAGCTCTCGATGGACTTGCTGCTACCCGAGCCAACGCTAGAGCGCGGGGAGGCATTATTCCGTTGTCGAACACTCCCATCGGCGAAAAGCGCTGAGTTCTGAGCAGTCTTTCCGTCGCCCGCGGCCTGCTGCGAGGGCTGAGCGGCCTTGTTCCGACGTCGGAAATCGGAGGAATCAACATCACTGTCGTTATCAAAGTCGCTGGAAAAGCGATTGGGCTTACCGATTTTACTGCGACGCTGGACGTTGTCATTCCCGGCGCCTCCCTGAATGATGTCGCCTCTATCGTGATTGGACTTGCCGACCTCGCTTGGGCGCTGTCTTCCGGCCAACCCAAACGTGTCATTCCCCATACTCCCGTTGATCGTCACGTTGTTGGGCTTTGCCGTCTTCCGACCACTCCCACCGACGTAGACCACCGAGTCCCCAACATTATTTCCGGTTCCCGTGGCCTGCCGCCCTTTGGTTGCGCCGCCCTGCATCCCGCGCTGGGTTCTCTTCCCGTTCTGGCCAAAGGCCAGCGTCGAAAGCGTCAAGGTCAAGGCGAGCATGGCGAGCACTGTGGTCATCTTTTTCATTTCGGTTCTCCTTCTTTATCAAGTGTTGCTTATTTCTTGCCAGCCTATCCGTGCGCTGGCGTTTTGATTTCGGTAAGTAGTGCAGGTCGGTCGCCAGTTGTATCAATCTTTTTTCGTCAGACGCCATCCCGGTTACCAGGAGCGCCAGCGACTTTCCTTCAGCGGCCTTGCTTGCCGCGCGCTTTGGCAAATGAACCGCCCCCCCATCTGTTATTGCTTAACGATTTACTCTTTGGTTTGTTGTAGGGACTGAAGCTCCCAAGCGTGTTGTCTACGGCTATAGGCTTACTCTGACGCTGAGCTTTGGCAACCCCACTCGTATTATTTCCATCACCCCAGTTGACGGTAAAGTTATTGGGCTTACCAGCCTTATTCTGATGCTGGACGTTGGCAGACTTAATCCTGTCATCTCCCCCGCCCGCGCTAAGGATATCCCGGTTAAGTTGCTTGCGCTGAGCAGTCTGATTCTGCTGCTGGGCATTGGGGCCATGATTGCTGAAGGAGTATTTACCGTCGGCAAGTGAGCCGCCCTGAATCCCGTGCTGGTTTCGCTTCCCGTTCTGGCCAAAGGCTACCATCGAAAGCGTCAAGGTCAAGGCGAGCATGGCGAGCACTGTAGTCATCTTTTTCATTTCGTTTCTCCTTCTTATCAAGCTGCTAGGTTGCCTATTTCTTGCCAGCCTATCCGTGCGCTGGCGTTTCGGTTTCAGTAAGTAGTGCAGGACGCTCGCCAGTTGTATCAATCTTTTTTGCTTTTTCTTGGTCTTTGATTTTGTTGAGCGGGCAGAAATGAGCTGGTTGTTTGGACGCCAGAAGCGGCGGCACAAATGCATGTTATTTGTGCCGCCTCGCTTCTTTCTCATCATTCATCGCACCTGTCATCACATCCAGACATAGCTTTTATCGCATTCAACCCACACCCAAACGCCCAGAGGCTTCTTTGGCCCATACTTGCCTTGGGTCGTGCTCCCAGGGCGCGTCTGTTCTCCCCCGGACTGGCTGCTCTTGACGGCTTTAGAATTCAATGAAAAGTTCTCCGTTGGCCGCATGACGCTTCTGCCAACGCCATTGCGCTGGGGGGGCTGGACCTTGGCCGAGGCGCTCTTCTGTCCCTTGCCATTGGCGAGCGCCTGATTGGGCGCGCACACCGCGATAGCCATCACGACCAGTGCTAAGCTGAGCCCGGTGACGATCTGCTGTGTCAAACTCTTCATTGTTGTCTTCGTTGTTTTCATCTCGTTTCTCCTTCTTATCAAGTGACTGCGTTGTCATTTCCTGCCAGCGTCTCCGTGCGCCAGCATTTTGGTTTCGGTAAGTAGTGCAGCCAGGTCGTCAGATGTATCAATCTTTTTTCAGCCTTTTTTCAGCTTTAATTGACACACGCTGCTTCGCCACAGACTGCATGGCGCGGCGATCAGCCGCGCCCCTCTCAGGCGATTTGCCGGGCATAAGTGTGGATGCCAAACAGGACCCGAACCCGGTCTTGCTCATCACGGCCAGCGGACTTGTCATATGCTCCACTGGTCGTCGGTGAATTTATCGGCGCTGGTCTTCCCTTTGTTCCAATCAGGCTTGCAGAGGAGATAAGCGTAGGTCGTGTCGGCAGACAGCTCAATTTCCGTGGAACCGCCAATGCCGCCTTTGGCCTTGAGTTTCCCACTCTGCATGGAAAATGTGACTGTGCCGCCGGCCTTGAAGGCTGAGGCTTCCTTCGCCGTCATGACGACGAATATCTGGTGAGCCACGCGCGCGTCCGAGCCGTAGGAGGCCAGGTTGTCGAGCACTCCGGGTGACTTGTTGACTGCCTCCTTCACGTCGCCGAGATACATGTCAAACTTCATCAACTTGAGTGTCTTGGATTTCAACCCCTCATAGGCGGCCTCGGCGCCTCCCGAGAACGGCCCGGCGACCTTGAGGTTGAGCTTGATGTCTGCGGCCAGCGACTTCGTGGTATCAATCTCAACCTCGGTGACCGCTTTCACAATAAGCTTTGAGCTGGGAATGTTGTCCTGGACCGCCAAGTAGTTCTGACCGAAGAGCGGCGTCTTCTTCTCTCCGTAATCGCCGATGCTCACCGACGGCGCATTCCCGCGAAAATAGTCCACCCCAGCAAAGCTGAGATGATTGTCGTGTACAACTGCTAAAGCCATCTTATTCTCCTTCTTTAATCAAGCTGCGACGCTTGTTATTGCCTGCTGCCAGTGCGTTCGTGCGCTGGCGTTTCGATTTCGGTAAGTAGTGCAGGCCGCTCGCCAGGTGTATCAAGCTATTTTGACCCGTTCGCTTTTTTCTTTTCGGGGCATGCCGCCCGTTGCCCCCTTTTCGACGTTGGCAGTACAATTCCCGCCAATATGCAGACGAGCGTGGAACTCCAGTCCAACCAGGAACTGGTCGCTCGCATCCGGCAAGGCGATGCGGACGCCGAAGCGCTGCTGTATGAAAAGTTCTCCGCGCGGGTTTATTTCACCGCGCTTAGCGAAACCCATTCCAAAGAAGATGCGGAAGACGTGCGGGCCGAGACCTTTTTGCGCGTCATTCAGGCCTTGCGGCAGGACAAGCTGCATTCTGCCGATTCGCTGCCCGCCTTTATTGTCGGCATCACGCTGAATGTGATCCGCGAACTCGTCCGGCAAAAATACCGCGCCGATTCGCTCGAAGATTATGAAGATGACATTGCCAGAGACGATTCGATGGAAGCAGCCTTTCTGGATGCTGAGACCGGCCGTGAGCTGGAAAAGGCGGCACAGCAATTGAAACCCAGAGAACAACAATTATTGCGGATGTATTATTTCGAAGAACTGCCCAAAGAAGAGATTGCGCGCAAGCTGGGCATCAAAGCAGAGCGCGTGCGGCTCCTCAAATCGCGCGCCTTGCAGCAGCTTCGAGAAATCTACAAAAAAATGACGCGGCGTTGATACAAAATGGCTCGTGGCTGCACTATTTGACGAAAGCCTCGAAAAACCGAATGACGCATCAAGAGATACAAGAGGGTGAAATCATCGAACGTTACGTGCGGCACGAGCTGGCGCGCGACGAGCGGCGCTCCTTTCAAGAGCACTACTTTGCGTGTGAGGACTGCTTCGAGCAAGTGCAGACGACGGCGCGCATGATTGCCGGTGTGCGCCAAGCTTCGCGCAAAGGATTGCTGGCCGAAAGCGCGGCGCAACCGGCGGCCTGGTGGGCGAGTTTATTCAGACCCGCGTTTGGTTTGGCCATCGCATCGGCACTGGTGCTGGCCGTCGCCTTCGGCTGGCTCGTGCTCAGACAGATCTCTTCCCCAAGTCAGGAATTAGCGCGTAAGCCGCAATCGGGTGCGTCGCCTGGACCGACCGGCACGCCAGGGCAAAACACCGCGCCGAGTGCCACACCATCGCCATCCCCTGGAAAGAACGAGTCTCCGAAGCCGTCAGAGGAGCCAGAGCTGTTAGCGCAAAACCGCACGCCTGTTGTTTTGCTGGAATCGTCGCGCGGCACCAGCCCGAGCAGCAATCAACTCACGCTTCCGGCCAATTCGAGCAGCGCTATCTTACGCATCGAGGTCGAGCCGGGCAGCCCGTTCGCCAGCTTTCAATTTCAGATCTTCGATAGTGCGAAGCGGTTGGTTGCGACCGCGACGAGCGGCAAGGCCAATACACGCGGCTCGGTCGCCGCCCGCGTTTCTGCGGGAGCATTGCAAAATGGCAAGTATCTGGTGAAGTGTTACGGCGTGAAGAACGGCCAGCGCGAGTTGATCGGAGAGTATGATTTGCTTGTGCGCAAGCTGTGAATAATCAGTCGTTGTCGCTCGTCGCGCTGACTCGCAGAGATAAGAGGTTGCAGCAATGAAGCGAGTTCACTTTCTGTTTTACGCCTTGCTGTGCATCTGCACGGCCTTGCAATCTCCTGCCTCAGCGCAAACCCGGAATAACCGAACCCCACCGCCAACGGCGCAATCAAGATCAGCGCAAATCGAAGCGCTGCTCAAAACTACCGCCCAACAGTTAGAGAACCGACAGTTTGAATTAGCCCACCAGACCGCCAGTCAAGCCCTCTTTGGGAGCCGTCGGCGCGGTGACAAAGCGCGAGAGGCGCGCGCCGCCAACTTGCTGGCCATCGCGTCGTTTCACACTGGGCGGATGAGCAAAGCGATCAATCTTTTCAAGCAGGCCTTGCCGACCGCCGATCTAGCCAGTGATGTGACCGGTGGTATCGCGGCGCTTCAAACCTTGGCACTGAGCCGCACCGGCGGCTTGCTGCTCATGTCCGGACGCTACGAAGACGCACTCTTCTTTTTCCAGCAAGCGTTGCAGTTGTCTCGCCAGCAGAAGGAGCCAGTGGGCGAAGTGCGACTGCTCGGCCAACTCGGCAAGGTTTACGCCGAGACCGGCGACTTTGCGAAAGCGACGCAGCATTTGCAGGCAGCCCTGCCGCTCGCGCAAGCGATCTCTGATCAAGTCGGGGAAGCTGGCATCCTGCGTCAACTGGTCATGGTCGAGAAAGGTCGCGGCGCGCTCGAAACCGCACTGCAGTTTGGCCAGCGGGCGCTGGCGCTGATGCGTCAGCCGTCGCGCTCGGTCGCTGGCGCGGAGTTGCTCTATCAGCTTGGCACGGTCTATGCCGCGCTCGACCAGCAGCCGAAAGCAGCGGAACTCTTCACGCAGGCGCTCAAGGTCGCCCAGGAGATGAAAGCGTCAAAACCTGAAGCGTTCATCTTAGGCGATTTTGCCGCGACGCAGCTCAAGTCCGGTGATCCGGTGGCGGCGCGCAATTCGGCGACGCAGGCGCTCGCCCTGCTGCGGCGCAGCGGCGGGAACAAACATATGGAATCACGCTTCTGCGCGACCTTGGCTGAAGCGCAGCGCGCGCTCGGGCAAAAGGAAGAAGCCCTCGCCAGTTACCGCGAAGCGCTCGCGGCGCTCGAACAAGCGCGTGCGCTCTCCATTCCCACCGAAATTTCCCGCGCGGGCATCGTCGCCAGCCGCCAGCAAGTCTTCGCTGGAGCGATTGAGTTGTTGCTCAGTCTTGGGCGTGCAGAAGAAGCCTTCGAGGTCGCGGAGTCTTACCACGCGCGCGCCTTTCTCGACGTGCTGGCCGAAGCCGGATTGGATTCCATGACTGAATTGAATCCGGCGCAGCAAGCGGAGGAAGACAAGCTCTTCGAGCAAATCTCCAGTATCCAGAAAGAGCTTTGGCAAGCGCAGGTCGCGGCGGCAGAGGAAGAGCGCTTGAAACGCCAACTGGCCGAGGCCGAGAACGCACTGGAAGTTTTTCGTTTGGAACAGCGCCGCGCCGATCCGCGTTACGCGCGTGTCAAAGCGCCGCCGCCGCTTTCACACCATCGCATCGCGGCCGAGGTGCTGGATGCGGAAACGGCCCTCATCGAATACGTCTTAGGCGACAAACAGTCGTTCGCCTGGGTGGTTTTTCAAAACAAGGTTTCGGCCGTCATGCTGCCATCGAGCAAAGAACTGACGGCAGCCGTGACCGCGTATCGCACCGCTTCTTCCAGTAAAGTCTCTTCGCCAGCAGCGGCGCAGGCGATTGCGAAACTGAAGGCTCAGAACCAGCAGCTCTATCAAAAGCTTTTTCAACCCCTGGAACCGCATCTTCAGTCGGCGCAAAAACTCATTATCGTGCCCGATGGGGCGCTGGCCTATCTGCCCTTTGAAACGCTGGCGGGTGAGCCGAAACGCGCGGCAACGACTGCGCCCTATTTGATCGAACGGTTTGCCATCAGCTACGCGCCATCGGCCTCGGCGCTGGCTGCCTTACGCGCGCTCAGGCAAAACACTGCTGCCGAATCGAAAGGGATCATCGCGTTTGGCGATCCGGTCTATGCTAAAAGTGATCTGGGCGAGACCGTGACTTCAACCAGCAGCGGGAAGGGACAAATTGGGCAGGCTGACCATAGCTTTGATTTCCGGCAACTACCCTACACGCGCAACGAAGTGAATGGGATCGCCGCGCTTTTCCCCACAGCAGATCGCCGCGTTTTCCTCGGCGCCGCCGCCCGCGAACAGAACGTCAAAGCCGAGCAGCTCAGCCAGTATCGTTACCTGCATTTCGCTACGCACGCACTGATTGACGAAGAGTACCCCGCCCGCTCAGGCATCATCTTGTCTACGCCTACCGATGCCAAAGAAGACGGCGCGCTGCAAATGGGCGAAGTGATGCGGTTGAAGCTGAACGCCGACCTGGTCACGCTCTCGGCCTGCCGCACGGGTTTAGGCCAACTCTTCAAGGGCGAAGGCATGATCGGATTGACTCGGTCATTTCTTTACGCGGGTGCCGAGAGCGTGGTGGTCAGTTTGTGGAACGTCAACGACATCGCCACCGCCACGCTCATGAAAGCCTTCTACAAAAATCTCAAACAGGGGATGCCTAAAGACGAGGCGCTGCGCCAGGCGAAGCTGGAATTGATTCACGGGCAACAGCAGGCGTGGCGGCATCCTTACTACTGGGCGGCTTTCGTGATGGTCGGCGATTCGCATTGAGGAAGCCGAGCAAACCTGTTACCTTCAGCCAGGCGCGGCAAGCGCATTCATCAATTCATCACTAAGAAATCTATCGCAGCTAAACTATGCCAGAGAGATTGCAAAAAATAATCGCGGCGGCGGGCATCGCCTCACGGCGCAAAGCGGAGGAGATGATCGCGGCGGGTGAGGTCACGGTCAATGGGAAGGTGGTGGCTGAACTCGGCGCCAAGGCTGACCCGGAGCACGATCACATCAAAGTGCGCGGCAAACTGATCAAGCCGCAACTTGGCAAGCAGGAGAAAGTTTATTTGCTGCTCAACAAGCCTGTGGGCTATTTGACGAGCAAGGCCGATCCGCATAATCGCCAGCTCGTGATGGATCTGGTTGGCAAGTATCGGAGCCAAGTGCATCCGGTGGGCCGCCTTGATTTCAACAGCGAAGGTTTGCTCTTGCTGACCAACGATGGCGACTTCACGCATTTGATTACGACGGCGGCGGAGCATGTGCCGAAGCGTTATGAGGTCAAGGTCAAGGGCAAACCGAGCCACGAGCAAATCGAACGGTTGCGGCGCGGGATGGTGATTGACGGGCGGCGCTCGGCTCCGGCGGAGATTCGGTGGACGGAAGAGAGCGCGACGAATGCGTGGTTTGAAGTCGTGCTGTATGAAGGGCGCAATCAGCAAATCAGGAAGATGTTTGATCTCGTCGGACACTCGGTAATCAAGCTGCGACGCGTAGCGATTGGGTTTCTGCGCGATGAGCGGCTGCCTCTGGGCGCATGGCGAGAGTTGAGTGATGAAGAAGTGAAGCGATTCTTTCGCACGTATGGAAAGAAGAAAACACCGGCGGCAGGTAGTAAACAGTCTGTGCGCACGGCGGTTTAAGCCGCGCACCGGCTTGGGATTACAGCTTGACAAGGTGGGGTAGAACCTTTAGAGTCATGCTTTCTTAAACGAGTCTTTAAGGAAGCCCTGGTTGAATGCTTCACGTGATTAGCCTTTTACCCGCCACCATTCCTTCAGAATGCGAGCGAGTTGCGACGCCGCTTTTCAATGCCAATTTGACTGCGAGAGAGCGCGGGCGAGCGGGTGAAGGCCGCAGTCTGAGAGCGAATCACGCACGGGTTAGTCAGTCGCAGATCTGATCATGGAAATCGTCTTGGCTGAAAGCTTGGGATTTTGTATGGGCGTTAAGCGCGTCGTGGATCTGGCTTATCGCGCGCTGGAGAAAGCTGACGGTCAGCAGGTGGTCACGCTCGGCCCGATCATTCATAACGCGCAAGAGATCGAACGGCTCGTGGGCGACGGCATCAAGCTCGGTGGCGAAGATACGCCGCCGGATGAAGGCGTGGTCATCATTCGCGCGCATGGCGTGGCGCCGCAGGTTTATGATGATTTGAAAGCGCGCGGGTTGCGCGTGATGGATGGTACTTGCCCTTACGTTCACTACTCGCAACGCAAGGCGCTCGAACTTCAGCAGGAAGGCTACGAAGTGGTGATCGCGGGTGATAAGCATCATCCAGAGATTCGCGGCATCCTGGGTTACCTTGATGGGCGCGGGCACGTGGTCAAGACCGTTGAGGAAGCGCAGCAGCTTCCGGCTTTCGACCGCGTCGGGACGATTGCTCAGACGACGATCAGCCCGCAAAAATATCAGGCGATTGTGGCGGCGCTGCGCGAGCGGTCACGCGAAGTCAAAGTGTGCGAGACGATCTGTGACGCGACCGAAGAGAATCAAGCGGCGATCCGCAGCCTCTCGGCGGAAGTCGAGATGCTTTATGTCATCGGCGGGCGCCACAGCGCGAATAGCAATAAGTTGGTTGAGATCGCGAGCGAAATGTGTCCGCGCGCGAAGTTGATTGAAACAGCAGATGAAATCCAAGCGGAAGACGTGCGCGGCGTAGCGCGCGTCGGCGTGAGCGCGGGCGCTTCAACGCCGGACTGGATGATTCAGCGCGTCGTAGAGCGGCTGCGCGAGATCGCTGAGGCGAATGCGGAATGCGGAATGCGGGATGCGGATTGAAATGATCGTCTTGATTTTCCAATCCACCAGTCCCGCCCGAAAAATCCACAATCCGAAATCCGCATTCCGCAATTGGCAAATACCAGCCGAAGGTTTATCATTGCTGCTTCTTTGCGCATCTCAATCAGAGAGCAAGAGATTTTTTAAGACGAGTTGCTGCGGGCAATTCGCGTAGTCTGTTTTAGGAGGATGTCCAGTTTCAATGTCAACCAACAACCCTAACCAACCCGGCACCGGCGTGAGCGCCGAGCCCCAAGAGACAGCACCAATCGCGGCTGAGAATGAGCCAGCTAATGAGCAAGCCGCCGCAGCTACATCTTCACCCGCTGCGGCTGCGGATAACACATCTGGCGAGAACACATCTGGCGAGACTGACAGCGCCAATGGCGAAGGCGGCGAAATGAGTATGGAGGATTTCGGCGCCATTCTGGATCGGCATGAGAGCCAGCGGCAGGCCGAAGTCAGCGAAGGCGAAGTCGTCAAGGGCACGGTCGAAAAAATCTCCGACCAGGGCGTGATTATCAACATCGGCTTCAAGTCTGAAGGGATCGTGCCGCTCGAAGAGTTCAAAGTCGGCGATCAGATCACGGTCAAGCCCGGCGACGAGGTAGATGTCTTCGTCAAGCAGCTCGAAAACCACGAGGGCTATGTCGAACTCTCTCGCGCTGACGCCGTGCGCATGCAGACCTGGGATCAGATCGAGAATGCCTACAAGAACAATGTCACGCTGACGGCTCACGTCACTGACCGCATCAAGGGCGGTCTGCGCGTGGACATTGGCGGCATTCAGGCGTTCCTGCCCGGCAGCCAAGTTGATATTCGTCCGGTGCGTAATCTCGATACCTTCCGCAACAAAGACATCGAGGTGCGCGTCCTGAAGGTCAACAAGAAGCGCGGCAACATCGTGCTCTCGCGCAAAGCAGTACTCGAAGAGCAGAACGCCAGCCGCAAAGGCGATACGCTCAAGACGCTTGAAGAAGGCATCATCGTCGAAGGCCAGGTCAAGAACATCACCGAATACGGCGCGTTCATTGATCTCGGCGGACTCGACGGTTTGCTCCACATCACTGATATGTCGTGGAGCCGGATTCAGAATCCGAATGAGATCTTCAAGGTCGGCGAGACGATTCAGGTCAAAGTGCTCAAGTTCGACCGTGACCGCGAGCGCGTCAGCCTGGGCTACAAGCAATTGATTCCGGATCCGTGGGCTTCGATCAGCGAACGCTATCCGCTCGGCCTGCGCGTCAAGGGCAAGGTGGTTTCGCTCACCGACTACGGCGCATTTATTGAACTGGAACCGGGCATCGAAGGCTTAGTGCATGTTTCGGAGATGAGCTGGTCGAAGCGGGTCAAGCATCCGTCGAAGCTGCTCGCCACGGGCCAGGAGATCGAAGCGCAGGTGCTCGAAGTGGATTCGCACAACCGGCGGATCAGTCTCGGCATCAAGCAAATCGAGGCCAATCCGTGGGAGACGCTGCCGCAGCGTTACGCGGTCGGCTCGCGCGTCAAAGGCCGCGTGCGTAACCTGACCGACTTCGGCGCGTTCATCGAGATCGAAGACGGGATTGACGGGCTGGTGCATGTTTCGGATATTTCCTGGACCAAGCGCATCAAGCATCCTTCCGAAGCGCTCAAGAAGAATCAGGAAGTCGAGGCCGTCATTACCACGATTGATACGGAGAACCGTCGGCTCTCGCTTTCGATCAAAGACCTCGAACCGAACGCCTGGGATCGCTTCTTCAGCGAGCATCGTCCGGGCGATTTGGTCACGGGCAAGGTCACGCGCTTCGCCAATTTCGGCGCGTTCGTCGAATTGGAAGACGGGATCGAGGGCCTGTGTCACGTTTCGGAGCTTTCCGACCAGCACGTCGAGAAACCTGAGGATGCGGTCAAAGTCGGACAGCAGCTTCAATTCAAGATCCTCAAGATGGATCGTGAGGCGAAGAAGATCGGACTGTCGGCGCGCGCTGTCGGTAAAGACGAGCCGATCATTGATGTGCGGAGCTATTCGTCAAGTGACTCTGGCATGGCAAGTCTCGGCGAAATCGCCGACTTCAACACTGCCAGTGAGAGCGACGGCTCGAAGAACTAATGATGAGGGACTAGAGGCTAGAGGCTAGGGGCAGGGAGTTTTGACTAGCCTCTAATCCCTAGCCCCTAACCCCTATTTTTCATCCCCCCGCTCGACCCTCATTGTCGTTATGAAAAGAAGCAGTTTGGTTTGGATAGTGGTTGTCGCTGGTGTGGCGCTCCTCGGCTTCAGCGCGATTTTGATTCTCGGCGTGGTGGTGATGTCCGAGGGCGGCGGCTTCAGCGGGGTGAGCGGCGACCGCATCGCAGTCATTCCCGTTGAAGGCGTCATTGGCGAGGAGATGGCCAAGACGATCAATCGCCAGCTCAAACAATACGGTGACGATGGGCGTGTCAAAGCGATCATTCTGCGCATTGATAGTCCCGGCGGCGGCGTGGCGGCTTCGCAGGAAATTTACCGCGAGGTCAAACGCATCAAGGAAGAGAAGAAGAAAACCGTGGTCGTTTCGATGGGATCGGTGGCGGCTTCCGGTGGGTATTACATTGCTTGCCCGGCGGATAAGATCTTCGCCAATCCCGGCACCGTGACGGGCAGCATCGGAGTGATCGCGGAGTGGTACAACTTCAAAGATCTGGCGGAATGGGCAAAGGTGAAGTCCGTAGTGTTCAAGAGCGGCGAATTCAAGGATACTGGATCGCCGACGCGCGATATTACGCCGCGCGAGCGGGAATATTTTCAGGGCATGATCAATGAACTTTACGGCCAGTTTGTCCAGGCGGTAGCTGAAGGGCGCCAAGCATGCAAAGATTGCAAGGACAAGGGCATGAATGAAGATCGTGTGCGCGCGCTAGCTGATGGTCGCGTGTACACGGGGCAGACAGCGGTGGATAACGGACTGGTGGATGCGATCGGCAATTATGAAGACGCAGTGAAGAAGACGGCTGAAATGGTTGGCATCAAGGGAGAGCCCCAGATCGTCACGCCCCCCAAGCCACGTGATTCAATTTCGATTTTGGATTTGCTGGGCACGACGAAGCTCACGAATTTGATGCCGAGCCAGTTGCCGCAAACTTTGAGCGAGATGGACACGGCGGTCAAGTTCAAATACCAGTGGAAGTAAATGCACTAGAAACAGTCCCCGGAAAATCATCCAATGGCTGCTGATAAAACGATCTAATGACCAAGATAGTCGGCAGCCATGAATACGTTGTCCTGACGGAGGAGAGATGACAAAGGCAGAGTTGGTTGAAGAAGTGGCACGCGCCGCCGAATTGACAAAAAAAGATTCTGAAGTGATCGTGGATGAGGTCTTCAAGAACATCATCCAGGCGCTTAATCGCGGCGAGAAGATCGAGCTTCGCGGCTTCGGTTCGTTCCGTGTTCGGCAGCGCGATGCGCGGCGTGGACGCAATCCCAAGACTGGCGCGCCAGTGGATATTCCAGCCAAGCGCGTGCCTTACTTCAAGCCGGGTAAGGAACTCAAGGAACTGATTAATACTGAGGGCGAAGCCGAGGCGAGCGCCAGCGTCGGTGAGCAACCGAGCTAAGCCACGCTGGCCAGTATTGGACGATGGACTTTCTCTGGAGCCCGTGGCGCTCGAACTACGTCGGAGGCCATCATCAGCAGACGGGTTGCTTGTTTTGCCATCTGGCTGATGAGGAGAGCCAGGAGACCGACGAAGCTCGCTCTGTGCTCTATCGCGGGCGCGACAACTTCGTCGTGCTCAATCGCTATCCTTACACGAGCGGGCATGTCATGATCGCGCCTTACACCCATTTGGCGTTGCTCGCCGAGGCTGAAAAGCAGATCACCGATGAAATGATGGACCTGGCCAAGCAAACACAACAAGCCATCGGTGCCGTTTATCGTCCAAGCGGTTATAACATCGGCATGAATCTGGGTAGCGCGGCGGGCGCGGGAGTGGCAAGCCACTTCCATCTGCATTTGCTGCCGCGCTGGGTGGGTGACACGAACTTTATGTCCACCATCGGCGAAACCAGGGTGCTCCCTGAAGATTTAGCCGAGACGTACCGAAAACTGAAGAAGTATTTTTGATTTCCGCTCCGCTGGCCGCCTCCCTCGGTGGCACGCTCTGCCTGCTTTCCGCCACCGCGCTGGCTGCCGTTCCCCCATCAGTCAAGAGAGGTGCGCTATGAAACGACAATCTACGCTGATCAATCATCTCGCCGGATGCGGTCTGATCCTGTTAGGCTTCACATCTGCTGTCTTTGCCCAGACATCGCAAACCGGGACCGGTTCAACTAACTCGAACCGGAGTACGGCGCCGGTTTCACATACTGTTCGCGGCAAGATTTTCATGCCTTCCGGCACTTTGCCTGAGCAGCGGATCCGCGTCGTGCTTGAAGTTACTACGGGCGGCGTGGCCCAAGAGGTCTTCTCCGATGCGGTCGGCAATTTCGAATTTCGTGGGGTCACCAACAATAATTACCGGATCACGGTGCCAAGTGACCGCGAATTTTACGATACGGCGCAGGAACCGCTCGAAGTTTTCGGTCAATTCTCACGCACTTTCATGGTGCAGATCTACCTCAAGGAGAAAACCCCTGAATTTGGTGCGAAACCGAAAGGCAAACTGGTTTCAGCCGTTGATTTCTCTCAGGACGTGCCCAAAGCTGCAAAGAAATCCTACGAGCAGAGTCTGAAACTGTCCAAAGAAGGGAAGACCGCTGAAGCGATCACGCAGCTTCAGGAAGCGATCAAGGTCTTTCCGACTTACCTGCTCGCGCTGAACCGGCTTGGCGAACAATATCTCCTCTCTAACAAAATGGATGAAGCGCAGCCCCTCTTCGAGCGGGCGCTGGCCGTCAATTCTAAGTACCCGGTTGCGCGCATCAACCTCGGGATTATTTGCTACGAGCAGAAACGTCTAACCGAAGCGATTGAGCATCTCGAAGCAGCCAATCGTGTTGATGAAAGTTACCCGGTGGCGCATCTCCACCTGGGCCGCGCATTGATGGATAAAGAGCCACCGGACTTTGACCGCGCTGAGCGCGCTTTGCTGCGGGCGCGCGACCTTGGCGGGACCAGTTTCGCTCACGTGCGGCTGCACCTGTTCAATCTTCATCTCCGCCGCCAGGCTTTCGATAAAGCCGCTGAGCAGCTTGAAGCTTATCTCAAGGACGCGCCCAACGCGCCTAATGCCGCTTCTGTGAAGGAAACCCTAGAGAAGATCAAAAAACAGATGGCGCAGAAGGCCGAACCGGTCAAAAAGCTCTAAATTCAAGCGTGCATTTAATAGCCATCTTGCTGCCTACACAGAAGTTTAACAGTATCTTCAAAGAGTTTGAAAATTTAACTTGCTTAAATCGGTCAGTCTGACTATATTGTGCATGCTTTTTCGGTAGTAGTTATTGGTCAAACGGAAGGTCATTTGCAATCAACGGGGCGGTTGCAGATGACCTTTCGTTTTTTTTGTTTTCTGGAAGTGTGGCGAGAGGGTTACTGGCCAGCCCGCTTGCTCATGACATAGACGCCGCCGGAGATCGAACCAGCGTAAAGGCGGTTGCCATCAAAAGGGTCAGGGATCAGCGACCAGAGCCGCCAGCTCGGCAGCGAACTGATATTGAGCGGCTCCCAATTCCTGCCGCGGTCGTGTGAAAAATAGAATCCACCCTGATCGAAATCACAGAGGTAAAGTTCATCCGGATTTACCGGATTGATCGTAATCGCGCTGACGGAGATCTGCATCCGCATTCCGCCGCCGCGCTGCTCCCAAGTTCGCCCGCCATCAGTCGAACGGAAGAAACCATTCGATGTGCCGACGTACATCATTTTAGAATCGCGCGGGTCGAGCGCGATGATGCGCACTTTGCGGGCTTCCCCCTGCAAGAGCATTGGCGCGAAGGTCTCGCCATCATCATACGAAACAAACATCCCGTGTTCAGTGCCGATGAGAATCATGCCTGGCGCGCGCGCGCTAGTCTTAACGATGGTGACCGAGTCGCGTGATGGAGTGGCCGCCCCTGGCGTCCCGAACTTGATCTGCTTCCAGCCTTTCTTCTCGTCATCGGTGCGGAACAAGCCATCCCAGGTCGCAGCGATCAGGCCAGTGGCTTCCGTCGCGCCGCGCGGCGTGAAGGGAGACAGCGCGAAGACCTGGTTCTGCAAATCCACAAACTCGCTCGGTTGCGGCTTGGGTTTCGGAGGTGGAGGAGTCGTACGCGCAGGAGCTTTAGCTGCTGTCTTCTTGGAGGTAGACTGCTTGGTATTGTTCTTCGCGCGCGTTTGAGCAATTCGCTTGACTGTCGTTGGCTTCGGCGCGACCGAGCGAGGGCGCGTTGTGGGCGCGGCAGTAGCCGGGCGCGGCTGTTCTACTGCACTCTCCGTTTTGTCCTTCTCTTCATCTTCATCGCGCTTCACTGTCGCCCAGCTTCGCCCGTGGTCGTCCGAACGGAAGATGCCATGATTGGTGCCGACATAGATGCGCTCCGGGTATGACTCGGATTGATAGAGCGAATAGACATCGCGCACG
>Ga0070694_100000755_pt1 | contig 18103 bp, 12 predicted proteins | sample KBSK1251metaG_FD_65470 | JGI IMG/M metagenome (GOLD analysis project Ga0070694, IMG submission 65470) | Corn, switchgrass and miscanthus rhizosphere microbial communities from Kellogg Biological Station, Michigan, USA - KBS K1-25-1 metaG | ecosystem: Host-associated > Plants > Roots >... | reverse complement strand
TCGGTGAAGGAAAAGAGTTGCGTCTGACTGGAGACTGGTTCAACGTCTTCAATAGCCAGCGCGCCCTGACCCTGGACCAAACCTTCTCGATTAACAGTGGCGTCACCGGAGTTCCGCCAGTCGTCAATCCGTTCTACGGATCGGCGTTACTGATTCAGGCTCCGTCGGCGTTCAGGTTTGGCGCCAAGTTCAGCTTCTAACCGAATCGTCCCGCCTTCTAAGGGCGATTTCATTTGACCCAATCGGGGAGAGGCGCAATACTAGCGCTTCTCCCCTTTTTCTTTTTTGCCGGCCGTCCGAATCCGGGGGCTTGTTCTTTGATCTACTCCGCAGTTTTTCATACCTCAAGGCAGTATCGAAGGAGGTTTCCTGAAATGTTTTCTCTTCCCGCCCACGGTCCGATGCGATCATCGCTGACCCATGCGCTTTTGCCTGCTCTGCTCTTAATCGGTTTGATTGTTCTTCCTGTTCCTGGTCAGGGTAATGGCCGAGCGTCTACCGGCACGGGTGGGAATCACGTGATTCAGGGAAAAGTTTTTTTTCCGTCCGGCCGGCGTGCCGACGGAACAATTCAGGTTAAATTGACGAGTCTGAATTCAGCTGAGATCACCGCCATCGCCGACTCGAGCGGCTCGTTCACGTTTGCCGGGCTTTCACCAGGTAATTACACGGTCATTGTAAATGCCGGCGACCAATACGAACTCGCGCGCGAATCAGTAACGATAGACAGCGATCCTAACCTTAGCCGGCAGGGGATCGTTCTTAATTCAGGGTCGCGTCGCTACACAGTCATGGTGACGCTGCAATCCAAACCGGACCCGAAAAACAGCACGAAGGCGGGAGTGATTAACGCTTCTCTGGCCGACGTTCCTGAGGACGCCCGGGCGATGTTTCAAAAGGCCCTGGATCTGATTAAGGCTGGAGAGGCGCAAAGAGCCATAGAGAATCTGAAGCATGCTGTTTCTCTGTATCCAAAATTTCCGGTGGCGCTCAATGAACTCGGGGTGCAGTATTTAAAACTCGGCGAAGCGGCCAAAGCCGTCGAGCCGCTGCGGTCGGCGTCCAAGTTGAGCCCGGACGCTTTTACTCCGCGTCTAAATTTAGGGATCGCTTTGCTCGAATGTCGTCAGCTCGCTGAAGCTGAGATAGAATTGCGCGCGGCCCTGAAGATCAGCTCGACACCGACGGCCCACATGTATCTGGGATTGACCCTGGTCAGTGCCCGAAGGTTCGATGAGGCGCAGCAGGAACTTGAGATCGCAATCTCCACCGGCGGCGAAAACCTGGCGCAGGCGCACCGGTATCTCGGCGGTTTGTACTGGAAAAAGAGCGACTACCGTCGGGCTATTGACGAGTTGGAATCGTACCTGCGGCTAACGCCGAACGCTCCCGACGCGGAAATTGTGCGTCGCACAATCGGAGAGCTGCGCGCCAAGTCCTAAACCCCGACCGCTGACTTTCCAAATTTCCTCTCCTGCGGTATAGATCGTCTGGAAAGGTTTGAACTATGCATGCTTATTCTTTAAGAAAATTCTCTGTGCGATTTGTGTCTTTGATGATGTTGGTTTTCGGCGTGGCAGTGATGGCCAACGCGCAGGGCGTGGGCAGCTCGCGCGGTCTGACGAGCGGCGACGGCAACAACACCATTCAGGGGAAGGTTTATTTTCCCGCCGGTGATCGAAACACGGGAAAGACAATCAAGCTCCATGTCGAAAGCGCTAATGCCACCGGCGGCGGCTCTACGGTGACTGATCAGGACGGCGTATTCAGGTTCAATGGTCTGCGGCCCGGGAGCTATGAGGTCGTCGTGGACGGCGGAAAAGATTACGAAAATTCGCGTGAACCAGTAACCATCGATCCCGTCGGTGGCGGGCGAATTATCCAGGTCAATATTGCCCTCAAGCCGAAAGTCGATGCGTCAAATCCCGCCTTCGCCGGCGTGCCAAAGGCCGCTCTGGATCTCTATCAGAAAGGTACGACGGCCGCGCAAAAGGGCGATGCGAAGGGCGCGGTCCAGTTTCTCACCCAGGCTGTAGCTGCTCATCCGACTTTTGCGCTGGCTATGAGTGATCTTGGCGCTCAATACCTGAAGCTCTTTCAATGGGACAAAGCGGCCGAAACATTCGACGCGCTGGTCAAATTGAAACCCACTGATGCCGGTGCGCACCTTGATTTGGGAATTGCTTTCTACAACGTCGGTAGCGTGCTGCTGACTGAAAAAAAGGTCGAGGAAGCCAACCAGAAATTGGGTTTGGCAGAAGTCCAATTGCGCGAGGCTATCAAACTAAACAATCCGGGTCCTTCGGCGCATTACTACCTGGGAATGACGCTCGTCAAAATCAGGCGTTTCGATGAAGCTCAAGCTGAATTGGAGCTGGCGGTCAAGAATGGTGGCGCCAACATCGCACTGGCGCACAGGTTTCTGGGCGGACTCTACCAGCGGGCGCACAAAGACAAAGAGGCCGCCGACGAGTTTGAGGCTTACTTGAAACTGGATCCCAAGGTAAAGGATGCGGAAACAATTAAAGGCATAATTCAAAAACTGCGCGGACAATAAGGTGAATTAATGAAGTCCCTCGTTCGTTACTTCCAACGGACTCTGATTGGTCTTGCCTGCGCGCTAGCGGCGGCCTCGGCGCAAGCTCAAACCAAACCCACTCCGTCCCCGGAGCAGGATGACGTAATTCGCGTCAACACCGAATTGGTCCAAACCGACGTCATGGTCTTTGATAAGAAAGGCCATTTTGTAGACGGCTTGAAGGCCGAACAGTTCGCGCTCAAGGTCGATAACAAATCGCAGACAATCTCTTTCTTTGACCGGGTTACTTCGGGTAAGGCGACTGCCGGACGGAGTGGCGCCGGCGCCTCTGGTGGAAGCAGCTCAACTCCTGGTAATACCCCAACCTCGACAGCGACGATCCAGGGACGAACGGTAATCTTCTACGTTGACGATCTGCACCTGGCGCCCGACAGTCTGTCCCGCACCCGAAAAGCGCTCACTGAATTCATCGATCGCGGGATGTCAGAAGACGATCAGGTAGCCATCACCTCATCCAGCGGTCAGATAGGTTTTCTCCAGCAGTTCAGCAACGATCGGGTGGCTCTGCGTTCGGCTGTAGCGCGGCTTAACTATCGGACCAGCACCAAACTCGACATGGATTCGCCGCCCATGTCGGAATACATCGCCATGAAGATCCGCGACGGGGATGAAGCGGCGCTGGGTTACTACATTACGGAGTTACAAAAGCAGAATTGCATCAAAGCACGAACCGAGATCATCTGCACGATGTCCCCTCAGGCGATGAGATTGGCGGTTCGGGAGCGGGCGCAAGAAATGGTTACGATGGCCTCACCGGCCACCGACAACACGCTGATCATGTTGGAAAACCTGATGCGCATGGCAGCTCAATTGCCGGGACGCAAAATCGTTTTCATGATTTCTGACGGGTTTTATCTCAACGATCGCAAGACGGGGTCGATGAGTCGAATCAAGAGAATCACCGACGCCGCGGGACGCGCGGGTGTAGTAATTAATACTCTCGACGCGCGCGGGATCATCAGTGAACTTCTGGGCGCTGACAATCCCGCGCCGATTGCTGAAGGCGCGTCAATGAACATCGGCGAGGTTATGGCTTCGCAGGACGGCTTGAATGCGCTGGCCGGGGACACCGGCGGCCGCGCGTTTCGAAACACAAATGCGCCGATGGCTGAATTCGTCGACAAGGTCCTGGATGAAACGGCGAATTACTATCTGCTCGCCTGGCGCCCTGAAGGTGATGAGCAAAAGCGCGGCAAGTTCAATCACATCGAGGCCTCGATAACTGGCCGGCCAGAGTTGACGGTTCGTCTTCGCACGACCTACTTCAAGACAGCACCCTTGCCGATCCTGTCTCTAAAGAAAAAGTCGGACAATGATCCTGAGAAGGCGCGCGAGGACGACATGCGTCTGGTTATCGATGCGCCCGTTTCGCAAACCCAGATACCGACCGTGTTGGAATTGAGTCCTTCACAGATGCCCGGAGTGGGCACGCAGGTGACGGCCACGATTCAAATCAGCCGCGAAGCCCTGAATTTTGATCTCAATGATGGTAAGCGGTCATCCGACCTCGATATCGGTGGAATCTTCTATAACGACAAGGGCAAACCGCTGAACAGTTTTGTCGGACGCCTGCGAGTTTTTCCGGTTCCGGAAAATGCTTCGGTGGACCGGCGTGCTCAAGCCGTCTATGCCTTTCACGCATGGTTGCCGGCCGGCTTGTATCAGGTACGCGTCGGTGTCCGCGATACCAGGAGCGGTCGAATTGGAAGCGCCATGCAATGGATCGACGTTCCGAAAGTAGTTCGTTAGCAGGTGATTGCGCGCCGTTTTTAGAGGATTTTGACTCCATCACATCGGTCAATGTCCTTTCCTAAAAGCAGCCAAGACTGCGTCGAAAACTAGGGTGACTTATGCGGTATCTCCTTCATTACTTCCAACGGATTCTTCCGCTTGTGGTCTGTGCCCTGGCGGTTGCTTCAGCGCAGGCTCAAACCAAACCCGCTCCCTCACCCGAGCAGGATGACGTCATTCGCGTCAACACCGAACTGGTCCAGACCGACGTCATGGTCTTTGATAAAAAGGGCCAGTTCGTGGACGGCCTGAAGGCTGAGCAGTTTGCGCTCAAGGTCGACGACAAGCCACAGGCTATTGCTTTCTTTGACCGGGTCACTTCCGGTAAAGCTAGCGCAGAATCGAAGACTGCCGGAGGCGCGGTTACAAATTCGGGGAATACATCAAACCCGGGTGCGACAAAACGTGGACGAATCATCATCTTTTTTGTTGACGACCTGCATTTGGCGATCGACAGTCTGGTGCGTACGCGGCAGGCCCTCGCCGAATTCATTGATCACGGCCTGGGTGAAAACGATCAAGTGGCGATTACCTCCTCAAGTGGCCAGATCGGGTTTCTACAGCAGTTCACCGACGATCGCGCCGCCCTGCGTTCAGCCGTGGCCCGGCTTAACTATAAAGCCAACCCCAAGTTCGATATGGACAAACCGCCGATGTCTGAGTACATCGCGCTCAAGATCCGTGAAGGTGACGAAGCGGCTCTCGCTTACTACGTAACTGAGATGCAAAAGCAGCAGTGTTACTCTGCCGGCGGAGCCGTGCAATGCCCCACCACGCCGCAAGCGATGCGGCTCCTGGTTCGAGAGCGCGCACAGGAAATCACCACTTTTACGGCGCCCGCAGTCGACAATACGCTCATCATGCTGGAGGCTCTGATGCGGACTGCGGGTCAATTGCCGGGGCGGAAGATCCTTTTCATGGTGTCTGATGGGTTCTATCTGAACGATCGCAAGACTGGCTCAATCGACCGAATCAGAAGGATCACCAGCGCTGCGGGGCGTGCCGGCGTCGTCATTAACACGCTTGACGCGCGGGGAATCATCAGCGAGTCGCTCAGCGTAGACAATCCCAGGCCGATGGATGAGGGCGGTTGGATGGCCGGAACGAACATCGGCGAGATCACCAGATCGCAGGATGGCCTTAACGCTCTGGCGGGAGATACGGGCGGGCGCGCATTTCGCAACACGAACCGGCCGATGGCGGAATTCGTCGAGGAGATTTTGGACAAGACGGCCAACTACTATCTGCTGGCCTGGCGACCAGATGCAGAAGAACAAAAGCGAGGCAAGTTCAATCACATCGAAGCCAGCATCGTAGGCCGTCCGGATCTTACAGTTCGTCTGCGCGGTACCTATTTCAAGACGACAACCTTGCCGATCCTGACCTTGAGGAAAAAGTCAGACAAGGATTCCGAACACGCGCGCGAGGACGACATGCGAGTGGTCATCGACGCGCCAGTCTCGCAGTATCAGATACCGACCACGCTGGACTTGACTCTGGCGCAGATGCCCGGAGTCGGCACGCAGGTGAAAGCCACGATTCAAATTAGTCGTGAAGCCCTGACTTTTGATCTCAGTGACGGAAAGCAATCAGCTGATTTGGATATTGGCGGAATCTTCTATAACGACAAGGGCAAGCCGCTGAACAGTTTTGTCGGACGACTCAGAGTTTTCCCGGTCCCGGAAAATGCCTCATCTGACAGACGCTCTCAGGCCGTCTACGCTTTTCATGCGTGGTTGCCGGCGGGCTTGTATCAGGTGCGCGTCGGAGTTCGCGATATCAAGAGTGGACGAATCGGCAGCGCGATGCAGTGGATTGAAATTCCCAAAGTCCGCTAGCGATCTAACTGTTCCGCGCGGAGTCAGTTCCAGCAGCTGCCCCCATTTTTTCTTTTTTCGTCTGCAGATATCTGGCCGCCGGCTCTGAAGACTCAACTTCGATCGAAACCCGCTCTACAATTTCCAGCCCGGCTTCTTCCAGCGCCCGCAGCTTGCCCGGATTGCTCGAGATCACTTTCACCTGGCCTATTAATCATTCGCCGGCTTCGCCGACTTTTGAGGCAAAGCCCTGCTGATGGACAATTGCGACGCGCCCTTCCTCCTGATCAATTGCCAGGGCGTTGAAGCTGCAGGCTACTCAGCCTCAGAAATAATCTCACGCCGAAAAACGGGAATCGCTTGACTTCTAACCGAAATATTCAAAAAATGGGATCCTTATCCGGAAACCTGTAGTGCAGGCGTCGTCGCTCGAATAAGTCTGCGCCCGCACGTTCACTAAAACCCGGCCGGTTTAGTCCGGCGCACAGGAGGACAAATGAGAATTAGCCCCAGACATGCCGTCCTGACGGTATCACTAGTCCTATGCTTCGCAACGGCTGTCTTCGGACAGCGCACCACTGGAGATCTCGAAGGCAAAGTTACTGATCCAAACGGAGCTATCGTTCCTAACGTCAGCATTACCTTGACCGGAGTCACCGTCGGTTTTAAGCGAACCGTTCAACGCGATGATGAAGGCGAATTTCGCATTCAGCAGGTTCCTACCGGCACTTATAAAATCACGACCGCAGCCGCAAGCGGTTTTGCCGCCGTTACGGTCGAGAATATCTCCGTGACCGTCGAGAAAGTTACCGTGGTCCCCGTAAAGTTGGGGATAACGGCAACAACCACGACGGTCGATATTGCTGCTTCTGATATGGCCGCGGTTATTGATCCAACCGCCAGTAAAGTTCAAACGAACATTACCCCCAAAATGATTCAGCAGTTACCTAAAGGGGCCAGCTTTAATTCGCTATTGAGACTTTCCCCGGCAACCAGACCAGAACCTCTTTCGGGCGGTTTTCAAGTTGACGGGGCTTCGGGTTCAGAAAACAGCTTTCTGATAGACGGGCTATCGGTTGAAAATTTTCGAACCGGAGTTCTTAATGGCGTAAACAACATTCCGACCTACCTTGTTTCTGAAATTCAGATCAAAACCGGAGGTTTCGAAGCTGAACACGGCGGAGCTTCCGGGGGCGTCTTCTCCGTTGTTACCAGATCGGGTTCGGACACTTTTCACGGGGATTTTGGCGCGGCATTTGAGCTCAGCGCACTTCAGCCATCACCGAGATTTACGCCGTCGCGATTTGTTTCGAGTAGTTCCAGCGCGGCCGCGATTGCCGCCAACCCTGATATTGCTTATGCCATAGCCGCCAGGAAAGATGACTTCTCGAATCTTTACCCGAGTGGAACCCTGTCAGGACCAATTGTCAAAAAACGCGTGTGGTTCCTGGCCAGCTATTCGCCGCAGATTTTTACCACGACCCGCACCTCGAATTTCATCAATGCAATCAGCAATTCGAACTTTACAACCGGTAAATTTGTTCCTACTCCCAGACTGGACGCCGCAGGAAATCCATTAGCTCCGATCACCTATAGAACGAGGCAGAAAAACGAATATGCTTTTGGCAAAGTCGATGCCCAGTTTTACTCAAAACTGAGAGGCGGTGCGAGTTATTTGTGGAATCCACAGATTACTCACGGCGTGCTTCCTTTCTCCAATGCCAGTGTCACGACTTCCCAGCCGGTTACCACCAGTTACGGCGGAGGTTTGTGGACTTCTCAAGAATACTCGCGCATCAGAGGTGGACGGACTAGCTCGAACAATTTTACGAGTCACCTTGAGTGGACACCGACCAACCGTATTATCGTCACGTCGCGTTATGGGCGGGCTTTTCAGAATGAAAAGGCTGGGAATTACGCGATTCCAGAGGGGGTCCGCTCGATATGCAGTGGATCGGCAACCGCCTATGCATCGATTGTGACGGGATGTCCGGGAGGTATTGGTTACCAAAATCTCTCCGCTAATTCCATTACCACTCGTGATGTTTCCCTAAAGCATGAGTTTTCTGCGGACGCCAGCTACCTTGTTAGTGGTTTTGGCGGCAGGCACGACTTCAAGGGAGGTTATCTGCTGGGCAGAATCACAAATGACGTATTGTCGGGTAATGCCGGCACCGGTACCGTGCAGCTCTTTTACGGACAGGATTTTGCCCAGGCACTACCAGCCGCCGCCAGCCTTAAGTGCACGCTTGGGTCGGCGACCTGTATAGGTGTCGGCAGCCTTAACCGGAGTGGCACGAAGGGTATTGGCAAGAACCAATACCAGGGTATTTACTTCCAGGATGGATGGCAGCCCACGGGTCGTCTCACCCTGAATTTGGGTGTTCGCTTCGAAAAAGAGCTCGTGCCATCTTTTAATGCCGGCGACGTCTTAGCCGGAAGCGCTATCCCAAGTATTGAATTCGGTTGGGGCAAGAAAATTGCTCCTCGCCTGGGCGGCGCTTACGATTTATTCGGTGACGGTAAGACGAAGATTTTCGGGAGTTACGGTTGGTTTTATGACCGTTTGAAATTTGCAGCGCCGCGCGGCTCGTTCGGCGGCGACTTCTTCCGCGTAGACTACTTCCCAATCACGGCCGCCAATCCCACCTACAGCTTCTACACGCCCGACAGAATTCTGGGTGGGTGGACAGATCCACGGGGCGGGGGCAATCCTTCAACGGTAGGTGGACTGAGTCAGTTACAAATAGACTTTCGGATTCCGTCAAACCTGACCGAAGCACAATTCAAGGCTCTGGGACTGGTGGTAACCGGTGTCGATCCTAATTTGAAGGCTTTCCAGCAGCGTGAATTTACGGTTGGCTTTGAAAGAGAGTTCCGCAGGAATTGGGTCTTGTCGGCCCGCTTTACTCGCAAAAATGTTGCGCACGCCCAGGAAGACCACGCCATCCTGGGACTAAACCAGTCGGAGAATTATCCCGTCGGCAATCCGGGTGAAGGCTTGGATTTGCAACTTGACCAGGGAAATGGGACCGCAAAATCGGCGAAACCGCAACGGCTGTATCGGGCGCTTGAATTAGTTTTGAACAAGCGGCTTGATAACCACTACTACTTCAATGCGAATTATACGTTGGGGTATTTGTGGGGTAACTATTCAGGCCTTGCAAGTTCTGACGAGGGCGGACGGACCGACCCTGCTGTTGAGCGTTTCTTTGACTATCCGATTAATGGATTCACCGCGACCGGCCAACCTGATAACGGATACCTGGCCACCGATCGTCGTCATGTTTTCAAGGCTTACGGCGGCTACGAGTTCGATCGATGGAGGGAGAAGGGACACACGGATGACTTTTCTTTCTTCTACCAGGCGATGCAGGGAACACCGCAGACGACGTTTGTTACTGTCGTTGCTACCTCAATTCCCTTAATCAAGCGCGGTGATTTAGGAAGAACTCCGGCCTTCACGCAAACGGATCTTTCCTGGACGCATCATTATAAGTTCGGTAAGGAAGAAGGACGTTATGAACTGGCCTTTGACTTTAATGTCCTGAACGTCTTCAACCAAAACACTGTGACCAGCTTTACGACGACCAGGTACCGAACTACAAACACAATCGGGGCTACGGACATCGACCCCACTTACAATCAAGCAACTCAAACCTTAATTCCGATTTTGAACAGGATCCTGAACGGGCAAATCGGGACCCAACTTAACCAACTCGAAAACGGCGGTCTTCCCAGTCTAACCGGGAGACCAAATCCGCATAGTAGTCTTTACGGAGCGCCTTCGGGATATCAGTCCGCCCGTAGCGTCAGATTCGGTCTTCGATTCAGCTTTTAGTTGAGCGTTTACCAGGACGACAGGAAGCCCGCTCTCACGCGAGGGTGGGCTTTCCTTTTGCGCAATGTGGCACGCGCATCTTGCGCGTGAATTCACGGGCGGGACGCCCGTGTCACCTGATCTATTTGTTCTTGTCGATCGAGGTTTTTAGTTTGGCGATCATGTCTCGGATTTTATTCTTATCAGGTGAGTCAGGTACGAGTAACAGAAACGCTTCCAGTTCATTTATCGTCTCTTGATTGCGGTTGAGCCGGTTATAAAGCAGGGACAATTGCCAGTGCACCTCCGCATTCATTTTCTTTGCCAGAGAATTGGCTTTAAGCAAAGCTGTTTCCGCCTCAGCATAACTCCCCGTTATTCGTAGAACCGTACCATACAGAAGTTGCGCGTCCACCGACAGCGGGGCCAGAAGAGTGGTTGCTCTCGCGGCTTCCAGAGCGGCCGGATACTGCTTCAGTTGATAAAAGGCATAACTCAAACTGTAATAGGTAGGAGCACTACGCTGGTTCACGTCTATGGCCCTTAACAGGTACGGATAAGCTTTGTCATAATTCCGGCGCGAGACATATTCCTTACCAAGCCAATTCAGCGCCTCAAAATAGTTTGGGAAGATCCTTACTGCTTCTTCAATTTCCGATAATCCTTTCTCTGGCTCTTTCGCAAAATCGGAAATGCCTTTCAGATAGGATATGCGCGCGTCAGGCGGAATGTCCTGCACAAAAATCACTCCAGTCGGCACATCAACTTCCGGCCCCCGGTTGCGTTTATCGTATCGAAGGTTGATATCGACATAATTCACGTCGTTATTGTTTCTGGTCTTGATGATCTCAATCTCTTGCGTTTGCTCCATGAAGTTCGTGCCAAAGGTCAGGACTCTCACGGTCAGACGTCCGGGAGGAACACCTACAAAGGAAAAACGCCCGGACGCATTTGTCTTGGTTCGCTGAATCACCGAATCTACTTCGTTGATCAGTTCGACATGAAGGTTCTGAACTGGACGACGGTTCGGGTCATAGACCTGTCCCTCAATCCGGTTAAGAAGACTTGAGGCCTTCGCAGAGGCCCACCAGGGGTTCGCCAACAAAACAAAGAGCGAAAAACACAAGCCATAGATCGGGTGTTTCATAAGCTTGAGTTTTACCTCCTGGCCGCCTGTACTTTCGAGGCTGGAAATTTTTGCTCTTGAAGGACTATCTGATTAACTGACGCGCTGTTTCGGATCATAGCATCTGTAGGACACTGCCGAAATAACACTAACGGTTGGTGAGTAAGAAATGGAAGCACGAGGCAAAAACTCAACCTGCTTTGAGATTCAGAAGATGCCCCATTTTTTCTTTCTTGGTTTGCAAATATCTGGCCGCCGGCTCTGAAGACTCAACTTCGATCGAAACCCGCTCAACAATTTCCAGCCCGGCTTCTTCCAGGGCCCGCAGCTTGCCCGGATTGTTCGAGATCACTTTCACCTGGCAAAGACCGAGATCGAAAAGCACCTCCGCGCATTGACGATAATCACGCGCATCCACCGGTAGATCCAAACGTTCGTTTGCTTCGACGGTGTCTGCTCCGGCGTCCTGCAAAGCATAGGCGCGAATCTTGTTGAGGATGCCGATGCCACGACCTTCCTGTTGCTGATAGACGATGGCGCCGCGACCTTCCTCCTGAATCATCTGTAAAGTGCGATGAAGCTGCGCGCCGCAGTCGCATTTTGAAGATCCAAAGACATCTCCGGTCAGGCATTGCGAGTGAATACGGACCAGGGTCGGGAGGTCAGGCCGCAGTTCGCCTTTATACAGCACGACAAATTCCTCGTCGCTCGTCTTTGAGCGATAGCCGGCGATGAGGAAGTCGCCCCACTCAGTCGGCAATTTCGCTTCGGCCACGCGCTCAACGGACAGATGGGCCGGGGAATTGGGACAAACCAGCGGTTCAACCGGAACTTCGTTTACGTTGCAGGCCATTGACACTTTCCCTCAGGGAATTCACTTTCTCGTGATCAGCCAAACTAACAGCGATGGTTCATGGCGAATAGTTGAAGGAATTATAAGAGCAGCGGGAGCCTCGCACAAGCAGGACCTGCCGGCGGTCGTTTTGATTGTCACCAAACTGGAACAAGCTAAAGCTTGTCGCGCACTATCAGCCGCGTTAAGATACGCAAACGTTCGGGTAATCGATTAAACAGATCCTCGCACAACTGGTGCGCTCAGACCGCATGCCAGATAAATCTGAAGATACATCGCTGGGCAAAGAGCCGAACGAAGACACCTATTCCGGCCAGCATCAGAGTCGTGGCGAGCGGCGGCCGGCCCTGGTTTTCCTGCGCGGCGAGTTGCTGGCGGTGCCCATTCCGCTGGAACGCGAGCACGTCACCATGGGGCGCGCGCTGGACGCTGATATCCGTATCAACGATTTGCGTGCGTCACGGTTACACGCGCGGATTACTACTGAGCACGATCAGGAAACGGGCGAAGCGCGCTATCGCCTGATTGATTTAGGCTCGACCAACGGCACGATTCTCAACGGCGCCAGGATCGAAAAGGCCTTGCTTCAGGACGGTGACAAGTTCGAAGTCGGTGATCAACTTATCCGGTTCGAAATGCTGGACGAGATTGATCGCGAGTTTCAGCAACAGATTCATCGGCTGCTGGTCCACGATGAACTAACCGGATTGTTGACGAGCAAATCGTTCTTCTCTGAACTGCGTCGTGAAGCCGCGCGCGCCGAAGCCGAGCAGATGCCTTTCTGTGTGCTGATGATGGACATCGATCACTTCAAAGATGTGAACGACACCTACGGGCACCTCGCGGGCAGCGAAACGCTGGAAGAAGTCGGCGCCGTAATCCGAAAATCTTTGCGCGCCGGCGATGTCGGCGCGCGTTTTGGTGGCGAAGAGTTTGCAGCCTTTCTCCTCGACGCCGACTACTCGCAGGGAATGACTGCGGCCGAGCGCGTGCGATCGGCGATTGAAAAGCATGAATTTCCCGCAGCTCGTCGCCAGGGTACTGAACCGCCGCCCACCCATCGCATTACGATTAGTATCGGTGTCGCCTCGTTCCCCGACGATGGTCGCGATCCGATTCAGCTGGTCGAGTTGGCCGATTCGGCTTTGTATCGCGCGAAACGGAACGGACGAAATCAGGTGTGCTCTTACCGGCTCAGCGCGACAGCTGAGGTCGTGCGGCTGCGCCCGCGCGGCTCAGAGTAACCTCGAAAGGACACACGCGTTGATGAAATCGCACATCATTTGCTTCTTGCTCGTGGTCGTCTTTGCCGGATGCAAATCAACCGAAAACTCTGCGCCGGCAAATCCGAGCTCGGGGACGGCGTCAACACCGACTCCGGCTGCCGTTGGCAATCCACCGGCATCATCGACGAATTCCGCGTCACCGGTGAAATCTGAAATTGACGCCTGTACCCTGCTGTCCAGCGACGATCTCAGGAGTATTCAGGGCGAGGCCTACAAAGAAGCGCAGCGATCTGATCGCGAGGATAAAGGTCTGGTGATTTCGCAGTGCTACTACCAGATGCCGAACATGGCGAATTCGGTAGTGGTGAACGTTACAACGCCGAAGCGTGGAGGCGGTGATCTCAATCCGCGTGTCTACTGGGACGAAACCTTCCACCAAGAAGCTGAAAAGGAACGTGGCAAGGGTGACCGCGACCGAAAGAAAGATAAAGCGTCAGAGCGTGGCGGAGAAGAAGAGGAAGAAGGCCTACCGCCTGAGAAAATCAAAGGCCTGGGCCAGGAGGCCTTCTGGAGCGCAAGTCGGGTGGGTGGTGCGCTGTACGTAAAGCGCGACGATTACATTTTCTTTCGGATTAGCATTGGCGGCGCGGACAATGCTTCGACTAAACTGAATAAATCAAAGAGGCTCGCGCAACTGATCTTGAAAAAACTCGGGCCTGTGGCGCCGGAAGGATAGAGCGAGATGCTCGCTCTTCCGAATTGTGTCCGACGCGTTTCGCCGTCCAGACTTAAACCGATCAAGGAGATCATCATCGTGAAAAAGCTTACCTTCAGCATTGTGCTAGTTGCTTTGTCGGTCGTCGTCGGATTTGCCCAGCAACCAAACGAGCAACGCGCCGCTCTGAATGAAACCGTAATCGCGCTCGATGCCAAATCAGCGCCGGCGCTGGAGGCGCACCTGCTCACTCAGGTATTGAATGGAGCTGAAGACTCGCCGGTTACCAACATAAAACTTTCGGTGAAGAATACCACGGCGAACTTCTACACTTATGTCAGCGGGTGGGTCACGTTCTATGACGCGAATGCTCTGCGTTGCGGTGACGGGCTCTTCAAAATTGACGCGCTGGCTCCACAGGAATCCGCGGAAGTTGATACGCCGGGTTTGCGGCTGCGTTGTTCACCTCAGAGTTGGCGGGTCGTCGCGACCAATCTCATGACCCGCACGGCCGATATTGCCAAGCCATTTGAACCGGCTCCACCCGTGCAAGCTGCGGTTCCCGAAAGACCTGCGCCGATGAACTTCGTGATTAGCGTTGACGGTCAGGACTATCCTATTCAAGTCAACAATCCGATGGTGGTGCGGCTGGGAAACAGAAATCGCCGGATCGTTTTGCGCCAGGTGCCTTAGGGTACGCACTCCTCTGGAGTGCTTTTGAAAAGTACGCATGCTTCCGGCGGGGTCTTAAGCCGCACTCCAGAGGAGTGCGTACCTACAAAGCCCGGCACATTTCGGTGGGCGCCCAGGGTGTGGCCATGGCGCGCTGATAACCAGCTTTGATCTCGTTGGCATTCCAGTCTTTGCGCATCCAGCTTTTTCCGTCGGCGAACTCCACCCGATTGATCAAAACCTTTTCCTGAAAAGGACTATCCGAGTTCTTCGCGATGCTGGCTGCGTTAACGGTGTTTGGCGGTCCTCCCAAACTCAAAGCTTGCAACTCCTTTTCTTTGTCCGGCTTGAGGTTGACGCCGCAAAGAAACTGTCGTCGGGTCACGTTGCCCGGATTGGCCGGATCCGTGAATTGATACTCCCAAAACACGATCTCGACAACTTGTTTGCTCGTGTTGTGGATCTTCGCCTGAAAGGCAAAGGCCCCAAGTGTCTTCGGCCCCGGTTTCTCCGCAGCTCTGACACTCTGCTCCAGAGCGACGCTGCGGGCGTCAACCGTGTCCTCGTTTGGATCACGCTTGCCGGCGGGGTCATTGATGCGGGCGCTGCGCGCATAGGCCTTATCGTTCGGGGTCATTGCGCGCGCCGGCGGCAAAGGCTTATCAGGCGTCGACGTGTCCACCGTCTGATGTGTCTTGGACCATCTGAAGCTGAGCACTGAAAGTGGGCTGCTGTCCGGCGTCGAAGTTTGAGGCGTCGGAGCGGGAAAGATCAGCATCGCGAAAAGTGAGAGCAAAGCAAAAATCTTCATCGAGATGTCTCCTTCTGTCGGGACTCGCCAGGCGGCGACGAGTGCGTTGAGGATTGTCCATCTTTTGCGGGCACTTCATCAAGGGTTTTTGCTCGTTTGCGCGATCAAAAAGGGCTCAGCTTTCCGCTCAGCGCCACCAGGACCTTAATTGAGGCTATGCCTTGAGCATTCGGCGACGTAGCCGGCGGTGAGTGGTGGGCTGAAGACGGTATAAGCGGGAGGCTTACCGCAATGTGCTGCGGCGAAGCCGCAAAGCATCCATGTCCATTCGCGGTCTGCCCGAAAGACTCGGGAAAAGCGTCTGGCCCACCCTGTTAATTCTGACAGTTGTCGCCCAGGGACCTGTCTTCTAGAGTCAGCCCTCAATTTGCGGTGGTGTGCGAAGGATCGAGGACCCAACATGAGCCAAACAATCGAAGCATCCGACTCAATTATCGAAAGTGTGCTGCACCCGACGGATTTTTCCGAGGGCAGTCTCGTGGCTTTTTACCACGCGTTGAAAACCGCGCTCCTGACAAAATCAAAGTTCACTCTCTTCAATGTATCGCCGCAGGGTGAGCCGGAATGGGCCAGCTTTCCCGGAGTCCGTGAAACGCTCGAGCGCTGGGAAATAATTCCGAAGAGCAGTCCGCGATCCGCCGTGGGCGAGCTGGGGATGCATGTTCGGAAGATCATCGCTGAGATGAACGATCCGGTCAAAGCAGTGCTCGGTTATTTAGAGCATCACGATGTCGATTTGATCGTTTTATCCACGCGCCAGCGTGACGGCGGCGTTCGCTGGCTCGGGAAATCAGTTTCTGAACCGATCGCCCGCACTGCCTGGCAAATGACTCTGTTCATTCCCGGTGGGGCCAAAGGCTTCGTTTCGGCTGATGACGGATCGGTGAACCTTCATAACGTGCTGATTCCCGTTGCGAATTCACCTCGTCCGGAGGCAGCAGTGGCGGCAGCCGCCAGATTGGTTCAGAGATTAGACTGCCCTGAAGGGACCTTCACACTCATGCACGTCGGTGGGTCCGATACCATGCCAGCGATTCGTTGTCCGGAAGTTCCCGGATGGACGTGGGCGAAGGACCTGCGCACCGGTGATGTTATTCAGAGTATTGTCGGCGCCGCCAGAGATCTCAACGCCGATTTGATTGTGATGTCGACCGATGGTCGAAATGAGTTCCTCGACTCGCTCCGCGGCAGCCATAGCGAAAGGGTCCTGCGTCACGGCGCTGCGCCTTTACTTACGGTCCCGGTCGGAGCGTTGGCGGCAACTGACCCACACGAACGAGATTAGAAAGCGGATTACGCCCGCCCGGCCGCCTAACCGCTGATGAATCATCCCGCGTGCGACTAGATTCTTAACCGCGCAAGAATCTGGCACCTCACTGGAATCTCCGATAGAATCCCGCCGCTCTTCTATAGCAAACCTCGTGCGTCAAATCGTGTCGGTTAAGTCCTGAGCGATTGTCCGAGGCGCACAGTCAAATCAAAGGAGTGAACTATGCGCAAACCGACCATCGTCTTCGGACTCTTTTTGATCCTGTTACTCAGCGCTGTGCCAACGTTGGCGCAAGCGCCGCCAGGTTCGGTAGTTGCGATTAAAGCCGGCCGTCTGATCGATCCGGAAAGCGGGACCGCCGCAACCGGCCAGGTAATCATTATTGAAGGCGAGAAGATCAAGGCCGTAGGCGCGAATCTGGCAATTCCCCCGGGAGCTAAAGTGATTGACCTGTCGACGCTGACGGTCCTGCCGGGGTTGGTCGATGCGCACACGCACATGGCGATTACTTACAAAGAGCAACCCGAGAACAACTATTACTACCTTACTTACATCATGGAGTCTTCGCCTCTGCGGGCCATCCAGGCAGCCTCGAACGGTATTCAACTACTGAGCTCGGGTTTCACGGTCGTCCGCGATGTTGGCAACAACGCGCTCTACGCTGACACCGCCCTGCGGCAGGCGATCGAACAGGGATGGCTACCCGGCCCCACGGTGATACCTTCGGGGCCAATTATTGGCAGCACCGGGGGACAGCTTTGGCCCACTCCGGAGATGTACAAGCAACACAATATCATCTTTCCCGAGTACATCGATGCGGACAGTCCGGATGAAATCGTCAAGGCGATTCGTCAGAACATGTTGTTTGGCGCGCGGACCATCAAGCTTTGCATTGATTGTAAGCCCTGGGGTTACTCAGTCGATGACATCCGGCTGGCCATCAGGGAAGCCGCGAAAGGAGGTTGTAAGGTTGAGGGCCACGTGCAGACCGCCGACGGAGCACAGCGCGCGATCGATGCGGGCATCTACATCATCGCTCACGGCAATGCGTTGACACCTGAACATCACCGGCAGATGGCTGAGAAGGGAATCTTCCGCGCCGGCACCGACACGCCCTTCACAAAGTATCGCGGCAGCGAGGCGGCCTTTCTCCAGACGGTCGCCAAACTGCATGACGCCTGGGAAAAGAAAGTGCCACTTACATTCTCTACCGACTTTGATTACTGGAACGAACGCATGAAGGACGAGAAAACCGGCGAGTGGTTGAGCCGCGGTGATATGACGATCGCCTTCCTCGACACCTGGAAAGCCGCGAAAATTCCACCGCGTGACATTCTTTATGCGATGACCATCAACGGCTATAAGGCCGCGGACATCATCAAAGAACGCGGCCCCATTAAACC
>Ga0070694_100000752_pt1 | contig 18145 bp, 17 predicted proteins | sample KBSK1251metaG_FD_65470 | JGI IMG/M metagenome (GOLD analysis project Ga0070694, IMG submission 65470) | Corn, switchgrass and miscanthus rhizosphere microbial communities from Kellogg Biological Station, Michigan, USA - KBS K1-25-1 metaG | ecosystem: Host-associated > Plants > Roots >... | reverse complement strand
TCGACGACCTGGCTCAGGTCGTCCCCGCTTCCGGGGCCGGCCGCCGAGGCCGCCGCGACCGAGAGCAGCCACCGGAGCTCGCGCGCCAGGATCAGCGAGGGGGCGCGCCGGACCGACTCGAGCAGGAAGGTCCGCTGCGCGTCGGCCAGGCCCAGCATCGAGAGCTGTCCCGCGATGCGGGTGACGAGCGCCGCCTCCACCCGTCGCCGGAACGCCTCGGGCACCGACTCGCGGGCCTGGAGGCGGGCGAGGGCGGCGTCGGTGACGAGCCGCAGGGCGCGCTCGGATTCGCCGCTGGCCACGCAGCTCAGGAAGCGTCCGGAGTACGCCACGCGGTAGATGACGGCGGGACCGGGCACGAACGCGAAGCGCCAGTGGCAGGCGATGCGGAGCCACATGTCGTAGTCTTCCCAGGACGGCAGGCTCTCGTCGAACAGGCCGGCCTGCTCGAAGACGTCCTTCCGGACGACCGTGCTCGAGGTGTTGACCGGGCAGCTCGTCAGGAGCGAGCGGTGCATCCAGCCGGTGCGACCGTCATGCGTGTCGGGCCAGACCGAGACCGACTCGTCTCCGCGCTTGATCTCCTGCCCGTAGACCAGCCCGATCTGGTCGTCGCGCTCCAGCACCGCGACCTGACGTCGGAGCTTCCAGGGCAGCCACGTGTCGTCGTCGTCCAGGAACGCGATGTACTGGCCCCGGGCCTCGGTGATGCCCCGGTTGCGGGCCGCCGACGTGCCGCGCGATCGCTCGCCGCGGTAGTACTGCACCTCCGGATAGCTGCGCACGAGGTCCGGGGTGCGGTCGGTCGAGCCGTCGTCGATGACGAGGATCTCGAGGTCGAACTCGGAGCCGAGGCCCTCCTGGGCCAGGACCGAGATCAAGGCCGCCTCCAGGAGGTCTGCGCGATTGCGGGTCGGAATGACGACGGAGACCAGCGGCAGCGCGTCCGGAGGCATGAGGGGCCTCATCATACACGGCCCCGTCGCCACATCAAGCGAAGAGCGGGTCTACGAGGAGCGGGCGGGGGCTCCCTGCGACAGCGCGTGATCCACCACCGAGCGGAGCTGGTCCAGCGAGAAGGGCTTGGCCAGCACGAAGTCGACCCCGCGGGCCTGGGCATCCTCCGGCCCCATACGGTCACCGTAGCCGGTCATCAGGGCGATCCGGGTGGCCGGCCAGCGCTGCTTGAGGCGATGCGCCACCTCGAGCCCGGAGATGCCGGGCAGCCCCAGATCCACCATGGCCATGTCGAAGGCACGGGTCTCGAGCTCGACGAGCCCGGACTCGCCGTCGGGGGCGGTCACGACGGTGTAGCCGTGGCGGCTGAGCAGCTCGCGAAGCACCTCGCGAACCTCCTCGGAGTCGTCGACCACCAGGATCTTCGCGCCCGGGGCCGACTTGGGCGCCGCGGGCTGCTCGGGGGCCGGCGGAGCCACGGCCGGGCGGGTCGCCGCTGACTTCGCGGCGGTCATCTCGGCCCCGGTCGGCAGCCACACCGTGAAGACGGTGCCCTTGCCGGGCTCGCTCTCGACCTTCATCTCGCCGCCGTGGCGATCGACGATGGCGTAGGCGCCGCTCAGACCGAAGCCCTTGCCCTTCTCCCGCTTGGTGGTGAAGAAGGGGTCGAAGATGTGCAGCCGGACCTGCTCGGTCATGCCGATGCCGGTGTCGGCGATCTCGCAGTACACGCGCCCGCCCTCGGTTCCGGTCCGGAACGTGAGGTTGCCGCCTTCCGGCATCGCGTCGAGGGCGTTGAGCGCGATCGCGGTGAGGACCTGGCGGAGCTCGGCCATGTCTCCCGGCACCAGCGGCACCGGACCGGCCTCGGAGTGGACCTCGCCGTTGATGCCGCGGGCCTGGAGCTGCTGCGTCCAGCGCGAGCGAGCGGAGGCGGCGATCTCGTCCACGAGCTGGTTGAGATCCACCGGCTGGAAGGGCCGCGCCGGGCGGGTGCGGCTGAAGTCCTGGAAGCGCCGGACCACCCACGCGCCCTCGAGCGCCACCTGCTCGATCATGCGCAGGGAACGGCGGACGTCCGGGTCCTGCACGTCGGCGAGGAGGAGCTGGGCGCGGGCCAGGATGCCCGAGAGCGTGTTGTTGAAGTCGTGAGCGACCTCGCCCGCCATCTCGCGGAAGGCGCGCAGGCGCTCCTGCTGGACGACCTGGAAATGCGCCTCGACGAGGCCGTCGAGGAGAGTGCGGACCTCGTTCATCGCGGAGCGGCCCGCGCGCTCCACCGGCCTTGGCTGGTCGCCGTTCGACGTCACGGGCTCGTCGCTGTCTCGCGCCTCAGGACTGAGGCGCGCGGGGATCGCGAGCGAACGGGCTCGACTTGGACGGGCCCTGGAACTTGTGGGCGACCTGGTTGACCAGGTCCTTCATCTCACCCAGCAGCTTGGCGGCCGACTCACCGGCCTCGACCTGCTCGGTCTTGAGACGCTCGCTCTCGGCCTGGAGCGCGGCCACCTCCGACCGCAGGTGCTCGACCTCCCGCTGGGTGCTCTCGGCGAGCCCTCGCTGCTGCTGCGCCTCCGCGCGGAGGCGGCCGAGCTCCTCGTGAAGCTCCGCCTGCTCGCGCTGAGCGGAGTCCGCCACGGACTGGAGGCGGTCGTTGTCCTCCATGAGGGCGGTGACGGTCCGGAGCACGTCCTGCATGTCCTCGACCCAGCTGGCCAGCGAATGCCGCGTCTCGGTCCTCGCGGTGGGATCGGCCGAGTTGTTCATCGATGCATTTCCTCCTGTCGTGTCGCTCGCACTCTGACCCGGGGGAACCATTCTAGCCCCCGTCCGGTCCGCCCTCCATCGCAAAGCCGTGACGACGCTTCTGCCCACGTGCAGAACCCGCCCCGGGGCAGATTTGAGCATCGTCACCGAAAGAGCAACAGCAATGCCACCAGGGGAGGGGGTATGAAATCACCTACTTACGGCGGGGAGAGATCCGGCGGAATGCAAGAATTGTCAGGCAGAGACTCCCTCACCGTCACCCAGATTTGCCCCGGACCATGAAGGGGGCTGCTATGCGAAGTGGCTGAGGTAGTCCCGGAGCTTCACGTATTCGCCGCGGGCCAGATTGGCGAAGACGACCACGGCGCCGCCCGTGTAGGCCTCCCAGACGAGCGAGGGCAGGCGCAGGGTGCCTCCGACATCCGGACCCGGGAGCTCGACGACGACCACATCGCCCACGGTCAGTGGCCCGTCCACGGTCAGGCGGCCCCCCGACGTGCTCAGGTCGATCGTGCGGCCATGGAGGCTGCCGCCCTCCTCGCTGCCGGTCTCGATGCGGATCGGGAGGCTCACCGCGACCCGCCGAGCCCAGCGGCGGATGTCACCGGGGGCCACGAACGGCGCGATGCGCTCGGCCTCGCCCTCTCCGAGCGTGAGGAAGGAAACACCGAATCCGCGCGGATCTCGGCGAGCGACCTTCACGAGGATCTCGAGGCGTCCGGTCTCCTTCGGGAGAGTCACGCGGAGCATGAGCGGCGTGTCCGGATCGATGTCGAGGTCCGTGCTGACGCGCATGCCGGTGAGGCTCACGTCGATGATCTGGCCGACGCCGACGCGTCCGTCGGCGGCCTCGAGAATGACGGGCCACGCGGTCCGCATGCGCGGGAACCGGCGTCGATCCTGCCCAGTGATCACGGTGGCCCTCTCCCCTCGGATCATCGTACCCATCCGGGGCCCGAGGCCGGTAGTTCTTCCTACTGGGCCTGCCGGATGATCACGGCGCCGTGGGTCCGGAGGCGATGGGTGACCTGGGGCGAGTTCCGGGAGTCGTCCTTGCGCCGGTCGAGGATCACGCGCACCTTGGCGTCACGGGAGAACGCCTGGACCAGATGAGTATAGAGATCGGCCTGTCCCCGCGCGACGACGATGAGCCAGCGCTTGGCGGATTGGTCGTTCAGGTGGTGCTTCTCGGTAGATTCTGGCATTGTGGAAGCCTCGCTCCGGGGACCAAGCAAGGGCAGGGCCATACCAGCCCGGCGAGCTAAATCAGGTAGATAGGAGATCACGAGGCTGGAGCTGCACCACGAAACTGTAGGCTCCATGACGAAAACTGTCCTCGGGCTGGGAGGAGCAGCGGCGCAAGCGTGCTGAACCGCCGATATTTCACAGTCATAGGCCTCCTGGCAGTGTCCGTGTGCCTCGGCAAGCCGGCGACGGTGCTCGCCCAGGGCCACAAGACGGCCGGTCCCGAGGCTTCCCGGGCTCCCAGCCGGCTCGAGAAGGCCACCTCCGCCGTCATCTCGTCGACCATCAGCTACCGGGCGGCCCTCGAGCGTGTCCTGGCCATCCACGAGCGGGAGCTGGCCCGCCGCACCGATCTGGCCGAGCTGAGGCAGGATCTCTACGAGCGCGGGGTGCTGTCCAAGCGGGAGTTCGAGGAGGGGCAGCAGGCCCTGAACGACGCCCGGAAGAACGTGGAGGACACGCAGCGGGCGATGGCCGAGGCGGACCGCATGCTGTCCGAGGCTCGCATGGCCGAGGCCCTCGCGCGCCTGACTCCGCTGGCGCGTGGCGGCTACGAGGAGACGCCCGGCCTGGTGCGCTACAACGGCACGGGGGCGTGGTCGCTGACGCACGACCTGGGCCGGCTCCAGCAGTTCTTCGCCAGCCGGTTCGGCCGCGCGCTGCCGATCAGCGCCCTCGGCCAGACGCCGCTCCACGACCGCATGGGCTTCGACCATCGCAACGCGCTCGACGTCGCGGTGCACCCGGACAGCCCGGAGGGGCGCGCCCTCATGGACTACCTGCGCGCGGCGGGCATCCCGTTCATCGCCGCGTGGGGAGCGGTCCCGGGCTCGACCTCGGGGGCGCACATCCACGTGGGGCAGCCCTCGCCCAGGTTCACCGCGCAGGGATGCTGCCGCTGATCCCGCGCGCGAGGAGACTGGGCCTCCTGCTGGCCGGTCTGGCCGCCCTGCAGGCGTGCTCCGCCGCCACGTCGGGCCAGGACGCGCGCCCGGCCCCGCCGCTCACGACGGTGCGGATCCAGCAGATCAACGGCAAGCTGCTGGTGCCCGTCGTGCTCAACGACGGTCAGACCGCCACGCTCCTGCTCGACACGGGGGCCAGCATGACCGTGATCACGGCCGATCTCGCGCGCCGCGCGGGCGCCGAGCCGGACCCGACGAAGGCGCGAGCCCGGATCGCGAGCGGACAGGAGGTGGACGTGTCGCTGGTTCGCCTCAAGTCCATCCGGGTCGGCGCGGCGAAGGTCGGCGACCTCCGCGTCGCGGTGTACGAGCTCGCCGCGTTGAACCGTAGCCCGAGCCTTCCCGTCGCCATCGACGGCTTCCTCGGGATGGATTTCATCGGGCGCTTCACGATGACGCTCGACCCGCGAGCCGCCACCCTGACGCTGCAGCCGGCGCTGCAGTGAGCTACTTCAGGTCGGCGAGCGTCTTCCGGGCCTCGTCCTTGCCCGGGAAATTCGCCGGCGAGCCGATCGCGGCATTGAGCGCCTTGCGGGCGTTCGCCTGATCGCCGAGCTGGGCGTAGACCATCCCCAGGTGGTACTGCACCTGCGGATTGTCTCCGAGCTTCGCGGCGCTCTCCCTGAGGAGCGCGAGCGCACTCTGGTAGACGCCGCGCTTGTAGAGGATCCAGCCGAGGGTGTCCGACACGCGGGGGTCGTCCGGCGCGAGCTCCTTCGCGGTCTGGGCCAGCTGCAGCGCCTTGTCCTTGTCGCCGTCGTGCTCGGAGTAGATCCAGGCGAGGTTGTTGGCGGCGGGCACGAGGCGCGGGTTGATCGCCAGGGCCTTCTCGTACGACTCGCGGGCCTTGGGGATGTCGCCCTTCTGCTCGTGGATGATGCCGGCCAGGATGAGCGGGCCCACGCTGCTCGGGTTCCGCTTGGCGGCGTCGTTGACCTTCGCGAGCGCCTCGTCGAATCGGCCCGCGGCGGCGTATAGCCCGGCGAGCCTCACGTAGGGACCCATGAGGTTGGGATCGAGCGCGATCGCCTGCTGGAACGCGGCCTCCGCCGCCTTCGCGTCGCCCGCCGCGCCGTAGGCCTCGCCGAGCAACAGCTGGTGCGGGGCGGAATTCGGCGCCAGGGGGATCTGCTTCTTGACGCGCTCGACGGCCTGGGCGGGCTGTCGCTCGGCCAGCGTCAACGAGACGAGCTGGGCGAGGGGCTCCAGGGCCTGCGGGGCCAGGGCAAGGGATGCTTCGAGCTGCTGCCGCGCCTCCGCGCGCTTGCCCTGCGCGCCCAACCCGAGGCCCATGAGGTACGGCCCGCGGGCATCGCGCGGCGCCGTGGTCGCGAGCTTGCGGCCGACTTCGAGGGCCTCGGCGGGTCTCCGGGCAGCGAGGTACGCGGCGCCCAGCACGACGTAGGCCGGCACCGCCTTGGGCTGGACCTTGATGAACCGCTCCAGGTCGTCGATCGCGACCTGGGCCGCGCCGGCCTGGAGGTTCATCTGGGCCAGCATGACGACCGCCTCCGTGTAGTTGGGCGCGGCCGTGATCGTCTCCTTCAGCTCGGCCCGCGCCTGCTGGGTATTCCCGGCCTGGAGCTGGGCCAGCGCGAGCTGGAAGTGCGCCGGGGCCAGCCGCGGCTCCGACTTCAGCGCGGCCTGGAACTCCTGGATCGCCTGGGTCGTCTCCCGCCGGGCCAGATGGATCCGCCCCCGCATCAGCCGCCCGTCGACGTCGTTCGGATTCTTCTTCAGCACCACGTCGAGGGCCTTGGTGCTGTCGTCGAGCTTTCCCTCCGCGAACGCGATCTGGGACAGCAGGCGCCAGGCCGGGATGTAGTCGGGCGCCTTGGCGTTGATGTCGCTCAGGATCTGCTTGGCCTCGTCGCGGCGGCCGATGAGCAGGTAGAAGTCCGCGAGCCGGGTGCCGGCGGGCGAGCCGGCGGGAGCCAGGCTCGCCGCGACCTTCAGCTCGCCCTCGGCCTGCGCGCGGTCACGCTTGGCGAGATACAGGTTCGCCAGGGCCCCATGGGCCTCGACCGACTTCGGCTCCTGGGCGACCGCCTCGCGCAGGTAGCGCTCGCCCGCCGCCACGTCGTTCTTCCGCAGGTAGAGCGAGGCGAGGATGACGAGCGGCTTGGCCTGGCCCGGCAGCGTGGGCACGACCTTCTCGAGCCTGGTGATGACCCCGTCGACCTCCTGCGGCGTGCGCGCCGCGCCGGCCACGATCAGGAACGCCTCGAGGCTCTTCGGGTCCTTCTGGAGGATGGCCTCGGCCTGCTCCCGGGCCTCGTCGGGCTTTCCTCCCACCAGGTAGAGCGTGCCGAGCTTCTGCCGCACCTCGAGGTCGTCCGGAGTCAGCTGCTGGGCGCGGAGGAGATAGCGGTAGGCCTGGCCCATCTCGCCGGTCTGGTAGTGGGCCAGACCCAGCTGACGAACCGCGTGCGCATTGCCCTCCTCGATCCGGAGCGCATTGCGGTACTCGATCGTGGCCTCGCGATACTTCTCCTGCTTGAAGTACCGGTCCCCGCGCTCGAGATAGCGGGCCTTCTTCGCCTCCGGCGATCGAGAGCAGCCGGTCAGGAGAACGACGCCGATCAGAAGCAGTGTCGCCACTTTGCGGGCACTAGACACGATCGCGTACCTCTCGTGAGATGAGGAGGTCAGTCGGGTAGGTATTCGCCCAGGATCGGATGGACGGCTTGCACGTACCGGACGAGCCGCTCGGTCGTCTCGGAGACGCTGCCCTGGACCGGAGTCGAGATACGAATGAGGGCGCCATCGGTGCGGTTGTTCAGGAACGCGTTCCAGACCATCGCGACCTTCGCCTGCACTTCACCGGCCACGTCCTTGCCCTGGGAATGGTACCAGTACAGCACCACCTGTCGGCTCCCCTCCTTCTGGATCAGGTAGCGATTCACCGTGATCGGAGGAGCCGCCGCGCCCAGCGGAATCACCAGCTTCGAGGCCTCGACGGGCTCCCAGCCGGAGCCCGGCAGGCAATTCTGCGGCGAGTGGATCTGCGCGCCGCCCTTTCGCTGGGTGGCCCAGTACGCGATGTACAGCCACAATGTCCGCCCGCCACCATCGGCGTAGCGCTGCATGACGTAGTCGTTCACCTTGAGCAGATTGACGATCTCGGGCTCGAGGCTCGCCGCGTCCCGCGCGCGCCAGTCCCCTACCACGGACGGGAATGTGTCCAGCGATTTTCGAAGCGGTATCGCCTCCCCGGCGGAACGGAACTGGAGCACCAGGAGGGTGGCCGCGAGCAGAGCGCACGAGACGATGACGCGGGCGCGCCGGCTCATCGGGCTCTCGTCGAGACGAGGCGAATCACCGCGTGGGTGAGCGCGTGGATCCCGAAGAGGCAGGCAAACGCGAAGATGTAGATGCCCCAGCCCGCGAACTCGTGAAAGAACCCGGTCGCATACTCCACGCCCCACTGCTGCCCGATGATGCCGGTGAGGACGACGCGCGCGACGTTGGCGACGATCGTCACCGGAATCGCGGCCGCAACGAAGAGCACCGCGATCCAGCCCCGGGGCATGCCGAGATACGCCCAGGCCGCCGCCCCGGCCAGAAGCGAGATCAGCGACCGGATGCCGCTGCACGCTTCGGTGACTCCGAGGCTCAGCTGGCTCAGGTGGATCACGTTGCCGTCCAGAAGGACCGGAATGCCGATCCAGTCGAGAACCCCGGCGGCCTGGGAGGCCGCGAAACTCTGCAACGGGAACGTGATCGCGTAGAAGAGCGTCGCGGGCAGGGGAACCATGAAGATCAGGAACCCCAGCGGAAACGCCACCGCTCGGAGGACCTGGGGTCCCAGGTGGAACAGGATGAGCCCGGCGATGATCACGAGGAGCGAGCTGCGCATCAGGAAATTCTCGGCTCCGAGGTCCCCGAGAAGGAGCTCGACGATGCCGACCACCAGAACGACCAGCCCGACCCACGTGCCGCGGGGCGTCAGCGCCCGTAGCTCCTGGCGCTGCTGCCAGATCAGGAATGCGCTGAAGAGAGGGACCAGGAACCCGTGGGAGTAGTTCGGATCGTCCCACCACTGGGCCGCCAGATCGCGCAGGATGCCGCGGTAGAGGAGCCCGAGGAGGACGAGCACCAGTGCCGTGGGAAGAGCCAGACCAGACCAGGCCCGGCTTCTTTCCGAAGCATTGCCGAATGGATCCTGAGAAGACCGGGCCTGGATTTCCGGCATGTGCGGGGTGCGCGTACCACAGTACCGTATATGGGCCGTTGGGGAGATGCAAGGGCGATGGGGGGCAGGGCATCACGCCGGCATCCGGCATTCGGCGGTGTGACGCCTGTGTGCTATCCCGTGAACCTAGCAGGTACTTATGTGAATACCTTTTCCCATCCCGTCTGGGCCACGCCTCATAAATACCTGTAAAGTAAAGCGCTCTATCGTGGTATGGGTATTGCTCTACCCATCGACGTGTCGAGTCCGTCGTATGGTGCCGGACGGCCGCTTCTCGGGTCGGTTACCAAGAACATCAAAGGGAGAGATAGCAAAATGACGATGAAGAGACGCGGCGCGCTGATGGTCGCTGTGGGGCTGGCGCTGACGGGGGTGCTCTTCGGGTTCACGGCCACTCCGGCCCTGGCCTTGTCGATCACAGGGACGTACACGAACATCGCGTTCGGATCAGCCGGCACTGGTGGGCCCATCCTCGGCCTGCAGCCAGGCCTGGTGGGTGTCGAGGGTATCGCGACCCTGACGGGCAGCGGCTTCCCGGACACCACGACTCTGGGGAACAACTTCTGGTCCACGACTCTCGGTACTGGAATCACCGCGGACGGTCGCGGTACCCAGGTCGACAATCCGACCGGCCTCGACCTCAGCTTCCCCAGCAGCTTCTTCGCGCAGGGGCAGACCGATGACGCGTCGCAGTACCTGGCCGCCCATTGGACCGCCAGCTTCTCTAATGCGGCTCCGGTGACGTTCTCGCTTTCGGCGGACGATCACGCGTTCCTGTTCATCGACGGCGTCCTAGTTGTGGACGATGGCGGTATCAAGGCAATCGGTGCGCCTGAGAACAGGCTCTACTCGCTCACCGGGAATCACACGTTGGATCTGTTCTTCGCGGACGTTCACGTCACCCAGTCGGGCATCACCTTCAGTTGCGATGGGTGCGAGGACCCCACGTCAACGGTCCCGGAGCCCGCGACGCTGCTGCTCTTTGGGACGACGCTGGTGGGTCTTGGGTCAGTGGTCCGGCGGCGGCTGAAGCGTCAGAGCACGCCCGAGGCATAAAGCGCCTTCCAGATCTGAAACCGGCGCGGCTCCCTGAGGGCCGCGCCGGTTGCTTTTTGCTCAGACCTCGACCCACTCCCGGTCCTTCACGCGGTCGAGAAATGTGGCCATGGCCCATTGCGGAAACGGGTGCGTGAAGCACTCTTCCGCGCTCACCTCGGGTAGCTCCGGCCGGCCCAGATCATCACGAACGAAGAAGCCATTGTAGCGGTAGCGCTGACAGCCAACCAGACGATAGCCCTTCGTACGCCCGAGCTTCACGAAGGCCGCCAGAGAGGCGCTGTTGTAGGTGGCATATGGCCCATCGAACGTCGCTTTGAAGTCCGGGCGGTAGGGAACGCTCACGCTACGGTGGGGGCCGAGGATGCACTGGTACTCGACCACCACCACACGGGGCCTGACCACGTCGATCGCTCTCCATAGCCAGTAGTCGATTCCGTCGATATCTATCGTGAGGAGGTCGATCTCGCCTTCGATGCCGGCCGACCGGAGCACGTCGTTAACGTTCTCGGCGGTGACCCAGCTGGAAACGCACTTGGGCGGGTAGTTTCGGGTATCCGGGCAAGCTCCGTAGAAATCCTGAAGGTCCTTGACGCGCTGCGGATGGCCGTCGATGAGCAGCCCGGTCCACGCATGATTGATCAGCAGATTTGCGGTGTTACTGCCCTCGAGCTTGGAGGCACCGATGTCAACGAGGACACGATTCGTCGTGCCGATGAGCGAAAAAATGTAGTGAAGAATACCGTCTTCGTCGGATTCTGAATACACGCGGAACCCCACATCCCGAAGCCCAGGGAGTGGGGCTCTCGCATGGCGCAGCTGGCGGTACTGGAGGGCGAGGAGGAGCTGACTCTCGGCAGTCGGGCGCGGCCCGCCCGACCTTGCGGAAGCGGTCAAGACAGGGGCGAGTAGCCAGGCGCGGAGCCGGCGCAGGGGGTCGGTCAGGATGTGCATTCCTCTTCTTCTCATGCCACCGAGGGCGGACGCAAGAAAGGCCCTCTTTCCTCTGCGTGGCTGAACCTCGCCCCGTCCCGCGGAGTATCTGGAGCGTGCTGGCTTCCCGACGCCGGCAGCGGGCGCTCGCCGAGGGCGTCCTCCTTCGGAAGACCAGCCTTCCGTTCGCCTCCGTCGATACCGAGCGGCTCTCTCGCACTGCTCAGGTCGAGATCGTCGAGCCGTGGCGGGAGTGGGAGGAGCGGGAGAGCGTGACCCGGCTCCGGGCGACGGCCTTCGTCGAACCGCAGCGTGGCTGGGTCATCTGCGAGCCGGCCCATCTGGTTGACACATCGCTGATCGATAGCGAGTTCGCGCCACGTCCAAGCCTGGCTCGCTACCTGCGCGCCCGACTCCTCCCCGGCGGGCGGATACGGAGGGAGAAGGCGCTCATCCATCTTCGGTCCTGGGGTGAGACCAACTACTGGCACTTTCTCAACGACCTGATTGGAGGAAGGCTCCGCCTCGCCGAATCGTGCGGCATCCCGGCAGACGTCCCCATTCTCATCGGCGAGCGCGCCTATGGTCGGCCCTTCGTCCGCGAGCTGGTGAAGAGGGGCGCCTTCGGCTCACGCAGACTGATCGTCCAGGGATCGGAGTACGTTCAAGCTGACGAGGTCTTCGTGTTCGGCACGGCCCGAAGCAACATACAGAATTTCGAGTTCCTGCTGGAGCGTCTCCACGCCCCGAACGGCGACGCGAAGAAGCGGAGACGCATCTTTCTCTCGAGAGAGGCCGGCTCCGGACGCGGCATTGCCAACGAAGGCGACGTGACAGCCATCTGCCAGGACTTCGGCTTCGAGATGCTCACGACCGAGCGGATGACGGTCGAGGACCAAATGATGCTGTTCGCGGAGGTGGGTTATCTCGTCGGCATCCATGGCGCCGGGCTGATCAACATGATGTTTCGCCGTGGCGCGCCTCTAAAGGTGCTGGAGATCTTCCCCCCGAGTCGGCTCCTGACGTGGGGCACCACACCACCGCACTACTGCTTCCTGGCTCAGGCTTTGGGCTTCGACTACGAGGCGCTCATCACGAAGGAGACGCGACACGGCGACTATCGGAGCCCGTTCTGGGTGGATCCGTCCGCCCTCCGGGAGCGAATCCGGGCGATGCTCCAACCAGGATCACCGACCTAGAAGGCGACTCTTCAGGGCCTTCCTGAGAGAGTAGCTGCCGCAGGCCCAGGTCGCGAAGCGTCGACGACCGAGAATCGGGATCAGCAGAAAGGCGATGGTGAACTTGGCGGCCAGCCAGTACTGGTGGTCGGCGAGTGCTGCGCGGACCATCGCCAGACTGCCCGTGAGGACCCTGCCGTCTGCGATATGCAGGCGGGCCAGGGACTTCCTGGCGTGGTTCAGATATCCCCGGAGCGCGCGCTGGCTGGCGCGATCCGGCGCAAGGCCCAGCGTGGCCTGATAGTGGCGGACAACGGCCGCCTGCATCCGGAGGGCCTCGTTGCTCATGCTCTCCGGGTGAATCCGGACCAGGGCGTAGCTGCCTTCGCGATCGAGGAAATGGAAGTGCGCTCCGAAGAGGGCGCACCGGGTCCAGTAGTCCCAGTCTTCCAGGGCGCGCAGACCTTCGTTGAAGTACCCGACCTGCCGGATCACCTCGCGCCGCACGAGTGGGCTGTTGACCGGCATGATGTTCATTCTTAGAAGAATCGGCAGCACGTCCGAGCCCGAACCCGAGACCTCCGGCATCCAGGGATCATCGGGGTCCGTCCGGGCGTACCGATGCTGCGCCGGCTTGTCACTGGGGAAGTACCGCGCGGGCCCATAGACAATCCCGACGTGGGGGTGGGCCTCGAGGTGGGAGGTTTGCCATTCGAGCTTCCGAGGCTCGATGAAATCGTCGGCATCGAGGAACTGAAAGTACTGGCCCTTGCCCAGGCGCAGGCCGGCATTTCGCGCGGCCGACAGCCCGGCATTCTCCTGGCGGGTATACGAGATTCGAGGCTCCCGTCGGGCATAGGCCGAGACGATGCTCTCGGTGTCATCGGTCGAGCCGTCGTCGATCACGAGGCACTCCCAGGTCGGGAGTGACTGGGCCAGCACGCTATCGAGGGTCTCGGCGATGAACCGGCCGTAGTTGAACGTGGGAATAACGATGCTGACGAGGGACGGCGACGGTGCAGGCATGGCTCAAGGTTGGTTCGGACTCAGGGCGGTGGGCAGGGGGTCGAACGCGGTGGTCCAGCTCAGTAGCGGCCTGACGACACCAGGGAAGGGGCCGTCCCAGTCTCCCCGGGCGGTGTCGCCGTCCGGGCTGTCGACCACGTGAAACGCCACCGCCCCGTCGTGCCGGAAGTGGACCACGTACGGATTCTTCGAGAAGACCCGAACGCTGCCCTGCAGGCTACCCTCGGCCAGAAGATTACCGGGCAGCCATGCCGTGCTGGTGAACGTGCCCACCGGCCGCGGGCGGCAGCGCCACGCCGGGTCGAGGTCGTGGGCCACGAAGAGACAGAGACCGCTCTCGTTGAACACCTCGCAGGACGGAGTCAACACGTGCCCCGGAGCGAGCACATCGAAGACCATCTCGATCCCGACCCGGCGCCGAATGTCGACCGTATCGACCGTCGTGCCGCTGTCGTCGGTGATGCGAACCCGCCGGAGCCGGGCGACGTGGTTCCCGGGCGCCGTGGCCGGATCTGACCACGAACGCTCCGCGGTGTTGCGGAGGCTCGCGAGGAGATACGTGCTGGCGATCTGGGGCGCCGGCCCATCGGCCTGCACCGTGCCGGCCGAGATCAGGAGAGCGCGCTGACACAGGCGAGTGACCGCCGGCATGTTGTGGGAGACGAAGAGGATCGTGCGCCCGTGCTGGTGGACGTCCTCCATCTTGGCCAGGCACTTGCGCTGGAACGCGACGTCCCCGACGGCCAGCACCTCGTCCACGATGAGAACGTCGGGCTCGAGGTGCGCCGCCACCGCGAACGCGAGGCGCACATACATGCCGCTGGAATAGTGCTTCACGGGCGTATCGATGTACTTTTCAACACCGGAGAAGGCAACGATCTCGTCCAGGTTCCGGTCGATATCCCCCTTGCGCATGCCGAGGAGGGCGCCGCTGAGGTAGATGTTCTCGTGGCCGGTGAGCTCCGGATGGAATCCGGTACCGACCTCGAGGAGGGACGCGACCCGCCCGTGGATCTCCGCGCGCCCCTCGGTGGGCTCGGTGATGCGGGAGAGAATCTTCAGGAGGGTGCTCTTGCCGGCCCCATTTGGGCCGATGATCCCGACCACTTCTCCTCGCTTGACCTCGAAGCAGACGTTGCGGAGAGCCCAGACGTGGCTCGGCCGGCTCTCCGGCTCCGCCCGACCGCGGCGGTCGCGGAGGCCGCGAAGGGCCGACCTCGGGCTCCGGAGGAGCTCGGCCAGGGCGTCTCGCAACATCGGATGCGCCGATTTCCGTCGGGTTCCGATGGCATACCGCTTGCCGAGACCGGCCACGCGAACCACGACGTCACTCATCGGGCGAGAGCGTGATCAGATGAGATCGGCAAACGTTCGCTCGACACGCCGGAAGAAGAACGCGCCGGTCACCAGGATGGCCGCTGCCGCGAAGGTCGACAGCCCCGCCATGGCGCCTGGATGGCTCGTCCCGAGGAGCACCCAGCGGTAGCCTTGCACCACTGCCACCATCGGGTTCAGTGCGTAGAGGAGGCGCCAGGATTCCGGCACCAAGCTCGCTGGATAGGCGACGGGCGTGGCGAAGAGCCAGATCTGGATGAGGAAGGGAAGGAGGTGCTGGACGTCGCGATACCTGACATAGAGCGCCGAGAGCCAGAGCCCCATCCCGAGGGCAGTCGTGAAGGCCAGGATCGTGAAGATCGGCAGGGTGAGAAACAGGAGCGGGCCGGGACGATAGCCGAAGTAGAGGATGAGCCCGAGCAGGACCCCGAGGGAGAGGGCGAGATCCGGCAAGATCGCCACGACCCGCGCCATGGGGATCAGAAGTCGCGGGAAGTAGACCTTGGTGAGCAGCGTGCTACTCGCGACCAGGCTGGTGGCCGACTGATTCAGACCGCTGGCGAAGAACGTCCACGGCACGAGAGCGCTGAAGGCGAACAGAGGGTAGGGGATGCCGTCGGAAGGTACCTTGGCCAGGCCCCCCAAGAACACGCTGAACACCACCATGGTCATGACCGGCTGGAAGATGGCCCACGCGGCCCCGATGACCGTTTGCTTGTAGCGGACCTTGATGTCGCGCCAGACCAGAAAATACAGGATCTCCCGGTAACTCCACAGCTCTCGGAAATGAATGGGCATCCAGCCAACCGAGGGCCTGATCACGGTGATAGCCTCGGGTTGAGTTAACCCGGACGATCTCACTCCATCCAGTGTGACGCTGGTAGTAGGTTGCATGTCTAAGATCGCATTCTAACGGGGATTTCAGTATAGCGCGACCGCAGTTTCCTCCTATACTTGAATCAGGCGAAATGTGGAGGATCGGGGACCCTGCTAGACCTACGGCTGCTGCCGGACCTATGACCAGCCTGTTGACGACGAGGACGGCGCACCGGGGCATTCCAGGTTGGGCCCGACGCGTTACCACCTTCCTGACCAGGCAGGCCCATCCGGAGACGGGCGCCTACTCATCGGTGCCGGGGGGCATGGTCACCCTGTACGGCACCGCTTATGGGCTGCTCGCACGCCACTACCTGGGCGAGCAGGTCGCCGTCACCCCTGGGCTCCGACGGTTCCTGACGGGATGCCAGGACGCCGGGAGCGGCTACTTTGTCGGACCTGAGCTGCGAGATTGGGCCCCTCCATCCGATAGCGCGCACGACCGAGAGCATCTCCTGCTTCACCTGGCCTGTGCGGTGCTGCCCGTGATGCAAGAGTTTGGAATAGCCGTCCCTCACGCCCTCCGGTTCGCCCACCGTTTCTGCGATCCAGCGTACCTCGCAGCGTGGCTGGCGCAGCGGGACATGAAAGACGCGTGGCTTGAAGGCAATAACTTGCTCTTCGTCGGCCAGCTACTGGTCTATCTGCGCGATGTCGAAGGTCACCGTGGAGCCAACCAGGCACTGGCGCAGTGGTTCGCCTGGCTCGACGATACCGTGGACACCACGACCGGCCTCTGGGGAACCCGCGACGGCGTGTGCTCGCCCTTTGCCGCCATGTGTGGGGGGTACCACCAGCTCCTCATCTACTACCACGAGGACCGGCCGCTCCAGAGTCCAGAACGGCTCGTGGATACCGTGCTCCGCCTGCAGCACCCGGATGGCGGATTTTCACCCTCCGGCGGCGGAGGGGCCTGTGAGGATGTCGATGCCATCGACATCCTCGTGAACGCCTACAAGCGCTTCGACTATCGCCGGGCAGACATCCGCGCGACCCTACGGCGCGCTACGACCGCGATCCTGGCTCTTCAAAACCCGGACGGAGGGTTTCCCTACAAACGTGACACGGTCCAGCACCACATGGGTATTCCCGCTACCCGTGCGGCCGCAAACGTCTCCACCCTGTTCGCGACCTGGTTTCGCGTGCACACTCTTGCTCTACTTGCCGAGGTGCTCACCGACGATTCGCGTCTGCGTCTGCCCTTTCGCTTCAACCGATTCCTGTCGATGGGGTGGCACAGGCCCTGGCACCACGAAGAGCATCTCGTCGATCTCCCCGCTCGCGCACGCGAACTGCGGCCCGCGGTCAGATTTCGGGCCCGGATCATGAAGCACTGGATCCGCCGGCTGACCGCCTCGTGATATCCCGGTCCGTCGAAGATCTGCCGACGACGACATACACTCCAACGTCGCAGCTACGCTCACCCCTCGTCCTGGCGTCCGCCATGGCAGCGGACCTTCGCGCGTCCCGCGATCTGGCGTGGCGGCTCGCCGTACGGGACATCTCGTCGCAGTACCGGCAGAGCATCCTCGGGCTCTTCTGGGCCTTCGTGCCACCACTGCTCTCGGCGCTGCTCTTCGTGGTACTCCAGCGAAAGAACGTCGTGAATATCTCTGACGTTGGTATGCCGTATCCCCTCTTCGTCTTGATCGGCACGACCCTTTGGCAGATGTTCGCCGAGGCAGTCACGGCCCCTTTGCGGGTCGTGACCGGAGCGCGAACGATCCTAGCCAAGATCAGCTTCCCTCGCGAGGCCCTCGCGCTGTCTGCCCTGTACCAGACCCTGTTCGGCGCTCTAGTGAAGGGACTCCTGCTCGCGGGCGTACTCCTGTATTTCAGTGCGCCCGTTCGACTCCAGTCCTTGCTGGCCTTCATTCCCATATTTCTCCTCATCTGGCTCGGGCTCATCATCGGCCTGTCACTCACTCCCGCCGGCATGCTGGTCAGCGACGTATCCCAGATCATGACGCTCGGTCTACAGCTGGGATTCTTCCTTACTCCCGTGATCTATCCCGCCCCGGAAACGTTCCCGTACTCCCTCCTGGCGACCTGGAATCCGGTCAGTTCCTATCTGCTCGCCAGCCGGACACTACTCGTGGGCGGCACGCCCGCTGCCTTGATGCCACTCGTCATCGTCACAATCTGTCTGGTGGGCGTCACGTTCGCGGTCTGGCTCCTGTTTCGCGTGTCGATGCCGATCATCATCGAAAGGATCAGCTCGTGAACCTGCCCCTGGTCGAGGTGCGCGGCGTCAGCAAGAAATTCTGCCGCAGCCTCAAGCGCTCGATCTGGTACGGCCTCCGCGACCTCGGCACCGAGCTCCTGGGCCGCCGAAAGGACCGGCCGACACTCCGGCGAGGGGAGTTTTGGGCGGTCAGGAACGCCTCGTTCGATCTTCACCAGGGCGAGACTCTGGGACTCATCGGGCCAAATGGGGCCGGCAAGACAACCCTTCTAAGGATGCTCCATGGGTTGATCACGCCGGACGAGGGACGCATAACCGTAAGGGGGCGCATGCAGGCTCTGATCGCCCTGGGCGCCGGCTTCAGTCCAGTGCTCACCGGTCGAGAAAATATCTACGTGAATGCCTCGATCCTGGGCATTTCACGGAG
>Ga0070694_100000751_pt1 | contig 18170 bp, 12 predicted proteins | sample KBSK1251metaG_FD_65470 | JGI IMG/M metagenome (GOLD analysis project Ga0070694, IMG submission 65470) | Corn, switchgrass and miscanthus rhizosphere microbial communities from Kellogg Biological Station, Michigan, USA - KBS K1-25-1 metaG | ecosystem: Host-associated > Plants > Roots >... | reverse complement strand
CCGGGCGCGGGAGAGAAGAGCGGCGACGCGGCGGTAGGCGGTTTATGCCGATCCCGCCGCGGAGACCGCGTGCCCCGCGAGGCAACCCCGCTGCCCCCAGGGCGTGAGAAGGCCTCAGTCGCCTTGTCGGAGGGCCAGGAGTGCCTGCCGTACGAAGTGAAGTGTCATCTCTTTGCGCCACCGCACACCGAAGTCGGTGTTGTCCACAGGCTTGGCGAGCGGATAGGCGAGACGGGCCGCCTCCTCGATCGACGCGTCGGTGAGCGGCCGGCCGACCAGCGCGGCCTGGGAGGCGGCCGCCTCGAGGGGGGCCATCGAGACGGCGCCGAGCCAGAGGCGGGCGTCGGCGACCACCCCCTTCTCGAGGCGGACGCAGGCGGCCACGCCGAGGACCGGGAAGTCGAACGCCTCGCGACGGCGGAGCTTCCGGTAGGCGGAGCGGAGGCGCGCCGCCGCCGGCGGCAGGGTGATCCCGGTCAGGATCTCGTCGGCCCGCTTCGACAGGTAGCGGATGCCGTCGCGGACATAGAGGTCCCTGGCCTCGATCACCCTCTCCCCTTTCCTGGACGCCAGGTGGAAGCGCGCGCCATGGGCGCACAGGACGGGGGCCGTGTCGCTCGAGTTCACCGCGAGGCAGATCTCGCTCCCGGGGGCCACCCAGCAGGTCTCGCCGTCGCACTTCATGCAGAAGTTGATCGCGCGGCGCCACTCGTAGTTCTGGTCGTAATAGTTGCAGCGCGTGTCGAGGCAGACGTTTCCGCCGATCGTCCCCATGTTCCTGAGGATCGGCGTCGAGATCGAGCGGATCGCCTCCCACAACCCCGGATAGCCCTCGCGGATGAGGGAGCTCTCCTCCAGGTCGGTCAGCGTCGTGCCGGCGCCGATCCAGACGCCGCGGCCGGGCGTCCCGCGGATCCCGCGCAGCCCTGCGATCCGCCGCAATCCGATCACGACCTGCGGCATCTGGTGGCGCCGCTTCATGTTGGGATAGAGGTCCGTGCCTCCCGCGACGACCATGGCCCTCGGGCCCTCGCCGTGCAGGATCGCCGCCGCCTCGGGCACGCGGTCGGGGGCGACGTACCGGAACTTCGGCAGCCGCATCATCGGCGCGTCCCCCTGTCCACAGGCAGCGCCTCGACGGGCCGGCCGGCGCCGCCGTCCCCGGGCGGAGCCACGCGGATCGGCTCGGGCCAGCGCAGGGACGGCACACCCTTCGGGCCGAAACGCTTCGTGGGCGAGTCGAGCGCCTTGAGGATCTTCTCGGGGGTGACCGGGACTTCGTCGATGCGCACGCCGATGGCGTCGTGCACGGCGTTCACCACCGCGGGGGGGATGGGCAGCAGCGGCCCCTGCCCGACCTCCTTGGCGCCGAACGGCCCGTTGGGATCGGGGTCCTCGATGATGTACGACACGACGTCCGGCATCTCCATGGTCGTCGGGCTCTTGTACTCCAGGAGCGACGGGTTCTTGTGCACGCCGTTCCGGTTGGCCCGGAAGACCTGCTCCTCCATGAGCGCCTCGCCGAGTCCCATGTAGACGCTCCCCTCGATCTGGCCGACCACCAGGACCGGGTTGATGCACCTCCCGACGTCGTGGGCCAGATGGACGCGCTCGACCCGGATCCACCCGGTGCGCGGATCGACGTCCAGCTCGACGACCGCGGCGCTGTACGAGTAGGCGGGGGACGGGCCGACCCCGGCCCCCTTGTAACGGGCCGCCGAGGGGGGCGGCGTGTACGAGCCGACCGTGCCCAGGGTGCCGAACTTCGCCTCGGCCAGGACGACCGCCTCGGCGAACGCCAGCCCCCGCCCCGGGTCCGAGACGTCGAACACCCGGCGGCCGCCGAACCCGACCTGCTCGACCGGCACGCCGAGCTTCTCGGCCGCCGCCTTGGCGAGGAGCTCGCGGGCGCGCTCCGCCGCCTGGATGGCCGCGTTGCCCATCATCAGGGTGACGCGGCTGCTGTACGAGCCGAGGTCGACCGGGGTCAGGTCGGTGTCGCCGAAGACGATGCGGATGTCGTAGGGGTCGATCCCGAGCACCTCGGCGACCACCTGCGCCAGGACCGTGTCGGATCCCTGGCCGATGTCGATCTCTCCGCAGAACGCGGCGACACCGCCGCCGCGATCGAGCTTGAGCTGCACGCCGGTGTGCGGCATGTTGTTCCAGTAGATCGGCAGCCCCGCGCCGCAGATGTACGACGAGCAGGCGAGCCCCACCCCCTTGCCGTGCGGCAGCCGGCCGAACTTCTCCTTCCAGCCGGAGCCCGCGACGACCGCCTCGATGCACTTCCCGAGCCCCATGGATCCGACGCGCATGAAGTTGGTCGTGAGCGAGTCCGGGGGGACCTGGTGCCTGAGGCGCAGGTCGGCCGGGTCGATCCGCAGCCTCTCGGCGATCTTGTCCATCTGGACTTCGAGGGCGAAGCGCGGCTGCGGAGTGCCGTGCCCGCGCTTCGGACCGCACGGCGGCTTGTTGGTGAACAGGCGCGCTCCCTGGAACCGGTAGGTCTCGACCTGATAGGTCACCGTCTGCAGCGCGCCCGTGTAATACGTGCTGGCCACGCCGTACGAGCCGTATCCGCCGCCGTCGAGATAGCTCTTGAAGTCCATCGCCTTGATCCGGCCGTTGCGGTTCACGCCGGTCCGGATGGACATCAGCACCGGATGGCGGCCGCGGTGGCAGTAGAAGACCTCCTCGCGCGTCAGCGTGATCTTCACCGGCCGGCCGGTCATCTGGGACAGCCGGGCGACGACGATCTCGTGGTTGAACGGGTCGCTCTTCCCCCCGAAGCCTCCGCCGTTGGGGCAGGCGATCACCCGGACGTGGGCCGGCGACATCTCGAGCACCTTCGCGAGCGCCCGGTGGACGTAGTGGGGCGTCTGGGTGCTCGACCAGACGGTCACCTTGCCGTCCGGGTCGACCGCCGCCACGGCGGCGTGCTGCTCCATGGCCAGGTGCGTGTTCCCCTCGTAGAACAGCACGTCCTCGAAGATCTCGTCCGACTCGCGGAAGGCGCGGTCGACGTCGCCGAACTCGAGCGCCACCCGCTTGTGGATGTTCCCTTCGTCCCCGTAGTCGTGGATGCGCGGGGAGGGCGTGGCGATCGCCTTCTCGATGGACAGGATCGGCTCGAGCGGCTCGTACTCGACGGCGATGGCGTTCATGGCGTCGAACGCCGCATCCTCGTCGACGGCCGCCACGGCCGCCACCGGATCGCCGACGAAGCGCACCCGGTCGGGGCAGAGGGCGTGCTCGTCCTGGCTGACCGGCAGGATGCCGAACGGGATCGGCAGGTCCCTGCCGGTCAGGACGGCGAAGACCCCGGGCATCTTCGAAGCCTTCGAGGTGTCGACGCGGACGATGCGCGCGTGCGGCACGGGGGCGCGGAGCAGCTTGCAGAACAGCATGCGCGGCAGGACGATGTCGTCCGCGAACTTCGTGACGCCGGCGCACTTGGACAGGCCGTCCACCTTGCGGACCGGGGTGCCGACGACCCGCAGGCCGCGATCCCCCGGCCGGGGCGCGGCTCCGCCCGGGCCCCTAGACGCGGCGGCCATAGAGCGTCTCCTCGTCCGGCTGCGCCCCGGGGTCCTTCAGGCGGCGGGCGGCCAGCTCGACCGCCTCGAAGATCTTGATGTAGCCGGTGCAGCGGCAGAGGTTCCCCGACAACGCCTCCCGTATCTGCTGGCGCGTCGGGGCCGGATTCCCGTCGAGGAGCGCCGAGGCGGCGCAGAGGATCCCGGGGGTGCAATAGCCGCACTGCGCGGCGCCGAGCTCGGCGAAGGCGGTCTGCAAGGGATGAGGCCGGGCCCCCTCGGCAAGCCCCTCGACCGTGACGATGGGCCGGTCTTCGCACTCGAGCGCCAGGACGAGGCACGAGAGCTGCGGCCTCCCCTCGATCAGGACCGTGCAGGTGCCGCACTCCCCCAGCTCGCAGCCGTGCTTGGTCCCCGTCAACCCCAGATCCTCGCGCACGACCTCGAGGAGCGTCTTGTGCGGGGCGCAGGCGACCTCGAGAGTCTCGCCGTTCACGCGCAGCCGGAGGTGGACCTTCTCCCGTGTGGGCTTAGGCGGGAGGGCGCGCGCGCGGATCGATGTCTTGCGGCCGGCCGGCCGCCGGCGAGATTTCACATTGCGGGCCATCGGCTGATCAGAACATCCGCCCCCACCCATGTCAAGTGTCCAGAGACATCCCCTGCGAGAAGTTGCGGACCAGGGCGGCGCGTCCTGCCTTGGCCGGGCACGGGTCCGCCATGTCTGCGGAGCGGGAACGACGTGGGCACCCTTCTGGCGACGGGGGGAGACACCCCTGGGCACAGGTGGCGGGCCGCGGCGCAGGGGTTGCGGGGCCTTCTCGAAGCGCGCGGGACTAGCCCGCGTCTTTTAGCGGGCCCCGCGCGCGAGAGAGAGGCGAGCCGGAGCGTAGGCCCGGGCAAGCATTCTGCTCTGGTCGCCGAACGGGAGCCCGGGCCGATCCGCGACGGCGGAGCCGTGCCCCGCAACCCCTGCGCCGCGGCCCGCCACCCGCGACTGGAGGGTGGCTCGGCCCCGACGGTGCTAGGATGACGGCCATGGTCTTGCTGTCCAGGATCTACACGAAGACGGGCGACAAGGGGACGACCTCTCTCGGGGACGGACGCCGGGCCGCGAAGGACCACCCGCGCATCGAGGCGATCGGGGCGGTGGACGAGCTGAACGCGGCGGTCGGCCTGGCGGCCGCGGCCGGGCTCGACGCGGCGGGGGCGGAGCTCCTGAGGCGGATCCAGAACGACCTGTTCGACGTGGGGGCCGACCTGTGCGTGCCCGCGACGCGCGGGCGCGGCGGGAAGCGTGCCCGGCCGCCCCTGCGGATCACGCAGGCGCACGTCCTTCCGCTCGAGGCGGCGATCGACCGGCTCAACGTGTCGCTCGAGCCGTTGCGCAGCTTCGTCCTGCCCGGCGGGACTCCCGCCGCGGCCTGGCTGCACCTGGCGCGCACCGAGTGCCGCCGCGCCGAGCGCCGGGTCGTGGCGCTGGGGCGGAAGGAGACGGTCAACCCGCAGGTCATCATCTATTTGAACCGGCTGTCGGACCTGCTGTTCGTGATGGCCCGGCACGCCAACGGGGGCGGCCGGGGAGACATCCTGTGGGTCCCGGGGGGAGGCCTGACGACGAAATCGTAATGTCCCGCTCTCCCGCACCGCCCTCCCCACCCGCTTCCGACCCCTTCGATGGACGTTCCGATCCACAGGCATATATTGACGATGGCTGGCTCGGACTCGGTCGCCCTCGGACGCCGCGTGGCGACATGGATCGTTTCCCGGTGACATTCGGAGCAGGAGCGGACAGATGAAGCGTCCGGTGATCCAGGAGATCCTCAAGAACTCGGGGCTGGTCGACGAGAACGGGCTGGCGAAGGCCGTCGAGGTCCAGGCGCGCGACGGCGGATCGATCGGGCGCATCGTCGCCGATCTCGGCCTGGCCTCCGAGGACGACGTCGCACGGACGGTCGCAAAGGGGCTCGGGCTCGAGTTCGTCGACCTGGCCGAGACGGGGCCTCCCGCCGAATCGGACCGTTGCCTGCCCGCCGCGTTCTGCCGCCAGCGCAAGGTGCTGCCCCTCGGCGCGCAGGGCCGATCGCTCAGGCTGGCCATGGCGGATCCCCTCGATCACTCCACCATCCAGGACGTGGAGTTCAGGACGAGCAAGTGGATCGTCGCCGTCGTGGCCGCCGAGACCGCCATCATGGACATGCTGAACGACCTGTTCCCCGAGGAGGTCGGGGCCACCCAGCAGTTCGACATGATGGCCAGCGTGGCGCCGGAGGGCGAGCTGGAGTCGACGCGCGAGGACGACTACGAGGTCCTCGATCCGGCCGAGCTGGCGAAGGACGTGCAGCTGCCCCCCATCGTGCGGCTGGTCAACCTGATCCTGACCGATGCGGCCAAGTCCGGGGCGAGCGACATCCACATCGAGCCGCAGGAGGAGGGCCTCCTGGTCAGGCAGCGGGTGGACGGCATGCTGCGGGACGTCCTGAAGATCCCGAAGCACCTGCAGCTGTCGGTCGTCTCGCGGCTGAAGATCATCTCGGGAATGGACATCGCCGAGCGCCGCAAGCCGCAGGACGGCCGGAGCCGGCTGCGAGTGCAGCAGAGGAAGATCGACCTGCGCGTTTCGTCGTTGCCGACCAACTACGGCGAGAAGATCGTCATTCGTCTCCTGGACAGCGCCAACGCCAAGATCGAGATGACCCAGCTGGCGTTTTCGGCGGATCACCTGCGCCGGTTTCAGGATCTGCTGTCGCGCCCGCAGGGGATGATCCTGGTCACGGGACCCACCGGCAGCGGCAAGACCTCGACGCTCTATGCTTCGCTCAACTGGGTCAAGTCGCCGGTCAAGAACATCATCACGGTCGAGGACCCGATCGAATACCAGCTCCTGGGGATCAACCAGGTGCAGATCAACACGAAGGCGGGCGTGACGTTCGCCGCCGGCCTGCGATCCATCCTGCGCCAGGACCCGAACATCGTCCTGGTGGGGGAGATCCGCGACCAGGAGACCGCCGGAATCGCGCTCGAGGCGGCACAGACCGGCCACCTCATTCTCAGCACCCTTCATACCAACGACGCTCCGTCGTCGATCTCGCGCCTCATCGACCTGGGGATCGAGCCGTTCATGGTCGCGTCCTCCGTCTGCGGCATCCTGGCCCAGCGGCTGACCCGGAGGGTCTGCGAGGGCTGCGCGCGCGAGGCAGCCCCCGCTCCGGGAACCCTGGAGAAAATCGGCCGGGCGGCGACGCTGCCTGCCTCGGCGCGCTGGAAGGCCGGCGCCGGCTGCGAAGCGTGCGATCACTCGGGGTACCGCGGTCGCGTGGCGATCCACGAGCTGCTTCTGATCACCGACGAGATCCGCGACCTGATCGGCCGCAAGGCCCCCGAGCACCAGCTCCGTGAGGCGGGGCGGCGGGCGGGCATGCGGTCGCTCATGGAAGACGGGATCGACAAAGCCGCCCAGGGCCTGACGACCCTCGAGGAGGTCCTGCGCGTGGCTCCGCCGGACGAGGCCAGGCCCGGGACGGGCGCCTCGTCGGTCGCCGGGCGGACCCCGATGCCCCGACCGGCCCCAGCGGTCCCCTCCCCTTCGCAGCCCGCCACGTCCAGGCCGTCCGTCGCAGGCGGCAAGTGCCGCGTGCTGGTCGTGGAAGACAGCCCGACCGTGGTCACGGTCCTGAAGTACTTCCTGGAGAACGAGGGCTTCGAAGTCCTGGTGGCCGAGGACGGCCTGGCCGGCCTCGACCTGGCCCGAAGCTCGAAGCCGGACGTCGTGGTGAGCGATCTGAACATGCCGGGGATGCACGGGATCGCCCTGGTCAAGGCCCTGCGCGACGACCCCGTGACACGCGATGCCGCCATCATCATCCTGACCTCCGAGACCAGCGTCGAGTCCGAGCAGAAGGGGCTCGAGATCGGCGCCGACGACTATCTCGCCAAGCCGGTCGAGCCGAAGCGACTGGCCGCCCGCATCAAGGCCCTGCTCGGCCGAACTCGCGGGCGCCGCGCCGCGAGCGCCTGATGCCCTGCGTCGCCCAGGACATCCGGCTGGACGAGCCGGCCGCCCGCCGCGCCGAGACCCACTTCCGAGAGCACCACGACAGGATCATCCGGAGGACCGATCGCCTGTTCGCCGGCCTCCTGGCTGCCGAATGGGCGGGCGGCATCGTCGTTGCGCTCCTGATCTCGCCTCTGACGTGGGCGGGAACCTCGAGCAGCGTGCACATGCACCTGTGGGCCGCCCTGCTTCTGGGAGGCGGCATCGCCGTCTTCCCGATCACCCTCGCCCTGACGCGGCCCGGGACCCTCCTCACCCGGCACGCCATCGCGATCGGACAGATGCTCTTTGCCGGCCTTCTGATCCACCTCACCGGCGGCCGGATCGAGACGCACTTCATCATTTTCGGCTCGCTGGCCTTCCTGGCCTTCTATCGCGACTGGCGCGTGCTCATCACGGCGACGGTCATCGTCGCCCTCGATCACCTCCTGCGCGGCTTGTTCTGGCCCGAATCGGTCTACGGCGCCCTGTCCGCCAGCCTCTGGCGCACGATCGAGCATGCCTGGTGGGTCGTCTTCGAGGACCTGTTCCTGATCGCCGCCTGCCTCCAGGGGATCCAGGAGATGCGGGGCATCGCCGTGCGCCGCGCGCAACTCGAGAGCGTGAACGACTCCGTGGAGAGCCAGGTCCAGGCCAGGACCCAGGACCTGGCCACGAGCGAGCAGCGCTTCCGCAAGCTGAGCGAATCGTCCCCCATCGGAATCTTCCAGACCGATGCCGCCGGACTATGTCTCTACACCAACCCGCGCTGGCAGTTCCTGACGGGGCTGACTCTCGAAGAGAGCCTCGGCGAGGGCTGGAGCCGAGGGATTCATCCGGAGGACCGTTCGACCGTCTTCGAGGACTGGAACGCCTGCGCGCGCGAGGGGCGCGACTTCGACCGCGAGTTCCGTTATCAGACCCCGGCGGGCGAAATCCGCTTCGTGCACCTCCGGTCGACCGCGGTGCGCGATGCCTCGGGGAGGATCACCGAGCACATCGGCAACGTCCTGGACGTGACGCACCGCAAGCGGATCGAAGAGGAGATGCGCAAGGCCCGGGACGGGGCCGAGGCCGCGACCCGGACGAAGTCGGAGTTCCTGGCGAACATGAGCCATGAGATCAGGACGCCGATGAACGGCGTCATCGGCATGACCGGGCTCCTGATGGACACGGAATTGACCGCCGACCAGCGCGAGTACGTCCGGATGCTCCGGGGATCGGGCGAGGCCCTGCTGACCCTGGTCAACGACATCCTCGACTTCTCCAAGATCGAGGCAGGCAAGCTCGAGATCGAAGAGATCGATTTCGACCTGCACTCCGTCGTGGGAGAGGCCGTGGGCCTTCTCGCCGAGAAGGCCCACCACAAGAAGCTCGAGCTCGCCTACCTGATCCACCCGGAGGTCCCCGGGGCGGTGCGCGGCGATCCGGGCCGGCTGCGCCAGATCCTGATCAACCTGGTCGGCAACGCTATCAAGTTCACGCAGAGCGGAGAGGTGGTCCTGCGCGCCCGCCTGGCCTCCGAGGAGGGAGAGAGCCGGACCGTGCGCTTCGAGGTCACCGACACCGGCATCGGCATCGACGTGGAGGCGCGCGAGCGCTTGTTCCAGCCGTTCACCCAGGCCGAGGGATCGACGACGCGCAAATTCGGCGGGACCGGCCTCGGCCTGGCGATCTCCCGCCAGCTCACCGAGCTGATGGGCGGCCGGATCGGCGTCGTGAGCGAGCCGGGAAAGGGGAGCATGTTCTGGTTCACGGTGCGTCTCCAGAAGCAGGCTGGGGACGCCGCGGCCCTGCCTCCGCCGCGCGAGAGCCTGCGCGGCCTCCGGCTGCTCATCGTGGACGACAACGCCACGAACCGCCGGATCGTGCTGGAGCAGTCCCGCTCGTGGGGGATGGTTGCCGAGGAAGCTCCGGGAGGCAGCGAGGCGCTGGCCATCCTCGTCTCGGCCGCGGCCCGCGGACAGCGCCACGACCTGGCGATCGTCGACATGCAGATGCCGGACATGGACGGCCTGCAGCTGGCCCGGGCGATCAAGACGGACCGCCGGCTGGCCGGCATGCGCCTGATCATGCTGACCAGCATCGGCCTGCGGGGGCATGCGGCCGAATCGCACCGGGCGGGCTACGCGGGATATCTCACCAAGCCGGCGGGACAGTCGCAGCTCTACGACTGCATCGCCACGGTCATGGCGGGAGAGCCGGCGGGCGTTGCCGCCCACGACGCGGCGGCCGCCGCGCCCCCCCCGCGCGAGGAGCGCCCTCTGGTCACCCGTCACAGCCTGAAAGAGGCCAGGGCGCAGGGCCAGAGGCGCATCCTGGTGGCGGACGACAACGAGACGAACCAGATGGTCGCGGTCCAGATTCTCCGGCGGCTCGGGTACCACGCCGAGGTGGCCGCGGACGGCGCGGAGGCGCTCGAGGCATTCCGCACGATGCCGTTCGACGTGATCCTGATGGACTGTCAAATGCCGCAAATGGATGGATACGAGGCCACCCGGGCCATCCGCGAAGCGGAGAAGACCACCGGAAAGCACATCCCGATCATCGCCGCCACCGCGAACGCGATGCGCGGCGACCGGGAGAAATGCCTGGCCGCCGGGATGGACGACTACCTCCCCAAGCCCGTCAAGATGCAGGAGCTGAAGACCACGCTGGACCGCTGGATCGCGCCGAGTCCGATCGCGATCGGCGAGTCTCACCCCGCGCGCCGCTCGCAGGCGATATCCGGCGGGACGGCGCCTCCCGATCGGAAGCCCGCGTCCCCACCCGGGTCGACGTCCGGGAAGATGAAGAAAGGCAAGCCCGGGGGGCCCCTCGATCCGGAGCTGTTCGGCCAGCTGCGCCAGGCCGACGGCGGACAGGGTGGATTCCTCGCCACCCTGATCGACAAGTTCTTCGAGGAGGCCTTCTCGCGCCTGGCCACGCTCGGCAAGGCGGCCGATCGGGGGGACAAGGAGTCGCTGGTGAAGGCGGCGCACAGCCTCAAGGGGAGCTCCGGCACCATCGGCGCACGCCAGATGTCCGAGATGTGCGCCGGCCTGGAGGAGTGCGGAAAGGCCGGCAGGATGACCGAGGTCGGGATGCGACTGTCGGCCATTCAGAAGGAGTTCGACCGGGTCCGCAAGGCTCTGGACGCCGAGCGCCGGCGCTCCGGAGCGGGGCGCAAGACTGCCTGAGGCCGGGCGAGGGAACGCCGGGCTCAGCGCTGGCAGCCCGGGCAGTAGAACGTGCTGCGGCCGGCCTGGACGATGCGGCGTATCGGCCTGGCGCACCGTCCGCACGGCTTCCCCTTCCGGTCGTAGACCCGCAGCGAGATGGCGAAGTATCCGGCGTCCCCTTCCGCGTTCAGGAAATCCCGCAGCGTCGTGCCGCCAGCCGTGATCGCCTCGTTCAGGACGTCCCGCAGGGAGGCGACCAGGCGTCCCCAGCCCTCGAGGCCGATCCGCCCGATCGGGCGCCTCGGGCCGATCCCGGCCCGGTGGAGCGCCTCGCAGGCGTAAATGTTCCCGACCCCTGCGATGGTGCGGGTGTCCATCAGGAAGTTCTTCACCGGCTTGGCCCGGCCCCGTCCGGCCCGGAACAACGACGAGGCGTCGACCCCCTCCTCGAGCGGCTCGGGTCCGAGACCCTTCAGGCGCGGATGCGCGGCGAGCCGGTCGCTCCGCACGACTTCCAGCATGCCGAAGCGGCGGATGTCCGCGTAGCGCAGCTCGCGGCCGTCGTCGAGCGCCAGGACGACGTGCTCGTGCGGGCGACGCGGCCGGGATGCGTCGCAGACCCAGATCTGCCCCGTCATCCCCAGGTGGACCAGCAGGGTCAGGCCGGCGTCGGTGTCGAGCAGGAGGTACTTGCTGCGCCGGCGGATGCCGTCGACCCGGGCGCCGCGCAGCCTCAGGAGCGCCCGTTTCCGGATCGGCACCCGCAGGCGGTCGTCGCGCACCACGACCCCCCGGACGCGACGGCCGATGAGGAGCGGGCCGAGTCCGCGGCGGATCGTCTCGATTTCCGGAAGCTCAGGCATGCGGCACCCAGCCGATCAGGCCGACGGCGGCGCCACGATGCCGGGGGCGGGGCCTTGCTGCCGGCGCAGCAGGTTGAGGGCGGAGCCGGCGCGGAACCAGGAGATCTGCTCGTTGTTCAGGCTGTGCTTCAGGACGATCGTGTCGATCGCGCCGTCGGCGTGACGCAGGATGGCGCTGACCGGAACGCCGGGCGCCAGGTCGCTCAGGTTGGACAGGGTGAGCCGGTCGTCCTCCCGCACCCGGTCGTAGTCGGCGGGATCGCCGAACACCAGGGGCAGCACCCCCTGCTTCTTCAGATTGCTCTCGTGGATCCGGGCGAAGGAGCGCGCGAGGATCGCGGCGCAGCCCAGGTAGCGCGGCGACATCGCCGCGTGCTCGCGGCTCGATCCCTCGCCGTAGTTCTCGTCCCCCACCACGACCCACTTCCGGCCCGCCGCCTTGTAGGCGCGCGCCACCTTCGGCACGTCGACGCCGCGCTCGCCGGTGACCAGGTTCATCGTCTTGCCGCGATCGCCGGTGAAGGCGTTGATCGCGCCGGTGAACATGTTGTCGCTGATCTTGTCGAGGTGCCCGCGGAAGCGCAGCCAGAATCCGGCGGGGGAGATGTGATCGGTCGTCGTCTTCCCCTTCGTCTTGAGAAGCAGCGGCATGTCCACGAAGTCGGCGTCCACCATCGGACCGAACGCCTGCAGGAGCTGGAGCCTCTCGCTGTTCGAGTCGACCCGCAGATCGACCGAGGCCGGATCGTCGGACGGGGGGACGAATCCCTGGCGCGACAGGACGAAGCCGCGCTCGGGGATCTCGGGGGCCTTCGCCGGCGGCTTGAGGGTCCACGGCCCGCCGGGCCCCGGCAGCTCGTCGCGCATCGGGTTGAACGACAGCCGCCCCGCCAGGCCGTAGGCCATGACGATCTCCGGGCTCCCCATGAAGGCCAGGGTCTCCGGGTTGGCGTCGTTGCGCCCCGGGAAATTGCGGTTGAACGACGTGACGATGGTGTTGCGCTGCCCCTTCTTGATCTCCTCGCGGCGCCACTGGCCGATGCACGGTCCGCAGGCGTTCGCGAGGACCGTGGCCCCCACCGCCTCGAGGGCGGCCATCTGGTCGTCCCTCTTGATGGTCTCGAAGATCTGGTTGCTGCCGGGCGTCACCAGGAGCGGCACCGCCATCCTCACCCCGTGGTGCCGGGCCTGCAGGGCCACGTCGGCGGCGCGGCTGATGTCCTCGTACGACGAGTTGGTGCACGAGCCGACCAGCGCCACCGAGATGGCGTCCGGGTAGTCGTGCTCGCCGACCGCGGCGGCCATCTCCGAGACCGGGCGGGCCAGGTCGGGAGTGTGCGGCCCGACGAGGTGCGGTTCGAGCTTCGACAGGTCGATCTCGATGACCCGCTCGAAGTACTTTTTCGGATCCGCCTCGACCTCGGGATCGGGCCCCACGAGGTGCGCCCGCTCCCGCGCGAGGTCGGCCAGGGCGGCGCGGCTGGTGGCGCGCAGGTAGGCGTCCATCTTGTCGTCGTACGGAAAGATCGAGGTCGTGGCCCCCAGCTCGGCCCCCATGTTGGTGATCGTCCCCTTGCCCGTGCAGGAGATGGTGCGCGCGCCGGGGCCGAAGTACTCGACGATCCGGTTGGTCCCTCCCGTGACGGTCAGGATGCCGAGCACCTTCAGGATGACGTCCTTCGGCGCGGTCCAGCCCGACATCTCGCCGGTGAGGCGCACGCCGACGACCTGGGGGTACAGCACCTCCCAGGCGAACCCGGCCATGACATCCACGGCATCGGCCCCGCCGACGCCGATCGCCGCCATCGCCAGCCCGCCGGCGTTGGGGGTGTGCGAGTCCGTGCCGATCATCAGGCCCCCCGGAAACGCGTAGTTCTCAAGCACCACCTGGTGGATGATCCCCGCCCCCGGCTCCCAGAACCCGATGCCGTGCTTGGCGGAGGCGGCGCGCAGGAACTCGTAGACCTCGCCGTTCTCCTTCAGCGCGACGCTCATGTCGGGGCCGGAGCCGGCGCGTGCCTGGATCAGGTGGTCGCAGTGGACGGTGGTCGGCACCGCCACCTGCGGGCGGCCCGCCTGCATGAACTGCAGGAGCGCCATCTGCGCCGTGGCGTCCTGCATGGCCACCCGGTCCGGCCGGAGCATCAGGTAGCTTTTGCCCGGCTCCAGCTCCTGCGTCTCCGCCTCGTCGAGGTGGCCCAGGACCACCTTCTCGGCCAGGGTGAGCGGCCGGTTCAGCCGGCGCCTGACGGCGGCGAGGCGGCGGTCCATCTGGTCGTAGATCGATCGGACGTATTCGGGGGTGCTGTCGATGAGGTGCATCGGCGCGTTCTCCGCCATCATTATATAGAGTCCCGGCCGCCGGACCGCACCCGGGAGCCTAGAACAGCCGCATCTGGCGGGCCTCCCCCAGGGCCTCGTCGAACGACAGCCCGAGGTGGGGGAAGACCTGCTCGGCGATCGGGCGCAGCTGCTTCTCCACGTAGTGGAGGTGGTCGATGGGCGCGTTGCGGGCGGAGGCGGGCTGCGGCCCCGAGACGGTCATGACGTACTCGACCAGCCCGTCCACCTTCCCCTCCACCAGCCGGGCCGCCTTGACGTGCGGCGGCGTGGTCGTGGTGTACTCGTCGAGCCCCTTGCGGAGCGCCTTGCGATACACCAGGTGCTCGTCGTGGCGGCCCTCCTTGAGGTCGCGCGCGAAATCGCGGGTGTAGGCCAGCACATCGTCCCGCCCGACTCCGTGGAACAGCCTGTCGAAGAGGCCGCGCTGGAAGATCTTGCTCAGCTCGGTCCAGTCGCGCCGCACGACCTCCATCCCCACGAACACCATCTTTCCGGGAGACCCGGGATCCTCCGTCCGCACCAGGCCGGCGTAGCGCTTGCGCGCGCCCGCCACGCCGTGGCGGACCGAGGGGAGGAGGAACTTGACGAACAGCGACTCGAACTCCAACTCGAGCTGGCTTGTGACCCCGTGCGCCTGCCGGATCTCGCGGCCCAGCTCGTCGTTGATCCGGTCGCGCAGCGAAGCACCCAGGCGGAGCGCCGCCTCGTCCGCGCCGGGGCCCGCGAGGCCCGACTCGACGAACAGGGAGTCCGTGTCTCCGTAGAGGACCGGATGCCCGAGCCCCTCCATCCGGTCGCGCGCCCCGTGCAGGACCCACTGGCCGAACTGCGTGATGGCGTTCGCCACGGGCAGCGAATAGAACCGGCAGGCCGGGGTGGCGAGGACGCCGTAGAACGAGTTCATCAGGATCTTGATGGCGTGCGATCCGACCGTGTCCCCCCTCGCCTTCGCGTCCTCGCGCTGCGGGAACAGGCGCTCCAGGATCCCCGGCAGGATCCCCGGCTCGCGCCGGAAGAGCGCGCCGTTCGGCGCGCGGATCAAGTCGGCGCCGTCGCCCTGCCCGGGGGCGGTCACGTGACCGAGCGGATCCAGGTTGAAGGTGCGGATGAGGCTCGGGTAGAGGCTCTTGAAGTCGAACGCCAGGACGTTCTCGTAGAGCCCCGGCAGCGGATCGAGGACCGCCCCGCCGGTGACCGCCTCCTCCTGGGCGCCCGCCCCCGCCGTTTCGGCGTCCCCTCCGACCGTCGGGGCCACGAAGCCGCGCCGGCGGAGCTCGTGCAGGTAGAGAACATCGAACGAGGCGATGCTCGCGCCGACCCGGTCGAGCGGCATGCCGGTCAGAAGGCTCCGCCGCACCGCCAGCTCGACGAGGCGGGTCTTCTCCAGGATAGCCAGGACCAGACGGGCGTCCGCCAGGTTGTACTGGACGAACAACGGCAGGTCCTCGTGAAACGTGCGGTCGATCGCCAGCGCCTTGCCGCGCCCGGTCGCCGAAGGGCCGGAGGCGCCGAGATCGACCTTCCCCTCCCCCAGGACCGTGCGCGCCGCCGTATCGAGGCGATAGTCCTCCAGCTTCATGAAGGAGCTTCGCATCAGCTCGATGCCGTCCAGGACCACCCTGCCGCCGATGTCCGCCCGCGAACGCCCCCAGAAGGCCCGCTCGCGGATCACGCGCACGGCACCCGGCGCGCGCCCGACCTCGAACGGCACCCCCAGGGCACGGGAGCGCGCCGCCAGGACCTCCAGGTCGAAGTCGATGACGTTCCATCCCGTCAGGACGTCGAAATCGGCCCGGCGCATCCGGTCGAAAAGCGCGCGCAGGAGGCCGCGCTCGTCGCCGCAGGGGACGACCCGCTCCGAAGGTCCCCGGTCGCCGAGGTCGCGCGCGACGCGGTCCGCGGGCAGGGCCAGCAGGACCTCCTCGACGCCCGTCCCGGCGAGGGCCGCGGAGTAGATCGACTCGCCGCGCGGGTCGGTCTCCAGGTCGATCGACAGGATGCGCAGGAGGCCCGGGCCCGGGCTGAAGTCGGAGGGCGTCACGTCGGGATCGTCGAAGACGACGTCCACCGCGGGCTGCGCATGCCCCGCCCCTCCGGCCGGCGAGGCGCCTGCCGGGGGGCGCCCCTCGCCGGCGATCGTCAGGCTCCCCTTGATGCCGCGGTCGATCAGGTAGCGCATGGCGAACCGGACGTCCGCCTCGTACACCGGCACGCCGGCCCGGTGCAGCCCGTCGCGCAGGGGCGGGGTCTGCTCGGGGGCGTCGACCTCGACGCGCACGACCGGATCGCCGTGCATGGTCCGAAGCCCGGTCGGCGATTGCCGCGCCGCCCCGTGCTCGCGGGCCGTCGCCGCGTCCGTCTCCTTCACGAAGAAGTGGGGCACCGGCCGGCGGTCGCGCGCCAGGAACGACCGTCCGTCCTCGAGACGCCCGAACAGGTGGACGACCGGACGCCCCGCCTCCATCCGGTACGTGGGGTGCAGGATAAACCCATGGTGCGTCGTCATCGCCGGCTTCGCCCGTCCTTCCGCCTTGACGCCTCCGCGACGCCTATGCTCTCCTTGCGCATGGCGTCCGTGCAGCTCGTCCTGACCGACGATTGGGGATTGCGCGGCAACGGCTCCGGCAACATGCGCCGCATCCAGTTCGACAGCATGCGCGCCCTTCTGGACATCGACGAGCGGCACGGCTTGAAGGCGTCGTTCAATGCCGAGGTGATGCGGCAACTCTACCATCTGAAGCTCGGCGCCGACAATCCCGCGCTGCTCGAGCTCGCCCGAGAATGGGAAGGGTGCGTCCGGGAGGCCCTGTCCCGCGGCCACGACGTCCGGCTGCACGTGCACCCGCAGTGGCACGATGCCGCGTACGACGGCGGGCGCTGGAAGCTGCTGCATTCCAACCTGAAGTCCGGCCTGTATCCCGTCACGATGCGGCCGCGTGGATAGCTCCGCCCCCACCCGAGCGCGCCTCCTGAAACGCGCGCTCGAGGATCGCCTCGCGGAGGTCCGCGGGCGCCACGCGGCGATCGCCGGGACCCCGGCCACCGCGGTACTCGATCGCGGCCACAGCGACCCTGAAGATGTCGGCGTTCCGGCCGGCATGTCCGGGCCTGGCGGCTCCACCGTGCCCCCGCCGGCGGGCTTGGCCGTGCCCTCGGACGACGCCGAGGAGACGCTGCGCCTGGTGATGGTGCGCCTGTGGCCCCGGGCGCGATCCGGCGGCGGCCGCGAGGACTGGCTGGCTCTCTTCGATGCGCTCCGCCGGCTCGGGGCCGCCGCGCTCACCGACGACCGGCGGTTCCTCGACGCCTGGAACAACGCCTTCGAGGCGTTCGCGCCGGTCGACTGCCCCGAGGCGCTCCGCGCGCACGCAGCCCGGTTCCTGGAAGCCTACGCCGCCCTGATCCGCGCGCACCTGGCGCGCCTCGAGGGACGGGCATGAAGGCCGTCGCCCTCTGCGCCCACCTGGACAAGGCGCTGGAGTTCCGGCGGCGCCTCGCGGCGGAGCCGGGCGTCGAGCTCCGGCTCCTCGTCTGCTCCCGCCGCTGGCCGAGGCAGCTTCTCAAAATCGGCGCCGGCCGGCTCCTGCCCGCCCTGCGGCTCTGGCGGCGCGGGACCCTGGCCTTCACGCGGCACGGCCTCGACGACCGGCGGACGCTCCGGCGCCTGCGCGCTCATGACGCCGATGTCGGACTGCACGCGACCGACGTCATCTACAGGAGCGACACCCTCGCGGCGTTCCGCCTCGGCATCCTCAATGCGCACATCGGGCTTTTGCCCCGCTACCGCGGGCGGTCGGTCATGGAGTGGTCTCTCCTCGAAGGCGATCCGGCCGGGGTGACGGTCTTCTTCATGGACGAGGGGATCGACACCGGCCCCCGGATCGTCACGCGGCGGGAGGTCGACCTGTCCCGCTTCCGGAACGTCGAGGCGGCCAAGGGGCACCTGTTCTCGCTGGACGTCGAGATGTACGCCGAGGCCCTCGCCCGGCTGCGCGAGCCGGGGTTCTCGCCGTCGCCGAACGGCCCGGGCGGCCGGAGGCACTACGACATGTCCCGCCTGTTCGCAGGCGTCGCGTCGCGCATCCTGGGTTGTGACGCCTCCCCGGAACGGCTAGACTAGTGCCGCGTCACCGAAGTCTTGTTACGTTCGACCGTCGCTGCATCCCCGCCTGCGGCGTTGCTCCTCGGTCGAATATGCTGGATATTGTCCCTCGTCGCGCCTTGCAGGCGGGGC
>Ga0070694_100000749_pt1 | contig 18198 bp, 21 predicted proteins | sample KBSK1251metaG_FD_65470 | JGI IMG/M metagenome (GOLD analysis project Ga0070694, IMG submission 65470) | Corn, switchgrass and miscanthus rhizosphere microbial communities from Kellogg Biological Station, Michigan, USA - KBS K1-25-1 metaG | ecosystem: Host-associated > Plants > Roots >... | reverse complement strand
AAAGATAAGGAGATGTACGGCGCGATGTTGCCTTACGTCAATCATCGAGCCGATCTGAATTACCTGCTGGACATGATGGGCGCCGAGATTGCCATTGGCCACTCGTATGTTCGCGGTGGCGACATGCCCGACGTGCCAAATTCGCCTGGCGGACTTCTGGGCGCAGACTTCGCGGTTGAAAACGGCCGGTACAAAGTCACGCGCATTTATGACAACGAGAACTGGAATCCTGACTTGCGGTCGCCGCTGGCAGTGCCCGGCTCAATCGTTAATGTTGGTGATTACATTCTCGCCATAAATGGTATTGAGCTGAATGCTCCCGACAATATTTATCGTTTACTGGACGGGACAGCCAATCGCCAAACCGCGCTCACAGTCAACGATAAACCGACGATGGAGGGAGCCCGACATGTGGTTGTCCTTCCCGTTGCGAACGAGCAGGCCCTGCGCACGCGCGCGTGGGTGGAATCGAATCGCCGCCAGGTGGAACAGCTTTCGAATGGCCAACTGGCTTACGTGTACTTGCCGAACACCGGACAGCCGGGCTATTCGAGTTTCAATCGCTACTATTTCGCACAGCAGGACAAGAAAGGCGCAATCATCGACGAGCGGTTCAACGGCGGCGGCTCGGCAGCTGATTACATCATCGACGTTTTGCAGCGCGACTTTGATGGATACTTTAACAACGTTGCCGGGGACCGTTATCCGTTTACGAGTCCGTCGGCCGGCATCTGGGGTCCGAAGGTCATGATCATTAACGAGATGGCCGGATCCGGCGGCGACCTGATGCCGTACATGTTTCGCTATCGGAAGATTGGTTTGCTGGTAGGCAAACGCACCTGGGGTGGGTTGGTCCATACCGCCGACACACCGACATTTGTCGATGGCGGTTCAGCAATCGCTCCACGCGGAGGCTTCTTCTCTCGCGACAATCGCTGGGCGGTTGAAAACGAAGGCGTGGCTCCGGACGTCGACGTTGAAAACTGGCCGAAAGAGGTGATCGCGGGAAGGGATCCGCAACTTGAACGGGCGGTGGCTGAAGGGATGCGAATGCTCAAGGATCGTCCAGTCGATCGCGCCACGAAAGAGCCGCCCTTGCCGACCTGGGGCGTGCGTAAGAAACAGTAAAGGGTTCGCCCAATCTTCGCGAATGAGGCCGTTTTCAAGAGTCTTAGTGTGTATTTGTGCCGTCTCCGGCTGGTTCTACAGCTGGAATGCAATAGCGCGCGCTCAGCAGCCGGATCAGTTTCGAACTGTGTTCGCCGGATTCTCAATTAATCTGCCGGCCAATTATTCTGAATACAAATTCGCCAGTACCGAGATCGCCAGGTACAAGTTTCCTGCGAGGATGTATCGCTGGAATTCTGACCATGATGCTTTTACGATTTACGTAGGCGAAGGCACAAACGATCTCGAAAAGCCGGAGTATACGAAACTATTTTTTGATGACCTTCGAAACCAGCACCTACAACATTCGCAAAAAGAAAACGGTGTCATAATTGACGATGCGCCCTGGTCGTTCGAAGGCCATCCCGGCTGGCAACTCCTACGCCGTTACGGCGATGTCGTGTTAGCCGTCAGGTCTTTCGTCATTGGCTATCGTTTTTACGCGATTAACTTGTCCGTCTTCGATGGTCAGGGTGTCAACGAAACACGCCAGAAGATTCTCGACTCATTTCACTTGCTCTCGATCGAAGAGATTGCCGAGGAAAAAGAGCGTTTAATCAAATCGTTCGCGCCTCCGGCGCTGCCCCAGCAGCCGACAGCCAAAAGGCCGCTGTCTGATGCTGAGGAGGAAAACCTGCACGGCAGCGTCAAGCGCGTTTACGTTGAAGAAGCCGATTATTTGGGTAAGCCCAAACCCGGCGCCAAACACCCTCGTCTGCGAGAGGATTTTGATCGGGAAGGATACCTGGTTGCCAAGGTACAGTATCGGAATTTCGTGCCTTACAGATTGCTTTCGTACGGCTACGTGGACGGCAATCGCGCTTACCTTTTGCATGAGCCAGTGATGGTGGAGCAGCTCGCGTCGTCCAGTCCCAAACCCGCGCAGACGCCGCAACTCTTTAAGCTTGAATACCGCTACGGCAAGAATGGAAAGTTGGAAGAGCTTAAAGTACTCGGCGATAAAGGTGTGGTCGAGAAGTATTCCTATCAGAACAAACCGAACCAGCTTGAGATTGCGTTCAGTGCCAGGATTCCAAATGCGAAAGAGCTCTCTGTAAATTGGAAGAGCATTCTGCAGTTGGATAAAGACGGCAATGCCATCACCGAAACAAAGATGGACTATGTGGCAGCAATTTCAGTCTTAACAGCCAATTCCATCTCGGTGGAGAAACAAGTCGATTCGTACGCCGTGGTTAGCAATGCGATCAGGGGTGAGTCGGTAATTCCCGCAAATGGCGCCGCGAAGGCGCCGTCAGTCGGTGACGTTGCCCGGAACCCCAACATGACTCAACGCGTCATTGAGCCCACCGGTAGTTCAGCGCCGCTGGCTGTTGAATCGAGTTACTCTTATGAATACGAGTACGATTCGCAAGGCAACTGGATTACCAGAAGCCAGTCTTTGGTGAAGACGGTTAATAAGATGAAAACGGCGGCGCCGATAAAAGTGACGTACCGCACCATCACCTATTACTAGGGCCTCCGGCCACGCTTCTCGATCAGCTTGCCGCCGGTGAGCGTGAAGGTAGTTGTGCCTTTGATTGAAGGACAGCATGACCCATCGCCAGTCGCATAGTCCATGGTGTCGAAGTACATCACATTGTCTTTGGTCGAAGTAAGGTCGATACCCCGGCGATTCTTGCCCCCCACTGACGTTCTCGCCGCAAATACCAATCCGGTTTTCTTTCGAACGAACACGGCCAGGTATTGAATGTAATTGTTGCTGCCGCCCTGACCTTCGATCGTGTAAAGCACGGCGACATCCGGACTACCGTCATGATTGAGATCGCCTTCGATTGTCTTTCTTACGTCGTCGGGCTCTGCACCACGTTCCCGCTTTGCCTGGCTGGCGATGTATTTGTCGACGACCGTTTTGTCATCTGATTGCGCCGGCACCGTCAAAGAAGCAATCGCAATTATCAACGTAAGCCGCAGGATCATTCTCATCGAACAGCTCCTTATCAGTCGGTCGATCATCGTGATCGAATTACAAATGGACGCCGAAAGCAAGTGCTTTCGTAGTTTGAATTGGCCAAGGTTTAGAGACAATCTTTGATGACAGTCCGAAAAGGCTGCCGGATGCGCCTGGCAATCCGCCATAAGCGGCCGCTTTTGATTGACTTTTGTCACACTGCGAATAGAATTGCGCCCACAACACTTCGGACTCTAGACGTTACTCACCCAGAAAGGAGTTCTCAAGATGGCAATCAGATTTGAGACTAAACCACTAATGCTTTTAGCTTGTGGGTTAGCGGTTCTGCTCGCGGCTAACACCACCTCTACGGCAGCAATACCCAATCCGCAGCTTTATCTGACCGGAACAGAGGTTTTTGAGCAAGGCCCAAAGACCTTTATTCGTTACCGTTACGATGTCTTCAACAAGGATCGCTATCCGGCAGTTATGTTTGCGGCCTCGCCTGCGTTGCCGCCATGCGGATTGAACACGAAGGCTTCGCGAACGTGGGTGGATGTCTTCGATTCAGGGGGCAAACGTCTCAACCGTTTTTGCGCCTTCGGCAATCCGAACGACCTGGGCTCAATTTGGTTTGCGCTGGAACAGGGCGTGGTGCCGCCAAGCTACGTGTTTATCGTACTGACAGATCGAAAAACCAGCGCCAAGTACAAATCAAACTTCGCCGACACAACGTCGTGAGGTACAAGAGAGGCCCGCGTTAGCGTTTCGCGTGCGCAGCGGTTTCCACCCCTGCTCAATTATTTATTAGGATGGCGGGACAGCGATCCAGCCTGCTCGTGTGTTTCCGCGGGAGATTAATTTTCACTTCCCGGAGCAAGTTCCGTATGAGGATTCGCCGGGAGGCGGGATGGTCCCCATAGCCTTCACCGTTTGGCTGACACCCGTTGAAAATCGACCCGTCGAACCTGGAACCGGCAGTAAGCGAAACCCGTTGCAAGGCCCGCTCGAAAACGATACGGTCGAATCTGTGGTCAGCGTGACATTTCTCGATCTTCGATAAACCTTCAAAATCATCGATGCGTGATTTCCTGCAACCGCGCGACGTCCTTGGACATCAGAGAAAATCGCGATTGACAACTGGAGTTAATGACCATGAAATTCGGTTCTATAATTGTCGTCCTTCTCTTTTTGGGGGTTTGTGTCTTGATGCTCACGAGTCCGGCGCGTTCAGAAGTGGCGTCCGCGCGCGCCGTGAATCCTTTTTTTAGCGAAAGCACGCTGCCGTATCACGCGCCTCCCTTCGACAAGATCAAGGACAGCGACTATGCGCCCGCGATCGAAGAAGGCATGAAGAACCAGTTGGTTGAAATCGAGGCCATCGCCAACAGCACCGAGGCGCCGACGTTTGCGAATACTTTCGAGGCGATGGAGCGATCGGGCGCGTTGTTGACACGCGTGACAAAAGTTTTCTTCAACCTCACCGCCGCTAACACGAGCGATACCTTACAAAAGATCAAATCTGATGAAGCGCCAAAGCTGGCTGCACATTCCGACGCGATCTTTCTGAACGCGAAGTTATTTGCCCGCGTGAAGGCACTCTACGATCAGCGGGACGCGCTCAGACTCGATCCGGAATCAAAATACCTGGTTGAGCGTTATTACAAAACATTTGTGCGCGCGGGGGCGTTGCTTTCCGAAGCGGATAAAGAGACGCTGCGCGGTCTCAATCAGGAGGAAGCAAAGCTGAAGACCAAATTCGAAGATGACGTTCTGGCTGAAACCAATGACGGCGCGGTCATCATCGACAACAAAGCCGATCTCGACGGGTTAAGTGAAAGCGACATTACGGCGGCGGCAGAACGCGCCCGGGAAATGAAGCTCGAGGGCAAATGGGTTCTGGCCCTGCAAAACACCACGCAGCAACCGGCCATGACTTTTCTCACTAACCGGTCTGTGCGGGAACGGCTTTTCAAAGCGTCGGTTTCGCGGGCGAATCATGGCGGAGAGCATGACACGAAATCCATCGTCACCCGCCTCGCTCAGCTGCGGGCCCAGAAGGCAAAACTTTTGGGCTATCCCGATCACGCGACGTTTACTCTTGACGATCAAATGGCGAAGACCCCCGGATCGGCGGAAAAATTAATGACCGGTATCGTCCCCGCAGCCACCGCGCGGGCCCGGGCTGAAGCGGCGCGCATGCAGAAATTAATAGACGCCGAAAAAGGCGGATTCCAACTCGGCCCGGCCGACTGGGAGTTTTACGCAGAAAAGGTCCGCAGGGCCGAATACGATCTGGACGAGTCACAAGTGAAGCAATACTTCGAACTCGAGCACGTGCTGCGGGACGGCGTGTTCTTTGCGGCGAACAAACTCTACGGCATTACTTTCAAGGAGCGTAAAGACCTGCCGGTTTATCATCCTGATGTCCGGATCTTTGAAGTGTTCGACGCGAACGGAAAGTCGTTGGCGTTGTTCTATGCTGACTATTTCCAACGATCGAACAAGGACGGCGGCGCGTGGCAGGAGAGTTTCATCGATCAAAGCACCTTGCTCGGCGCGCAGCCGGTGATCATAAACGTCTGCAACTTTACGAAGCCGAGTGCGGGCCAGCCGGCACTGTTGAGCTTTGACGATGTGACGACAATCTTTCATGAATTTGGTCACGCGCTGCATGCGATGTTTTCGCATATTCGGTATCCGCTGCTGGGCAATGTCCCGCGCGACTTCGTCGAGTTTCCGTCGCAATTCAACGAACACTGGGCGCTCGACCCGGCGGTCCTCGCAAATTATGCAAAGCACTATCAAACTGGCCAACCCATGCCTCAATCGCTGGTCGATAAGATCAAGCGGACGCGAACTTTCAATCAGGGTTACGAGGTGACTGAATATCTGGCCGCAGCGCTGCTCGACATGGCCTGGCATTCGTTGCCCGCAAATACTCCGCCCCAGGAGGCCAACGCTTTCGAAGCGGCGGCGCTCAAACGTTTCCAGATCGATTTGCCGCAAGTGCCGCCGCGCTATCACACTACCTACTTTTCGCACATTTGGGACGGTGGTTATGCGGCGGGTTACTACGCGTATTTGTGGAGCGAGGTGCTGGACGACGACGCCTTCTATTGGTTCAAAGAGCACGGTGGATTGAACCGGGCCAACGGCCAGCGTTTTCGTGATTTGGTCCTGTCGCGTGGAGGCACGCAGGACGTGGCCACCACGTTTCGCAATTTCCGCGGGCGCGATCCGGTGGTGGAACCGCTGTTGATTGAACGAGGACTTAAAGGCGCGACGAAATGATTTGAGGTGACGTTAAGCGCGAGCTGCGACTGGAGCGCAACCGTCTCGGTTGCCAGCTGCAGCAAGCGAGGACGCTTGCGCTCCAGTCTGATTATTCCGGCTTCGTCATCTGATCATGCCTTCCATGGACATCCATTTTCATTTTTGCCGGACGAAGTCTGAAGAATACTTTCCATGACACTGGCTTACTCCCATAGATCTGATCCAGCGCCGCCGGCTTTGAATAAAAGGTCACATCACTCCCGACAGCTAGAGCCAATTTATCGTTGTTCCAAACGTCGCGCGCGCCGCCGAAAGTGTATCCGCCAATGCGAAACGAAGGATGGTGCTGAGTTATTCCCAGTCGCGCGCGATCGACCGCCCGCAGCAAGTCGTCCTTGTCTACCAATTCAAGCCGCGCATAAAAGTAATTCTTATCGAGAAAGTTAACCGTTGTTTCCGCCGTGTAACCGTTGAGGTTGTGAATCTCGTCGCCGCTCACGTGATTGCGTCCCCAGATCAGAGACGAGGCCCAGTTTCCCCGGTGAAAAGTTTTGTTGTGTTGGACGGAAGCTGTGGCGCGTCGTATGTCAACGCCAGGGTCCTGATTTTCAGGACTGCGCAGGAATCCGTAGCTGACCTGGGCCACCCAGTTTCGGTTAGGAGCGAAACTCAGACGCACGGACCGGGAATTCCATTTGTGCGCGTCGAAGTCATACCGATTCTCGTCAGGCTCACGGCCGTTGAAGATCGATCCTTCCAGCTTGAACCAACGATAAGTGAAGCCAGTTGTGATTACTCCAAAGGCAATGTGCGTTGAATCCTGCAGGTGATGCGACAGCGTGGCCGAGGGGTTTTCGGCCGCCGAAGCGCGATGCATAAACGCCACCGGTCCCAGCGCCGGTTCGCCGGGATAACCAAAATAAGTGAACCACGTTGCGCGCTCGCCCAAAGGCACCGTGTATTGGGCCGAGAGTTCCATGAAAAGATCATGTGGGTGTTGGCGATCGATGAGCGGTTGGCCCTGATAACTCTCACCGGTTTGAAAGAGTAGCGGGGAACCTCCGGGCGGAAAAGTAAACGGCTCAGCGCTAACCATCGCGCGCAACTGGAGCGTGCCTGGTCCAAGCCGGCGGTAGGCGATGGGCATGAACCAATTTGCGGATTCGAATTTTGTCGTTCCCCTTGGTCCGCCCTGGGCGTTGACGCCAATCACAGCGTTGAAATGAAACATGAACAGCCATGCGCCTGAGACTTTGTCCAGCATATATATCGGCGACGTGTCCGGTTGCCATGAAGTGCCCGAACCCATCTGGCCCAGGTTCATCACGTTTCCGGCTTTGGCTGATCCAATTCTGATTCCCATCCCGGCATCAGACATGACCAGGAGTGGATTCACGTTGGCGACGTCATCAGCCATTTGCATTCCCGGCATTTGGCTGGAAGGGCTGGGCGATGGCGTTGCCGCCGGCGAGGGTGCTGCGTGCGGGTGCGTGGGCTTCCCTGGTGATGCCGCAGAGGTTGGAGACGGTGATGCCGCCGGCATTTTCATTCCGGGCATCTGAGGTTCTTGTGCCGGAACCAGGGCACAGGCCCAAAGTAAACCGGCGAACGCGAGAGACACTTTCACAATCGCTCCTTAACTTTTCGGAGAACAGATACAACGACGAGAGACAGGCGCGGAGCGTCAGCTCTGCGCCCGCCACTCAGTTTCAAGTTAAGGGGAAATCAGTTGTTAGTGTTTTTGCTCTTCTTGTTGGGCATGGGGCATGAATCACCCTTGCAGCAGCAAGAGTCGCCCGAGCCGTTCTTACCTTTGCAACAAGCGTGGGCGTTCTTGCCTTTGCTCTTCTTCTTGCAGCAGGACATCGCCCCGTCTTTGCAGCAGTTCTCCATGTCACAACATGCTTCGGTATTTTGATTGGAGTTCTGTTGCGCGCTGAGGGCCAGTCCAGCGGCTGAAACAGTCAGGGCTGCGCAGCATGCCAGGGCAACTACGAGTGCTTTAAATTTTTTCATCTTGGTTATCTCCTGTCGAAGAATCCCTAACCGAAGGGATTCGAGAGAGTGCCGAAGTGACAGCAACGACTGTCACCACCTCCGTCGAGCAGGCAGACTTCTAGATCAGAAAAGCACAGCAGGTGAGATAGGTCTGTTCGCGACTTGGCAGACATGATGGGGTTGCGCTTTTTGAGGGAAACCGTGCGGTGCAACTTTGTTCCGGCAGGCCCGTGCCGGTTGAAAGCGAACTGTTGTTGTCGTCCGTTTGGCTGCGAGACACCGTGACAAACGAGCCACTGGTGAGCGGGCAACAACTGGCTGCGTTGTCGGAAGAAGAATCTTCAGGTAGCGCAACTGTTCCCGGGCCGCTATCTGAATTTAATTTCGCATCCGATTCATTCCGGAGCGAACGGTGCCGGGCTTTGCAACAGGCATGGCCGTTCATCGCCATTTCGGATTGGCTGGAATTCGATTTGGTTGATTTGCCTTCCGGCGCCGGAGCGACGCCGCGCATTGCCATTCCGTGAGCGAGACAGCCTGTGCCGGCGCACCAGAGCACGAGGGCCAGGGCCAGGGCCGAGCGAAGCTTCGAACTTGTGGGGAAGAATGTCACTGCGGTGAATTCTAGTACTGGGAACCCTCCTTGTCGAGCCCTTTGATGTGAAATCTTCGTCACAATGTGACGTGAATCACCACGCGTCGAAGATTCTGAAGTGCTTTCCCCAAAAGTCGGTTTTGAGTCCGCGTGAGGCACGATTGAAAATAGCCCAGCGATTCATCGCTGGGGAACGTGTCCGAGGCGAACGCGAGTCCGTGAAACGGACGACTGAATAATAACGAGGACACTTGGTTTGAGTTCAGCCGTCCGTTCCACGGACTAGCATTCCTGCTGCTAATCCCACTGATAAAAAGGCTGTGTCAAAACCCTGTGTAGGGGCGTCTCTCCGTGGGCGCCCGCTTGCGTTTTGCACCCGGAATGTTCGCATTCCAGCGACGGGGCGCCCGCGGAGAGACGCCCCTACAGAGTTTTGACACAGCCTCTAAATCGGTGAGTTACTTTCAATCGTCGGCTGCGCCGACTTTCCAGGCAAAGCTGTTTGAAGTATTCCTTTATTGTTTTGGGCTTGAGTATGTCTTGACGCACTGCCAGCGCCCGCCTCGCTTGATCCAAACATCCAAATAGAGCCATTTCGTCAAAAGCGTCTGATCTTTGTTTTTCGCGATGACGGTATCCACACCTGTCAGCACCGCGCTGTCTCCATAGACTTGCACCTCAATGTCGGAGCTCAGCGCAGACTGAATTATGAGTTGCGAGGCTTTGAAGGATGCCAGGTAGTCGGCTTTCTTTGGCCCACCAACAAAGGCGAATTCGTCTGCCAGCAAACGGTCGAGCGTTGCGGTGTCCCCTTTTACGTAGGCCTCGTCCCACGAGCGCACCAGGGTTCGCAACTCTTGTTCAACTTTAGTGTCGCGGTCGCTCTTTTTACTTTGTGCCGTTGCGGACGTCGAGACGGTCAGGATCAAAGCGAGGAACGTAAATACAATCTTCATTGCGCGACCTCCAATAGGTCCTTGCTTATAGCACAGAAAAGGCCGCATGCATTTCAGCTCAGCCTTATGTTTCGGCAAACTTCAAGAGTTTGCTGACACTGCTCCACTGTCGGGTTGTGCCGACTACGTTCAATTGCTTCTCGACGAAATTGTTGGGAAAGCCGAACCAGCCAGTCTTTTTTCGACGTGACACGACGCAGGCCGTACCCTCAGCTACTTCAAAGACTTCGAGATTATCGGTGAGTGAAACCAGAGGCAATTTCGGTTTGGTTTTCGGTTCGTTAGCGAGAAAGACCACGCACAGCATCACGTCTTTGGACGCTTCGTATTTCTTGAACGGATTTCGGTTGACGATGCTTTCAATTTCACTGAGGGTCCGCAGCACCACGGTCACGTCATAACCGAGCGCCTTTTGTAGTGCCTTTTCGATCTTCCTGGTGAGCGCAGCTCTATTTGCCGAGCCGGATTCAAAAATAACATTGCCACTGGCAACGTAGGTGCGCACGTTCTTGAAGCCGGCATCCGTAAAAATGCGCGTGAGCTCTTTCATCTTGATCAACTTATGTCCACCGACATTGATTCCCCTGAGTAGAGCCACGTAAATCATCGGAGGGTCTCCTGTTTCGAGGCGAGTAGATAACCCGGCACTTGGGGAAAAGGGAAAATGTAAAGCAGACTGTCTAGTCTGCTCCACCTATAGGATGGCCAACGTTTCGCAGACTGGACAGTCTGCGATACATTTCGCACGATTTCTACTCATTCCGTTTCGCGAAGAACTTCTCGGCGGCCGCCTTGGTTTCAGCTTCGCTTTGCTCTGTCAGTTGCTGATTGATACCCCACTGGTGACCGAAAGGATCTACGATCTGTCCGTAGCGTGCGCCCCAGAACATATCCTGGACCGGCATGAGTACTTTAGCGCCGCGAGCGACAGCCCGTTCGACGACCGCGTCAGCGTCGTCAGTCATCAGCATGATGCGGACGGACGAGCCGCCCAGGGTTTGAGGCGTTGAACACGAACCGCCTTCTTCAGCGGTAAACTCATCGCTGATAAAGATCTTGTGTCCGTCGAGAGTCAGTTCTCCATGCATCACGCGCTTGCCGTCCGGGGCCATCATGGTGTGACCCGGTTCGGCGCCAAGAACATCTTCGTAGAATTTCAGCGCCGCCACGCCATCACTTACGATTAAGTGTGGGACGAATTGATCTTCCCGCATAACTTCCTCCCCGTTTAACGTGGCACAGACTTTAGTCTGTGATTGCCCGCATGAGACCACAGACTGAAATCTGTGCCATCTAAATTAGAATGCTCGATAAACTTGCACAAATTGAAACGCGTTACGAAGGGCCATTTCAGATTAGACTGCTTATCTTGTCAGCAAGATAAGAATGAGTAAACCGCTGATGCCGATTGAAAACAGACCGGCCACCACAAACTCCCACGCTCTCTCAATCGAAACCCGACCCAGCACCTTAACTCCATAGCCTGGAAACACAAAGTAGACAACCGACTTGAGCACCAGACCCCAGCCTATGAGCGTGAGCACTATGGGGAATCCGCGCCACACATTGTGAAACGAGACGATCAAGACGCCGAGAGGGAAATGCAGCAGCGCGTTTAAGAAACTGCCGACTTCACCCTTGCTGTGCAGGTACATAAAGAATCGCGCCCAAACCCTGGGCTGAAGTATGTGAGAAAGACCAGTGACAAAGAAGCAGACGATTGCCAGTACGGTGACTGCGATTTCCATAGTCTGAGATTTGAGTTCACACCAGCTTTCGTGGCGTCAAGGTTACCCGCAGGGTCTGGTCACCGCGCTTAACGGTCATTTTGTACGGTAAGGACTTCTCGAACAACTCGCCGATTTTTGTCAGGGTCAACTCAGCTGCCGCCTTGTCGTTGACCTGAATAATCAGATCTTCCTTCTGCAAGCCGGCTTCGGAAGCCGGCGAATTCTCCAGCACGTCCGTAATCCGGAAAATCTTGTAATCCCGGCCTTCAGCGCTGAGCACCAGTCCACTCTGCGCTCGATCGAACGGCTCACTGAAAGTGGCGGCCGGTTCAAAGATAATGCGGTTGTGATCGTAATCAAGGAATATTTTAAACCGGCTGGCAATCTGCTGCCCGATGTTTCCGGCCAGGGCGGAGGTGGCAAATGCGCCGGCCTTATCTTCCGAGAAAATTGTGACCGGATTAGCGATCTTGTGTTTACCGATTTTCAACTCTGCGACCCGGCCGACACGGCCACTGCTCTGTCCGCCGGCGCCGCCGAGGCCGATTGCCTTGATCGTCTTGATTTCAGAATTGAGGAGACGATGTTCGGCTACGAATGGTGCCATCAGAGCCAAAGCGCCGCCGCCACCGAGATCTAAAACGAACTTGCCTGTGATGGGCTCACCCGCCAGCGGTGTTAGCTCTGCCTCAAGGATTGGATGGCCCTGGCGATCCAATTGTATGGGGATGCTTTCGCCCGACCCGGAATAATTGAACTGGTTTTTGTCATGAAGCCTGATCACCCGGCCGGCGTAATCGACTTCGATAACAAACTGTTTGATGAATTCGGCGCCGATGATGCCGTCAAAGTCATGGCCAAAGCGCGCCTCCATTCTGCCAAGGGGAATCGCGAGCTTGATCGGTTGCGAGAATCCGTCTAATCCGGGCAAAGACCAGGTGGCGTCCTGGACCATTGATCCTGGCAAAGCGCCGCTGCCGACGCCCCCGATGTGGACTTCCCCCTGAAGTTTCAGGTCGAGCTCTTTCGCAACATCGATATCGACAATCCCAACCTGATCTCCCGTGTCGAGCATGAAGGACAGAGGTCGCGAGTTGTTAATTCTGACCTTGACCACGATGTGTCGAGCCACTAACTCGAAGGGAATAGTTACCGGCGCAGTAGCCGCCGGCCTGGAGGTCGTTTGTGTTGCGCGCGAAGGCGGCGCGCTAATCGCTAAGGCGATCAGCAGAAATGGAAGAAGGGTTTTGCGATTCATAGCTCCTCACTAAACCTACTGGAAATACACTCCGGGTAAGTGGATTTAACGTCCGTGCCAGTAGGTTGGTTTCAAAATGAGAAGAGCGCGTTCGGTTATTCGCCGTCCGGTTCAAATTTTCGGTTCCCCTTCGGCGATTCAATCGGGATCATGCACCGCACGGATTTTGGGAGTGGCGATCAGTCGCCAGGCTTCCTCGATGTGTTGGGCAAGTTCCTTGTCGCTGACTTGGTCGACTTCAATCCCGACCCAGCCGCGCACGCCCACATAAGGCGGCCGGTAGAATTTCTTTGGCGATTTCTTGAGCAGCATCTCCTGAATGCCAATCCCTGCCGGAATGGTGACCGCAATGTGTCCGTCGTGGTGATGATTGTTTGAGAACATGGCGAAAACTTTCTTGCCGACAAACCAGGTCGGTTCGCCGTGCGAGATTTTCTCCCACGTCTCTGGCAGAGCAAGGCAAATTCGCCGGACACGCTCGATCTGTTTGGCGCCAGGGGTCGTTGTTTTGGGTTTCTTCATTCGATCTGGATTCAAGCCTTTCTGCCGCGGCGGCGGCTAGCTGCGGAGCAGCCGACAGAGTTAAGCCCAACGCGAGGCTTGCGAGCCTTGGGTATGAACCAACTAAAGTGATCGAGCCCCGAAGGGTCTGTCGGGAAATTCCGTAGGGATGCAATGTTTATAGAAAGCTCAATCCCAATTGATCTCGGGAGCCCATTTATGGGCGAAAGACGATTAGTTGCGCTCCTAAAGGAGCTACTAAGTCTCATTGGGGTCTGCGTTTTCTATAAATATTTCACCGCTACGCGGTTTTTTCCAACAGACTCCGAAGGGGCGACTGCGATCACGGATTAATCGGCACGATGCTTATTCTCTGTCGCCGCTTCGCGGCTCTCCAAATCTAACGGACCATTACCCAAGGCCCGCAAAGCCTCGCCCTGGGCTTAACTCTGTCCGCTGCTTCGCAGCTTGTTCAAAAGTTCACGTCTTAACCGAATCCCAATCAGCCTCGGGCCGGCCCAGCCAGTTCCAGACAATGTAATCTACCCGCGGCGGTTCACCGCCGACCGCTCGCAGGCGCGCATTTATCTGGCCGCGATGGTATTGGCTGTGCATCGGAATCTGCAGCATCGTCTCGCTGATGCTGATACTCTCAGGTTGGCGACCCAGTTCTCGCTCGACGATTTCTGCCCACGGAAGCGTCATCGTTTTTGATACTACATCTTCCGTCTGATTTTCCAAGTGGCTGAATATTTCTCGGTAATAACTGTGACCCCAATCCATCAGCGCGTGCATCTCAGTGAACGTCGGAATTGGTTCGTGCGGCTCCGACCGCCAGGCGCGCAGCCATGCCCACTGAACCAGATGTAAGTGATAAAAGAGTTCGCGTAGCCGGTCATCTTTGCGGGCTTCTGACGACGCGAATACCGCTCGCCAAACTAAGGCGTCCGCCCACTCCATGTGCCGGTAGAGATCTCGAAGATCAGTCAAGTTCATGCTTCGACAGGTGTGTTCGAAAACAACTTTACTTCATCCGCGTCTTCAGCCAACTTCGTCAGCCGGCAGAATCGAAAACCAATCTTGCCGAGCAGCTTTTCTGACGCTTCATTGTCAGGCGAGGTGATCGCCAGAATGCGTCCGAGTCCGAGCGTCTCTTGCGCATGAGTCATCACAGCCGCGGCCGATTCAAGCGCGTACCCCTGGTTCCAGTATGACGGCAGGAAAGCAAATCCGATGTCCGGGTCTGGCAAAGTATCTCGCTTCAAGACGCCGCAGATTCCAATTGGTGTGTTACTCGTTTTTAGCCGCACCAGGTTCAAACCAAAACCATTGACCTTATAGCTCCTGGCCGGACCCTCGGCGATGTAGCGGCGCGCATCGGCGAGAGTCCGCACGCCCTTGTCTCCGATGTAACGAATGAACGAAGGTTGATTGAGTAGTTCCAGAACGAACTCAGCGTCGTCCGGAGCAAGATGAGAAAGGCTAAGTCGCTCTGTTTCGATAATTATCATGAAACCGGAGCGATGATAACCAGAGAGCGCTCTGCTGCCAAACTAGCGCGTCGTCGGCGGCAGAAACCCGACCGTGAGGGAGGGTGCGATAGACGGGATTAACACGATCTACAAGATATTGATCCGATGAAAGAGCTTCCTTTCTTAGTTCTGTAAATCATGTAAATCCTGTCTGGACCCTTCGCTCTTTGACGTTCGGTATGATCGAGTTCTATTCTTCTCGCCTACCCCTGAATATTCGATCATGAAACAAACATCCGCTATCGACGAGTTTCGACGATTGCACGCGTCAGGCTGTTTTGTGCTGCCCAATCCCTGGGACGCGGGCTCGGCATTTTACCTGGAGCAACTGGGCTTCCTTGCGCTGGCGACGACCTCCGCGGGCTTTGCGTTTGCCAAAGGGCTACCGGACGGACCCGCCTTCGTTTCGCGCGGCATGATGCTCGATCACTTTCGCGAGATTGTTGCGGCGACGTCGTTGCCGGTCAATGCTGATTTTCAAAACGGTTACGCGGACACGCCCGAAGATGTCGCGGAGAATGCTTCGCATTGCGTCAGCACCGGCGTTGCGGGCCTGTCTATAGAAGACTCGACTGGAATAGAAAATCAGCCCTTGTACGATTTCGACCTGGCGATCGAACGCATCAGGGCCGCGCGTTCGGCAATTGATGTGTCCGGCTTTGAGGTTGTCCTCACCGCCCGGTGCGAGGCCTGGCTGGTGGGTGACTCTGATCCTTTGAATACGTCACTCAAGCGTTTGGTGGCGTTTGCTGAAGCCGGCGCTGATTGTCTGTATGCGCCCGGTGTCACCAAAGCTGATGAGATCGCCGCGATAGTAAAAGCGGTCGCACCCAAGCCAGTCAACGTTCTGGTCTCGACGAACAATTGCGACACGACCGTTAGCCAGCTGGCAGATCTGGGCGTGCGTCGTGTTTCAGTCGGTGGCGCACTGGCGCGCGCCGCCTGGGGCGGCTTTATGAAGGCGGCTAAAGAGATTCAATCTGAGGGCTCTTTCACTTCATTTGCCGAAGCCACGCCTTTCGCGGATCTAACGAAACTGTTTGCTAATAAGCGTCCCGGTTAATGGAAAACCGAATTATTTGTTTTCGCTTTTCGCTGTGCAGCCTCTGCGGTCCTCTGTGTCTTCTGTGGTGAAAACTTTCTCAGCGACACTCACCCCAGAGACACAGAGGGACACTGAGGATGCACAGAGGGTTTGCAAATAGGGTCATTACTGAACTAATTGTTTGATTGACAGAAGCCAATTCGGTCTAGTAATAGTCGCTTAAAAAATCGCGGAGAAGATCATGGCAGAGGAAACCACGGACAAAACGAAGCCGCGCCGCACGTTTGATAGCGCTTACGGATTCTCGTTCAGTATTGCGGTCGGGTTGGTGCTGTTTATCGGAGGCTTGATCATCAGCCTGACGGTAGGCCAGGGCACCAGCGTCGGACTGATCTTCGGAATTCCTTTGCTGGCTCTCGGCTTGATCATTCCGATGTTTATGATGCGTGACTTGTTCAAAAGCAACGAAGTCAGCGAGCCCTGTCCTAACTGCGGCGCCTCGATCAAGACCTCGGACGCGACGTTGCAACTTCGCTGTCCCAGCTGTCACAAGGTGATTAACGTGCGCGAATCGAGGTTTTATCTGGAGGAATAAGTTGGACGCAAAATTCTGCGGATCAGAAGAGAGAATAAATCCGCATGTCCTGTTACCTGTCTTAGCCTACACAGCTACCAAAGTTCTGTTGTTGCCAACAACTCAAAGCCGGCATCGGGCCTCAGGCATTCTCATTCACACCTCGCTTCAGCGAGGTGGTCGTCAGGCGAATAAGAAGCCGCGGGAACCGTTTTAACGGTTTCCACTGCAAAAGCCGTTGAAAACGGCTGTCGTCTTTCTGTGGGTCTTGGATCACCTCGCTGAAGCGAGGTGTGAATGAGAATGGTCTATTTCTTATCCGCGCTGATCCGCGTTCATCTGCGGCTAAGATCAGAAGGGTGGCTGCCACGAACGTGTCCAGTAATCGCTGAACGTGATTGCGAACATAATCACCAGCCACAAAAGTGCCGCTACGATCACCAGCCAAACCAGCCTGCCACTGTAACGAACGTGCATGAAATAGAGGACCACCAGGGTCGCTTTGATCACGGCTATGGTTAAAGCGACGACCGCATTGAGCGGCCCCGGAAAATCATAGAACGCCGCCAACAGGGTCAGCGCCGTGCCCACCATCAACGCCAGAAAGATGGCAATGTAAATTCGCGGCTGAACTATGTGCTCACTCATACAAAAACAGAGGTCAGAGATCAGAAGTCAGAGATCAGTAGGACCAATTCTTAATCAACCTCCGTGGCCTTCCAGGTGTCTCCCGAGCAGATAAAGCAGCGGGAACAGAAATATCCAGACGATATCCACAAAGTGCCAGTACAATCCTGAGATTTCCACCGGTGCGTGATATTCGGGACTGAAGCGGCCGCGCCAGGCCATGATGAGGAGCACCAACATGATCCCGAGACCAATAATCATGTGCAAAGCGTGCATGCCCGTCATTGCAAAATAGATCCAGTAGAACAGTTCGACGTTCTGCACCGTGGCTCCTTCGACCAGATGCAGTTTGTGTGGATCAGTGTCGCCGGGCTTTGCTACTTCAGGGCCGAAGGGCCGGCTGGGAATCAACTTCCCGGGAATCAGGCTGTCGTTGTATTTCTGCTTGTACTCAACCGCTTTGATCCCGAGAAAGCCTGCGCCCAGAATCATCGTCAGGATCAGGCAGAGGATCGTCGCCCGCTGACGGCCCACCTGCGTGCTGTAGACGGCCATGGCCATCGTAAAACTGCTCACGATTAGCACGGCCGTGTTGATGGCCCCCAGTTTTATGTCGAGGTGATTACTGGCGCTGACAAAGGCGCCGGGGTATTGATAACGATAGAGCGTGTAGGCCAGGAACATGCCGCCAAAGAACATGATTTCCGTGACCAGAAACACCCACATCCCCAGCGTACCCGCTTCACGCTGCTGCTCCATGTTTGCGAAATGGTGCTGCAGCGCGGGGTGCGCGGCGTGTTCGTGAGTTGTTGCTAATCCCTCAGCCATAATCGGTAATGTGGCACAAAACTTTAGTCTGCGTGATCGTTTTCTGTCAGACACAGGCTAAAGCCTGTGCCACTATCAAGTCTCAGCCGGCTGTTGCCTTTCAAACTTACCAACCACTTCCTTGTGTTCGGGCGGCGCAAACTCGTAAGCCTCGTGAGTTACCACCGGCGTAATTAAGAAATTCTCAGTTGGTGGCGGCGAC
>Ga0070694_100000748_pt1 | contig 18203 bp, 14 predicted proteins | sample KBSK1251metaG_FD_65470 | JGI IMG/M metagenome (GOLD analysis project Ga0070694, IMG submission 65470) | Corn, switchgrass and miscanthus rhizosphere microbial communities from Kellogg Biological Station, Michigan, USA - KBS K1-25-1 metaG | ecosystem: Host-associated > Plants > Roots >... | reverse complement strand
CCAAAGAACGAATTGGTCCGTTTGACTTTCGGTTACTCGCCGGAACGCTACAGCGGTCCCTACTTCACTAATTATCACATTGGCGGAAACGAGTTTCAGCCGTTGGTCAACGCCCGCACCAGGGCCAACGACATTCGTTTCGGCGCCGACGGTAAACTGGGAAAGGTTGATTGGACTTTTATGCAGGGCTTTCGCCGCTTCCGCGACGACAGCACCATTGACACGAACCCGGCGTTTATCAATCCGAACCCAACCAACGTTGCGCGCTTCACCGCATTCTCGCGGACCGAACCGACGCGCGGCCGCGTCAACTATACCCGGGCAAGCTTGCACACGTTGTTAGGCGAACGCTTCGACATCACCGGACGGATCATTTATAGCAGATCCTCGGCGAGCTCTACCTTCCTGGAGAGCATGCAGGCCACGAACTTTAATTCGCGCATCTCCGGTCAGCCGGGACCTCCTAATACACTACTCCTGGGTCGCTACAACATTCCGTCGATTGCCTCGCGTCCGAATACGCAGGGCGATGTCGGTCTGACCTGGTTGGCCACTGATAAGTTTAGAATCTCAAACACGTTTCGAGTAGAAGACTTCACGATTGATGGCGTGGCCACCTTCAATGACCTTTTTTCGGTGAGGACGCCCGCTGGGGTCACCGACACTCGCAGCTTCAATTTTCTCCAGGCGTTCCGGACCACCAAGTACCGCAAATACCAGGACACGATCGAGGGTGATTACCAGTTCACTAAAAACTATTCAGTGCATTTCGGTTACCGCTATGGCAGTCGTCATGAGGAACAGTTCGCCTCGGGCTATGGCCTGGGCTCGAATGCGCCGGCGCTCGAACCGACCACATCGGAGTCTTTGACAAATCACACCCATGCATTCTTTGGCGGCTTCCGGGCCAAGCCGTCAAAAAACTGGACCATTTACTTCGACGCGGAGCGCGGCTCAGCCGACAACGTGTTCACCCGCATTGGTAATTACGACTATACGAACCTTCGCGCCAAGACCAGATGGGCGCCCAACCGGAAAGTGAATTTCAATGCGTCGGTAATCATTCGCGACAATTCCAATCCTTCCGAGATTGCCGGCGTTTCCTTATCGGATTTTGGCGTGGACCTGAAGACCCGCATTTTTCAATCGTCAGTGGATTGGCTCGTCAACCAGGACCTCTCAATCAGCGTTGGATACAACTATAACTGGGTGAACAGCGATGCGGTTATCGACTACTTTTATCAGGTGCCTCCGGCAGCCAGCGTCGAACATCCCCAGGGCCACGCTCTATATTTTCAAAGAAACAACTTCTTCTACACGGATCTCGTGTGGCGTCTGAGTCATCGGATTTCCCTTTTCTCGTCGTACCGCATCAACAAAGACGGCGGCCAGGGAAGTCGCTTGTCTGATCCCGCCGGTAATCCAGGCACGATGATCACTTCTTATCCCATGAGTTTTCAATCACCTGAGGGACGTCTTTCGATCAGGCTCAACCGGAACTTTGATTGGAACCTTGGCTACCAGTACTACAACTACAACGAGGACGGATTTTTGCGAACTTTCCCGGGCAGCCCCCGAGCGCAAAACTATCATGCGCATCTGCCATACATGTCTTTGCGTTTGTACTTCGGGCGAAAGGAATAAGCAGGCGCAAGAGTGTATGCAGACGACAAACTCCAGCCTGGAATCAGCAGCCGGGCTGGAGTTTGATCTTAAATGGAATCATGCGAGCTTGATTACGCTCGTATTTATTTTGTTTTTAGCGGTGCTGGTTTATCTTTAAGAACTTGACTGACCGCGGCTACGCCGCCGGATGTGCGGAAAGGCTCTGCCTTTCCGATAAGACTCTTTGATTTTCATTCGAGGCTGCGCCTCGAATCTGAGGCATAGCCTCAAGAAACTTTTTACGACTTGCCGGAAAGGCAGAGCCTTTCCGCACATCAAGCGGCATAGCCGCCGTCGCAAGTTTCCTGGCCAGGCGCTTTTGATTGCGATCAGGGTCTGTAGAAATATTGTTTCGGTCTGGTCATTAACATTTTGCCGCTAACGCGGCTTTACTTGAAGTGAAACCAGCAGGGGCCTATAGCTCTGTCACGCGGGCGATAATTAGCCTGGCGGCGATATCGCTTTTATTTGTCGTCGCGGACGGAGGTGTGCCCGGCGCGCTTGAACCGCAGCGGCGACCTCGACAGCGGCGCTCGCAGAAACCGAGGGTCCCACCCAAACCAAAAATCGATTACACGAAGTTTTCCCACACAACTCATGCCGTAACACAGAAGCTCGCCTGCAACTCATGTCATACAGTTCCCTCGAAAAACTGGAAGGATGTTCGCAAAGGCGACGCGGCCTTCGCCGACGTCACGGATTTTCCCGAGCACTCGAGTTGTTTGAGTTGTCATCGCGCGCAATTTTTTGCTCGCGAACGTCCGGCGCCTTCAATTTGCTTGAACTGTCATATCGCGGTAACGCCACGCGACACGGCACGCTGGCTGTTTCCCAGTCTCGGTGACCTGGCCGATCCGCTACTAAAGCGCCGAGAGTTTGTCTCCGAATTTGGCGTCGCCTTTCCGCACGACAAACATAATGACGTAGTCGGATTAATGGGAAACAAACGACCTTCATTTGTGAATGCGTTGTTTCAGGAAAAAAAGCCGGCGCCGCCGAAAAGCTGCCCGGTCTGTCATGAGACCTTTCAGCCACAGGGCAAATCCAGCGAGGAATTTGTCATCAAGCCGCCCAAAACTTTGGGAGACGCGTTTTGGTTGAAGAAGGGCACGTTTAAAACAATTCCGAGCAGTCATACGATTTGCTTTACCTGTCACAACGCCGACTCGGGAATTCCGCCGGAGCCGAAGAATTGCGAGATGTGCCACAAGCTGGTAGCGCCGGTGACGCTGAAAGTCGATTTCGATCCCAAACTGGCGTCACAAATGGGTGCGGACAAGACGATGCTCGATCGCTGGCGGCACCGCATTTCCGCGGGCGCATTCCGGCACGAAGGTGGCGCGCATCCCGACCTGAGTTGTTTGGATTGTCACAATGCGGCGAGCTCTGCTTTCAATACCGTCGATGCGAAGACCCTGAAGGTGCCGGTGAAATCGTGTGGCGGGTCGGACGGTTGTCACATCACCCAGACGCTCGATGACGGCGGCCCGCTGAATTACGAAATCGACAGTCGGAAGAAAGATCCGAATTTCGTGTGCTCAAAGTGTCATATAACCTTCGGCAAAGAGCCGGTGCCTGAGAGTCATGTCAGGGCGATTCCAACGCCAAAGCCGAAGCCGAATTGATGAGCGGATTGGAAACGGGTTGTTAAGGCGGGAAATATTGGCGAGGTAAAAGCTCCGTAGCAGCCGCATGTTTAAAGAAGAGCAGAACAGGAAATCTTCCGATCCCCAGAGGAGCGAAATGGCTTCGTTGGCCAGAGGGCTGAAGAACATGGCGCTCGTACAGAGCTTGCGGATGCATGTTAGCGCCGGGTTCTATAAATATGTGGTCCCTACGGGACTTGTGCCGCTAACCATCATCGTTATTATTTTCACAGTTGCTATTGTCAACATGCGTGTTCACGGCTCGGTCTTGATTCCCTCGAACGAACCATCACCGCAACAACAAATGCAGATGCCTGAGGGGCTCGACTATTCGAAGTTTCAACACAGCAACGCAAATCATGCGCGACTGCCGTGCCTGCTGTGTCATCGCCGGGACTCGAACGCGCCAATGCCCACCCGTCCGGGCGCTGACAAGCATTTGCCGTGCGCCGGTTGTCATGCGCAGCAGTTTGCGAATGCCGACAGTCCGCTCTGTGGGATCTGTCACACCGACGCCAAGTCAGGTGCGATGAAACCCTTTCCGCGGCTCAGAAGTTTCAATATGAAGTTCGATCACGCGCGACACCTGGGCAGCGTGAGTTGCGCTGGTTGTCATCGTTCGGCGCGCGGCGGCGTAGCGCTGTCAATTCCTTCAGGCTTTAATGCGCACACAACCTGTTTCCGATGTCACACTGAGCGCGCGCAATCCAGCGGACGCGACATCTCGTCATGCGGGACGTGTCATCAGCTTGGCGGTTATTCCCGGACGTCGCAGTTCGCCAGGGCCTTCCGGGTCGGCTTCAGTCATGGAGAGCATAATCAGGTAACTTGCAGAGAGTGTCATCAAATCATTGCCGGCATGCCGCAACGGCGACAAGTGACCCAGCCACAAGCGCTGAATCATCACGCCACCGGACGCGGCAAAAGTTGTCTGACTTGTCATGATGGGAAACGCGCGTTTGGGGGTGATGACTTTAGTGTTTGCAAACGCTGCCATACCGGCGCGGCGTGGCGATTTTGAATTTGGAGGAGACAAAGGAGTCCGCGGGAGAACTAGTCCTTGTCTAGCCAAGCGCGAAATCACTCGTCAATTAGGGGTTCCACCCTGGAACTTTTGTCAGGTTCGCCACCAGGAAAACTATCAATATTCTTAATTGTGGCGATAGAATCGGCACCGAATGCGTGGAGGTAAAATTATGCTGGCTCGTAAAAGAGTGCGTTCCGAGTCCTTGTTTAGACTCTTTGCTTTCTTAGCTTTGATTGGCCTGGCATCACCTTTCGTTTGGCAACAGACCAGGTCGCAAACGAAAATTCCCGAGACCATCGTACTGGCGAAAGAGTCCAGGTTGGGGCAGGTAACTTTCAATCATCTCAAGCATGCGACTGAGAATCGTAGCGTAGATCTTTCCAGGCCAAACGCCTGTGTTGATTGTCATCATACAGCTCAGCCGGCAAGTGAAGCTGCAAAGCGTCCGCCACACAAAACTGCCTGGCCGGCCGACCGCACCACGACGCTGACGATGGATCTGTTGGAGAAGGATGCCAAGGCAGTTGGGGCGATTTGCACAGACTGTCACGCGCGGACAGGTGAAAAACCCAAGCTGATGCCGGCCATCCCGACGGTCAAGTTTGAGGGCGCGGCCGAACCGACCGTCATGACTAACCAACAGGCATTCCATCACGCGTGCGGCGATTGCCACGATGCAGTGGCCAAGGTTAAGCCGGACTCGACGGGTCCAACTTCAAAGAAGTGCACGACCTGTCATAAAAAGAGCGCGTAGCGGGTACGCCTCCGGCGTGCTGATGGCTGGTACGCACGCCTCCGGCGTGCTGATGGGGAATTGATGAGGTCTGAAAGCGGCACGCCAGAGGCGTGCGTACCGATAGGGGAAAATTCTCCCGCCGCTGAGAGAAATTACGCAACGCTTTTGCGCGAGGTCGCGTTTTACGGCGCTTCCCGTAACGGAATGAGCGTTGCTCAAGCATGCTCATCGGGGTAGAAGTAAATTGATCACAGAAGAGCTTTATTCGGGAAGGTGACACGAACGATGAAAAAGATCGCAGCAATCTTAATCGCCATTGCGCTCGCAGCCACGGTCTTATTAGTTTCCGCAGCGGCGCGAAATGCCAGTGCCGAAGACGCGGCAGCGACTTATACCAGCAAATGCAAGATGTGCCACGGCGCTACGGCGGAAAAGAAAATGGACAAGACCAAAGCCGATGATGAGCTGATTCAAACGGTGCTTAAAGGCAAGAAGGCTGAGAAGCCGCCCAACATGCCGGGATACGAAGAGAAAGGCATGACCGCAGAACAGGCCAAAGCGCTGGTGGACTACATGAAGTCGCTCAAGTAAGAGCCACACCTGAAAGTTTGGAGTTCCGCGTTTACGCGGCCGCCTAAAGGCGGAACTCCGAACAGGGTTTTGATTCATAGGATGACCTCCTCATAGCTCTCTCGAGAGATCGGGAGAGCTATGTTTTTGTCCTGCCTCAAAAAACGCGGCGCGGCAGATAGTAGCGTTTGTGCTTGTGAATGTGACGCTGGTCACCGCGTTTTCTTCGCGCAAACGGTAAATTTCCAGAGGATTCCTCCCGGAAATGAGTAAGCCGTGGGACGCCGTACAGCTTCCTTAACCATTCTAATCGCGCTTTTGTTGTGTGCTGCGATTCCACTCGTAGTCCTGACACCCTCATCTGCCCAACAGACTCAGAACCAAAACTCTTCCCCGCCGGTCAAACCAAACGCAGGCAGCATCATCGGTGGTCCAAACGCCAATCAACCGGCCCCTCAACCAAATCTTCAATGCCAGGGTTGCCACGGTCCGGGCAAACAACTTCCTTACCTCGCCGGCTCGCTGTTTCACAACGCGCCGCACACGGAATATGAGCGAGGATTTCATGCTAAGGCGCTGCAGGCAGGAACCAAGGCGGCAAGTTGTCTGGACTGTCACACACGTAATCGCGACATGACGACGATGCTGCCGGCCAGCGATCCCAAGTCAACGATCAATCGCGCGAACATCGCGGAGACTTGCGGCCGCTGCCACGGTGACAAGAACATGATGCAGGGAAGTGGCATCAGCGATCGACCACTGCTTGCATACCGCGAGAGTGTGCACGCGAAAGCCATTGCCCGCGGCAACATGAGCGCGGCCGTCTGCACCGACTGTCACAATGCTCACGACATTGAACCCGCGTCGAACGGTCAATCAACCATCGCCCGCGTCAACATTCCGCAGACGTGCGGCAAATGCCATAGCACCGAAGCAAATGAGTTCATGCAGAGCATTCACGGGCAGGCGATCGTGCGCGGCGTGTCCCGCTCGCCGGTGTGCACGGACTGTCACGGCATTCACAGCATCAACACGGCGTTCGACCACGCGACCTCGACGGCTTCGACTGCCGTCGCGACTGAGAGCTGTGCGAAGTGTCATGAAGGCGTGACGCTGACACAGGAATTCGGCGTCGCCGGCGGACGTTTCAGCAGTTATAAAGACAGTTATCACGGTCTGGCGTCCCAACTCGGATCGAAAGTCGTGGCTAACTGCGCGAGTTGCCATGGCGTCCACAACATTCTGCCTTCGTCAGATTCGCGTTCGATGATCAGCGCGAACAACCTGCAGCAGACGTGCGGTCAATGTCACGTCGGCGCCAGTGCTAATTTCACCAAAGGCAAAATCCATTTTGCTTCCGAACTAGTCTCGAATGTAGGAACTCGCGACATGGGAGCGCGGGGCACGGCGATCGTCCGCTGGATCTATCTGCCTTTGATCCTGCTCACGATTGGCGGAATGGCTGCGCACAACATTCTGGTATGGCGCAAGAAAGTGATTGCCAGGCGCCGGCAGGTGCGCACCGTTGTGCGTCTGACCGCGAACCAGAGACTGCAACACTGGCTGCTCCTGACCAGCTTCATCATTCTGGTTCTGAGTGGCTTTGCCTTGCAGTATCCGGATTCCGGCCTGGCCTGGATTCTGGGCTCAAACGAATTCTTGCGGCGCATTTTTCATCGGGTCGCCGCGGTCGTCATGCTGGTTGTTGGCGCTTATCACCTGCTGTACCTCGCGCTTTCGCAGGATGGCCGGCAGTGGGTGAAGGACATGCTGCCAAAGCTCAAGGATGTCCGGGACGTCATCGGAAACTTCGCGTATTACTTAGGCATCAAACGCGTGAAACCGAAGATTGCTCGTTTTGGCTACGCCGAGAAAGCCGAGTATTGGGCTGTGATTTGGGGCACGTTAGTCATGGGTCTCACCGGTCTGATGATTTGGTTCAAGATTTCTTTCTTCAGCTTTCTGCCCCGCTGGTGGATCGAGATCGCGCTGGCCATACACTTTTACGAAGCTGTGCTGGCGACTCTGGCCATCATTGTCTGGCACTTCTATCAGGTCATTTTCGATCCGGATGTCTATCCGCTGAACTTTGCGCTGATTGACGGTCGCGTCTCGGAAGAGCTCTTTCAGGAAGAGCACGAGCTGGCCTACGAGGAGATGTGCGAGCAGGCGAGAAAAACGGATGCGAAGCCGGAAACCGCTGAGCCGGTTACCGCCGGCGAGCCGGAGATAGATAAAGCGTGAAATCCTCTTGATTATAAGAGTTGACCGACGTATTGTTAGCCCGTACGACGTCGGTCCAGGCAATCAAACAGCAAAGTTGCGCGTCGCCCGCCAACCAACAAACGGGAAAAAAACCTCCGATGGAATCAACTGATGGTGTGGTTGCGAAGCGGCCCAGCCTTTTACGCAACTACGTAAGTTTCGTGGGCGGGGCAATCGTCGTCGCCAGTCTGGCGAGCATTATCCTGCTGTTCTTAATCGAAATAACTTCCCACGCAGAGAATCCCTACCTGGGCATTCTGACGTACATCATCGGCCCGTCCATTATGATCTTTGGTTTGCTGGTCGTCGTCGTGGGAATTATCCTGGAGCGGCGCCGGCGTCATCGCGGCGCGCCCGAACAGATTTCCAGGTACCCGACGCTCGACCTCAACGATCCACGCGCGCGTAGTAGTTTCCTGATCTTTCTCGGGATCACTTTTTTCTTTGTCAGTGCCAGCGCTTTTGGTAGTTATCGCGCCTTTGAATACACAGAGTCGGTGGCTTTCTGTGGCGAAACCTGTCACACGGTCATGAAGCCTGAGCACACCGCCTATCTCGCCGGGTCGCACGCGCGCGTGCCCTGCGTCGGTTGTCACGTGGGCCCGGGCGCGGGTTGGTACGTTAAGTCAAAACTGTCCGGCGCCTACCAACTCTACTCGGTGACCTTCAACAAATACTCGCGACCAATTGGGAGTCCGGTTCACAACCTGCGGCCGGCGCAAGGGACCTGTGAGCAGTGTCATTGGCCCGAAAAGTTTTTCGGCGCCCAGATGAAAGTCTTGAACCGCTATGGTCATGACGAACAGAACACGCTGCGCCAGAGACGTATGCTGATCAATGTGGGTGGTGGCAGTCCCACCACCGGAATGGTCGCCGGCATCCACTGGCACATGAACATTGCGAACGACATTACTTATGTCGCAACTGACGATCGGCGGCAGGTAATTCCCTGGGTGAGGATAAAGGACAGTAAGGGGAACGTGACCGAATATTATGATCGCAGTCGCCCGGCTACCCCGGAGCAGATGGCGAAAGGCGAAACGCGGCACATGGACTGTGTTGATTGTCACAACCGGCCCGCGCATGTTTATCTGCCGCCGGATCTGGCGGTTGACCAGGGCTTTGTCGCCGGCCGTTTGGATCCGTCGCTGCCTTATTTAAAGAAGCAATCCGTCGAGGTTCTGAGCAGGACATACACAACCACACCAGAAGCAGTGAATACCATCGCGACCACCCTGAACGATTTCTATCGCACGAAATACCCTGAGGTTTATGCCAGCAAGCGTACCTCGATTGATGGTGCAGTCGCCGAGGTGCAAAGGATTTTTCAAACCTATTTCTTTCCGGAGATGAAGACCGACTGGCAGACGCATCCAAACAACATCGGCCACCTTTATTTCTCCGGCTGCTTCCGTTGTCATGACGGCGAGCATGTGAGCAAAGACGGTAAAGTGATCACCAATAACTGCAACGTTTGTCACACGATGATCTATGACTCTGCCGGGCCGCCGGCAAAGAACGTGACCACCGGACCCTTTCAACATCCGGTCGATCTGGGCGCGCTGGCCGAACGCAAATGCGAGTCGTGTCACAAGGCCAACAAACCATTCGTGCATCCAATCAATCTCGGCGACATCTCGATGTTCCAATGCGCCGAGTGCCACCCGAAAAAAGAAAATAAATTAGCGGCGCAGTGAGGCTTTTGGCCGAAAGGCTCAGCCGCGGAGCGGCGATAGATCTGTAGCCCATGGCGCAAGCCATGGGATCAAGTGCAACCACAACAACGCAGCCCCGGAGGGGCGAAACATTATTGTTATGGTTTCCAACGTTCCGCCGCTCCGCGGCTGACGTGCAATCACTTCCTTGTTACCCACGGCTCACGCCGTGGGCTACAGATCTTCCGCTGCTTCGCAGCTGGGCTTCTCTGCACCACGACCGCCCGTATGGCACGGGTCGCAGTCGACGACCTTATTAGGCGAAATGAGCTTTTGATTTCGGGGCGGAGGTTAAAGCAGCCGTCTTCCCCAGATGCTCGCGAAAAATCCGCGCCGCGCCGGCCAGAAAGTCATACGAAGTCAGAATCCCCACTAACTGGCCGTCATCAACTACAGGCAAACAGCCAATCCGATTACTTTGCATGATCTCGAGCGCTTCGAGCGTCGGGGTGGAAGAAGAAACAAACAACGGATCGGTTTTCATCAGGTCCCGAACAGTCAGAGCCTTTTCAGCCGGCGATGGCAATCCCTTACTGAGCAAATGCAGCAGGGCCCGATGCGTAATCAGACCGACCAGGCGACCTTGTTCGTCTTCGACCGGTACGTGCCGAACGTGTTGCCAATCCATCACGCTGGCCGCGAGGTCAAGCAAATCATCGGGTCGCACCGTGAAAAGATCTGTGGACATAAACTGTTCCACTGTTTGATAGCTCTGGCTCCAATCGGTGTCTTCGCCGGGAGACATGATTTCCCATTTGTGCACGGGCGTTTCCTCTCTTTGCTGCTGGAGCATGCGGGCCGCCAGTTCGCGATAACGCAAGTCTTTCGGCTCCAAATTTTCTATTGACGCGAGCGACTTCAAGATCCAGCGCGAGCCGGTCTGTCTGGTGCTAACGCGTTCGCCGATTACCCCGAGGTACTTGTCGATGTCCGCAACATCGACGCCGGCATCCTTTAATCCGGCGCGGGCCAGTGGCAACAATTGCTCCTCAATCAGCTTCGCGGCCGAAAGTGTTTTGTTGTCGAGCCAGGTCAACTGCGCATGCAGATCGTAACGCGCCGCGGCAAAGAAATTCGCTTTCGCGTCGTCGAAGTTCAGGCGTTCGGTGATGTCGCCATACTCCTGCGGCAACGCCAGCATCAAGCCGGTGAAGAAAGCCGTATTGGCAATTTCATCAACGATGGTTGGGCCGGCCGGGAGCGCGCGATTCTCGATCCGCAGGTGGGCTACGCTATTCGAGACTCCATAACAGGCGCGATTCCAGGGCCAAACCGTGCCGTTGTGCATGAACAGGGCTGAAAGTGCCGGCACCTCGCCGCGAGCCAGCATTTCCAGCGAGTTCTGGTCAGGCAGCGAAATCATGATTGGCCGAAAGCGCGTAAGTTGATCCTGCAATAACTCGAGGACTGAGTTTTTCAACCAACGCTCGCCAAATCCGACGCGGGTGGGCTGGCTGCGCGCCTGCATCAGGCGCGAACGTTCATCGGCGGAATGCTGAAACAAGGCTAGACGCGTTTCGTGCCAAAGCCGCTTGCCGAAGAGAATTGGTGAATTGACTGCCGCAGCCAGCACCGGCGCGGTGATCGCCTGCGCCGTGTTGTACGCCCCGGCGAACTCTTTGGGACCAACCTGAAAGTGGATCTGAAAACTGGTGTTGCACGACTCCATCATCATGTTGTCGTGCTCGATTTGCAGCTCGTCCAGGCCCTTGATGTGAATCGAAAAAGGTCCGCCTCGCAATTTCGTGACAGCGCGATTCAGTTCCAGATAGCGCGGGTTGGGGGTGAGATTGTCGAGCGTGAGATCCGATTGTCGCAGGGTTGGCAGGATTCCGGCCAACAGCACATCGGCGTCCAACTCGGCCGCTCGCTCACGAGTCTTCGCCATCAACTCGTTCAACTCCAGCTCCATGCGGGTAAAGCAATTACCGGCAATCATCTGAGGCGTGACGTTGGCCTCGAGATTGAAACGCGCAATCTCAGTGGTCAGTCGGGGATCGTTAAGGCCTGCTAAAAGTTCCACGGCGATGGGCGCGGGGTTCAGATGCCGATCAACCAGAAACATCTCCTGCTCGGCGCCCATGCGACGCACGCCACTTTCGATCAACTCATGATCGATCATGTAATCGAGCGCGCGCAGGTCGTCGAGCACCGCACTCATGAACGCCTGAACTTTTCGTTCATCGAACCCCTGCTCGACCCGTTTTTCGCCCATGATTGTTTCCCAGAAACCGAAAATAGAACCGCGCGACCTGCCAGTGATTCAAGTCACAGGGCAAGTACCGTACCCGCTCTTCCAGGCGGATTGAGCTTAGCAATCACAAATCAAATCGAAGTTAACTTGCGGAAAACCGCGTGTCGTTGAGTGAATTTCCGCAAGCCGCAGGTAGTTACCATCTCGTTCAAGGCGTTGTGCAGGCAATTACTGGTAAGGCATGAACGTTGCTGATACCAGGCAAGTAGCACGCTCTCGGGGGGAATCAACCTTTCGATTTGGAGGGACGAGCGATGGCCAAAGACGAGCGCGACATTCTCGAGTTACTCAAGACGGAGTTGGACTTCATCGAAAGAGGCGGTTACGGCCGTTCGGTCAGGACGCCGTGGAAACCGACTTCAACGTTTCGCGATTCATTGACGTGTGTCAACTACGCGCTGCCGGAGAAGACTCACCCTTGCACAGAATGTCATCTCATCGATTTCGTGCCGCGCGCAAAACGAAACGACGAAGTGCCTTGTCATGCGATTCCGCTTAACGCTTCGGGCGATACAGCTGAGAGCCTCGAAGGCAACCAAACGAAGTTAGAAGAAGCGCTTAAAGATTGGATGCGCAAAAAGATCGCTGAGATCGAGGCCGAGCGGAATTTAGAACGTTCCGTTTAGATGGCGGGCATGTCCGCTGAGCTCAACCGTTCACCAATTTAATCGGGCAAGTCCACAATCTAAACAAGACACGCCGGAAAGGGAGGTCGAGCATCATGACGGTTGTTTACTTAATCGTTGCTGCGTTGATCGTGGCCGCGATCTATTTTGGCATAAGGTATTTCGTGCGGGCCTCGCAACTGTTTTCAGGTGAACGGGTGATCATCTGCCCTGAAACCGGCAGACAGGCGATGGTCGAAATCGACACCAAACATGCAGCGATCACCTCGCTTTTCGGGCAGACGGATCTGCGCCTGGAGAATTGTGCTCGCTGGCCAATCAAACAGGATTGCGCGCAGGAGTGTCTGCTCCAGTTTGATGTCGCGCCGGCCGAGTGCCTGGTGCGTAGCGTGCTCGAGAAATGGTATCACGATAAGAATTGTGCTTTTTGCGAAAAGCGTTTCTCAGAGATTTCAATGGTTGATCGCAAACCGGCCCTGCTTAACGCGGAAGGCGTGACGGTTGAATGGCAACGGATTCCACTGTCGGCGATGACCGAAGTGATGGCGACATATTTGCCGGTCTGTTGGAACTGTCACGTGGCCCAGAGCTTTCGACGCGAACATCCTGAGCTGGTGGTGGATCGAACTCCGATCCCGTCGCAGCCCCCGTCGCATTCAAATCAGAGACCGCTGACATAGAGTTGAGCCCAGCAAATGTCTGCGCGGCTTTGCCGCAGCACATGGCGGTAAGCCTATGGCTTACCGTTGCGTGCTTCCCTTTGACTTGCGGCTACGCCGCTGACTTCGAGTGTAGCCTCCAGACTTAATTAGTGCCTTGCCGGAAAGGCAGAGCCTTTCCGCCGTGTGCTGCGAATCGCAATGGGGCACCAGTGACACGATCTATTCGCGCGAGGTCAACAACGGCGGCCCGGTCTGGGAACAAGCTGCGACGTGGCGCGAGCAGAACCCCATCAGGTTCGCCGCTAATTTCAAAACACCGATCCTGCTTTCAGTTGGCGAAAACGATTTCCGCGTGCCGCTGAATCAAACACTGGAAAACTGGAGCGTGCTGCAGCGGCTGCAGATTCCCAGCAAGCTGATCGTCTGGCCCGACGAAAACCACTGGATCCTGAAAGGCGAGAACGGCCGCTTCTGGTATCAGGAAGTGTATGCGTGGCTGGCAAAATATCTGGGCTGAAGGTGTGCGATCCACAGATTACGCAGATAAGATTTTATCTTAGGCCTGGACCCAAATTAGCTGTTTGGTGTCTAAGAGAGCATGGTCACCAATTGTTTCGGCACACCTTGGGGAGATCTTGAAGAACTATTCCTCAGTTCGCTGTGGCCTTTGCTCAAGATTGTTGTTCCAATAGCGCACGTAATAACTCACGTTCTGTCCTTTAGATCAGAAAAGCGAGCCCGAGAAAGGGACTCTCTGTCGATTTTTGGTTCCGCAAATTCAAGAAATTGATCCATTGAGTAATTGAATGAATGAATCAATCTTATCCGCGTAACTCTGTGGCCGGATCGCTCACTTCTGTTTCACCTTAACCATAACTGGTGAGGTTGCGCCCAGATTTCCATTCATTTCAGTAGCAACAATCCGAACGGCATAGTCACCGGGGGCGGGGAAAGTATACTTTGCTGAAAACAAGCTGGGCTGGCCCGTATAGCTCAAGGTCAAAGTCTGGTCAGCTCCTCCGTTGCTGATGATCGCTTGTACGCTAAAATTGGCGGCCGGCCAGAAGAGGTTGTCGATCATACAGCCACACATCATACGCACCTGGGCCGTGATGGTTGTGGGAGTTCCCTCAACGATTGACGCTGCGGCGGCAGGCTCGGTTAGCGCGGTCAATAGCCCGGGTATCACCAGAACCACCGCCGACACTCCGGTGAGCGACAGGTTCGGTATTACCAGACGTTTGCTCAGGACCGAAATTCGCGGATCGGCCACCGAGGTGGCCACGAAAGTCAGTACCGTGGGTGCTGCCAAAGGAATTTCTGCGGTGAACTCCGTTGCCTCATCAGCACGTACCGGGTAACCCCAGGGATAGGGCTGGTCCATGATCAGGGCCGTAACGCCGGAGCCGTCGGTGTTCGCCAGCAGACCCTGATCAGTCAGACCGGACGCCAAAGGCTTGCTGGCATCGTCGGGTCCGTAAATGTCAATCCTGGCGAAGCCCACGTGCTGTCCAACGAACTTACCTCCCAGGGCCAGCGCCCTCACAGATATTTTGGTCTTGCTTGTCATGTGATCTCCTTTGAGTTTCGTGATGGATTACCTGGGTAATGGCTCTGCCACACCGATGCGCGGCAAGTCTATGACTTGCCGAAAGCACTCACAAAAATCCGGCGATCTATGACTGCTGGTCGCAGACCCGAGAAGAAAAAGGGTTCAGTGACGGCAAGTCGCAGACTTGCCGCGCATCGGTGTGGCAGAGCCATTTGCACTATTTCGTGAAGACGCCACACGGTTATTTCTCTAGCGGTTCTTACCAGCCAGCGCCCGGGCCGTAAACACGGCAAGGTCGCGAAAGACCGGTTCAATTCCCGCTTCCTTCGCTTCCGCCGCCAATTGCAAGTGCTGTTCGATCCGCGAAGAGATGTCTTGCAAATCGCTTTGGTCGACATAAGGCGCGAGATGTTGAAACAACATTTCATGCGCGCGCTTGCGCTCCATTACTTCCAGGCCATCCAGCATCTGCCGGTGCGGCGTGCCTTCCCAAATGGGAAGAATCATCGCTTCGCGCAGCCAGCGTTCAGCCGGGTATTCAGCCAGCACCCCCAGGCCGCCGTGAACCTCCATGTTCCACTTCGCAAATTGCACCGCGAGTTCGGCGGTCCAGTACTTTGCCAGATGCGCGATCAGGCGGAACAGGTGATAGCGATCAGAATAGCGCGGCGTCTCTTGCCAGACTTCGTCCAGCAGGTGAATCGCTTCCCACATCAAAGCGCGCGCTTCACGTAACTGCGCAAAGCGCTCGTCAAACTGACGCCGCATCAGCGGATGCTCGATGATAGGTTTTCCAAAGGCGACGCGGCCTTCGGCGAAGGTGAGCGCGTCCGCGAGCGCGCGTTGGGCCAAAGCCACGCTGCCGGTAATGTTGCCCACTCGCGAAAGGTTGAGCGACTCCAGAATCAAATAGATGCCCCATTCCGGTTTACCAAGCAGATAAGCCTCGCTGTCCCGCAATTCAACTTCGCCGGTGGGAACTGAGCGCGTGCCGATCTTATTTTTCAGACGGCGAATGAAGTAGTTCAGCCCGCCATCCTCGCGAATGCGCGGAACCAGAAACAGTGCCAGACCATGCGGTGTGGCACGCGCATCTTGCGCGTGATTCCTGTGAGGGACGCCCGTGCCACGTTGCGGTGCGCCTGCGGGCCGCGCAGCGACAATCGCGAGTTCTGCGCCGACGTTGCTGGAGAAATATTTGTCGCCGTTTAGGAGCCAGAGGTCGCTTGAGGCAGAGCGGTCAGCAGACTGGACAGTCTGCTGTACGGGGCGGGCGATTGTCTCGACATTCGCCCCGAGATCGGAACCGCCTTTCACTTCAGTCATCCAGGTCGCGCCTTGCCAGTTGGTCCCGTCACGGCGCAGCAGATGGGGCAGATAACGATCTCGTAATTCCGCCGTACCGTACTTTTTTAGCGGCACGGTTGTGGACAGGGAAACGATGTAAGGACAGCCGAGTCCGGCATCGAAGAAGCACGTGACGTAATCGATGAGGTAATGCATCCTCAGTGAGCTCGAGTCATCGGCGAACGGCCGCCAGATGGCCCCGGCTTGATAGCCTCGCTTGAGAATCTTCCAGTAGTCGGGCGGGAAAAGGATTTCGTCAGCGCGTTTGCCGAATTGATCGAACATGCGCAGCCAGGGCGTACCGGCGCGATCAACCGCTTCTGAAATTACAGTTCCTTCCGCGAGCCACCATGATTCGTAATCTTTGAGCGGAGTGAGTTGAGAGTCGGGAACCAGTTCGCCGAGGAATGCCAGGGGTGATTTCAGAGATTGAAGATCCATGGATAGCTATCCGCAGATTACGCAGATTGAAATTACTGTTTATTGCTGCCAGGGCCGGTGCACCGCGTGTCTCAGACCTGAGGAATCAGCAGCAACTTTCCGGTAGTCTTTCGGCCTTCAAGATCGCGATGCGCTTGTTGCGCCTCAGCCAGCGGATACCGGTTGTGTATTCGCAATTTCAACTCGCCGCTCACAATCATTTGCAAGACATCGTTGGCTCGTTGCTCGAGTTCTTCACGCGTCGCGGTGTAATCCTTCAAAGTCGGCCGTGTGACGAAAAGCGATCCGTGTTTAGTCAGTTGCATGAGATCGAAAGGTGGCACTGACCCACTCGCGCCGCCAAAGAGCACCAGATAACCGCGCGGCCGCAGCACTTTTAGATCCTTTTCAAAAGTGTCTTTGCCAACGCCGTCAAAGACTGCGTGCACACCCTGGCCATCCGTCAGTCGCCGCGTTTCAATTTCAAAGTCCTTCTGGGTGTAGACGATCACTTCATCAGCGCCGGCGTCGCGCGCAAGTTGGGCCTTTGCGTCGGTACCGGCGGTGGCGATTACGCGCGCGCCAAAGTGCTTCGCTAACTGGACCAGCAGCAGGCCCACACCGCCGGCCGCCGCGTGAATCAAAACGGTCTCGCCCTGCTTGACGGGATAGCTGCCGCGGCTCAGGTAATGCGCCGTCATGCCCTGCAACATTGCTGCTGCCGCCTGATCGAAATCAAGCTCATCGGGAATCTTCACTAACTGCGCAACCGGAACTGACGCCAACTCGGCATAACTTCCAAGGCGGCCGACGTAGGCAACGCGTTCACCAGGTTTGAAAGTGGTGACGTCGGCGCCAACCTCAACAATCACGCCGGCAGCTTCCTGCCCATTGATGAAAGGCAGGGGTGCGGGATAGCGGCCTTCGCGGAAATAGACATCGATGAAGTTCACACCCGCCGCTTTGATTTGGACCAGCGCTTCGTTCGGTTTGAGTTCGGGAGTGGCCGCGTCGACCAGCGCGAGCACTTCCGGCCCGCCAACCTGCGATACCTGAATGGCTTTCATGGGGCAATAGTAAAGCGTCAGGGGAGTAGTGAAAAGTAGCGTAGACTGTCTAGTCTGTCCCCCTTGATTGGAGAGTGCGCAGGTTAGACAACCTGCGCTACTTCAAATCCACATCAGTGAAGCTGGATCCTCCTTGAGCAGTTGGCGAAACACGGCCGAATATGTTGCTTGCCCGTGATCACCGTTCGTGAAAAAAACCAAAGCAGTTTTCCGCTCAGACTGAATCCAGGTGAAGTTCTTGAAGCCCGGGCCGTCGCCCCAGTGAAAGAGTGCCGGTTGTCGGAATGTTCGATCCACGCCCCAACCCAAAGCCCAGGAAATTTTCCGATTGACCTCCACGCGCGCCCGAAAGTCGTCCGTGTGTGACGGCAGATCGGCCAGCACGCGGGCGATGAACCTGGGATAATCGACCGCGCTGGTCCAAAGCGAGCCGGCCATGTTGGGTGACATGGCGACCGGTATCGCCACTGCCTTCGCTTTTTCATACGCCGAAACAATTTCCGCGTAGCTCGCGGACTCAGGTTGCAGACCCGCCTTCTGCAGCAAATCGTAGTTGTGCTTTTCGTAATAGACCGTGGAACGTTCGAGTGGAAGTGCGCGCCGATCGTGTCCCGACACGGCCTTCGCCTCCAGCGCTGGACTCCACGCGTA
>Ga0070694_100000747_pt1 | contig 18214 bp, 24 predicted proteins | sample KBSK1251metaG_FD_65470 | JGI IMG/M metagenome (GOLD analysis project Ga0070694, IMG submission 65470) | Corn, switchgrass and miscanthus rhizosphere microbial communities from Kellogg Biological Station, Michigan, USA - KBS K1-25-1 metaG | ecosystem: Host-associated > Plants > Roots >... | reverse complement strand
ATGGCCAATCGTATCAGGGTGAATTTAGCTCTAAAGCTCATTCTCATTATCGGCAACTTATGTTTTCTAGTCACCTATGTTAGCGGCTGGACAAGTCCGATTATTCAGAGCAAGAAAAAGAGTATCGTCCGCCGTGTTACCTATGCCAAATATCCCGTCGAGATTTCATTTCACCTGAAAGGCCAGCCTCTAACAAACGAAACGATACTTGACGGATTTCATTCTAATGATTTTGATGCCGACGGTGATTGGCTTAAGGACCTGACGATAAAAATAAAGAACACCTCAGGCAAGACGATCACCTGGATGCTGTTGAATCTCCACTTTCCAGAAGTTACAAAAGATGGGGCCACAGCGCTTCATCAAATCTTTCTGGGAGTGGACCCGGATGCCCCGTTCCCGCGGCCTGAGCTGAGCCTCCTGCCGAATCAAACATTGGAAATTTCCTTGAACGTGATATATGACGATATCAAGCGCCTGGTCAACGTGATCGGATCCGGCACGCCCGTCGAGAGTGTCTCAAAACTGGAAGTTGAATTTCATGCAGCACTTTTCGACGACGAGACGCGTTTTGAGACTGGCACGATGTATCGACGTAATTCGACTCCGGGTGACCCACAGAAGTGGATCAAAATTAACAATTGAGAGAGCCGGAGTTCCTCGCCAATGAAGGTCCCTAAATTCGCTTTTAGAATTCTGCTCCCTCTAATATATTTAGTTCTGGCTCTGTTGCCGGTGGTTGGTATGATCCTTACCGCAGCCGAAGGCCCAAATCCGTTTGGGTTCTTGCTTGGGTTCCTGGCATTCGCATCGTGGCCTGGTTTTTTGCCCGTTGTTGCTTTGAATCGGGTGGTGACAGTGCCAAAAGCCTTTTTCTGGATTGAAGTGTTGTTCGTCTTTTTCGCGAACATCGGTATCTATTTCGCGATAGGTTATAATTGACTTCGCAATCAATCGCCTACGGACTCAAAGACTCGCATCGCGCTAGCCAACTACGGTTCGACGGCTTTCTTTCTCCTCGGAGAATTGATCATGTCACGACGAGGCATCATAAAGATTGTTTCTGTCAGCGCACTTGGCCTCCTCGTTTTTATTTTCAGTCTCATCTTGCTGTTCGTTTTGTCGCCAACACTTAGGCCGACGCATACGGATTTTGTCTTTGCCATCAGTCGTCGGGCTGTTAACGTTTCGGTCGTGACCCTGGCGGTCGTTCTTGCGGCCTTGATATTTTTCTTTGCTCGCGCTTTGCGGCGGCGCAATCTAAACTAACCGCAGTCGAACAAGTCCTTGGACGCGAGCGGCGGGAGCGTGTTTCTTAACTAGCTTGGTGCGGCGAAGGTGCTTTGATTCGCGCCGCCGCGTCAACTGCGCCGTTCGACGGCTTCGTTAAACGCATGAGACGCACGGCGTTATATCTGTTTACAATGATTGCCGCGTTTTCTCTCGGCGTGATCGCGCACGCCATCAAAACGAAACAGCCCCAATTTTCTGCCGAAATGCGTGAGGCTGAAGAATATGCAGTCTATTCTGCTTTGATAAATAGCTTCCATCCGAAGAATGACGGCAAGCTACTGTTAATCCAAAATCGCACGGAATCTTTTTATCCTCACGACGGTACGGGCGACGAAACGAAGTACATCAAGGATCACTTGCCGCCCGACACCAGCGAGGAAACGCTTAACGATTACAAATCGGTTGACCGCCAAACTAAAGCATTGGATCAGCGCTTTGTGGTCAATGATACATACTTGCTTGTGACCGAAGATCGGCGACATCAATGGTTCACAAGCTTAAAAAGCATTCAGGAATTTCACCAACGATATCCCAACTCAACAGGCATCAGATTATTGTCGCGTGTTGGTTTTAATAAGACTCTCGACGAAGCGCTTGTGTATTCGTGGGGCTATTGCGGCGGTGATTGTGGCGGCGGAGGTTATTACTTGCTGCGAAAAGAGAATGGTCGGTGGACAATAAAACAGCAGAGAACCTGGATCTCCTGATAGATCTTATCAACGACGCCATAGGACAAATCGTCCGGCAGGCCTCAACATGATTTTGAGGCATCCCACTTCAACGTCTATTTGAAAACGATCTTCTCCTGGGCGTAGACTTCGCTAACCCCAGCGTCTTAGTTTTCCAGGCCCTTGTGCGCTTCAACGGTGACTGTGGTTTTTTCAAGGGACCGTACTAGCTAACCAGTCTTTATGAAACGACCTTTGCAACTGATCCTCGTGGTGTTGGCTGTGTTGGCGCTCGGCGTGGGCGTTTGGGTTTGGCGCGGGCGCAGTCCGCAGCCGCCCGTCGCGCGCACCAAAATGATCAACCTCGCGGCATCGTTTGAGCCGACTGTGATCAACAACGTCGCAGCGCCTGCTTCAGCTCCCGACGGGATGGTGTGGATTCCCGGCGGAGAGTTTTCCATGGGCGCCAACGATCCTCCCGACATGGATGAGGTGGGCATGAAAGCAACTGAGGATGCTCGCCCGATTCATCGCGTGTACGTTGACGGTTTTTTCATGGACAAGACCGATGTCACCAATGCTCAGTTTGAAGCATTCGTCAAAGCCACAAATTACGTGACCGTCGCGGAGCGCACTCCGAAAGCTGAAGATTTCCCGGAAGCCCCGCCCGAGAATCTGGTCGCCGGATCCGTGATCTACACACCGCCCGATCATCCGGTGCCTCTGGACAATCACTTTCAATGGTGGAGTTACATGCCGGGAGCGAATTGGCGGCACCCACTCGGACCTAAGAGCGACCTCAAAGGCAAAGAAGCTTATCCGGTAATTCATATCGCCTATGAAGACGCGGAGGCTTACGCAAAGTGGGCGGGCAAAAGATTGCCGACTGAAGCGGAGTGGGAATTTGCCGCGCGCGGTGGCATGGCGGGCGAACCCTTCGTCTGGGGTGATGAGTTCTGTCCGAGCGGAAAGTGGATGGCCAACACGCACCAGGGCCAGTTCCCGGTGAAGGATACAGGCACGGACGGCTTCGTCGGCATTGCGCCGGTGGCGAAGTACCCGCCCAACAGGTATGGGCTTTATGATATGGCAGGCAATGTCTGGCAGTGGACCAGCGACTGGTATCGTCCTGACTACTATCAGACATTGGCTACGGCTGGTGGGGTCGCGCGTAACCCACAGGGCCCTAACTCATCCTTCGATCCTTCCGAACCCGACCAACCAAAGCGAGTCCATCGTGGCGGATCATATCTCTGCACTGATCAATATTGCTCGCGCTATATCGTGGGCACCCGAGGCAAAGGTGAAATCAACACCGGCACCAACCATCTTGGGTTCCGTTGTGTGAAGCAAGGTGACGCGAAGAGCAATCAGTTGGCCGCAGTGCGCTAAGGGCTGCGTTCTCGTTCTCCCACTCAACGAAAATCCGCGAAGCGTGAGAAGAGCGACTGGAGCGCAAGCGTCCCGCTTGCATCGTCACAACTCTCGCTGTTTTCACTAACAGCATTTTGAGGCCAATCCGCGTGTTGCAGCACCACACAATAGCCGTCAGGGTCCTCAAAAGTGCGGCCGTGGCGATCCCAGTAAGGATTGAGCGACGGCACTGATTGGTAGCCCGCCGCCTCCATTCGATTCACAGCAGACGTCCATTCGGAATCATCTGGCAGATAGAACACCAGCAGGTTCTCCGGCGTCGGCGCGTTGCCAACGACGTTTCCGCGTTGATGTGTGAACTCGAGGTGGTAGGACGCTCCCGGTATTCCGACCATCACACCATCAAACCCCTCATGGTTTTCGAATGATCCAAGCTGGTCGAGGCCGAGTCCGACGACATAAAACCGCACCACTTCATCGAGGCGGTCGGTGGCGCGCGCGACGCGCAGGGTTGTTTGCATGTTCATCATTTGGCATTGTGTCAGAACCCGGAGCGGTAGCGACGGGATCATTCCCGAACGTTCGCTCTGATTGGTTCGCTAACGATCCCAGTTCTGACCCGGTCAACGCAAGTGACTATTGAGTCTCAGCAAACCCCGACTCCAGCGGTACGCGTAAGTCAGATACAGCAGGTATGGCACCTGGGCCCACGCCGCAACCCGGTCGAATTGTAATAAGCAAACGAACAAGGCAAAAGCAACAACCGAGTACAGAAGACCCACGACAAATCCGTAGTACAAACGCTGTGCGCGAAAGAATACATAATTCCAGAAGGCATTGGCCGCCATGATCACCAGGACCAGGGCAAAGGCGATCGGCCTGAGAATGGAAACGCCGTCGTAGCGAAGAATGCGGTAGAGAATAAACCCGTACGTTGCGTAATAGAGGACGCCGATAATGTACCAAACCCACAGCGGAGCTGAATAAGAGGGAAAGCGTAGTTTTGCGAACAGCGGCTTGATGTTGCTGCCGGCGGCGATTCCTTCCAGGATAGCGCCGACGGCGCAGATACCAATCGATAGCAAGAGTCCCGAAACAGCCGTCATATCTGGTTCCAAACTATCGCTTATTTGATCGACTCAAGATAGAATCTGCGCACTCTTCTGGCAAGACTTTTCGTTTGGAAAGTGTTAACTCGCAGCGGGGGCGACTTTCATTCGATGCAGCCGATAAAGAAGATCACTCTCCTCTGGATCACGGCCGGCCTCGGTTGTGATGGCGAATCTGTCGCGCTCACCGGAGCCACGCAACCCAGCATCGAAGACATTGTATTGGGCGGCCTGCCCGGCGTTCCGGAAGTGAAGTTTCTGAATCCCTTCTACTCTTTCGAGAACGCGGATGAATACCTTCATTACCTCGATCTGGCCGCTGAGGATCAACTGGATCCTTTTCTGCTGGTCATCGAAGGCTCTATTCCGAACGAACAGATCATTAAAGGCGAGGGTCCGAAGCTGGTGATGGTCATGAAGCGCTGGAACTCGTGCGCAAGCTTAGCCCGGATGTGGTGGTCCTGGATCTGATGATGCGAGGCCTGAATGGTTTAGAAGCTGCGCGGCAAATCAACAAGCAGATGCCGCAAATCAAGATCATCATTCTTTCGATGAACGATGACGAAGGCTTTGTGCTGGAAGCGCTGGCCAATGGCGCGCTGGCTTACGTGCTGAAGGATGCAGGCCATTCAGATCTGGTTCAGGCTGTGCGGGAAGTCGCCGCGGGCCATCGCTATTTGAGCCCGCCACTCTCAGATCGGGCGATTGAGGCTTACCAGCGGGTAGCTAAAGCCGGGCCTCTGGATCGGTACGAAACACTTACCTCGCGCGAGCGCGAAGTCTTGCAGCTTTCCGCTGAAGGTCACACCAACAGCGAGATTGCTGCGCGCCTGGGCATCAGCGTCCGCACCGCGGAAACTCATCGCTCGCGCGTGATGCACAAACTCAGCGTTCACACGCAATCAGATTTGACCCGTTACGCTCTGCGGCGGGGAATCATTCCGCTCGAAGAAGCCAGGAAATAGTAATGGCAACTATGAAAAACACTACCAGCAACAAGCAGGAGTTGCCACCAAAACAACGTGACGAACTAATCAAAGCGTTGAAAGCCCGTTTTGAGAAAAACCCGAACCGGCATAAAGGTCTCGAATGGGCGAAGGTACAGGCGAGGCTGGAAGCTAATTCTGAAAAAATGTGGGCGCTGAGTGAAATGGAGAGAACCGGCGGTGAGCCGGATGTCATTGGCCATGACAAAAAGACGGGCGAATACATTTTTTATGATTGTGCAGAGGAGAGTCCTAAAGGCCGCCGAAGTTTTTGTTACGACCGCGCCGCGCTGGAGTCGAGGAAAGAACATAAACCGAAAGACAGCGCCGTGAATATGGCTTCGGTCATGGGCATTGAACTTTTATCGGAAGAACAATATCTGGAGCTCCAGAAACTTGGAAACTTCGATGCGAAAACATCGAGCTGGCTGAAAACACCTTCTGAGATTAGAGAGCTCGGCGGCGCCCTCTATGGTGATTTCCGCTACGGCAGAACCTTCGTGGGGCACAACGGTGCAGAATCTTACTATGCCGCCAGGGGGTTCCGTGGTTGGATAAGCGTCTGAATTTTGCACACACAGCTAGTGTCCTGAGGTCAGTACCGGGAGCGGTAGCGACCGGGTAAAGCCGAGAGCAATCATCGAGATTGCTGGTGTTGTTTACCCGGTCGCTACCGCTCCCGGTACTGACCTCAATCCTCAAATCAGGGTACTACCTAAACGACACTGAAAAAGAGTCACTTGGAATTTAACGTCTCCCAGCGTAAGTACATATCTCCCGAAGAATACGTAGATTTACGCATCCGCATGCGTAGGTTTGCGAATAGACAGTTCCTCCAAACGGGCAAATAATTCGACCCCTACAATCAGACATCGCACACGAAAGGGCGAGCGAACTAGTGGTCTATCTCTATCAGATTGGATGGCACCTACACTCGCCCGTCTATTCAACCAACGACAAAAGGAAGGCATAAGATGGGAGCAGAGACGGTTCCATACGGTCGAGTTACGCAGAAAGCCCCGCCGGTGAGCGATGTCCACATCGTCTGGATTACCGCCGGCCTGGGGTGTGACGGCGATTCGGTGGCAGTTACGAATGCAACTCAGCCGAGCATCGAGGACGTGCTGCTCGGCGCGATACCCGGCTTGCCGCGAGTGCATCTCCACAATCCTGTGCTGGCGTACGAAAACGGCGACGAGTTTATGGAGTACTGGTACCGGGCTGAGCGCGGCGAACTCGATCCGTTTGTCCTCGTGGTTGAAGGTTCAATTCCCAACGAGAAGATAAAGAGTGAAGGCTACTGGGCGGCACTCGGAACTGATAAGACGACTGGACAACCAATCACCACCAACGAGTGGATCGATCGACTGGCGCCCAGGGCCCTGGTCGTGGTGGCCATCGGAACGTGCGCTACCTACGGTGGAATTCACGCGATCGAAGGAAATCCGACCGGGGCCATGGGACTCGCGGATTACCTGGGATGGGATTTCAAAACGCCCGCGGGAATTCCGATTGTGAATGTTCCCGGCTGTCCGGTGCACCCGGACAACTTTATGGAGACAGTGCTCTATCTGCTTTATCAGGCGTCGGGTCTGGCGCCGATGATTCCACTCGATGGTGTGGGACGTCCGCTGTGGTTGTTGGAAGTACTGTGCACGAAGGCTGCGACCGGGCCGGTTATTACGAGCAGGGCGACTTTGCGACTGAATATGGCACCCCGCAGTGCATCGTCAAACTCGGTTGTTGGGGACCGGTGGTCAACTGCAACGTACCGAAGCGCGGCTGGACCGGTGGTATCGGCGGTTGTCCCAACGTGGGAGGCATCTGTATCGGGTGCACCATGCCGGGCTTTCCGGACAAGTTCATGCCGTTCATGGACGAACCGCCGGGTGGCAAGCTTTCCTCCTCCGCAGTCGGCCTTTATGGCAAGGCCATTACTTCGCTGCGTCACCTGACGAACAGCACGTTGAATAAAGAACCAAAATGGCGTCATGCACGCGCCGAGCTAACGACGGGCTATCGCCCCAGGGCTTTCTAAGAAAGGATCAAACAAGATGGCCACAGCAACGAAGACTGCCTCCCCGACTCGAAAGCTCGTCGAGATGAATTGGGATCCGATCACCCGTATTGTTGGTTCGCTGGGGATCTACACGAAGATTGATTTCGAGAACAAAGAAGTCGCCGAGTGTCATAGCACTTCTTCGATCTTTCGCGGCTATTCAATCTTCATGAAAGGCAAGGATCCACGTGACGCGCACTTCATTACCAGCCGCATCTGCGGCATCTGCGGCGACAATCACGCAACCTGCGCGACCTATGCCCAGAACATGGCGTTCGGGGTGAATCCTCCGCCGATTGCCGAATGGATCGTCAATCTTGGCGAAGCTGCTGAATACATTTTCGACCACAACATCTTTCAGGACAATCTGGTCGGTGTGGACTTTTGCGAGCAGATGGTCAAAGAAACAAATCCCGGGGTTTGGGACAAAGCGCAAAGCACTGACGCGCCCAATGCCGACAAGCATGGCTACAAGAAGATCTCTGACATCATGACCGCGCTCAATCCGTTTACGGGTGAGTTTTACCGCGAAGCTTTACAGACCAGCCGGTATACGCGCGAAATGTTTTGCCTGATGGAGGGCAAGCACGTCCATCCGTCGACACTCTATCCGGGCGGTGTCGGCACCGTGCCCACGGTGCAATTGTTCACGGATTATCTGGTGCGTTTGATGCGTTATTGCGAGTTCATGAAGAAGGTCGTGCCGCTGCACGATGACCTGTTTGATTTCTTCTATGAGGCGCTTCCGGGTTACGAGGAGGTCGGACGCCGGCGCGTGCTGCTCGGCTGCTGGGGCTCTTTCAATAACCCGGACATCTGTGACTACAAATACAAGAACATGACCGATTGGGGCCGGGCCATGTATGTCACGCCGGGCGTCGTGGTTGACGACAAGCTGGTGACGACCGACCTGGTAGACATCAATGTCAACATGCGGATCCTTCTGGGCAGTTCCTATTACGAGACCTGGGAAAACTCAGAGATCTTCGTCAAGGAAGATCCACTCGGCAACCAGATTCATCGTGATCATCCGTGGAATCAAACGACGATTCCGAAACCGCAGAAGCGTGACTTTGACGGCAAATACACCTGGGTCATGTCGCCGCGTTGGTATCACGAAGGGGAGGCGGGCGATAAGAAACACCTCGCGCTGGACACGGGCGGTGGCGCGATTGCGCGACTTTGGTCGACAGCGCTGGCCGGTTTGGTCGATATCGGTTATGTGAAAGCGACCGGCCGCAGCGTCAAGATCTATCTGCCGAAAACCATGTCGAAGCCCGAAGTCGAATTCGAGTGGAAAATTCCGAAGTGGTCGAACGCCATCGAGCGTGACCGCGCGCGCACTTACTTCCAGGCCTATGCGGCGGCCTGTGCTCTGCATTTTGTCGAGCAGGCATTGGGAGAACTTCACGCCGGCCGGACCAAAACCTGGACCGATTTCAAAGTACCGGAAGAGGCTATCGGCTGCGGTTTTCACGAAGCAGTGCGCGGCGTGCTTTCGCATCACGTGGTCATTCGCGACGGAAAAATTGCGAATTACCATCCGTATCCGCCCACCCCCTGGAATGCGAACCCGCGAGATATCTATGGAACACCGGGGCCGTACGAGGACGCTGTACAGAACACGCCGATCTTTGAAGAGAACGGGCCGGACAAGTTCAAGGGCATAGACATAATGCGCGCGGTGCGCAGCTTTGATCCGTGCCTGCCTTGCGGCGTGCATATGTACCTGGGGAAAGGAAAGGTCCTGGAACAGCGTCACTCGCCGATGTTTGGTATGTACTAATAGCGCCGTGGCCCGGGTGTCCCGCCCGTGGGTTAAGTCGGCACTGGGGGATAGCCCGTGAAGCGAGCGTCAGAATGCTTTGGGGGAGGCACTTCTTTCGCTTGCGTCACGGGCTGTGAAATCTGAAAGGGGGCGAATCTGCTTATGGCGCGAAGTACTCAAAATCGCTTTGTTTTTTTTCCGTGACTCAGTGAAAGCTCCGTGTCTCGGTGGCGAATCTTTGTTCGACGAGTTACTAAGAAGACACAGCGCGGCCTGGGCCGCAAGCAAACACCCTAAGCTCCGTAGGAGCAGAATGTTTATAGCAACAGCTATGAGAAGTCAGCCAAAGCTCCATAGGAGCGAAATGAGACCGCCAAATCATTGCGCTCCTACGGATCTCTGGAAGATAAGAACCTGGTTTCTATAAACATTTCATCCCTACGGGATGTGTTCAAGAGACTTCGGTAAAAAACAAGAAGTGAGACCATTGTCACAGGACAACTTACCGAGACAAGCTGCGAACTGATCATGCTGGACAAGACGACCTTTCAATTACGGCTGCAGAAAATTGATGAACTGGTGCGCACTATCGAGCAGGCCGCCGATCCCAACATTCGCGCGAGCGCGGTCGAGTTGATGCAGTCGCTGATGGAGTTATACGGCAACGGCTTCGAGCGGATGCTCGAAATCGTTTTTGACTCCGGGCCCGATGGGGCGAAAGTCATTGACGCCCTGGCGGACGACGATCTGGTCGAGAGCCTTTTGCTGCTTCACGGCCTGCATCCTCTGGACCTCGAAACTCGTGTGATGCTCGCGCTCGATAAGGTTCGGCCTTACCTGCAATCGCATAAAGGCAATGTGGATTTGATTGGGATTGACGAAGGCGTTGTGCGCTTGAAGCTGCAGGGCAGTTGCGATGGTTGTGCTTCTTCGGCGATGACGCTCAAGCTGGCGATCGAAGAAGCAATTTACGAAAAGGCCCCGGATATCGTTGGGCTCGAAGTGGAAGGCGTGGTCGCAGAAAGAAAGCCGGCGGGCCTGGTCCAACTGGAACGCGCCAAAGACAACAAAGAGAACGCCAGGGGTTGGAAAGAAGTGAACGGCCTCGCTGATCTGGCAAGTGGCGCAGTGGAAACCATCGATGTCTCAGGCCGGCCGGTTCTGTTCTGCCGGGTTGGCGAGTCCTTTTACGCTTACGACAACAAATGTCCTGACTGTGGCCAGACCATGCAGGCGAGTTCGCTCGACTTAACGGCGTTGTCGTGCCCGGCTTGCCGGCAGCGATTTGATGTCATGCGCGCCGGACGCGGACTGGATAAACCCGGCATTCATCTCGAGCCGTTTCCGCTTTTGATGGAACAGGGCCAGGCGAAAGTCGCTCTGCCGGCGATTTGATGAGTTTGGAGTTCCGCCTTTAGGCGGCGGTTCGCAAGAAGTGCTGCCGCCTAAAGGCGGAACTCCGAAACGCGATCTAATTAAGCGATGAGCTTGCAGACGAACAATCCTTTTGCCACCTTGCGCGGTTTCGCCCGCGCCCGCGCCATCGTCGAGCGTTGTGAGCTTTGCAGTGCCGAATTACGCCGGCAGCATCCGCACCTGGTTGAGCCGGCCAGCCGAAAACTTCTGTGCTCATGCGAGTCCTGTGCGATTTTGTTTGACAGCCAGAAGGGCAAATACAAACGGGTTCCAAGCCGCAGCCGCTTTCTCCCCAACTTTCATTTGACCGACGCGCAATGGGAAGCGCTGATGATTCCCATCAACATGGCGTTCTTCTTCTACAGCACACCGGCTGGCAAAGTGATCGCGTTGTATCCGAGCCCGGCCGGGCCGATGGAATCTCTCCTGACGCTTGAGTCCTGGTCCGAGTTGGCACAGCACAATCCGATTTTGAAGGAGATGGACGCCGACGTGGAGGCTCTGCTCGTCAATCGGGTCAGCCGGGTGCGTGAGGGCGCCGCGGCGGAATATTACCTGGCGCCGATTGACGAATGTTACAAGCTGACGGGATTGATTCGCGCCAGCTGGCGCGGTCTTTCCGGCGGCGCAGAGGTCTGGGAAGAGATCAGATCGTTTTTCGCTGAGTTGAAGAGACGCTCGACGGTGGTCGCGGGTACGCACGCTTCCGGCGTGCTGTCTGAAGACTTGCACGCTGGAAGCGTGGATGCCAGGTGATGACAGCTTATGCCTGACTTAAGTTTTGAAATTCTGGGCGCCGAAGCGCAAGGTTACGCCGCGGCGCCGCAATTGAATTTCAGATTGGGAATTCGGAACGCGGTGATCGACGAGCCGGTGCATACAGTCGCCTTGCGCTGTCAGATTCAAATCGAGGCAACGCGCCGGAGATACGGCGCTGAAGAGCAGGAGCGCCTGAGGGATTTGTTCGGCGAGCCGTCGCGTTGGGGCCAAACACTACGCACGATGTTATGGACTCATACCAGCGCCATCGTGACGCCGTTCATCGGCAACACTGTAGTTGATTTGCCGGTGCCCTGTAGTTTTGATTTCAATATCGCGGCGACGAAATACTTCGCGGGTCTGGAAAATGGCGAAGTGCCGCTCTGTCTGCAATTCAGCGGGACCGTCTTCTATGCGAATGCGAGCGGCGTGTTGCAGGTGGCCCAAATCTCCTGGGAGAAGGAAGCGCGCTACCGCCTGCCGGTCCAACTGTGGCGCGAAATGATGGACATTCACTATCCCAACACCGCCTGGTTGTGCCTGCGGCGCGACGCGTTCGAGCGTTTGCACGAGTACAAGATGCGATCCGGCATTCCCACCTGGGAGCAGGTTCTGGAGAGAATAATTCCAGGGCCCGAAGCGCCGGAGAACGAAAATGCCTACGACGAAGAGTCGGTGAATTAATGCATACCACCTCCATTGAAGAGATCGCCAACGCCGTGCTTTACGAGGGCTACCTGCTTTACCCGTATCGCGCGTCGGCGGTGAAAAACCAGCGGCGCTTCAATTTCGGAGTGCTGACGCCGCAGAGCTACAGCGAGGCTCAACGCGGAACGGAACCATGGTCAATGCAGACAGAGTGTCTACTGCTTGCGGGATCGAAAACAATTCTCGAAGTCAAAGTAAGGTTTTTGCATCTCCGGCGGCGCGAGGTCCGCGGCTTTTACCCGCCACTGCCTGAATGGGACCAGGGCGCGGCGTGGGGGGCCTCGAATGTGCAAATGCTTGAGGTTGATGGACAGACTTTCCATTCATGCGAAGAAGCAGTCGAGCGTGAGGTCGTTGAGAGACGGGCGGTGATTGAATCAACGGGCTACGCGAGCCGGCACACCTTCTCGTTTCCGCTAACGCGTGAATACGAGCCAATTCCTGATTCCAAAGGCCAGATTGCCGGGGTCATTGTGCGTTCTCAAAGGCCAATCGAAGGGGCGATTGAGTTAAGCATCACCGAGTGCGAAGTGGATTCGACGAATGATGATGCGCGCCACCTTCGTCGCGTGACGGTGAAGGTTCTTAACCAAACCTCATTTGCCGCAGCCGGCCGGCGTCGCGAAGAGGCGTTGCCTCAGTCGCTTATTTCTGCACATACGATTCTGGCCGCGAACGGCGGAGAATTCATTTCGGCACTTGATCCACCCGAAGAATATCGCGCGACCGTCGCCGCTTGCCAAAACGTCGGGACGTGGCCGGTGCTCGCGGGCGACAAAGGCGCCCGCGACGCGATGCTCTCATCGCCGATCATTCTTTATGACTATCCGGAGATTGCGGCCGAGAGCGCCGGCGAGTTATTCGACGGAACTGAAATTGACGAGATTCTCACTTTGCGAATCATGACCCTGACCGACCAGGAAAAAGAAGAGATGCGTCAGGGAGACGAACGGGCGCGGCGGATTCTTGAACGGACGGAAACTATGACTCCGGAGGACCTGATGAAGCTGCACGGAGTGCTGCGTCGTCCGCGCGCGCTGGAGAAATGAAATTGTATGGACGAATGGGAATGGCATCTGTTGGAGGACAAAAGCAACGTTGAGTTTGTCGACGTGCGGGGCATAACGCTGCGGGCCGGTGATCGAGTGCGTCTCTGTCCGCGCCAGGGCGGCGATATTTTTGATCTGGCACTGGCCGGCAAGACGGCCGTGATCGAATCGATCGAACAGGATTACGAAAACAATCTGCACCTGGCGGTCGTTGTGGACGACGACCCGGGCCGGGACATGGGTCGCCTGCGCCAACCCGGCCATCGTTTCTTTTTCACGCCGGCTGAGGTCGAGCCGTTCCTGCCCGCGGAAGTGGAGGGGATGAACTGATGGCCCAACCACGCATTCTCGTGGCCTGCATCGGGAACATTTTTTTGGGCGATGACGGATTTGGAGTAGAGGTCGCCCGCGCGCTGTCACAGCGGACGTTACCCGACGCAGTCCTGGTTGGGGATTTCGGCATCCGTGGTTTCGATCTGGTCTATGCCCTGATGGACGGCTACGAGGTGACCATCTTTGTTGATGCGGCGCCGCGCGGGGAAAGACCGGGCACGCTTTACGTGATCGAACCTGACCTGAGCGAGTTGGAACAGCTGGATGCGCAGCAGATTCTGGTGGAGCCACACGGCATGAATCCGCTCAAGGTTCTTAATATGGCCACGTCAATGGGGGCGCAGTTCAAGAAGATTCTAATTCTGGGATGCGAGCCGGCGACTCTTGGTCCCGAGGAGGGCCAGATGGGTTTGAGTGAGCCGGTGGCTGCGGTCATCTCAGATGCCGCGGACATGGTCGAATCGTTGGTCCGCCGGGAATTAGCTGAATTGAGTGTTGCGTTTGCGAACGCCTAGCTTCGGTTTGATGAGATTTCAGTACGAGGTAATTGCCGTTTTGACAGTAATTTCCTCAAAGAGTTTGTCGCATTGAAGTTGCCTATCTATCCATGGTTCGAATTCGACTGTGGATAGAAAGGGTAGTGGCCTAGTTTTGTAGGGGCGTCCCTCCGTGGGCGCCCGCTCTTCTCAAGTAGGCAATAAAGCGGGCACCCACGGAGGGACGCCCCTACAAATTAGGCCACCACCTAGAAAGGCAGAAACTATGAGAGCGAACAAAGCTGAAGAAGATGTTGAGCAGCGCGAGGAGCGTGAGCACGCGGCGGCCGAAACTAAACACCCCTGGCGGCGGGTCTTCGGCATTGTAGGATTGGCTTTGGCGGCCACAGCGTTGATCGCCAACCTCCATGACATCAAGCGATATATTCGCATCAGTACGATGTAGGTTCTCCGGCGAGCGCTTGACGGCGGCGATCGCCCGGCTCACCGTCCGCCAGGGGGCGTGTTATCTCGAATTAGATCACACACTGCGCGCCGGCGCGGGAAAGTAACTGCCAGAAAAGGAGAATGATCATGGAGCAGGACAATACGAGTGGCGGAGTCGATCGGGACACGATTTATCTCATGGGAGGACTGGCCCTGATGGTTTTGGGCGCCGGATTGGTCGCTTCTCATCCGACAGTTCGCAAGGCCCTGACCGGCGCCGTTGCCTCCGTGCTTCCTGATCTGCAGGGAAAGTTCGGGCCCGATCTGTCCTCGGTCGGAAGTGACCTGCAACGCTATATGAAACTGCGATCGATGTAGAGGCTTCGACAAATCAATCATGACAGAAAGCGCCACCTCAGTAGCGCCCGAGATCGTCCGCTATCGTTTGGATGCTTCGCGCAGCACCTTTACCGCGCAAGCCTTTGCCGGAGGCTTGCTCTCCCGTTTTGGTCACAACCCTATCATCGGCATCAAAACGTTCGACGGCGAAGTGCAATTCGCGACTGGTACTCTGGCCGGGGCTTCGCTGCGAATAACAGTAGACGCGAATTCACTCGCGGTGGTGGGCGAGGTTTCGGAAAAGGATACACCGGAGATCGAGCGCACGATGCTTAACGACGTCCTGGAGACCTCGCGCCACTCTGAAATCAAATTTGAAAGCACCAGCATTACGGTCACGCGGATCGTCGAAGGTCGATACAAAGCGCGGATCATTGGTGATCTGACGCTGCACGGCGTCACCCAAAAAAGTATATGGATATCCGCGCAGGTGACTTTGGATGGAGCTGAATTGAAGGCCCAGGGAGACTTTACCGTGAAGCACACGGATTACCACCTGAAGCAGGTCACGGTCGCGGCCGGAGCGCTTAAAGTGCAAGATGAAATGAAGCTGACTTTCGAGATGGTTGGCGTAGCGCAGGTTGTCTAACCTGCGCAAAGTCTTAGCGCCACACTCTTCCGCAGGTTAGACAACCTGCGGTACACGCAGGAGAGCACGTGCACGAGCTTTCGATCGCCATGAGTATGGTTGAGATGGCCACGGCCGAAGCGGCGCGTCAGGGCGGTGCGCAGGTGCACGCTTTACATCTTAAGCTGGGCCCCCTGTCCGGAGTAGTTAAAGAGGCTTTGCTGTTTTCGTGGGAGGTCGCGTGTGAAGGATCGCCCCTGGCGGGCTCGCAACTCTTGATCGAGGAAGTGCCGGTAGTCGTTCGCTGCCCGGAGTGCCGGATCAATCGCACGCTTGTGTCGATTCAAAATTTTGCTTGTCCGGTGTGCGCCACGCCCACGCCGGAAGTTTTGAGTGGGAAAGAACTTGAAGTGGTCGCCCTGGAGATTCAGTAGATGAGCACGCCGCGTCTGGTCCAGGTCAGGGAAAACGTTCTGAAGCAAAACGATGTGCGCGCGCGGGCGTTGCGCGAGCAGTTTCGCGCGGCCGGAGTTTACGTGGTCAGTTTGGTTTCCAGTCCCGGCGCCGGCAAAACGATGTTCCTGGAAAAGACTCTGGCGGCCCTGAGTTCTGATGCGCGCGTCGCTGCCCTTGTTGGCGACCTGGCCACGGAAAACGATGCCGCCCGTTTGGCGCGCACCGAAGTGCCGGTCCGGCAAATCACCACGGGCACCGTGTGTCACCTCGAAGCGGATATGGTGGCCAATTCGTTGGATGGCTGGCACTTGCCGGAACTCGACTTTCTCTTTGTCGAGAACGTCGGCAACCTGGTCTGTCCTTCGAGTTACGATCTGGGCGAAGACCTGCGTCTCGTCCTGATGTCGGTTACGGAAGGCGAAGACAAGCCGCGTAAATACCCGACCATCTTTAACACGGCCGATGTGGCCATCATTACCAAGATGGATCTGGCCGTCGCGGCCGAGTTCGATTCCGATGCCGCGCGACAGAGCATTCGGGCCGTGCGTCCGGGGATGAAGATCCTCGAGTTATCGGCGAAGACGGGAGCGGGAATGGATGAGTGGTTGAGCTTTTTGCGTTCGCAAGCAAAAGAGGACTAGTGATAGACAGGATTTACATGATTTAGAGGATTGATAAGAGATCTGAAGACGTCGTAGGTCATCGCCGGTGTGTGTCAGAAGCCCGCGCGTAAGCAAGGGCTCCCTGGGCCGAGTGGCCCTCACTGACGGTCGGGCTTCTGACACAACCTATCAGGAAGGATCTAATTAAATGTGTCTGGCAATACCCGGCAAGATTGTCGAGATGGTTGACGAAGAGAACCGCATCGCCAAGGTCGAAATCGGCGGTGTGCGCCGTGGAGTCAATGTGGGCATGCTCGACGATATCAAAATCGGTGACTATGTCCTGGTCCACGTCGGCTTTGCCATGAGTAAAGTTGACGAGCAACAAGCCGAAGAGACTTTGCGGCTGTTGCAGGAACTGGGCTCGTACCAGGAAGAGTTGGAGCAATTCAAGACAGCCGTTAATTGATATGACCAAAAGAATCGAAGACTTTTCGCGCGAGTTCTATCCATTCCTGCATGAGAGCAACTGTAAGCAGTCGCAGGACCTGATGGAGGAACTGCGGTTTTCTTTGGCGGAGAAGGCGCGCGAAAGCATCGAGGTTAAAGAGAAATTCCTTGCTGAGAACCGGGATCAAATCCTGGACGCCTCGCTGGCCATGGCTCGCGGCTTTTCTCAGGGGCGCAAGCTCCTGGTTTGCGGCAATGGTGGTTCGGCGACCGACGCTCAGCATGTCGCGGTGGAATTCATGCATCCGATTACGGTCGGGCGCAAAGCCTTGCCGGCAATCTGTTTGAACAACGACATGGCGATGGTCACGGCGGTCGCCAACGACGTCAGTTTTGCCGATGTGTTTGTGCGGCAGATTATTGCTCTGGCCAAAGCAGGCGATGTCCTGATAGCGATTTCCACCAGCGGCAATTCAGACAATCTGCTGCACGCGTTTCGCACCGCCCGGAAAATGAAAATGGTGACGATTGGGTTTGCGGGGAGCGACGGCGGCAAGATGAAAGAGATTCATCGCGATGGGTTGCTCGATTTCTGTTTCACTGTTCCCACGTCCAGCATTCATCGGATACAGGAATCGCACGTAGCGCTCTATCACGTTATCTGGGACATGGTGCATACGTTTTTGGAGCACCCCGCGGTCTTGTCAGACCCGTCTGCGGTAGCGGAGGGTTACTCGTCGGCTGAATAGAGCCTGGTGACGAAAGGGTAACCGCCCGCTACCGCAGGCGGTACTGCCAGAACCATGAAATTCATTGACGAATACCGGCAGAGCGATCTGGCCAAAGTCCTGGCCGAAAAGATCGCCGGCCTGACGGACATGCCGCTCAAGTTGATGGAGGTCTGCGGCGGACATACACACGCGATCTTCAAATACGGTATCGAAGATTTGCTGCCTGACAATATTGAGATGATTCATGGGCCGGGCTGTCCGGTTTGCGTGATCCCTCTGGGCCGGGTGGATGACGCAATCTCGATTGCGCTGCAACCGGACATCATCTTCACGACCTTTGGCGACATGATGCGAGTGCCGGGATCAAAAACGAACCTGTTGGACGCGAAGGCGGACGGCGCCGACGTGCGCATGGTTTATTCACCGCTCGATGCTTTGAAGATTGCGAAGAAGAACCCGGAACGTCACGTAGTCTTTCTCGCGCTTGGATTTGAGACGACCTCGCCTTCCACGGCGATGACTATCCTTCAGGCGGCGAAGGACGAGGTGAAGAACTTTAGTGT
>Ga0070694_100000745_pt1 | contig 18251 bp, 14 predicted proteins | sample KBSK1251metaG_FD_65470 | JGI IMG/M metagenome (GOLD analysis project Ga0070694, IMG submission 65470) | Corn, switchgrass and miscanthus rhizosphere microbial communities from Kellogg Biological Station, Michigan, USA - KBS K1-25-1 metaG | ecosystem: Host-associated > Plants > Roots >... | reverse complement strand
CTCGCGGCAGAAGTCCTCGGTCAGGTAGTTGTCGATGAAGGTCACGTCGGTGCAGTGCCGGCGGACCTCGAAGATCTTCTCCCTCCCGAGCCCCGCCTTGCGATCCCAGCGGGCGCGCTCGACCAGGTCCTCGCAGTCGTCGAATTCCTTGCCGAAGCGCCCCTTGTTCCAGCGCTCCTCGATGTTACGGTACAGCTCGACGCCCAGCTTGTAGGGGTTCAGCCGGCCGCTCCGCCCGCCCAGGGTGCCCGAGTGGTGGTCGGCGTAGTCGATGACCTCGGAGTCGGTCAGCACCTTCTCGGTCATCAGCTTGGAGTGCCAGTAGGTCGCCCAGCCCTCGTTCATGATCTTGGTCTGCGCCTGCGGCGCGTAGTAATACGCCTCCTCCCGGACGATCGACAGGACGTCCCGCTGCCAGTTCTCCAGCGGCGAGTTGTCGATCAGGAACTTCAGGACGTCGCGCTGCGGCGTCTCGGGGAAGCGCTTCTTGCGCCGGGCCTCCTCCTCCAGCTTTTTCTTGTGCGCCTCGATGAACTCCGGAGGATTGACGAAGTCGTTCATGTACGACTTGCTCTTCATGCGGCGGATCTCGGGTTTCGGCTCATCGGCCCCGCCGCGCTCCCGGGCGCGCTCCCGCACGATGAAGGGGGAGTGGGGGTCGATCAGGTTCTCCAGCGACAGGCAGCCGTCCACGAAGTTCTCGACCGCCTCGACGCCGTGCGTGTCCATGTAGCGGCGGATGCGGGTCGCGTGGTTGGCCATGACGTCCATCATCTTGCGGTTGGTCTTGGAGAACGCCTGGTTGTTCTTGAAGAAGTCGCAGTGGGCGTAGACGTGCGCCATGACCAGCTTCTGATCGACGATCTGGTTGCATTCGAGAAGGTAGGCGTAGCAGGGATCGTTGTTGATGACCATCTCGTAGATCTTCGACAGGCCGTAGGAGTAGGACTTTTGCAGGTACTCGAACTCCATGCCGAAGCGCCAGTGCGGGTAGCGCGTCGGGAACCCGCCGAAGGCGGCGACCTGGTTGAGGCCCCGGTAGTCCAGGAGCTCGAAGATCACCGGGAAGAAGTCGAGGCCGAAGTCGCGCGCGTGCCCCTGGATCTCCTCCTGCAGCGCCTGCAGGTCCTTCGGGAGGTTGGCCACGCTCAGCGCCCCCGTCCCAGGAAGTCCTTGATCGACTGGTAGATTCCGTCCTTGTTCTCGATCTTCGACAGGGCGATGCGCTCGTCCTCCGAGCACCCCTCCTTGAGGTCCACCAGGAACTGGCCGGTCCCATACGGGCTCTCGACCTGTCCGTAGCAGAACAGGTTGACGCGCGGCAGGACCTGGGCCTTGAGGAGAGTGATGCACTCCTCCGTGTCCCCCTGCGACCAGTTGTCGCCGTCGGAGAAGTGCAGGCAGTAGATGTTCCACTCCTCGGCGGGATAGTCCATCTCCATGATGCGGGCGCACAGCCTGTACGCCGCCGAGATCACGGTGCCGCCCGACTCGCGCGTGTGATAGAAGGTGTCGCGATCCACCTCGCGCGCCTCGGCGTCGTGGATGATGTAGCGGATCTCCACCCCCTTGTAGTGGTGCCGCAGCCAGGTGTCGATCCAGAACGACTCGATGCGCACGATCTCCTTCTGCTCCTCGCCCATCGATCCCGACACGTCCATCATGTAGATGATCACCGCGTTTGCCTGCGGCATGACGGCGCTCTTCCAGGAGCGATAGCGCTTGTCGGCGCGGATCGGGATGAGGATCGGATTGTCCGGGCGGTAGGTGCCGGTGGAGATGCTGCGCTTCAGCGTCTCCTTGTAGGTCCGCTTGAAGTGCCGCAGCGTCTCGGGGCCGTAGCGCGAGATGCCGGTGTAGCGGTCCTTCGAGGACATGATGTTCTTGCGGCCCTTGGGCTTGATCTCGGGGAGCTCCAGCTCCTCCCCCAGCATCTCGGCCAGCTCGTCCAGCGACAGGTCCACCTCGAGCAGGTGCTCGCCCGGCTGGTTCCCCGCCTCGCGCTTGCCGCCTTCGACCTCGCCGGCCCCCAGGACGGTGCCGATCGCCCCCTCGCCCTGGCCGACGCCGCCGGTCTGCTTGGGGCCGTACACGAACTGGGGAATGCGGATCTGGGGGAGGGGAATCGAGATGTAGTCCTTGCCGCGGCGGCCGATGAGCTCGCCGCTCGAAATGTACTTCTTGAGCTCTTTCTTGATCCGCCCGCGGATGATCTGCTTGAAGCGGTTGTGGTCCTGCTCGATCCTGAGGATCACGCCGATCCTCCATCCGAAAGAAACGCCCCTGCAGGGCTCCCGGCGACCGTCCGCCCGCGGCCCGGCAGGGGCATGAACTCCACGTCTGGGAGCCCGTCAGTCCCGGGCGTCGCCCCGGGCGAAGATGCTGGCCACGTAGTGCAGCACGTCGGTGGCGCAGATGTCGCAATAGCCGTAGTCCTTTTTCAGCCGGCTCTTGACGACGTCGATCTTCTCCTGGGTGTCCTTGTCCACGACCGAGGAGACCAGCGAAGTCAGCTTGATGGAGTCCTTCTGGTCCTCGAAGAGCTTGAGCTCGAGGGCCTTGTGCAGCCTCTCGTTGGTCTTGTAGTTGAACGATTTGCCCTCGACCGCCAGGGCGCCGATGTAGTTCATGATCTCGCGCCGGAAATCGTCCTTGCGGTTGTCGGGGATGTCGATCTTCTCCTCGATCGACCGCATCAGGCGCTCGTCCGGCTCCTCGTCCTGGCCGGTGTACTTGTTGCGCACCCGCTCGCGCTGGGTGTACGCCTTGACGTTGTCGATGTAGTTGCTGCACAGGCGGGCGATCGCCTCCTCGTCGGCCGAGATGGCGCGCTGCACCTCGTTCTTGGCGATGTCCTCGTATTCCTGCTTGACGTTCCCCAGGAGGTCGCGGTAGCGCTTGCGCAGCTCCTCGGAGGTGAGGAGCGAGTGGTGCCTGAGCCCCGACTCGAGCTCGTTCAGCACCATGAAGGGATTGATGCAGCCTTCCCCCTTGTCGGACACGAGGGCGTTGCTGATCTTGTCCTGGATGTAGCGCGGCGAGATGCCGTCCATGCCCTCGCGCGAGGCCTCCTTGCGCAGCTCCTTGATGTTGTCCTCGGTGAAGCCGGGCAGGGTCTTGCCGTTGTACAGGCGCAGCTTCTGCATCAGCGTCAGGTCGGCCTTCTTGGGCTCCTCGAGCCGCGTCAGCACCGCCCACATGGCCGCCATCTCGAGGGTGTGCGGCGCGATGTGCTTCCCCTTGATGCGCGCCGGGTTGTAGTCCTTCTCGTAGATCTTGATCTCCTCCGACAGCTTGGTGATGTAGGGGATGTCGATCTTCACGGTCCGGTCGCGCAGGGCCTCCATGAACTCGTTGTGCTGGAGCTTGCGGTACTCCGGCTCGTTCGTGTGACCGATGATCACCTCGTCGATGTCGGTCTGGGCGAACTTCTTCGGCTTGATCTTGTGCTCCTGGGACGCGCCCAGCAGGTCGTAGAGGAACGCGACCTCGAGCTTGAGGACCTCGATGAACTCGATCAGGCCGCGGTTGGCGACGTTGAACTCGCCGTCGAAGTTGAAGGCCCGCGGGTCCGAGTCGGAGCCGAACTCGGCGATCTTGCGGTAGTTGATGTCGCCGGTCAGCTCGGTCGAGTCCTGGTTCTTCTCGTCCTTCGGCTGGAAGGTGCCGATCCCGATCCGGTCCTTCTCGGAAAGGATGATGCGGCGCACTCTCAGGTGCGAGACGATCTTCGTCCAGTCGCCGCCGTAGCGCAGGTTGAGCTCCTTGTAGTTCTGCCGGCAGGCGGGGCAGAGGTCCCCTTCGATCAGGACCCGCTCCCCCTCGGGGCGCCCCTCGTTCAGCATCCGCACGACCTCGGGGCGCAGCCCCTCGGGCACCAGGTGCAGCGGCTCCTCGTGCATCGGACAGGAGATGATCTCGCTCTGGTCCGGACGCTTGCGGCCGATCTCGGCCGGCAGCACCCAGGTGAAGGTGTACAGGGCCCCCTCGGGCGTGCGCGAGTAGTCCTCCAGCCCCTTCTTCAGGAGCCTCACGATCGTCGACTTCGAGGATCCGACCGGCCCGTGCAGCAGGAGGACGCGCTTCTCGGTGCCGTACCGCTGCGCCGCCGACTTGAAGACGTTCACCAGCTTCTGCAGCGGGATGTCCAGCCCGAAGATCGCGTCGACGCCGCCATGGTCCTTGTCGTCGAAAAAGTTGTAGTGGATGATTTTCTTCTTGTACTCGTAGTACTCCCGCGTCCCCTTCGACAGGATCATGTCGTACATGCGCTGGAACGCCGTGCGCGTGACCTTGGTGTTGTGGCGGACGATCTGGAGGTAGTCCTCGAAGCTCCCCTCCCAGTGCTGGTCCTTGAAGCCCCGGAGGTCCTGGAGCCTCCCGATCATGTTCACGATCTCTGAGCCTGTGGGCACCGGTTTCACCTCACGCTCGCTGGTCGTGTCTCGGGTGGGAGAATGTGATGTATCTCTTTGGTAGGCCATGTCTTCCTCTATCTCAAATGACCTCAACGTAATATAAGGCTGAGTCAAGGAATTGTCAAAGCCGTTTGTTGACAGCCCCAGGGGGAGCCATTAACATCGCGGCGCGAGCATCCCTGGAGTGACCGTGGACACGCGGGACCTGAGACGCAACGTCCAGGACGACATCCGGAAGATCCTTGCAGACCCTGCCGCGCGGGGCGAGCGCCTGATCGAGGCGCTCGCGGACCTGGCCGTCCGGCATCCCATCGAGCCGTCCCGCGCCGCCCTGGCCTGCTCCGTCGCGCTGGACTGCCCCGAGGACGAGGCGGCCCGCCTGATCCGCGCGATCGACGGGCATCGATCCGGCCTCGAGGAGACGATGGGCAGGGACCCCGGCTTCATGGTCGCCGCCTGCGACCTGCTCCACGAGGTCGACCGGAGCCTGCGGGAGCCGGTGTTCCGCTCCGGCGCCGACCCTATCCGATCGGCCGGGGGAGAGATCGGGCCGTCCCTCGAGGACTCCATGACGCGGGAGTCGCGGCGCGCGCGACGCTTCGGACGTCCCCTCGCCGTGGCGGTCCTGGCGCCGCACGGGGAGGTCCCCCTGGCTCCCCGGGACCTCGATGCGGCCCGCCGCGGCCTGTACGACTGCGCGCGCGACACGGACATCGTCGGCGGCATCCCGCCCGACGGCATCGTGGTCGTGCTCCCGTCGACCGGCGGGAGACAGGGCCTTCAGGCCGCCGCGCGGTTCCGCCAGTCGCTCCTCGCGGCGACCGGTGCGGCCTGGAGCGCCGGGGTGGCCTCGGACCCCGGGGAGGTCGCCGACGCCCTGGATCTGGCCGGGCGCGCCACCGAGGCGCTGGCGGCGGCCCGCGCCGATGGCTCCGGACAGGCTCTCTACCGGCAGGAGCGCCGCGTCCACCCGCGCACGGTGGTGCGGGTCCCGCTCGAGGCCCGGCTGCGCCGGGACGGCGTCGACTGGGCCATCGAGCTGCAGGACCTGTCCCTGGGTGGGGCGCAGTTCACCGTCCACCAGAGAATGGACCCCGGATCGGTGGTCACCCTGGCGGTGCGGCGCGGGGCGGTGCGCCCGGCGGCCGCCTCGATCCCGTCGCGCGTCCTCAGGGTGGCGGACGGGCCTCTCGCCGGCCGGGCGCCGTGGACGGCGGCCGTGGCGTTCGACGAGGAATCGCGGCTGCATGTCGCGGGTGTCCTGGCCGAGATCGACCCGCGCGGTCCGGGCGAGGCCCCGTGATCACCCTGGAGGAGGCGTCGCGCCATCGCGAGGAGCTGGCCGAGATCCTGCGCGAGGATGCCCACAACGAAGAGAGAATCCTGAGACGGCTGGACCAGATCAGGACCCAGAGCGGGCTCCAGGTGTACGCCGCGCTCCTGCTGATCCTGACCGGGCTGGGTTTCGAGGAATCGGAGGCCCGGCTCCACTGGGAGGAGGTCCTCAAGCACCGGCAGCGGCTCGGCCAGTCGCTGCAGCGCAACGTCGGACTGCGCGTGGCGGTGCTCGACTACTTCGTCAACGTCAACCGCCAGCTCACCAGCCCGCGCATCATCGACCTGTCCCTGCACGACCGCCAGGAACCCTCGTCGCCGATCGATGCGCGCACCGGGCTGTGGAACGCCCGCCAGTTCCTGTCCGCGCTGCAGAAGGAGATCCGCCGCGCCAAGCGGTACAGGCTCGAGCTGACGGTGCTCTATCTCGACATCGACGATTTCCGGGAGATCAACGAGCGGCACGGCGAGCTGGTCGGCGACATCCTGCTGCGCGAGGTGGCCATCCTGGTGAAGAACAAGATCCGCGACATCGATATGGCGGCGCGGCTCTCCGGCGAGGAGTTCGGCCTGATCCTTCCCGAGACCGAGCGCATGGGCGCCTTCCTAGTCGCCGAGCGGATCCGCAAGGAGATGGAGCGTCACTTCCTGCGCCGCGACGTCGACGGCCGCCCGATCGCCATGACCGTCACCATCGGCATGGCGAAGTACCCGGCCGACGCGGCGATGCCGGACCGGCTGGTGCGGCGGGCCGAGGAGGCGATGCACCAGGCGAAGGCGCGCGGCGGGAACACGGTCGGCGTCTACTACCGCGAGCGGCGCAACTACATCCGGTTCGACGTGATGCGGCAGCACGTCCAGATCCGCGTGACCCCGGCCGGCCGGGACGCTTCGGAGTTCCGCGAGGAGACCGAGGCGCCGGTCAACATCAGCCGCAGCGGCCTGCTGTTCGAGAGCGACCGGCCGTTCGCCATCGGCGACGAGCTGGTGATCGTCTGCCAGGACGGGCGGGACCAGGCGCGCGTCACGCTGCGCGCCCGCGTGGTGCGCATGGAAGAGATCGAGGGGCAGCCGCTGCGCTACGAGGTGGGGGCCGTCTTCCTCCTCGAATGGGACCACCAGGAGGCCCAGGTCACGGAGTTCCTGCGGCGCGGCGGCCTGGCCGCCGGCTGACGGCCACCGCGATGATCGTCCTGGGTCTCGACACCGCCACAAGGCGCTCCAGCGTGGCCCTGGCGCGTGCCGGGCGGATCGCCTCGCTCGTCCTCCTCGACGGCCGGAGCGGGCGCGCGGGCGACCTCCTGGCCCGCCTCGACGAGCTGCTCACCGGGGCGGGACTCCGTCCTGCGGACCTGGGGGGCATCGCGGTCACGGTCGGCCCCGGCTCCTTCACGGGCGTGCGCATCGGCATGGCCACGGCCAAGGGGCTGGCGTACTCGCTGGACGTGCCCCTGGCGGGACTCTCCACGCTCGAGGCCCTGGCGCGGGCCGCCCTGCCTACGGCGGGGGACGCGCCGGGCCTGTGCGCGGTGCTCGAGGCCGGCAAGGGGGAGGTGTACGCCGCGCTCTTCCGCCGCGAGGGGGCTGAGCTGAGGCGGGAGACGGAAGACCGGTCCTGGAAGCCGCGCGACCTGGTGCGGGAGACCCCGGCCGGGACGATCCTGGTGGGGGACGCGGTCGCCACCCTCCGCCGGGAGGCGGGATGGGACGGCGCGGACCTGCAGGGAATCGAGCCTCAGCCGGCCCTGGCGGGGGCCGTGGCCCTGTGGGGCGGGACGACCCTCAGCCCCGGCGGGGGATACGAGGCGGGGGTCCTGCGCCCCAATTACGTGCGTCCGTCGGACGCGGTGAAGGCGCGCCGATGATCGCCAAGACCCGGAGACAAAAGGGCGGGGCCTCGGCGCTCCAGTTCGGCGCGATGTCGCTCGAGGACATCCCCGGGGTGATGGAGATCGAGAACCAGTCGTTCCCGATCCCCTGGAGCGAATCGTCCTTCCGCTACGAGCTCCTCGAGAACCCGTACGCCAGCCTGTTCGTGGGACGGTTCCGCGCCGACCCGTCGGTCGTGACGTTCGCCTGCATCTGGATCGTCGATCAGGAGATGAAGATCAACAACATCGCCGTCCACCCGCGGGTCCGCGCGCAGGGGGTGGGGACGCGCTTCCTCCGCTTCCTGCTGGACCACGCCGCGGCCCAGGGCTGCCGCGAGGTGACCCTCGAGGTGCGGCCGAGCAACGGGGCGGCCCTCGCCCTGTACCGCACGGCCGGCTTCGTCCCGATCGGACGGCGCAAGCAGTACTACACCGATACCCATGAGGACGCGATCGTGATGTGGCGCCGGATCGAGCCCCGCACCGCGGGATGATGCCGTCCGCGCCCTTGCACCAACCGATCCGGGATGCTAGACTTGGCCGTAAACATGGACGCCTGTGCGGCTCAACCGCCTTCGCTCGAACGCCCTTAAAAACCAGGAGGTTTAGGAAGATGGTGCACATCCAGGAGGACCTGAAGAGGACCCTTTCGGAGAGCCACGAGGAGTATCGAAAGCTGCTGGCGGAGCACGCCAGCTGTGAGTCCCGTCTTCAGGAACTTCAGGGGAAGGCCGCCCTCGACGACGCCGAGCGGGTCGAGAGCGTCAACATCAAGAAGCAGAAGCTGCAGCTCAAGGATCGCATGGAAGCGATCCTCCGGCACCACATGGAGCGCACCAGCGGCGCCGGAGTCCGGTAATAATAAGAGGACCTCGGAGGTCCGGAGCGCACGGCATGAGGGGGCGCCCTGGGGGCCCCCTTTTTGTACGGGAGGCACAGGTGCCTGTGGCACGAGAGGCGTTCCCCTTTCTCCTGGGCCTTCTGGCGGCCGCCGCCGTCCTCGGCGTCATCATGGGCCCCTGGGGCGTCGCCCCCGCCCTCGTCCTCATCCTGTTCGTCCTCTTCTTCTTCCGCGACCCCGCGCGCGTGTCACCGGCCGGAGAAGGCCTGGTGCTGTCGCCGGCGGACGGCCGGGTCACAGAGGTCGAGCGCGGTCCGCACGGCGCGCGGATCTCGGTGTTCCTGTCGCTGTTCGACTGCCACATCAACCGCTCCCCGGTGGAGGGGACGGTCCGCCAGGTGACGCACACGCCCGGCCGCTTCCACCCGGCCTGGCAGGGCCGCGCGAGCCATGAGAACGAGCGCAATCACCTGGTGATCGCCTCGCGGACGGGCGAGTACGGCGTCACCCAGATCGCCGGCGTCGTGGCCCGGCGGATCGTCTGCGCCAAGACGATCGGCGACTCCGTGGGGCGGGGCGAGCGGATCGGTCTCATCCGGTTCGGCTCGCGCACCGACCTGCACCTGCCGCCGGGCGTCGAGCCGGTCGTCGCCGTCGGCGATCGGGTCCGCGGCGGGCTGACGGTGCTGGCGCACGAGGCCGCGGCCGCGCGGCGCGCGTCGGCCGCAGGAGCCCGGTCGTGAGGGATCCCGCGCGCTTGAAGGATCGCGCCCGCTTCCGCAGGGGCGCGTACCTGATCCCGAGCCTGTTCACCACCGGTAACCTGTTGTGCGGCTACATCGCGGTCGTGCGCAGCATCCAGGGGGAGTTTGAGTGGGCGGCCATCGCCCTGTTCATCGCGGCCCTCCTCGATCGCGTGGACGGCTGGGTGGCCAGGCTCACGGGGACGACGAGCGACTTCGGCGTGCAGTTCGATTCGCTCGCCGACGTCATCTCGTTCGGCATCGCGCCCGCCATCCTGGCGTACCTGTGGGCCCTGTCGTCCCTTCCCAGGCCCTGGTCCCTGGCCCCCTTCCTGCTCCTGGCCACGAGCGCGGCCCGGCTGGCGCGATTCAACATCCAGGGCCCGACCCTGGACAAGCGCTACTTCGTGGGGCTTCCGACCCCGGCCGCCGCCTGCGCCATCGCCGCCTGCGTCTTCTACGACCCCGAGCGGGTGACCGACCGGATCACCGCCGCCCTGGTGATGTGCCTGATCGTGACGCTCTCGGTTCTGATGATCAGCAAGGTGCGGTACCGTTCGTTCAAGGAGATCGATCTGCGCCGCCGCGTCCCCTCGGTGGTCGTGATCCTGATGGCCCTGGTGTTCTTCGTCGCGGCCGGGTATCCCAAGGAGGTCGGCCTGTTCCTGAGCTTCGCCTACCTGCTGTCCGGGCTGGTCCCGCGCCTGCGCGCCGCCGCGGCGCAGAAGGAGCCGCGTCCCGCCGCGGCGGGAGGCCGCGATGGCCGTGGTTGAGACGGCGCGCTTCCGCCGCAAGGCGCATCTCGCGCTGTTCGGCGCCACGAGCCTGGCCGCCCAGGGGGTGAAGGATCTTCTGGCCGCCCGCGGGTTTCCCTCGGCGTCCCTGCGCCTGTTCGCCTCGTCCACCGACGAGGGATCGAACCTGACGGAGTTCAAGGGGGAGGCGATGCTGGTCACCGAGCCGGACATCGACACCCTCGACAACCTGGACATCGCCTTCCTCTGCGGCAGTCCGGAGGAGGGGGGCCGCTACCTCGACTGGCCGGCCCGGGCCGGGTTCGTCGCGGTCGATCTCACCGGCGCCTCGATTCAGGGGACGGCGCCGCCGGTGAACGTCTCGGTCAACCCCGGGGCGATCCCGGCGGGGCCCGGGGTGATCGCCACGCCGCACCCGATCGCCCAGCTCCTCTCGACCCTGCTCGCGCCTCTCGGGAAGGGCTGCGCTCTCAGGGAAGCGATCGCCGTCGTCCTGCAGCCGGCCTCCCAGCGTGGAGGGCCGGGCATCGACGAGCTCTACAAGCAGGCCGCGAGCCTCCTGAGCTTCTCGGAACTGCCCAGGGAGGTCTTCGGGCGCCAGCTGGCGTTCAACCTGATTCCCGGCTTCCTCGGCGAGGGTCCGCACGACCGGGAGGCGGCCCGTGTCCTGGAGGACCAGGTCCGGCGGATCACCGGGGGGAGCTTCGCGCTCGGGCTCCAGGTGATCCAGGCGCCCGTGTTCCATGGCCACGCGGTCATGGCGCACGTGGTGCTGCAAGCCGGCACGAGCGCGGACGACCTGGCGGCATGCTTCGAGGGGAGGGACGAGTTCCGCCTCGATCGGCGCGGCGAGACGGCGACGCCGGTCGAGAGGGCCGGTGAGGCGGGGATCCTGATCGGCGGGATCCGCCCGGGAGCGGGCCCCTCGTCGTACTGGATCTGGGCGATCTGCGATGACCTGGCGGGAGGGACGGCGCTCAATGCCGTGCGCATCGCCGAGCTGCTCCTGGAGCGGGACACGGCGAAGGGGCGCGCATGAAGGGGATAGGCCGGCTCGCGCTCGCGACGATCCTCCTGGGGATCGTGCCGGGCGCCGGGGCGCAGGACATGAAGCGTCCGGAAGAGCAGCTGGCGGCGATCTACAGCCTCAAGGTGCAGCTGGAGATCGAGCAGCGGAGGCTGGACGAGGCGCTGCAGCGCCACTCCGAGCTGTCGCGGGCCCGCGAGGACGCGCGCAGCCGCCTGCAGCGCATGTACGGGGAGCTCGATGCCATGGTGGAGGGCCGGGCGGAGGGGGACCCCGATCTCATCCAGGCGCGCGAAGCCGACATCCAGAAGACCGAGCAGGAGGTCACGGTCCTGAGCGCGGAGACGCGCCGCATCCGCGAGACCATCAAGGACGCGCACGATCGCATCGACCTCCTGGGCGACCGCATCGGGCGGTTGAGGAAGACGCTCCCCTCCGACACCGAGTCGCTCACCGGGTCCTGGGAGGTCAGCTACCTGCCGAGCGGCGACAAGGGAATCTTCATGCTGCGCCAGTCCGGGACGCTCCTGGCGGGGGAGTACACCCTGGAGGGAGGGTGGAAGGGGAGCCTGCAGGGGACGTTCGTGGACGGGAAGGTGCTCCTGCACCGTATCGATTCGAAGCTCGGGCGCTCTTCCGATCTCGAGGGGATCCTGGCGCCCGACGGCCACACGCTGCGCGGCACCTGGCAGAACTACATCCTCTCGGGGGGGTCGCCGACGAACGGATCGTGGATCGCCAGGAAGAGGCAGGAGAAAGCGGAGCCCTGAGCGGAAGCCGGGGGAGTCAGCTCCCCGCCCCGGAATCGGCGGCGCCATTTGAGGCGGTCAGCCGGAACGGGATCGAACCGAGGTCCGGGGCGCTCTCGTCCCCCTTCACCGCCAGGACGTAGTCTCCCGCCGGCAGGTCCGCGGTGGGCAGGTTCATCTTGATGGTCCCCGCCAGGGGTCCCTTCCCGCCGGCCTCTCCCTCATTCCCCCGCGGGACCTGGATGCTGCGCAGGACCTTCCCTCCATCCCTGATCTCGATCCGGATTCCGGCCGCATGCTCCCCTCGCTCCAGGCGGAAACCGGACGCCAGGGGCTCGCCGACCGCGAAGGTGGACTTGAGCGCCGGGCCCGTGCTGAAGAGGGTCGACTCGCCGGACCCCGTCCCTGCCGATGCGGACGGCGGCACTTCCACCCACAGGCTCTTCTCCTGGAGGGAGTAGATCGACAGACCCACCACGTCGCCGGCCTCTCCCGCCGCGCCGATCGACAGGCGGGCGGCGCCGATCGTGCCGCCGTCGAGGTCGGAGACGACCACGGTGACCTTCTGCGGGCCCCGGGGGAGCAGGGCGCGGCTGAAGAAATTCACGCCGGGAAGCCGGGAGTCCCGATCGCGCCCGGGTGCTATCCGCACCTGGCGCGCGGTGCGCAGCGTCTCGTTCTGCGACTCGTCGAGGGCGACGAAGCCGACCTCGAGCCGGGCGACCGGTCCGTCCGGTCCCTGGACCGCGAGCAGGCGGCCTGGGGGGAGGTGGACGACCAGGTCGACGACCCGCCCCCCCAGATCGCCGGGGCCCGCGATGGCGCAGATCTCGATCCCCAGCCCGGGATACAGGTCGGGCAGCAGGTAGGCGGCCTGCAGGGCCCGCTCGCGGGCCTGCTCCGGCAGGAGGCGCGTGAAGCCGCGTCGCCACCGCAGGCGGGCGCCGCTTTTCTTCACGCGCAACTGGACCGTGTGGAACTGCCCGTCGGGAAGCCCTTCGGGGGCGTAGCCCAGCAGGTAGTAGCTGCGGCTCGCCGTCTCGGCCTCGACCAGCGCCCCCTGGACATCGTTCGAGGTGGACGCCGTGCCGCCGGTCTGCAGGGCCAGGGTCGACAAGGTGTTGCTGCGGCGCGAGGCCTTCCGTCCCTCCTTCGTGCCGATGGCGAGCCCGGTCGTCTGGACGCTGTGCAGCGTGACCCCCGCGCCGGCCGCCTCGTGAGCCAGCTGCTTGATCTCGAGGGTCAGGTCGAAGTTGGCGGCGCGGGACAGGACGCTCCTGTCCGGGGGGGCCCCCTGCGAGAAATAGTCCATCACCGGGTTCTCCGGCACCCCGTCCCCCATGAAGACGATCGCCTTGTAGCCCGGGTAGGGGGCGAGGGAGTCGACCAGCGTCTTCAGGGCCGTCAGGACCGAGCGCATCTTCGGCGCCTCTTCCTGGGCGTACGCCGTCACCAGCATGAGCGCCTGCATCGGCACGCCGTTCCTCGAGATCTCCTCGAACTCCCGTTCGCGATCGCTCTTCTCGGTCGCGAACCCCGTGTTGCGCGCGGGATCGTTGAGGCTGGCCTCGATCGTCTTCTGGAGCGCTCCCCGATCCGTCGTGAACTCCTGCAGCACCCGCAGCTTCCGGTCGTAGGTCACCAGGGCGACCAGGTCGTCCGGAGCGAGGCTCGTGGCGAGGAACTTCTGCGCCGCCCGGCGGGCCTGGGTGAGGCTCTGGTAGACCGACGTGGAGTCCTCGAAAAACAGGATGAAATGACGGGGGTGCTGCGGCGCGAGGTCGGGAACCGGCCCGGCGCCGGCGGCCGGACCGGCCGCGGCGGGGCGCGGGGCCGCGGGCACGGCGGGCGCCGCGGCGACGGTCCTGAACTCGACGGAGGCGATCGGCTGCTCGTGGCTGTCCACCCGCAGGGAGAAGTCGCCCACGCCCAGCCCTTCGATCGTCCGGCCGCTGCCGTCGGTGACGTACGCCTCGATCAGCACCAGCTCGACGGTCGAGCGCTCCACCAGGGGAACGGTCGGGCGTGCGGGCTCCTTGTCCTTGGACGCGGCGCGGGAGGGCGCGGCCCCCGGCAGGGACAGGGCGATCGCCGCGGCCAGGACTCCGAGGAGGGCATTTCCGCGATTCACCGATCGGCCTCCCGAAGAGGAACGTCCCCTATTATCCTCCCGTTTCTTGATTTGTCCTGCCGGGGCGCTGTACGATCATCCGCCTTCGAGGCAGTTCTCCGGATTGGGGCCGCCCTCCATGTCCTACCCGCTGTTCATCGCAAGACGATACCTGCTGGCGCAGCGCAAGCAGGCCATCATCTACGTCATCTCCCTGATCTCGGTCGTCGGCGTCATCGTCGGTGTGGCCGCCCTGGTCGTGGTCCTGGCCCTGATGACCGGCTTCCAGGACCAGATCCAGGCGAAGATCTTCGGCGCCAACGCCCATCTCACGGTGTTCTCCGGCTCGAGCGGCCGCCCGCTCGACGTCCCGGCCGCCCTGTCCCGCCTGACGCGATGCGCGCCGATCCTCGCCGCCGCTCCGGTCATCTACGAGAAGGGGATGGCGCAGAGCGAGCTGAACGCTTCGGGGGCCGCCGTCCTGATCAAGGGGATCGAGCCGTCCGCCGAGCGATCGATCACCGACCTGGCGGCGCAGGTCCGCGGCGATCTCGGCATCCTGTCGCTCCCGGGACGGGACGGGCGCGACCGGGCCATCCTCGGGAAGGACCTGGCGCTCAACCTGGGCGTCGGACCGGGGGACGTGGTGCGGGTGATCATCGCGCAGGCCAACGTCTCGCCGTTCCTGACGGTCCCGAGGAGCCGCGAGTTCGAGGTCGCGGGCGTGGCCGACGCGGGGTTCTACGACTACGACAGCAGCCGGGTGTACATCACGCTTCAGGCGGCCCGGAGGTTCATGGGGCTGTCGCCGGTCCAGGCGACGGCGATCGAGGCGCGCGTCCGGGAGCCGCGGCGCGTCCAGGAGGCCTCGCGCGCCGTGCAGGCGGAGCTGGGGAACGCCTATTACGTGAACGACCTGATCCGGATGAACCGCACGTTCTTCTCGGCCCTCAGGCTGGAGAAGCTGGGCATGTCGATCGCCATCGGCCTGATCGTCCTGGTGGCGGCGCTCAACATCATCTCGATCCTGGTCCTCATGGTGATGGAGAAGGTGCGCGACATCGGCGTCCTGGTGGCGATGGGGGCGGCCCCCGCCGGGATCCGGAGGATCTTCCTGTTCCAGGGGCTGATCATCGCCTCGGTCGGCACCCTGACCGGAATCGTGCTCGGGGTCGCCCTCGCCTGGATCCTCGATCGCTACCACCTGGTCGGCCTGCCCGTCGACGTCTATTTCATCCCGTACGTGCCGTTCCACATCCGCCCTCTGGACGTGGTGATGGTCGCCGTCCTGACCGTGGGCGTGTCGTTCCTCGCCACCCTGTACCCTTCGTGGCGCGCCGCGCGGCTCGATCCGTCCGAGGCGCTGCGCTATGAGTAGGGAGTCACCCGAGCCGATCCTGCGGTGCGCCGGCGTGGGGAAGTCGTTCGGGCCGCCCAGCCGGCGGGTCGAGGTCCTGCGCGGGCTCGATCTGGCGGTGGCGCGGGGGGAGATGGTCGCCGTGCTGGGGGAGTCCGGCACCGGCAAGACGACCCTGCTCCACCTGGTGGGGGCCATCGACCGGCCCGACTCCGGGGTCATCTTGTTCCGCGGCCGGGACATCGGGGCGGCGCCTCCCCAGGAGCGCGCCGTCTACCGCAACCGCGATCTCGGCTTCGTCTTCCAGCTGCATCACCTGCTGCCGGAGTTCAGCGCGGTGGAGAACGCCATGATGCCGCTCCTGATCCGGGGGGAGGACCGGGGGAAGGCGCGGGACCGGTCCCTGGCCCTCCTCCAGGAGCTGGGCCTGAAGGACTGCGCCGATCGGAGGCCGTCCGAGCTGTCGGGCGGGGAACAGCAGCGGGTCGCCATCGCCCGGGCCATCGCCGGGTCGCCGGCCCTCCTCCTGGCCGACGAGCCGACGGGCAACCTGGACGAGCGGAACGCCGAGGTGGTGTTCGGCCTCCTGTCCGAGCTGCACCGGCGGCGCGGCATGACCACCCTGTTCGTCACCCACAGCGCCCGGCTCGCCGAAAAGTGCAGTCGAATCCTCAAGATGGAGCACGGTTCCTTGACGGATCCGGCGGGCACCCGTTACAATGTTGAGGCTTCGACCACCCAGGCTCCCCGCTAAAAATCGAACGGGCGGGACGGAAGCGAGCGGGCGGACCCCACATGTTTGAGAAGTACACGGAGAAGGCCAAGAAGGTCCTGTTTCTCGCCCGCTACGAGGCCAGCCAGATGGGGAGCAAGGTCATCGGCTCCGAGCATCTGCTCCTCGGCCTGATCAAAGAGGGCGACGACTTGGTCCGGGACCTGTTCGGGCGGTCCGGCGTCAATCTCGAGCTCTTGCGCGCCGAGCTGGAGGCGCGCGGCCCCAGCGGCGAGAAGCAGGCCGCCCCGATCGAAATCCCCTTCAGCGAAGAGACCAAGAAGATTCTCGCCTGCGCCGAGGAGGAGGCGGAGCGGCTGCTGCATCCGTACGTCAGCGACGAGCACATCCTGCTCGGCCTGCTGCGGGTGGAGGACTCGGCGGCCGGGCGCATGCTCGCCGAGAAGGGGATGCGCCTCTACGCCCTGCGCGAGGACACGGTCGCGGTCTGGAAGCAGCGGGCGCTGCCGAAGAAGGTCAAGGAGACGCCGTTCCTCAACGAGTTCTCCCGCGATCTCGCCGACATGGCGGCCCGCCAGGTCTTCGATCCCCTCATCGGCCGGGAGAACGAGCTGCAGCGGATGATCCAGGTCCTGTCCCGGCGGCGGAAGAACTCGATCGTGCTTCTGGGCGAGCCGGGCGTCGGCAAGACCGCCCTCGTCGAGGGGCTGGCCCAGCGCATCGCCGAGGGCAGCGTCCCCGTGTCGCTGTCGCGCAAGCGGATCCTGGCCCTGGACCTGTGCCTGATCGTGGCGGGCACGAAGTACCGCGGCCAGTTCGAGGAGCGTCTCAAGGGGATCATCTCGGAGATCATCGGCAACGAGGACATCATCATCTTCATCGACGAGATCCACTCGCTCATCGGGGCCGGATCGGCGGAGGGCTCGCTCGACGCCGCCAGCATCATCAAGCCCGCGCTGTCGCGCGGCGAGGTGCAGTGCGTCGGCGCCACCACCCCGAAGGACTACCACCGCTACATCGAGAAGGACCGCGCGCTGGTGCGCCGGTTCCAGCCGATCCGGCTGCACCCGCCGACGGAGGACGAGACGATCCTGGTCCTGCGGGGCATCCGGGAGCGCTACGAGAAATTCCATCAGGTGCGGTATTCGGACGAGAGCCTGCGCGCCGCGGTGACGCTGTCCAACCGCTACATCACGGACCGGTTCCTGCCCGACAAGGCGATCGACGTCATCGACGAGGCCGGGGCCCGCGTCAAGCTGCGGCGGCGCATGAACTATCGCGAGATCCGCGACCTGGAGAAGGACATCGAGCGCGCCGTGAGCAGCATGAAGAGCTTCCTGTTCCGCAAGGACTTCGAGAAGGCGGTGCGGCAGCACGACGAGGAGATCGCCCTGCGCCGGAAATACGACGAGTTCAAGCTGCGCGAGGAAGAGGAGCGCCGCGCGGTGCTGGAGGTCGCGCAGGAGGACATCGAGGAGGTCATCTCGAAGTGGACCGGCATCCCCATCTCCTCGGTGAAGAAGGAGGAGGCCGAGCGGCTCCTCAAGATGGAGGAGTTCCTCCACAGGAGGATCGTCGGCCAGAGCGAGGCGATCTCGGCGCTGGCCCGCGCCACGAGACGCCAGCGCGCCGGCCTGAAGAACCCGCTGCGGCCGGTCGGCTCGTTCATCTTCCTGGGGCCGACGGGGGTCGGCAAGACCGAGGTGGCCAAGGGGCTGGCCGAGTTCCTGTTCGGGGACGAGAAGGCGCTGGTCCGGTTCGACATGTCGGAATACATGGAGAAGCACGCCATCGCCAAGATGATCGGATCCCCGCCGGGCTACATCGGCTACGAGGAGGGGGGGCAGCTCACCGAGCGGGTCAAGAGGCGCCCGTACAGCGTCGTCCTCCTGGACGAGATCGAGAAGGCCCACCCGGACGTGCTGAACGTGCTGCTGCAGGTCCTGGAGGACGGGCAGATCACGGACGCCTTCGGGGACAGCATCGATTTCAAGAACGGCCTGGTCGTCATGACGTCGAACATCGGATCGAACCTGATCATGAAATCCCGCACCATGGGGTTCCGCGATCCCGGCGACCGCGAGCGCGGCTACCGCGAGCGCCGGGAGACGGTCCTGAAGGAAGTGAAGTCCGTCCTCAATCCTGAATTCATCAACCGCGTCGACGAGATCATCGTGTTCGACGCGCTGTCGGACGACGACCTGCTGGCGATCGCACGATTGATGATCAGCCAGCTCAATGCCAGCCTGGCCGATCGGGGGATGCGGCTGACGCTGACCGACGAGGCGTACCGCTGGCTCATCGACACCACG
>Ga0070694_100000744_pt1 | contig 18265 bp, 17 predicted proteins | sample KBSK1251metaG_FD_65470 | JGI IMG/M metagenome (GOLD analysis project Ga0070694, IMG submission 65470) | Corn, switchgrass and miscanthus rhizosphere microbial communities from Kellogg Biological Station, Michigan, USA - KBS K1-25-1 metaG | ecosystem: Host-associated > Plants > Roots >... | reverse complement strand
CGGGCCAGATTGTCGACTGCGGTCTGGGTCGGACAAAACAAATAATCGGAACAACGATCGGCGAGCACGCGATTGATCTCTTCGGGCATCTCGCGATTGAATGAACGCAAACCCGCTTCGACGTGGGCCAGCGCCGGCGGCAACTTGGCCGCGGCCATGGCTCCCGCCAGAGTCGAATTCGTGTCCCCGTAAATCAGCACGCAATCCGGCTGGTTAGTTTGCATCACCTGCTCAAGTTTGCCGAGCATCTGTGCCGTTTGCGCCGCGTGCGAGCCTGAGCCGACTTCCAGATTGATATCTGGTTCGGGGATTTGCATCTCGTCAAAAAACACACGAGACATTTGACGGTCGTAGTGCTGACCGGTGTGGACCAGAAATTCGGTGTGACCGGCGGCGCGCAGGGCGCGACTAACGGGCGCGGCTTTGATGAACTGGGGCCGGGCGCCGACTACGGTTAGGACTTTCAAACTCAGGCCGTCCTCGAGTTGTAGAAATCGGCGATAGCGTCTGCGACCGTGGCCATCATTTCTTCGGTCAGTTCCGGGTAGATAGGCAGGGCCAGGGTTTCGGCCGCCGCACTCTCGCTCAACGGGAAATCGCCGGCGTGATAGTCGAGATCGGCGAAGCATTCCTGCACGTGCATCGGCACCGGATAATAAATCTCGGTCCCGATCTTTCGATCTTTCAAATGCTTCATCAACTCGTCGCGGTGACCGCTGCGAATGACAAACTGGTTATAGATGTGCCGGCTATCAGAATTTTCTTCCGGGAGTACCACGCCTGAGAACTCGGACAATGGCTGACCGGCAATGGTCGACGGCTTGAGGCTGAGTTCAGCTTCCTCGAACAAACGGCGGTAGGTCGCGGCGTTGCGCTGACGTCCTTCGGTCCATTGATCCAGATACTTCAGTTTCACGCGCAGGATGGCCGCCTGAATCGCGTCGAGCCGAAAATTCCCGCCCACGACCTTGTTGTAATACTTGGGACTATAGCCGTGATTGCGCAGCAGTTTGATTTTCTTTGCCAGCTCAGCGTCGTTTGTCGTAATCATTCCGCCGTCGCCAAAGCCGCCGAGATTCTTCGACGGAAAGAAACTGAAGCAACCCAGGTCGCCGATCGATCCGGCCCGGCGGCCATGCGCTTCGGCGCCAATTGCCTGCGCGGCATCTTCGATCACATAAAGTTTATGCGCCCGGGCAATCTCCATAATCGGATCCATGTCCGCGACTTGTCCGTAGAGATGCACGGGGATAATAGCTCGGGTGCGATCGGTAATCGCTGCGGCCACCTGCTGCGCGTCGATGTTATAAGTGAGCGGATCGATATCGACGAAAACCGGTTTGGCATTCAGTCGCGCCACTGCGCCGGCCGTCGCAAAGAAGGTATACGTCGAAGTAATGACTTCATCGCCCGGCTTTAAGTCGATGGCCATCAAAGCCACGAGTAGGGCGTCGGAACCGGATGACATGCCGATGCCGAATTCGCATTGCGAGTAAGCCGCGATCTCTTTTTCCAGCGCTTCAACTTCCGGTCCCAGAATAAAGTACTGGGCATCCGCGACCCGATCGATCGCTTCCCGGATCTCTTCACGCAAAGGCGCGTATTGAGCTTTTAGATCGAGCAGCGGCACCGGCCGCGTTTTCGTTTCCGTTTCGAGCATTTCCGTTCTTCGCTTTCTAAATATTTTTTTGGACAGGATTTACATGAAAGGTTTATCTCTTTCTATCCTGTCAATCCTGTCTATTATTTCGCCGGTTCCAGCGCCTTATCTTCCGGCCAATCCAGGCAACGCAATTTTCCCGGTTCGGCTTCCGCGTACCGCCAACCACTTTCGGGACAAACCAGGTTGTTTTCGGCGTCGCGCTTTTCCAGGCGGTGACCATGCCGGCTCATCCAGGCTTTGCGTTGGGCGGGGACCCCGAGCATCAGCGCATAGTCCGGCACGTCGCCGCGCACCACTGCGCCCGCGCCGATGAATGCGTAACGGCCCACTGTGGCGCCGCAAACGATCGTGCAATTGGCGCCCAGCGTGGCGCCGCGCCTGACGAGCGTCCGCAGATACTGGCTGTGCCGATTGATCTGCGATCGCGGGTTAATGACGTTGGTGAAAACGCAGGAAGGCCCACAGAAGACGTCGTCTTCCAACTCGACTCCGGTGTAAACCGAAACGTTATTTTGAATCTTGCAGTTATTGCCAATCACCACGTCATTGGCGACGTTCACGTTCTGGCCCAGAATACAGCGCTCGCCCAGACGGGCGCCCGATTGCACGTGAGAAAAATGCCAAACCTTTGTGCCGGCGCCGATCTCTACCGGATCGTCAACGTAGGCACTTTCGTGCACGAAATAATTTCGCTCGGTCATGAAGAAACTGCCACTCCTTTTTCACCTGCGCCGGACAGAGCCAACGGCTCGCCATTTGTCACCAGCGATTTCTGCGCGGTTTGTAACACCTGCAAAACGCGGAGGCCGCTCTTCCCGTCAGTCAAAGGCGGCTGGCGCGTCTGGATTGACTGCAGGAATGCCTGGCACTCCAGCCGCAGCGGCTCTTCGTTTGCGAACTCAACCAACTCGCCGGCTCCTTTAATCGGCACCGGTTGGCCCTCATGTACTTCGACTCTCTGATCATAGAGGACCAGTTCCTTGGTCACGTCGTCGAAGCTGGCCATCTTTTTCGATCCGATTACGACCAGCCGTTGTTCTTTGAAAGGATGCAGCCACGAAACATAGATGTGCGCGCGCACGCCGTTGTCAAAGAGCATGTGGGTAATGGTCACGTCGGCGATGTTTGGCTGCACGTAATTGCCGCCGTGGGCGGAAACCTGAAGCGGCGTGCCGTGCATCAGTCGCAGAATCACGGCGATGTCGTGCGGCGCAAAGCTCCAGAGAATATTTTCCTCTCGGCGAACTTTCCCCAGGTTAAGTCGGTTCGATGAAATGTAACGGACATCGCCCAGCTCATCCGCGTGAATTAGTTTGTGCAGCTTGATGATCGCGGGATGATATTCGAGCACATGTCCCACCATGAGTATGCGCTGGTTTTCCTCGGCCAGCCGGACCAGGGTGGCGCCATGCTCATAAGTGAGGGCCAGAGGCTTTTCCACGAAAACGTCCTTGCCGGCTTCGAGGGCCGCGCGCGCCAGGTCGTAATGCGTCTCTGCCGGGGTTGCGATTACGACTCCGTCGACCTCGGATTCAAAGGCTTCGCGGATGTCGCTGACCACCGTCGCCTCCGGGGCCAATTCGGCAGCCGTGGCGCGGCCGGCGGGTGTCGCGTCACAGCACAAAGCCAGCGCGTTCAACTTGCTGAAGTTGCGTACCAGGTTTTTGCCCCAATAGCCACAGCCAATCACGGCAATTGAGGGCGATCGGTCTTTCTGCATTTCTTATTCGTTGTGCGAGCTCGTAGCGAGGTCCGTGGATGAGCCGAAAGGCTTTGCAAGCCGCTCCGTAACCAGGAAAGCTCTGAGCAATCGGTTTTTGCTGTTCGATCTTAAAAATTGAGTCTATACGCGGGGTTGGAGAGGGTCAAGCGAGCGTTGCCGCGGGGAGTTGTTCACCTGGGCCAATGCCGCAAAGCCAATCCGTCGAGCGAAGTCCTGCCAATTTGGTGCACGCTACAGTCCGGCGATTTCTGCGCCCCGGTTTCGTTTGGCGGCCTCGAAATCGTGCTGCACCATCTCTTCTACCAGATCCTGAAAGGAATACCGCGGTTCCCAACCCAGGATGCGGCGCGCCTTGGACGCATCGCCAACCAGTTCATCCACCTCAGCCGGGCGATAGAAATTCTCGTCGCTGACGACATAGTCTCGATAGTCGAGTTCCAGAATCGCAAACGCCCTTTCGCAGAACTCTCTCACCGAATGAGTTTCGCCGGATGCGACCACGTAATCGTCAGCTTTTGGCTGCTGCAGCATCAGGTGCATGGCCCGAGTGTAATCCGCGGCATGCCCCCAATCGCGACGTGCATCGAGATTGCCCAGGCGCAGTTCTTTGGCCAGTCCCAATTTGATTCGGGCGGCGGTGCTGGTGATTTTGCGTGTGACAAATTCATACCCGCGGCGCGCACCTTCGTGATTGAAGAGGATCCCATTGACGCAAAACATTCCGTAGGCTTCGCGATAGTTTCGGGTCAACTGATATCCGGCACATTTGCTGATGCCGTAAGGACTGCGCGGATGAAACGGGGTCTTTTCCGTCTGAGGTTTCTCGGTCACGTTGCCAAACATTTCCGACGTGCCGGCGAAGTAGAAACGGCAGTCCGGCCGCAGTTCGCGCAACGCCGCCAGCAAATAATGAGTGCCGTTGATATTGATGTTCATCGTCGAGAACCCGTCAGCAAAACTCTCGGCGACGAAACTTTGCGCAGCCAGGTGATAACACTCATCGAATTCGTTTTTACTGATGATGCTGAAAACGCTGGCATAACTTTCCAGGCTGGCGGCATGAAGCTCGAGGCGATCGAGCAGGTGTGAAATGCGAGTGAAGCGACGCATCGGATCTTCGAGCGCTACGCGGCGGACCATGCCGTGCACTTCATAGCCAAGATCCAGAAGCTGTTCTGCCAGGTAACTTCCGTCCTGGCCGGTGATGCCGGTGATGAGTGCTTTCTTCATCCGTTAAATAGATGGGCGAAGGGTTTGGTATTCCGGAGTCGAGTTATGCTATACGATGCTGGCTCGCTTTAACAAAGTGGCACGGGCGTCTCGCCCGTGAAACGACGCGCCGGAGCGCGCACCACACTGAAAGAATTCTGATGCAGAAGCTGTTCATCACCGGAGGCGCCGGGTTCATTGGCTCGGCGTTCGTGCGCCTGGCGCTTGAGCGCTGGCCTTCGTGTGAAGTAGTCAACTTTGACGCGTTGACGTATGCCGGAAACCTCGACAACCTGCGCGACCTCGACGAGACGCGCCATCGCTTCGTTAAAGGCGACATCGTCGATAAGCAGTCCGTGCTTGACGCGCTGCCGACCGGCGTTGACGCCATCGTTAATTTCGCCGCGGAGTCGCACGTGGACCGGAGCATCTTCTCGGCTGATGAATTTATTCGGACGAACGTGTTGGGGACCCAGGTGCTTTTGGATTGCGCGCGCGAGCGCCACGTTCGGCGCTTCCTCCAGGTTTCAACCGACGAAGTATTGGGCAGTCTGCCTGAGGACGAAGAAGCTTTTTTTACTGAAGAATCCCCGTTTCGCCCGAACAGCCCGTACGCTGCCTCAAAAGCCGGAGCTGAACATCTGGTACGCGCGGCTCATCACACCTTCGCATTGGACACGATCGTCACGCGCTGCGGAAACAATTACGGTCCGCGCCAGTTTCCGGAAAAATTCCTCCCTTTGATGATGGCCAACGCGATGTGTGATAAATCGATTCCGGTTTATGGCGACGGCCTCAACGTCCGCGATTGGGTCTATGTCGACGATCATTGTCGCGCCCTTTTGCTGGCCCTGGAGAAAGGGAAGTCAGGCGCGATCTATAACGTCGGCGCCCGGAACGAAAGACGTAATCTCGACGTGGCCAGATCGGTGCTCGATCAATTGGGCAAACCACACTCGCTGCTTAAGTTTGTCAATGATCGGCCCGGTCACGATCGCCGTTACGCAATCGATCCAACTGTGGTTGAGGCAGAACTGGGCTGGTCCCCTGAGGAAACCTGGCAGAGCGGTCTGCGCAAGACAATCGAGTGGTATCAGACAAACTCGTCCTGGGTCGAGCGGGCTCGCAGCGGGGCCTATCGTGAGTTTTATGCACAGCAATACGGAGGAGAGGTGGGCGCACATTGAAAGTGATCGTTACTGGAGCTTCAGGGTTGGTGGGGCGGGCAGTCGTTTCGCACGTCGCCACTGAAGGTGAGACTGTCCTGGGATTCGATCATGCAGGACTGGACATCAGTGACGGGGCGGCCATCGAGAATACTCTTATGTCTGAGCACCCCGACGTGGTCGTCAACTGTGCCGCCTGGACCGATGTCGATGGCTGCGAGTCCAATCGCGAACATGCCCTCGCGGCAAATGCGCAGGGCCCCGAACTGCTCGCCCGGACGTGTCGCAAGATCGACGCGCTCTTCATTCACATCTCGACCGATTATGTTTTCGACGGTACCAAACAGGGCTTTTATACCCAGGAAGATGAACCTAACCCGATCAGCGTGTACGGGGTTTCAAAACTCGAAGGCGAGCGTCGCGCCCAGGCTGCCTGGACCCGGACAATGATTGTCCGCAGCGGCTACATTTTCGGCGTTGGTGGCACAAATTTTCTGAGCACTCTGATCGCCACGGCAAGCCGTGGAGAACGGCTGATGGCCATTACGGATGCCGAGGGGACGCCCACCTATGCCCCCGATCTCGCCGGCCGGATTCTCGATTTGGCGCGCCTGGGCCGACCCGACATCTATCACGTGGTCAACGCCGGGGATGGGGTGAGTTTTGCAGACTTTGCGGCCAGCGCTCTGCAAAAGGCGGGATTTGAGGAGGATCTCCTGCAACCTATCACCCTCGACTCGTTGGGCCGGCCGGCGCCGCGGCCACGGAATTCCAGGCTGCGCTGTCTGGTCTCGGAAGCGCTCGGCCTGGAGCCTTTGCCGCAGTGGCAGGACTCTCTATCACAGTTTATTGCTGCGGATTAGTTGGGCCCCATCTGCCCTTTAAATGTCCGACAAACTTCAGTTTGTCGCCGGGGCTTCGACAAGCTAAAGCTTGTCGGACATCAAACTGCTACCAACGGGTAGTGGCCTAATTTGTAGGGGCGTCCCTCCGTGGACGCCCGGCCTTCTCACGTCGCAGGCAATAAGCGGGCGCCCACGGAGGGACGCCCCTACAAATTGGGCCACCACCTACCAGTCGTTTAACTTGCCTGTTAGCGCTGGTCTGATATCATGTTTAATCCCTGAACGGCTGATCGCGCCAAGGTTTAAAGAAGCAGGAATTTCGAAGATATGACTCACGACGAACGTTTAGTTCCGGCCCGCGACGGACGCGACCTGGATCGCTCTCTAGCTGAGTTAACTCAGGCCAAGCCCTATGGCCGGTACGGAAACACGTCAACCGATCTGAACCTGCGGGAATACCTGTATGTAGTTTTACAGCGCAAGTGGCTGATCATGAGCATGGTCCTGGTCATCACGTCGCTCGCAACTATTCAGGCCTATCGTGAGCCTTCCGTTTTCGAAGGCGCCACCACAATCAAGATCGAACAAAAGGCGCAGAGCATCCTTCAGTCCGGAACTGGCGGCGGGATTGTAATCGGACAGAATGACCCGAACTTTTGGGGAACGCAGCTGAAGTTACTGCAAAACCCGACACTCGCGCGGCAGGTAGTCTTAACGCTCGATCTACAACACAATCCGACTTTCTTTGGTCCGCAGGGTCAGAGCAGCATCTTCGCGTCACTGAAGCGAATCTTCTCGCGCGATAAGGTCGTGCAATCTCCGGCTCAATCGGGCAACGGAGCGGCCCCGATTGATGAGGAGACGATCAAAGAGAGACAGCTGACTCAGGAAGAAGAGGCAGCGCTCGAGCCATACGAAGACACCATTGCGGCGAATCTGGTTGTCGACCCTGTTCCGCAGACTAATCTCGTCATCATTCGATACCGACACACCGACCCGCTTTTGGCGCAAAAGGTCGCCGACACGCTGGCCGATGTTTTTGTCCGTAACAACGTCGAGCGGCAGGAAATCGGGACCAGCAAAGCAACCCAGGATCTCGCCCAGGAAATCGCGAAGTACCAGGAACAAATCAAGAAGAAGCAGGCTGACATATTCAATTATGCCAAGGCCTACGAGTTGCCCTTAACTGATGCGCCGTCAAGTAACCTGCGCCAACAGCGGGTCTCGACTTACAGTTCACAGCTGCTCGAGGCCGAAAATGAAAAGCGCCGCCTGCAAGCAGCTTACGACGCGGCCAGGAATTCACCAGATCCATTCGCGAACCCGGAAGTGCAGAAAGATGAGCGCATCCTCCACCTGCGTCAGAAGATCAGCGACTTGAAAGATAAAGAGTCGGCCTTGCTGCAAAAGTACACTTCTGAATGGCCTGAGGTGCAGCAGGTGCAGGCGCAGATCAAGGCCCTCGAAGCCGAGTTGAAAAAGGCGCCCAACGAAGTGCTCTCCGCCATGAAAGCCAAAGCCGATGCGGCGGCGACCCAGTTGTCAGGTCTTCAATCAGCCTATACCAAAGAGAGCGGCCTGACCGGTCAGCAAACCAAGAACGTGATCGAGCTGGCCTCGATGCGGGCCGATTTCGCCAGCGATCAGCAGTATCTGAATACGCTGTTTCAGAAACGCCGTGAGCTTCAAGCCGTATCCGGTACCGGGGGCACGAGCGTATCGATCTCAAACTATAGCCGTTTGCCCCACGCGCCGGTCGGGCCGTACCGCATGCGCACTATTGTGATTGCACTGATGCTGTCGCTGGTAGCGGGCATCGGACTGGCTTTCCTGCTCGACTTTTTGGATGACACCATCAAATCGGTTGACGACATTAGCCGGTACATTAACCTGCCTTCCCTGGCGCTGATACCTGCCGTTCGATCCGACAAGCCACGCTTGCGCGGCGGCCAGGCAGCGATGGTGCCCTCGGATGGGACGGCGCTGGCTATGGTCAAAGATGTCCGCTCGCCAATCGCCGAATCCTATCGACACCTGCGCACGTCGTTGTTGCTGTCATCGGCGGGTACGCCTCCGCGGACGATCCTGGTCACTTCCAGTCAACCTTCAGAAGGAAAGACCACGACCGCAATTAACACCGCATTCATTCTCGCGCAAACCGGGGTCGAAGTGCTGATCATCGATTGCGATTTGCGCCGGCCGCGACTGCACGCCCACTTCAATATGCCGAATGCGCGCGGCCTGACCAACGCTCTGTCCGGCGATGCCAGCGAGATCGACAACCTGATTCAAACCTGCGAGCAGGCGCCCAATCTGAAAGTGCTGACCTCAGGTCCAATGCCGCCGAATCCGGCAGAGTTACTCGGGTCAGAAGAGATGCGGAAGCTGCTAAGGAATCTGAGCGAAAAGTTCACTCATGTGATCGTAGACTCGCCGCCGGCCATCTCGTTTACGGATGCTTCGATTCTTTCCACCTTCGTTGACGGCGTGATCCTGGTGGTGCACGGCGGCCGCAGCTCGCGGGCTGTCGTCCGACGAGCGAAGCAACAGCTGCTCGACATCGGCGCAAATATTTTTGGCGTCGTGCTCAACAACGTGAAGATGGAATCCAAGAGCAATTATTACTACACGGGCTATTACGACTATTACGGCTCGGATGAAGAAGCGCCGGCCGAGGAAAGCTCGCGCGCGGCGTCAAACTAAGTTCTTCTTTTTTCACTGCCAATTTCGCTGCTCCTCAAACCACGGTCATGCCGGGACAATTTTGTGTAATTGCGCCTGATGTAAAGCTCGGCCGCGATGTCGTCATTCACCACTTCGTAAATCTTTACGGCTGTGAAATCGGCGACGAAAGCCGGATCGGATCATTCGTCGAAATTCAAAAGCGCGTCCGCATCGGCCGCCGGTGCAAAATCTCCAGTCACACATTTATCTGCGAAGGCGTCGAGATTGAAGATGAAGTATTCGTCGGCCACGGAGTCGTCTTCATCAACGATAAATTCCCGCGCGCAACCACCGCTGAAGGCCGCCTGCAAACCGACGACGATTGGCACGCAGTCCCCACCCTCGTGAAGCGCGGCGCCAGCATCGGAAGCGGCGCGACAATCCTCTGCGGCGTGACGATTGGTGAAAACGCAATAGTTGGCGCGGGCGCAGTTGTAACAAAAGACGTACCCGGCGGGGCCACAGTTGCCGGTAATCCCGCACGAGCACTGAAGATTGAGTCTCTGCCGATCGAGCAAGAACCTAACTGAACCTCCGTTGGTTCTTCATCCCCGCATTTTGAACGCCGTCAACCCACCAAACCACCTCGGTTTTCTTTATGCAAAAGAATTTCTTGACTGACGGTCTCGACCCTTGTTTAAATGAATTGCTGCGCCAATTGCGTGGCCCTTGCCTGGTCCCAACCGCGTCATTTCGTCCTCGCCGCAATTTCCAAATCCCTGAGGTACCCTTCCATGGAAAATCAGCATGCTGTTCAATCGCCGGTGGGTGAAGTGGTCGACGTTGCCACCCCTTCGTCAAGAAAACTACGAGCTCTGGGTTTACTTTGGACCTTGATTGCGCTTTCCACCTTCGTCCTGATCAATTACCTGATCGTCCAGGCACTCGGCGGCGATGATCCGATTCTGAGCACAAAACACCCGGCCAGCCTGGTAGGGTCGTTGCTGATTCCCCTGGTTTGCTGGTACGCGCTGGGAGCCGCGATTCAAAGATTCCATGCCGCTTCGTTCGAGGACAGACATTTCCGTTCAGGACCTGGAGGAGTTTCCGTCCGCTTGCCTGACGATCAGGGAAACACTTTTCTCTTTTCGTTTCGGACGGTTGAGTTTGATTTGCCTTGGGAGCAAATCAAGACGTGGTATCCGTTCGTGCAAACTATGAACGGGATACCCACCGATCGCGCCATGATCTTCGAAACAATCGCCGGCAGAAAGTTTAAACTCAAAACCTATCACTTTGCGGAGCCTCAGAAACAGATTACGGCCAATATTACCCGCGCCCGATCGATGTCCCGGCTGGCTTCCACGCCGGCCGTCGGCGTGAACTCGGCCGAAGATGAAACCAGTGCGCCGGTTTTGCCGACCAGTACAGGCGACGTATCAATCCAGTTCAAGAAGAAGAAGGAACCCGTTAAAGAAATTGATCTGCAATCAACGCATATTTCCCGGCGAGGTGCGTCCATCGAAAGAATTGCCGATGGACTGGAAGCCAAACTCGTCTTGCTTTTCGGGGACAATGCCGGGTTCAAGGTCACCAGAAAGCGCTATCAGCCTTTCAAAGAATGGAAAGACGTCTTCGGTATCCGCTTATTCGTGAGGCGCGGCCTGCTTGATGGCTACGAGCTCCAGATCGAGCCCAATGATTCTGAGTCTCGCAAGTTAACGATTTCCATGTGCTCTTCGACTTTGATTGACGAGATCCGCAAATACGTTTCGATCGCAGTAGGAGCGACGTGCGTTTTGATTTCGTTGAAGTGGGCCAGCGACATCAGTCACTGGTTGGGTGACTTTTCGAGGCTGACGCCACTTGTATTGCTGGCTTTGTTCGTTGTTGCACTCGGCTTGTGCACAGGCATTCTGACCATACCGATCAGATTGGCGCGCTTGCTTGTTACAAACAAACAAACCGAAGAAGCTCAAAAGCGAGAGATCAGAGTCCGGATAAAGGAAATGGCGATTTGATGGCTACCTGACAATCGCAGCGCCGGGATCGGAGCCACGTTGGATCAAAGGGGTTCCTGTTTCCAGCCACTATCCAACGGCACACTCCTCAATTCACTTTTACGTGAATGGCCGTTATCCTCTGACCAATGAAAACGACCAGCATCGGCGTGATCGGCTGCGGTTACTGGGGACCCAACCTCCTGCGCAACTTTGCCGAGAACGAGGCGGGACAACTGCGCTGGATTTGCGATCTGGATGAGGTGCGACTGGCGAGCATGTCGCGTCGTTATCCCTTTGCGCAAACGGCCAGTGACTACCGGAAGCTGCTGGACGATCCGGAGCTGGATGCGGTCGCGGTGGTTACGCCCGTGGCGACCCATTACGAGATTGCCAGGGCATGTTTGCAGGCGGGAAAGCATGTGCTGATGGAAAAACCCCTGACTGCGACCATCGCCGAAGCCGAGGAGTTGATTGAGCTGGCCGATCGCCACAGCCTCACGCTCATGGTGGACCACACGTTTGTTTACACCGGCGCAGTCCGCAAGATGAAAGAGATCGTCAGCAGCGGAGACCTCGGCGACTTGCTCTACTTCGACTCGATCCGCATCAACCTCGGTTTGTTTCAGCGCGATATCAACGTGTTGTGGGATTTGGCGCCGCACGATCTTTCGATCATGGATTTCCTGATCGATCGAGAGCCGCTGATGCTCAGCGCCTTGGGCAGCTGTCACATTGAAAGTGGCATAGAGAACATTGCCTATCTCGTGCTGCTGTTTCCCGATCAGTTTATCGCTCATTTTCATTTCAACTGGCTGGCGCCGGTGAAAATTCGCCGCACCTTACTCGCGGGCAGCAGCAAGATGATTCTGTACGACGACATCGACCCGACCGAAAAGGTCCGCGTCTACGATAAAGGCGTAACCGCAAACCGCGTCGGCGATCGCGAGGCGGCTTACCAGACTTTGGTGAGTTATCGCACCGGCGACGTATGGGCGCCAAAATTGGATTCGACCGAAGCCCTGCGTTACGTGGTCGCCGAGTTTTTGGATTCGATTCGTGAAGGTCGTAAACCCCTTACTGACGGGGCTGCCGGCTTGCGCGTCGTGCGCCTGCTGACGGCCGCGCAGCAATCGATTAAGAACGGCGGGGTGGCGGTGAACCTGCTTTCAACCACCGCCCAGGTTTGACCAGGATGAAGAGGAACTGAAGCCAGCCGTTAACGAATCATGCCTCCGAAGATCAGTATCGTCACGCCATCGTTCAATCAGGGCCGCTTCCTCGAAGAGACTATTCTCTCGGTGCTCAATCAGAATTATCCGAACCTCGAGTACATCGTGATTGACGGCGGCAGCACGGATGAAACCGTAGAAGTCATTCGCCGCTACGAAGACCGGATCGCGTTCTGGGTGAGTGAAAAGGATCGCGGCCAGGTCCACGCCATTAACAAAGGAATCGAGAAGTGCACCGGCGACATTTTCGGCTTCGTCAACAGCGACGACGTTTACCTGCCGGGTACCTTTGCGGCCGTCGCTCAATACTTTGAGAATCACCCGGCCGCAGAATGGATTTGCGGCGATACGATCATGTTTGGCGATGGCTGCGCCACCGAATTCGTCCGCAGCGTGGTGCCCAGATCGCCGGCGCAATGTTTGTCGTGGGCTTACACGGCTCCGCAGCCGGGGCACTTCTGGAAACTGCCTCTGGTGAAAGAAGGATTTGACGAAGCCTGGGCCTACGATTTCGATCACGACATGTACGTCCGTCTGCTGCTGGCCGGTCACCAGTGCGAACACATCCCACTGCCGTTTGCGGCCTACAGGTTGCACGCGGTGAGTAAGACCGTCGCCGAAGGCCATCGCCAAATTGAAGAGTTCGAGCGCAGCGCTGAGTTTTATGAAGGCCAACTCCAGGGCTCGGGACGCCGCTGGTGCCGGTCAACTCGATTCCTGCGCCGCTCTTTCGCGGCCAGCGAAGCCGGTAACAAGCGTGAAGGGGCCCGCTGGTTGATGCGCGCGCTGATGACTTATCCTGAAGGCTTGGGCCAACGGCCGTTCTGGGGTTGCCTCCGCAAACTAACCACGAATGGAACGGTAAGCGATCACGAATGACGAGGGCGGCATCCATCAAAAAAAGAAGATTCCGCACCGAACGTGAATTCGGTCTCATCGTCGGCGGAATCTTTGTGCTCTTAAGCGCGTGGTGGATCTATCGCGGAAAATTCCATTTAGTCTCTCAGGTAACGCTTCCTTTGGGCGCGTTGCTGGTGTTTTTTGGACTCGTTTTTCCGCGCGCGCTGGTGCTGCCGAACAAGGCCTGGATGGCCCTAGCGGAAGCTCTCTCATTTGTCTCGACCCGAATAATTCTGGCTGTGGTCTTTTTTGGGATTGTGACGCCAATCGGTTTCGTCAAACGTTTGTTCGGATGGGACCCGCTCAGTCGCCGCGCCCCGGCCAGCGAAAGTTATTGGCGACCCTATGCAGAGCGACAGAAGGACCCCCGTCATTATGAAAAAATGTTTTGAGGTTATTGGATGTCTAAAGTACAAGTAATCAGCGAGCTCTGGCAGTTCATGAAAGAAAACAAGAAGTATTGGTTGGCGCCGATCGTGATCACACTGGTCATCTTCGGAGTGCTGCTGGTGCTGGCGAAGAGCTCAGCAATCGCGCCGTTCATTTACACGCTTTTCTAATCGTCTGTCAGAAAGATTATTTCTCTGTGCCTCTGTGAACGTCTCTGTGGTGGAATCCTTCTTGAAGACTATCACCACAGAGACACTGAGACCGCTTAGCCAGGTTCCTCGTCCGTCAAACCAGTGTCGAAGATTCTGGGCATATCTGCCTTCTATCATGATTCCGCGGCTTGCCTGGTAGTCGACGGCGAAATCATCGCCGCCGCACAGGAAGAGCGCTTCACCCGCATCAAGCACGATTACAACTTTCCGGTGCAGGCCGCCGCCTACTGTCTGCGCGAAGCCGGCATGTCTGCCGAAGAGTTGGATTATGTCGGCTTCTATGACAAGCCGCTGCTGAAATTCGATCGACTACTCGAGACCTATCTCGACTACGCGCCCTCCGGATTTCCTTCTTTCTTAAAGGCGATGCCGCTGTGGATGAAGGAGAAGCTCTGGATGCCGGATGTCATCCGGACCGAGATGGCTAAAGCGAATGGAGTCGAAGACCCGCGCGCGGCAAAAAAGTCCGGCAAGAAATTCGAGTGGAAACTTCTGTTTGGCGATCATCACGAGAGTCACGCGGCCAGCGCCTTCTATCCTTCGCCCTTCGAAGAAGCAGCGATCCTGACCATCGACGGCGTCGGCGAATGGGCCACCAGTTCGATTGGCGTCGGACGCGGCCATGAAATTGAGTTGCTCAAAGAGCTTCGTTTTCCCGACAGCCTCGGGCTGCTCTACAGCGCCTTCACTTACTACACCGGTTTCAAAGTCAACAGCGGTGAATACAAAGTCATGGGCCTCGCACCTTACGGCGAGCCGAAATACGTCGATTTAATCAGGGACCATCTGGCCGAAGTTCGCGATGACGGCAGCATTCGCATGAACCACGAATGCTTCAGCTATTCGCAGGGCCTGCGCATGACTAACAGCGCGTTTGATCGAGTGTTCGGCGGCAAGCCACGGCGGCCGGAATCAAAGATCACCCAGCGTGAAATGGATCTGGCCCGCAGCATTCAGGTCATCACCGAAGAAGCGATGCTGAAGATGGCCCGTTTTGTTCATCAGGAAATTGGCATGAAGCGTCTGTGCATGGCCGGCGGCGTTGCTTTGAACTGCGTGGCGAATGGCCGCCTGCTGCGCGAAGGTCCGTTTGAAGATATTTGGATTCAACCCGCGGCGGGCGATGCGGGCGGAGCTATCGGAATCGCGCTGGCGATTTGGCATCGCTATCTGAAGAATGAACGACTCAGTCCGGAAAAAGCCGGGACCTGGCAAGCAAGTGGCACGGGCGTCGCGCCCGTGAATCACGCGCAGGATGCGCGTGCCACAAATCTGCCGCTCTATGCTGACGGAATGAAGGGCTCGTATCTCGGCCCTCGAGACACGCCCGAAGAAATCGAATCATTTCTGAAATCACGTACCGCGCCTTACAAAACATATTCTCGTGAAGAGTTGCCGCGGGTGGTTGCTGAACAGCTCGCGGCCGGAAAGATCACGGGGCTGCATCAGGGCCGGATGGAATTCGGACCGCGCGCGCTCGGCGGACGGAGCATCATCGGTGATCCGCGTTCACCCGCAATGCAATCGGTGATGAATCTCAAGATCAAATACCGCGAGAGCTTTCGCCCCTTCGCTCCCAGCGTCCTGCGCGAGTATGTGGCTGACTGGTTCGAACTCGACTACGACAGTCCTTACATGCTTCTGGTCGCCGATGTAAACGAACGTCATCGACGAAAGTTAACCGGCGACGAAGAGAAGCTTTGGGGCATCGACAAGCTCAATGTGAAGCGTTCGGAAATCCCCGCGGTGACGCACGTCGATTATTCAGCGCGCATTCAGACCGTGCGGCGCGAAACGAATTCGCTGTACTGGGAAATCATCGATGCGTTTCGAGAATTGACCGGCTGTCCGCTAATCGTCAACACCAGCTTCAACGTCCGCGGCGAACCGATTGTGTGCTCGCCTGAGGACAGCTATCGCTGTTTTATGCGCACTGAAATGGATTATCTGGTGCTGGAGAATTTTGTGCTGGACAAGCAGGAGCAGCCGGCGCTGGATGAGAAGACAGACTGGCGTAAAGAGTTCAGGCTTGATTGAATTGTCAGACCGTTTGTTTAAGCAACCGGCTTACCACACCCCAGCCCCGTTTCCCCGACACGCGTGACCACGACCCGCTAACAACATTACTCAGCCGTAAGAAAGGTCCAAGACGATTGAACCAAGCCTAGATCCCGTGAGACCGGAAGAAAAGGTAAAAACGCTGCCGCCGGAAAAGCAGCAGCGGGTGTTGTCTTTGGTCGAAGAGTTGCTCAAGGAAAAAAATGGAGAACAAGTGCGTGTATCCGGACCTCCGCTTTGGGAGATCGCCGAAGAAATAAGCTCCCAGATTCCGATTGAAGAATGGGAGAAGCTGCCTCCTGACGGCGCTGAGCAGCACGACCACTACCTCTATGGTTCACCGAAGAGAAATGACGATTAAGGAGCCGCAGTGCCTGAGGTCTTCGCCGACACCTTTTACTGGATTGCCCTATTAAACCCTGCCGACAAATCACATCAAAACGCAAGAACCATTAGTCAGTCCCACGCTGAAGTATCGATAATAACCACCGAGGCCGTTCTAATAGAGATGTTGAATTACTTTTCAGCATCCGGCCAAAGAATGCGTCAGGCGGCGGCCACTCTATGCGAGCAGATATTGGCGCATGGTGATACAACTGTCCTGCCGCAGACGCAGGACGCGTTCAATCTTGGTTTCAAGCTGTACAAGGCTCGGCCTGACAAGGGCTATAGCCTGACGGATTGTATCTCGATGGTGGAAATGCGAAAGCGCAGGATTGTTCACGTTTTAACCCCTGACCACCATTTCTCACAGGAGGGATTTGACCTGCTACTGCGCTGATCAATCAACAGACGCCTCTTTCGGCATTCAGCCCACTTCGTTTGCTTTTCCGCCGCTCACAAGCTTAAATTACTCTTCAAATATCACCGTAATCATTAAGGAAAAGAAACGACATTATGGCAGAGCAGGTTAGGGTACTCGTAACCGGCGCCGGTGGTTTCATCGGACATCACTTAACAAAATATCTGGTCGAGCGTGGGTACTGGGTACGCGGCGTCGATATCAAAGAACCCGAATACGAAGCCACCGCGGCGCATGATTTTGCGTTGCTGGATTTGACCAGAATGGAGAACTGCGTTGCGGCCACCCAGGGCATCGATCAGGTTTATGGCCTGGCGGCGAACATGGGCGGGATCGGTTTCATCGAGAATCACAAGGCCGAGATCGTTCGCGACAACACGCTGATCAACTTGCAGACGATTGAAGCTGCGCGGCAGAACGGCGTGCAGCGGTATCTCTATACCTCGAGCGCCTGCATCTATCCCGGTTACAAACAAAAAGAGACGGACATCACACCGTTGAAAGAAGAGGACGCTTACCCGGCGGAAGCCGAAGACGGTTACGGCTGGGAGAAACTTTACATGGAGCGTGTCTGCCGTCATTACACCGAAGATTTCGGTTTGGATACGAGGGTGGTGCGCTTTCATAACATCTTTGGTCCGTTGGGAACGTACGACGGCGGGCGCGAGAAATCACCGGCGGCGATTTGTCGCAAGATTGCGCTGGCCAATGACGTTGACGAAATCGAAGTTTGGGGCGACGGCCAGCAAACTCGTTCCTACTGCTACATCGATGATTGTGTCGAGGGAATTTATCGCCTGATGCAGAGCGATCATCGCGACCCGATCAACCTGGGCCAGGATCGAATGATTTCGATCAACGAGCTGGTTGATATTGTTTCGAAAATTGCCGGTAAACAAATCAGCAAGCGCTACGACACGACCAAACCCCAGGGAGTACGTGGCCGCAACAGCGACAACACGCGCCTGCGCGCAGTGCTCAACTGGGAACCGCAGGTTTCGCTCGAGAACGGACTGGCAATTACTTATGAATGGATCGCGGGCGAATTGAAAAAAAATCTGGTTCCCGCCATGGCGACAGGAAGTTAACTTTCATCCGAAGTTGACTAGCCACAGATAAACACAGATAGACACCGATAAGACACGTATTAAAGTTGCATCAATTCTCGTTTAGTTCTTATCTCCGGCTTATCCGCGTTCATCTGTGGCTGATTCGTATCGGATAGTCGTTTACAGGCTCCTCGCGGTTCTGACCGAGCCGGACTTTCTGTTAGCATCTCGAATCGGTGGTGCATTCTGATAATCCCTCAACCTCGAACGCGTTCGAAATCAGCGTCGTCATCCCTGCGCTCAACGAAGAGGCTTCGATCCGGCAGCTGCTTGAAGACCTGCTCAGCCAGAC
>Ga0070694_100000743_pt1 | contig 18267 bp, 22 predicted proteins | sample KBSK1251metaG_FD_65470 | JGI IMG/M metagenome (GOLD analysis project Ga0070694, IMG submission 65470) | Corn, switchgrass and miscanthus rhizosphere microbial communities from Kellogg Biological Station, Michigan, USA - KBS K1-25-1 metaG | ecosystem: Host-associated > Plants > Roots >... | reverse complement strand
CTGTCGATAGTTGCCATTAACAAACTAGAACCAATGACTTCTAGGGCAGTTAATTGCTGACCAGTTAAGAAGTCGGTCACCGCCTTACCACCTTTGGTCTTGTCTCCAGGAATAAAACTGGTGGCCACTCCAATTTCAGACCAATAGATTGTCTTAGGCTCTAGCCCAGGAGTAGCTGCACTAGCAGACATTAGAAACATTCTCGTATGGTACGGAATAAGAGACGTAGCCATTGGTGCAGAGTTTGTTGGGTCCAGTTGCGTTAGCGTTGATACTCCATCCCATGAGAAATAATGCCCGCCACTGGCCATGTATAGAACCAACGGCGCTCCGGCAGATGCTGCACGGAATGGCGCGAAGATCGTTGGTTCGGTTAAGGAAAACTTTGCAGTACCAGTCGTCCAAGTAACGGGATAGTTGTCGGTTAAATACGCTGTATTGAAGCATTGTACTCGCGCCACTGCGGTTCCTGCTCCATACCCGGTAACTTTCAAGATCAACCGTATCCAAAGCTTGGCCGGAGCACCGGGGATAACTAGAGTCGTTGTGAACTCAGTAGTTACCACTCCAGGTCCGAAATCAGGACTTGCTCCTACGCTGTATGTGTCCCCAATCGGAGTCCATGCACCACCATCGTTAGTTGAGTATTCAAAGTTAACTTGAGCGGCGGCTACACTGCCGACTCCTGGAGTTAGGCTTAAAGCATCGGCAGTTAGTTTAAAACTAAAGGTATAACGATCATCTGCTGCGTCTACGTTATTGTCAATTGCAGGGTCGCCTAGTTTGCAATAAAGCCTAGGGCTGCCTGGGTCTCCTGCAACTGTCGCAGAGGAACCTCCACCAGAAGCTGCTACGCTAATAGTGTTAATTCCATTATCGGTCCCGTCAGGATCAACCCAACCTTCTGCGGTGCCTGCTTGATTAGCAGTACTTCTAGCCGTCGCGCTGGATGCTGCTTTGATAAAGTTCGCATCAAAAGACAACCCATTGCGGAAATACAAGTCTCCATTAGAAATTACGACTGTTTGCTTACCGCTAGTAATATCCCATTGGGTAACTCCCCTAATTCCTATTGGAAACGCATTAGCATGAATCCGTTGGCAACCGGACCTTTTGCCAAACGCGCCATATTGACTTGTTAACCGTACATTAGTCGTATCCACCAACTCATTAGGATTCAATAAGTCTGGGGAGATGGCGGTTACCCTTCCACCACGGAAGTCAAATCTGGATTCTTGTACTATGGCTTTAGGCATTTTCCTCGTCCCAAATTGCAAATACTCGCATCACTTGACCAGCGCCGTTTGAATCGGATACAATTTCCACCGCGCTGCCAGCATTAATAGTCTCACTGAAATCCAATGAGTCCACAACAATTTGTCCTAGGCTATAGTTTTCCATCGTAAATACCCATTGCGATTGGGCTATAGTGAAGGTCACGCCATTTGGAAAGTTTGTCCCGCGTAGCTCTCCGACAATGGAGGTAACATCTCGCTCGTCCATGTGCAACGGAAGGTCATTGGCCAAAGTCGCTCCCGCGCCTGCAAGGTCCACTGGAGAACTGGTACGACGGACCTTGCAAATAAGCCCGACTGATAGGTAAACTCTCAAATGCCTAAGCTTAATAACTTTACCACTACCTACTGGATTAAGCAAATGGATCATCGACGGCCCGTTTAACGAGCCGGGAGTTTCAACCTGTGACCAGATTGGCGAAGTACCCTGTGGCATTAAACAACCTCGTCCCAAATAACATGAACACGGATAACATTTGTTGCTGAGTTTGCATCTAAGGCAAACTCAAGGGCAGAACCTGGAACTACCCAGATTGGAAAATCTGTAGACCTTAACACATCGCTAAGAGTACCAGCATTTTCGTTGAGCATAGGAAATTGCCATTGAGACTCGGCTCTGGTGAAGATAGTACCACCATGCGCGGTGCAGGCTTCTAGTACTCCTACTGGAGAACCACCAGTAGCTTCATTCATACGTACTGGTGTGTCACTGGTGACAGTACCACCTGTGGCTAATGGCGCGGCGGTTCGACGAATTTTAATAGTCTGTGCCGCTGTAGCCCATACTTTCAGTTTACGTACTACAAGAAACTTTCCACTTCCACCTGGGTTGGATAAATGAGCAAAAGGTGGATGAGATGCATCTCCTACTGTTTCTACCTGAGCGATAAACGGATCATCTCCAACATCTAGTCCGCTACCAGACCCAGAGCCCCCGCCTTGTTCACTACTGCCTGCAAATATCCATGAGGTACCGTTGTGGATAACGTCTACCCAACCTCCGGCAGAGGTTAATGACGCTAAACCACCAACGTTAAGGGTGTAAACCTCGCCTAATGCGGTTCTAATTACTCGGAACCTAGCTCCCTTGTGCCCTGTTGGGAGAGTTACCGTACGGTTAGCAGTTAACGTTGTGTTGAAGCGTTGAATTTCTTTATCGGTCCCCAATACTAACGTAACGTTATTATCTCCACGATCTGGGCCGATTAGGTTTAGGTTCTCATAGAAAATTGCTATATTTGTATTGTATACAAGCAAGCTATTGTTTAACGGTAATAGATTAGCAGGGACGAAAACCGCATCGGCTCCGTCATTAGCTGCGCCATTTATCGCATTCTGTACCTGGGCCTCGACAGTATTACCTGGAAACCATGCTGCATTATACATCTTAGCATAGAGTATAGAGGTTAATGGTGAAGGTACTTGAGGTATTGCCATTAGATTCCCGCTGCTAAGTGTGTGCCTACTTCAACCCAACGTGAACGTGGGCTGCTCCATCTGAATTTGTAGAAAACGCTTGTACCTGACGCTGGGTTAGTAACTGTGCTGAATAGAAATCCATCGGCACCTGTGGCAAACGTAGGCGCGGTGCCTAGGGCTCCACCAGATGCATTGATAAATTCAATAGTTAATTCTTGTGATTCTCCGGCAGCAGGTTTGTTAGTTGGGACCTGGACTACTACTGCAATATTTGAGTTAATAGAGCATCGAAAATAGTTCCCTAACGCTGCATCCAACGCAGGCGTTGTACTAGATGCCAATGCTTGTACAGTATCTACGGTACGTTTTGCGTTAAGTGCTCCGGCATTGGTTACATTTAAGACGCTAGAGCCAGAATTGTTTTCAATGGCCAATACACCACTAGCTCCACCAATCCGCATGACATAGTCTAGGTTTGCACCATTGCCACCTTTTAACTTACCGTATAACGTCCCTACTCCGCCTGCCTCAGGGAAGCCTATGAAAGCGGAATTGTCGTCTTGACGTATACGCCATTCATTGGCTGTTCTTGCTGGGCTGTTAAGTAACGCTGCAACTTTAAAGTCAATATCCGGAAATACCACACCAGTCCCGTTAACTCCACCTACCCGCTCGGAGCTAAAGTGAATATCATAATCTAATCCACCAGAACGGTGCTTTCCGGCAACTAGGACTAAGTCTCCTCCACCCCCACTAGGAGCACCATAACCTATGATCTGGGAATAGACTCTTAGTTGTCCGCCAAGAGTCCCATCGCCGTTTACATAATTAGTATTCCCGTGAGGCCCACTGTGAATAGAAAGTAAAGTCCAACCAGTATTTGGGGTATTGTCTGTTTTCCCCCAGATAACAAAGCGGTTAGTGTTATTTACCTGTAGATATATCGAACCTTGAATAGCAGAAACAAGTCCTTCTGGAGAATCACTTCCAGCAAGGACTACTACACCTGTTCCAAAAGGTATGGTGGTACCTACAGATGCTATTGGCATTAAATATCCGCCGCGCTGCGATAAGTTTCTATCAAGTTAGTTCCATCGTCATAGAATTCAATGATACGTCGTTTCGTATTCGCAGGATTCGTAAGCGCTCCGGCTAATAAGTACACTGCGTTCCAGGTAATTGCACCCATAGCTCCACCGGAAGAATTCTTAATGTCAAAAAGAAGCCGTCGTCCTGTGCGCCTTGGGTTAGGAGCGTTGATCGTGAAAGCTGTTCCATTTGTTGCCACGATAGTATTCTTTTCAGACTCAGAATTAGGAGTAATTGATCCTGAATATGTCAATGCCACTACCGCAGTTTCAGGACCTGGCATAAAGTTAACAGGCCCAGCGGTTGTAAATTCTGCAATCCGATGCGATCTACGTACTGGTTGTGAGTCATTCCACACCAATCCCCCAGGGGCTGCCCAAGTATTTCCAATAAACACACTAGGAGAAGTAGCTCCGAATGAAGGTACGATGTTAACCGTAAGCGAAGGGGAACCTCCGCCAATTGCCTCAAAGCGATTGCCAACGAATTGCGCTCCTGTTCCTTCTTGATGGAATGCGACTGCGCTAGCACTAGAAATAAACTTAGAGTTTGTTACTGCAAGCTCACCACCGCCACGTCCTAGGGTTCCGTCTACCTTGATAAAAGTAGCATTTGTTACACTCACATGGCAATCAGAAATTGTCGTGGCGTCAGGACCCTGTGTGGCATTAGATGTGATTAAGAAACAAGAAGCTCCTGAGCTTTGATTGCTTATGGTACATTTTACAAAACTATTATACATCTCTCCACCAGTTCCACCTTGCTTTAACTGAATACCGTAGTTGTTCGTGTAAGTCACAGATACATTGTAAAGCAAAGCGTGGGAAGAAGTCTCTAGTCTAATACCACCAGTGTTACTGGCTTGGTTTTGAAATGCTGAGAATCCAATATCTCTAATCGTTACTCGGTTCTTAAGATCAGAATTAACCGCTGGGACTACCATCTCAAGGGCAGTACCTGCCTTTTGGTAAAGCCAAGTTCCTCGGGAACCGCCAAACGTTCCTCCAAACCCTTGACCTACTATATGTGTTCCAGGGTAGTACTTAAGTTGAGTAAATATATACGACTGCGATGGAGTGCAAGGGATGAATACTACGCCGTACGTAAGAGCATTAGCTGCGTCAATAGCTGCTTGAATTGCGGCAGTATCATCGGTAGCATTGTCCCCTTTTGCTCCAAAGTCCAGAACATTAAATACGTAATCGTCAATAAGAGTCCAACCTGTAGCACCTACTCCACTGTATTTCTTCCAAAGGGTTTTACCTAACGTTCCATCAAGCTGAATCCAAAGAGCACCCACTACGGCTGGGACAATTCCTTCCGGCGAGCCTGTACCAGCATCAATACGAACTCCAACTCCAATGGGGAAACTAGAACCCACTTGTGCAATGGCCATTAGGTCCCTCCCATATCTTGGCCAGTACCAGTACTATACGGCACAGACATTCCATGATACTGTCGTCTGATAGCTGCGTAGCAACGGTCCCTTGACTGCTGGGCCAAAGTAGCTAACGGGCCGAAATCTTCCTCTCCACCTTTAGCCATAGTTAACGCAGAAGCAGCAAGCACGTAAGCTGACTCGCTTCCTTCAGGAAATGGTATATTCATTCCATCAGTCATAGCGGTAAATGGGGTTGGCTTGAACGAGTATCTAAGTTCTACAGGTGTAGAAGTGTCTAGAGGAAATAACCAAAGTAAATCCCCTTGGACATAGTAAGTTAATTCAGGTCCTGCAATAACTCCATTAGAAGCTATTGCAATATCTCTAGGATCGGCCCAGCGGTACTCACGTCCATCGCGGGTGACATGTTGTACTCTGTAGAAACGTTGGGTCAATTGCCCACCGACTGTTGTTAATCGTAGGTCTATGTATCCAGGAGAAACTAAACTGGTGATGGTATGTAACTGACTGGTTAGATTTGGCTGCATATCCAGCAAATCCGTCCAAAGGTCATCTATGCATAGCTGAATAGCCAAGTCAATCCGCAAGTCGCTCCAACGTTTAGCGTTAGGATCATCCAACCATTCTCTAGTCAATGCCCTAGCCTGAGCCTTAGTTAACATTATAAACACTTTCTCCAGTCAGCCTTAGACTTTTCGGCAATCTGTAGACATAGCTGAATTCGGTTATTTTTCTTCAATTCCGAAACATCTTGTCTCATAGATTGGATTTCCTTCTGTAAAGTATCCGCAGTGGCTTCTAGGTTGTTTACCCTTGCAGGAACACCTAGAATACCACTAGCGGCAGCGCCTGCGGATAGTCCAGCGGTAAAGATTCCTACCAGGAAAACCATCGCTTTCCACAAGCCAGAGCGTCGGTCATAGAATGAGGAAAGCGGCATATGGTTTATTCCTGCGCTACGACCTTTGCCTCAGCAACCTGTGCCTGATGCAAAGCGACTTCGGCATTGCCCATTGGGTGAGTTACCGATGGGTGTCTTGTGTCTAAGTGTTCACGTAGTTCAAGTTCTTTGAACTGTTGTCCGCACCATAGGCAGTTAAGGGGTCCACCGTTGGCAGTTTGTACTACCGCTTGATAAGCTCTGTCCAAAGGACTTAGCTTAATTGTCGGAACGGTAGTGTCGATGACTTGTACAGGTTCCTCGAATCTGTTTGATCCACGCCATAGGTCTTTATTAGGCAAAACATGCAATCTTCCATCAGTCATTATTGATAATCCTTTTGTCCTTCCTCTGCGACTTCTTTGAAAATACGATTCAACGTGGTTTCTTCCACATGGCCAGAAATATAATGAAGATTCCTAGCAACATCCTCGGTTTGCTCTAGAATCTCTTTCTGGCGGTCCTTCGTAACTCGGGAATTCTTCTCGACCACCTGGGCCATACGTTTCAAATGCGGAGTACGCTCCCCATCGCACTTGGCCAATAGCTCCATAACCTTCCGTTCAATAGCATCAGGAGACACTGGTACTGACTCTGGGTCCTGAACATCAGTACAGAACCAGCCTAGGCGGTCGTAGGGAAATTCAATCTCTTGCTTTTGGAAATATTCCCACCTAGGGTCCCCTTGGGGCCATTTACACACCAAAGCGTACCGTCCTTCAAAGTCTTTATCTCGTTGATTGAATATTGCGGTGGGGAACCACTTAATGTCTAGTAAAGAGTCTAGGCGCTGCAATTGCTCCCTGACTCTTGCTTCCGTTTCAGGATTAGGTTCTGGGCGGTAACGTTTCGCCACCGCCCAGCCCCCATTTGCGTCATACAGCATTAAGCCTGGACCGTGAATGTCAACAGGATATGGGTTGGAGGAGGGCAAAGCTCTCCGAAGGCCAACTTAGCTCCTGTAGTTTGAATGTCTTGGGTGAACTTCAACGGATACGCCGTTGCATCTGGAGTACGGTAGTAGTTCACGGCAGACACTGCTACGGTTTCGGCAGAGTCGTCAGCGACGAATACCAACTCGACGTAACGATCATGTGCTTTAGCCATTTTAATGTCCTTAATTTACCTGGCGCTCTTTGGCTAGAGTGGACTAGACCCAAACCAACGTCAACCAGTAATTTGTTAAGAAGCTGCTTAACTCAGTTAGATTGTCTCGACCATTGCCCAGGCTTCTCTAGCGGCAGTGCCGATTTGAGTTAGGGCGGTTACAGTGATTAATCTTAGTTCGACCAAAGTATCTTGGGTTGGGGTGAATATTGCCACTGGCATACCACCACCGATATCATTCGTTGCCGTAGTTGCAACTAGCAGAGAGCTAATTACCCCAGGCAAAGCGGCGTTAAGTGAAGCATCGAACCATTGAACGTCCAATAAGCCCGTTGCGCCAGAGCCCAAGAGATACGGAATAGCAGCGGATAGTTTATAGGTCAATCCAGCCTTTAGGGTGAATCGCCCAATAGACGCTGCGCCAGTTGCTGCTGAGAATGCAGTGGTTGTATCTAGAGTTACTGAAGCTCCCCTAGATGCTAGTACTGTATCCCATTTAACATGGTCGTTAGCGGAAATGTTAGCGTTCTGCAAAGTGTCTAGCTTTGCAAATAGATACTCAACCACTCCGCTTTTTGTAGCTAGGTTAACTACACCAGCATTTGGGAAAGGCATTGTTGTTTGTTCCTTTTGTTAGTTAGCTTGTTCAGGGGTTGGTCCAATTAAGAACCAACCCCACAACAATGTCAGATTAGAATACAGGTGAGAAGTTAACGGTGTCGTTGATACCGCTGATTACGCCCTGGCTAATACGGCTAGATACTCCGTAGTTCCAGTATGATGCGAATGCAGCTTCCCAACGGTCAAAGTTAGCAGCCCGCTGCCACTTAGGAGCGTCCTGGAATGAAACTTCACCGAAATCCATCAAGTCGATAAAGACTGTGTCGGGACCGTAAACGCTGTAAACACGCTTACGAGGCATCCATTCATCGCGGACCAAGGTTGAGTTTGCAACCTGAACTCCACTGAATCCGCCCTTCAATTCCATTTCAGGCGCTGCGAATCTACGTAGACCAAGCAATGACTCACCGTAGGCAAGCCAGATACCAGGAGAGCATAGAAGCAGGGTGTTGCGTGGGTTCTTTTGATAGTCAGTACCAGAACGTGCAGCGATCTTAGACTGATGGCGCATTACCACCATTTCATCCAATGAGCTTGCAGTGTCTTGGACTGCGACCCAACGAGGATCGTTTAGACCTTCGAAGGTTGCGAAAGCGTTTTCAACGTCCATGATGCTCTTTAGACCGTGTGGCTCAGCACCAAAGCTGTCGTCTGTAGCGTGTACAGCGGTTGGTACTGCGGTTACAACTACGTCGCCAGTGGTCGTGGTTACGCTTGAGTCAAGAGTCAAAGTTGCAACATCACCTGACAGAGTAATGTTGGTAATAACCCTCTTACCTCTTAGTGTTACACCATCTGAGCTACGGAATGATACGGTATCACCGATTACTAGGTGAAGGTTACCAGGACCAGACGCTGAGATACCGTATGGACTATCAACGGTCTGGGTTGCTGATGCAACACCTGAAGTTACCAATGCACGGATACCTAGAGAGTCAGACTGGAGAATTCTCTCCTGTTCCAACTGCCATTGATCCATGATATCTTCGATGATTTTCTTAGCGGTTGAAATATACGAACCACGAGTAGAGCTATTAGCCTTAAGCGCCAAGCCGTCAACCTGTGCCTTAGCATAGGTACGAGCGACTGATAGGCGGCCTTGCTTCTCTTTAGCAACTTTTGATTCAGGCAAAGCACCGATGGTGCTTGAAGTGAATCCACCTCTACGGTCTACCTTAACGTCGAAGAAAAGGTCGTTACCCGCATAGGTAACGTGCTCAGGTCCAAGCTTACGAGCATTGGCTAGAAGCACTGTGTTGATTGGGAAGATTTTCTTGCGGATAGGCAGATAGATATTCTGCAACACTCCGGTAAAATCTGATAATGCAATTGGATCAGCCATGTTAATTCCTTTAGTACTTAGTACTGTGAAATGAATGGATGGATTGTCTCTGGTCTTAGTACCCGTTTGAGCGAGCCAGAATCGGATCAAGGGTTTCACAGTTAGTAAAGGATATGGCCAGGAGGGGCATAGCTTTATAACGGTAGTTAATATACTGCTTTAGGGCCAATAAGTCAAGGGGGTATGATAGTAGCCTCAGTTAGGTCCATTAATGACAAGTAATAGGGGTGACAGGGGTGACATTGGGGTATGGAAAGTCGTGTCACCCCTACAGGTTCTTTAGTTTCAATAGGTTAACTATGTCAAGGGGGGTGACATGACAAGGGTCTTATATATCTATAAGACCTAATGTCTTTGTCGTATATCGTACTTGTCACCCCCTGGGCTAAGCACAATATTGACTATATAGTATTATTGACTATATTGAATTATGTTCCTTATCGCCCTAGGTATCCTGGTTCTAGATGGTTTGATAACCTTTCTAAACATTAAAGAACGAGAGGAATGGGTTACGGGGAATATCGTTAGGGCAGTGGTGTTAGACGGATTGACCAGCTTAGCCATCGGGGTAAGTATCTGTGTTTTCATTGAGTTTACCTGGGTTATGCTGGTTCCAAGTGTTATTGGTTCTATGGCCGGGAGGTATTTAGCCTGGAAACTTTAACCTGTAGCAAAGGGCATCCGTTCCATGTAGAATTTACCCTTGAGGAGAAGGTCATAGCAGCTATTTCCCCTTGTGTGATGGATAGTTGTAGCGGGGTGGTTATCCTGAAACGTAGGCCCCTTGACAAACCTAAAGCGTAGTGTTATAATAAGGTAGCGGGAACAAGGTTCGATAGTGAACTGCTGGCTTTGGAAGCTAGAGACGCTGGGTGCGACTCCCAGGCTCCCGACTTTAGCGTAGTAGCGTCAAGATGGTTTACACACACAATGGTACCCGAGAAACTTCAGTCGGTTATTACGCTAGTACCTGTTGTTGGCGAAATGGTCAACGCGGTCGTCTGCAAAACGACTATTAGATGGTTCGATTCCATCACAACAGTCTATGGTGTTGTTAGTGTACTGGCTAACACAGTAGGTTGTGAACCTACGGAAATGGGATCGAAACCCATACGACACCCTTGGTTGGTTCGTCTAATGGAAGGACGCGGGACTTTCAATCCCGTAACGAGGGATCGTTACCCTCACTGACCACTTGCAAGCGTGGTATAAAGGTTGTGCCCCTGCCTTCCAAGCAGGAGTATGCAGGTTCGAGTCCTGTCACTTGCTTATGGTGGTTTTTGCAAACCGTTATCACCTTAATCCAAACGGAACTTGCAGGTGTAATTCAATTGGTAGAATGCTTCGTTGCCAACGAAGATGCTGCGGGATCATACCCCGCCACTTGCTCTTATAGCTCGCTCGCCTAACGGTATGGCGTCTGTCCTACACACAGAAACAATCAGGGTTCGATTCCCTGGTGAGCTACTGGTCAATAACTCAAATGGATAGAGTATCCGCCTTTTAAGCGGAAAGCTGTGGGATCGTACCCCACTTGGCCTATTAGGTGCTGAATGCTAGGGATGCGAATGTTCCGGTTGTCTAGACAACATCACGCGAAGCTCATCGAACGTTATCAGATGATAGGCACCTACGTAGCAGATTAGTCCAGCGGTCTACGACGCTAGTCTCATAAACTAGAGAGCAAGGGTTCGAATCCCTTATCTGCCATAGGTCATTATCGTCTAGTGGTCAGGACGGGTGGTTCTCAACCATCAAACCAGGGTCCGAGTCCCTGTAGTGACATTTTGCACTTCTAGCCCAACGGCAGAGGCAGTTGACTTAAAACCAACTTAGTCTGGGTTCGAGTCCCAGGTGGTGCATAGGTTGTCTTGGTGGAATGGCATACACGGTAGTCTCAAAAACTACTTTTTCTGGGTTCGAGTCCCAGAGACAACATTTTGCTTTGTTGGCGAAATGGCAAACGCGGTAGTCTTAAACACTACTGGGAAACCTTCAAGGTTCGAGTCCTTGACAAAGCACTGTCCCGTAGGGTAAAGGTTAACCTCCTGAGCTTATATCTCAGTTTACATGTGGGTTCAAGTCCCACCGGGACTACTTGCTAGTGTGGGGTAGTGGAAGCCCACTGAGCTTGTACCTCAGTAGCCGTGGTTCGAATCCACGCATTGGCTCTTTGGCTGTTGAAGTGTTGATGGATGCACGGAACCTTGGTAAGGTTCAAGGTTTGGATCGTTACCAAACTACAGCTTAATGCGTTTGTGGCGGAATGGCTTACGCGCTGGTCTTAGAAACCAGTTTATTGCAGGTTCGAGTCCTGCCAGACGCACTTTGGACCGCAAGCTTTAATGGTGAAGCAATAGGCTCTTACCCTATAGAACTAGGATCGTTACCTAGGCGTTCCACTTAGCACAATTTGCTCGGTTAGCTCAACTGGTTGGAGCAACCGTCTGATACACGGTAGGCTGGTGGTTCAAATCCATCACTGAGCACTATAGACAACTGGACGTGGGAGTCTGTGACCTAGGCACTATGGGGACCCACCGAACTTGCCTCGAACAAGGTAGCAGTAATCCTCTGCGAATGTTGTCTATTTGCCTTAGTACGTTAGTGGAAAACTACTTATTTCGTAAATAAGTATCGGTGGTTCGATTCCACCCTTTGGCTCTTTCGTGGGGTTGGTACATTGGTAGGTCCAGGTGTCTGTAAAACACCCGCTTCGGCCCTGTATGTTCGACTCATACTCTCACGACCTTAGACGACCGGGCGTTCCGTCTTTAAATAAACGCCTTTGGATTGTTGGCAGAGAGGTTTAATGCTCTTGTTTGCTAAACAAGTGGGCGTAACAACCCCGGAGGTTCGAATCCTCCACAATCCGCTTTGCAGTGCATGGCCCGACAAAAGTCCGGCATAGTGATCTAGATAAGCTATGTTGAAATCGGCTCGCACAGCATGGACTTTGGTGAGTATGTCCTTAAATAATAACCACCCTGGATAGCTGGCAGAATGGCTATTGCGCTAGTCTTGAAAACTAGTATGGGGTAATTCCCTGTGTGGGTTCGAGTCCTACGCTATCCGCCTATGATAGTTAGTTCCTATAATATCTTTGGGGAATTTAGACAGTACCTTGAGGATAACGGGATAGAAGTTTCTAGAGATGATGCTAGAGCCGTTTATAACTTTACCTTTCCTTCGGGAGAGATATTATGGATAACTGAAGAATTGTTAGTAGCTGTAGATAATCCTGTTGAGATTTTTAAGTATTACTTTTAACAATCTGCTAGTGGTAACGGATACCAATGACGTTTCTACCGTCCATCCCTGTAGGTTCGAATCCTACCTAGCGGACTTTTGTCCTTATAGTCTAACGGATAAGACTAGAGTTTCCTACACTCTTGATCTAGGTTCGACTCCTAGTATGGACACTGCCCCTTCGCCTAATGGTGATGGCACTCAGCTTATACCTGAGAATGTTATTGGTTCAATTCCAATAGGGGCGATATTGCGATTTTAGAGGAGCGGAGTCCTTGCCTCCCTGTCACGGAGGAAACCATGGGTTCGAATCCCATAAGTCGCGCTTAGTTAAAATGGGCTGGTGAAGCGAACCAGGAAGTGCTATGGCGATACTCCGTAGTCCCCTAATGCTTTGGTAGCTCAGTCGGTAGAGCGATGGTCTGAAAAGCCATGCGTCCTTGGTTCGATTCCAAGCTAAAGCACTCGCTAGTCGGTCAACTGGATAGACCCCCGCGCTTCGAACGCGGATTAGTGTGGGTTCAAATCCCTCCTAGCGGATTATCTGGTAGAAGCTGAACTGGATCAGTGCAGACCTGCGAAGTCTGCGGTTGTGGGTTCGAATCCCGCGTACCAGACTTATTGTCCTATAGTTTAACGGCAGAATGCTTGGCCCTGAACCAAGAGATAGTGGTTCGAATCCACTGTGGACAACTCAGGCGAGCCCCGGCCTTCGATTGCGGATTAGGGGCGCATTGGAGTATAGCCTAACTGGCAAGGCGCTCGGCTGTTACCCGAGATTGAATGTAGGTTCGAAGCCTACTGCTCCAGCTTAACCATTCGAGCTATGGCAGTGATGATAGTAAGCACCAAAACTATCATCATTGAGGAAGTTCGCGACTGCAATGGGGAGGTTTGGTGCGAGATGGTACACTCGTTAAATAGACCCACTAAACTGCAACGCAGCAACCCAAACAGTGGATTGCTTGACCCTAGAGAACCACGGGTTGGGGCTTAGACAGATCATAGCATAGAACAGAATCGCGGCTATGGAATGGTTATTGGGGGTTTAGTTCTAATGGGAAAACATCGGTTTTGCACTCCGAAGTCAAGGGTTCGACTCCCTTAATCTCCACTTAGCGTGTATGTCCACCGGGCGGACAGTTGTCTCCAAAACAACCAACGAGAGGGTTCGATTCCTTCACGCGCTGCTTAGCACTTATTGCAGGATTACAATGTCGGCATTTGTACCTGGACTTTGAATCCAGCGCTCCGTAGGTTCGACTCCTACACCTGCAACTTATGAGGAAACTTTAATGGGTAAAGGTGATACCCCCCGTCCGTTGTCAATATCCAAAAAACAATTTGATGAAAACTGGCTACGTACCTTTGGCAGGCTTCCGAATAATGAGGAAGTTCCAATGGATCAGGATGATCCTAAGTATAAGGATTGGCGTAGTGCCTATGAAGCGGATAAGCGTAGGGGCAAGGGTTATAGGGGGAAAGGTTAATAATGAGGATACTTAAGATACTTAAGTTAGCACCATTAGTCGCGTTGGTCCTAGGTTGCAGTGGAACTGTCCGACCTATGGCTAGACCTGGTACTGCCAATGGGAAGTTAGTTAAAGTACTATGGCCGAGTGTGGATACTACTCCATTAACGGTAGAATCTTGGCAAAAATCCCCTTGGTACCGATTCCAGACTGATGTGATTACCCCGAGTAGAGTAGTGATTAGCATAGATAACTATGCGTGTATTATGCGCGATGGGGATGTATCAGACCCTAGACCCGGCCAGACCTTTATTTGCCAAGACCAATGGAGGATGGCTAGGTATCGTTAATGCTTTGTACTAAACGTTGTGAACAATGCCCAGGACCCTCTCACCCAACGGAGGGTCCTGTTCTTTGTGATAACCCTACCGAAGATTGCCCGAAGTTCTGTCCGTCCGATAAGCCCCACCAGTTTACGCTAACTGTTGGACCGTATAAAACTCCCTATAAATTAATGTGTCCAGGTTGCGGTTACACAAGTCCGGTGGACCCATTGGCGCATAAGTCATTGGTCCAATGTGTCTTATGCGGCTATGCCTTCATTATCAAACCAACTAAGTAAGGTTTAATAGACAAACCTTAGTAACACCTCCCTCCGTAGTACCTAAGTCCAATAACCACAACCAGTTGTCAGGATCTTTTGCATAGCGGTGTGTGAGCTGATTAAACCGTTGCATAAATATGCAAAGGACCGTATATATATGCATTTTGACTGTATAATTATACATGTTCACAACACGTAATGCGCTCAAGGCGCGCATAATTATCCAACGTGATGCATAGTTTCTGAATAATTATAACAGGGGTACCGACCTTGTGAATCATTTCACAAAGTACTTTATGGCGCAAAGTACTACTACACTTGTAGTACTTGCTAATTGTGGCGTTTGAGCGCGGTTCGAACAAGCGTTCGAAAATTCCCTGACAATACCGTTACACTTCCTTCGGTTCTTATTCAGGTTTGGACCTTGTGCCTAGTTGTGCTTAGCGCTAACGTTCCCCTTGGGCGGACCATACCGCCCTGATGCAGCAAGCGCGCTACGGGCCTACGGGACCTGCGTAAGCTGTGGGAAACGGGGCGGCAAGCTCACTTGCGCAGCAACGGTGATACGGCCCGAATCGTCCCTAGCGCGTTAGCTAACTCACGCCCTTGACCGCAGTGTTACATCCCCTGCCAGCATGTGGCGTTGTTAGTGTTGCTCGCGCTAGGGTTCCATCCTGCTAGCGTTAGTTCATTGGTCAGGTAGTTCCTGTTTCAACTAACTACAACAATGAGGGTTAACGCTATGCAGATTTTCACCGAATTGTCTCAGAATCAGAAAGACGCATTGGGCAAACCATGCAAGGCTTGTAGCACTGGCATTTACACAGAACGGCGTGGACGTTATGGCCCTTGGGTCCAGTGCAATAACTGGAGTTGCAAGTCTAAGGTCTATCGTCCGCGTGGTTCATGGGTAGCACGTAAGACAGTAGAGACTGGCGGGCAAGTTGTTAAGCAAGCCAATGAGTCCGAGTCCGTTCACGTTGACATGAAGTCAATTGAACATGCAGTCAGCGCAATCATTGGCAAAGACGCTAACGAAGCGTTGGAGACGTTGCTTGAGCACAAGCTAACGGAACGTGGCGAGAAAATTGACGCCGTGGCAACGCGCAAGGTTGATGAAACGTTGCGTCAGATAGAAGCTAACGCCAGTGCAGTGTTGTCGGTTGTGACTGAGGGGCTAGAAAAGCTCAAGGCACAGCAACCAGTGCTTGTGCAAGTGCAGAAGCTTGACGGAAAAGTTGTAGAACGGGCCAATGCACATTACCTGTACCCCCGGTTGGCTAAGCTGTTTGGGGCTGGCGTTAACGTCTACGCTTGGGGCCCTGCGGGTAGTGGTAAAAGCACGACACAAATGCAAGTTGCCAGTGACCTGTTCGGAGGTTTCGAAGTAGACACATTAGATAGAACGACATTCCGTAGTTCTATCCAAGGGTACATGTCACCGAATGGCGAACCAGTGCAGACAAGCTTTACTCGTTGCTGGCAGACGCCGCTACCGTATATCGCTGAGGAGTTAGACAACAGTCCAGCGCAAGTGCAGAGCTTGTTTAACACTGCACTGGCTAACGGTCACGCGCCGTTGGCTTGGGGAAACGTGAGTCGCAAGGACGGGTTTGGTTTCATGGGGAACGGTAACACACCTATGCGACCTACCCGTGAGTTCCCAGACAGGTTGCCCGGTAGTGCAGCATTCATTGATCGATTGTATTTCATCTACTGGCCTATTGACCCAGCAATTGAGTGCCGCGCTGGCGGTTTGCCAATTCCGCTAAGACCGGAACCTATTGCTAAGACCTGTAACCCTAGTGAGTGGGTAACGTTTGTTCGCAAGCTTCGGGAGTGGGCTAGTAGCAACATGCCAACGTTAATGGTTACACCACGGGCGTCATTGACGGGTTTGCAAGCATTGGCTTTGGGCGAGTCACCGCTAGACGTGGCGCACGGTCTAATCTTTCGTGGCGCGGATAGCGAGATGGTCAGCAAAGCTCTTAACGCAGTGAAACTGCCATGAGCGCGCAACATTTTAACACGTTGCATGCTTTGGTGCAGTATGTCGCAAGCTTGCCCTTTGAAGGGGACGACGCATCAGATTACACTAGACAATGGGCGGGCGGTACGCACGAGTCAGCAATGGAACTAGCTAGCGTAGGTTGGCCCGAAGGGGCTAAGCTGGCTAGTGATAAAGCGGTGCGTATGGCGAACCGTTTAGTTGAGACTACCGGGATTGCCCAATGTGACGTAGTAGAATACGATGTTATTGGCGCTGCGTATGATGTTGGCGCCGTGGCATTGGGCATTCCCGAAGCATGGGGGATGTTGGCCCCGCAAGAGGCTAGGAAAGCTATTCGGATAGTGCTTAACGTTGCGGTGTCTGGCGGTGTGCCAGCCAGTAGTATCACCGCTAGAGGCTTGGCAGTGACGGCATTGGTTCTAGCCCTACAGGCTAGAGGCTATCCAGTGACGGTAGACATTACCCAAGGTTCAGGTAACAAGCTTAAGGACGTGACGGTAACATTAGCTGATGCGTCTACAGGTTCGCAATTGGATGTGGATAGGTTAGCGTATGGTCTGGCACATCCAACAATGTTTAGACGGTTGCTTAGAGCCGCAACATGTGGGGTTAGAAACGAAGGACATAGTTCTACTACCTCATGTTGGGACCATAGCAGAGTAGCAGATGATGTAGGACTTGAGTGCGACCTGTACCTAGGCAGTGCTCACTTGCATCAGGTAGAGCGCTGGCAGGATGGGGGCGAGCGTTGGATACTAGAGGAGTACTTACGCCAAACGGGGGCTTAACAAGCCCCCAAGGAGGTTTCAAATGTTGCTACCGTTGAAAATTCTCGCTCCTGCCCAAGCAGTCGAGCATATGGCGGACTGGAGTGCAGTTAGCCTAAGCTTGGGCATTGAGAAGGAAGGGGGGGATGATTACGCCGTAGGTGTCGTGATTGTCGTTAACCCTAAGTTGTCCGAAGCGTTACAGTCGCAGTCCGTCAAAAACCCCGAGCATGTCGGGATGCAAGTGCTGGATGCTGCACGGAAGGCGCTTGAGGGGTTCTTGGGCGGAGAGTCGGACCCTAGGCACGAAGCCTAGGTAAGGTCCCGGGAACCGGGGGGAAACGTCCCCCCGGTGATCCGGGCATTTTTTTTTTGGGCCCCCCTTGACACAGCCAGCGCCATTGCGTATGATAAGAGTAGGGAATGGGCGGAAACTCTATGATACGGGGCGTGAACTATGACAAGGCAAGAGCAGGTAGCTAACGACAAGCGTTATGCCGATTGGCAAAAGGTTTGGCATGAGGAAGTCTATGATAGAGCCACGCATTGGGGGGATGGCCATAAGGCTAATAAGCGGAATGGGGGAGAGAATCCCAACGAAGGCGAAAGCGAGTAGGAATTTTTACCGGGGCTAACAATCGGAAGCCGGGCCTATGCCGTACGTGCTCAAAGGCAACCCGTTGTTAGCCCCCTTTCCAAGGGGGAACTATGATGCAAGATGCTGCTAGCCTTAGCACGGTAATGTATGCTATGGAGCAAGCTGAAAAGCGTATGCAAAGTCAGATTGATTATCTTGAGCGCAAAGTCAACAGTTTAGAGCGCACGGTTTCCAGTTTGCAAAATGATATCTATGACTTGGAGAGGAAGGTTTCATGACAGGTTGGAATATGCCGCCGGGAGTTAACGAGAGTGATATCCCCGGCAACGGGCCAGAGGATGTAATTGCCGA
>Ga0070694_100000737_pt1 | contig 18294 bp, 15 predicted proteins | sample KBSK1251metaG_FD_65470 | JGI IMG/M metagenome (GOLD analysis project Ga0070694, IMG submission 65470) | Corn, switchgrass and miscanthus rhizosphere microbial communities from Kellogg Biological Station, Michigan, USA - KBS K1-25-1 metaG | ecosystem: Host-associated > Plants > Roots >... | reverse complement strand
TGATACGGTCGAACGTTTCCAGGGCGGCGAGCGCGATTTGATTATCGTCTCGGCCACAGCCTCGGATCGTGAGTTTGCGCAGCTTGAAAGCGAATTTCTGTTTGAGCCGCGCCGCCTGACGGTCGCCGTCTCGCGCCCGAAGCGCAAACTCGTGATCCTCGCCTCGCGTGCGATCTTCGATTTGATTCCGGTTGACCTGGATGAGTACGAACGCGGATCGTTGTGGAAGCATCTACGCCATGAGTGTGAGGCGGGCGCATTGTGGGAAGGCGAGGTGGGCGGTCATCGCCTGCGGGTTCACTCAGTGGCTAGCAATAGGGTATAGTAGCCTGCAAGGCAATTGATGATACGAGCTTGTCCGTTGGAAAAGGCTGCGAAAGCGGTGAAATCGTGGAGGAGCGGTCATGCCAAAGCACGAATTTGGTGGCGACTGGACACAAGAGAAATTAGAACGGCTGCGTAAGTATCTGGAAGCCTACACGACAATCTTTGCCAAGAATCCAAAAGCCCAAAAATTGACAACGATTTATGTTGATGCGTTTGCCGGTACCGGTTATCGAAGTTCTCCTCGTCAAAAAGATACTCAAGACTTTCTGTTCTCGGAACTGATGAAACCTGATAGGGACGCTTTCTTGAAGGGAAGTGCGCAAATTGCTTTGGAAGTCTCCCCTTCCTTTAAGCGCTATCTTTTCATCGAACGTAGTGAAGAGCGTGCAGCGGAGCTACAAAAGTTAAAATCGCAGTTCCCAGATAAGGCCGACAGAATACAGGTCGAAGTAGCAGAAGCGAATGATTTTCTCAAGCAATGGTGTGCGCAGACCGATTGGCGATCTTGCCGCGCGGTAGTTTTCCTTGACCCTTACGGTATGCAGGTGGAATGGTCTCTTATTGAGGCCATAGCTAATACTCGAGCAATAGACCTTTGGATACTGTTTCCGCTTGGCGTGGCAGTCAATCGGTTGTTGACAAAAAATGAGCCGCCCCCTACTGAGTGGGAGCGGGCTTTGACCAGGATTCTTGGGACAGATGAATGGAAAAGTGCTTTCTATCCTCAGCAAAAGGTGGCAACGCTTTTCGGAGAAGAAGAGATTCAATCGAAGGATGCGGACTTCGACAAGATCGGACAGTTTTTTGTCAGGCGGTTGAAAACAGTATTTACAAAAGTCGCTGAAAACTCATTACCCCTTCGGAATTCAACTAACAACCCTCTGTACTTACTCTGTTTTGCGGTAGGAAATCCTAGAGGGGCACCAACTGCAATTAAGATCGCCCAGCACATTCTTCGGAGATAAGATATGTCGGCAGAGACGAAGATTGAATGGACACAAATGACTTGGAACCCCGTTACGGGATGCACCAAGATTAGCCCCGGATGTAAGCATTGCTATGCAGAGACAATGGCAAAAAGACTTCGGCTTATGGGGGCTCCTAGATATAGCGAGGGCTTCAAGCTCACTGTTCATGATGACCTCGTGGAATTGCCGATGAAATGGAGAAGCCCAAGGCTTATTTTCGTGAACTCTATGTCCGATCTGTTTCACGAAAACATTCCAACAGAGTTTATCCAGCGTGTATTTAACACGATGCAGCGTTGTCCGCAGCATCAATTTCAAGTGCTAACTAAACGTGCAAAGCGCCTAGCGAGGGTTAGCAATAAACTAGTTTGGAGTAAGAATATTTGGATGGGCGTAAGCATTGAAAATCAAGACTATACCTATCGTTCTGAACTCCTGCGTTCCGTTCCGGCCCATATTCGATTTCTTTCCGTAGAGCCGCTTCTTGGTCGCATCAAACATTTACCGCTAAAGGATATTCATTGGGTGATTGTCGGAGGAGAATCTGGTCCAGGTGCGCGCTCTATGAATCCTGAGTGGGTTGAAGAGATTTACCATCAATGTTTCACCGCCGGGGTCCCATTCTTTTTCAAGCAGTGGGGTGGGGTGCAAAAGCATCGCACTGGTAGGAAATTATTTGGAAGAACGTTTGACGAAATGCCCATTAGTGCTGCGCTATAGCGATAGTAAGATAGGAGAAACGCTCGCTGTCAGCCACGCAAAGAAGCGTGCCCAACAAGGCTTCTCCGCCGACCGCATCGCCAAGAACTTTTACCAACGCTTCAAGCAAGAGCGCAAAACCTTTCTTAAATTCATCCAGGGTATTCAAGCCCAGAGTGACCGCGAACAATATGCTTCGGCTGTGCTCAACAGCTTGATGTTCGTCTACTTCATCCAGAAGAAAGGCTTCCTGGATGAAGATGACGACTATCTGCACCACCGGCTGCGGATGATGCAGGAGCGCGAGGGTAAGGATAAGTTTCTTTCCTTCTACTGCGACCTCCTCCGGCGACTTTTTCACAAAGAACCAAGGCAACAGGCGCGCGCCTCTGAACTCGACGCGCTGCTCGGCAATGTGCCCTATCTCAATGGCAACCTCTTTGCGCTATATCAGCTCGAACAGGGCGATCAGCGGATCAAGATTCCTGACGAGGCTTTTGAGCGCATCTTTGGCTTCTTCGACACTTATCAATGGCATCTTGATGCGCGCCCGCCGCACGCTGACAACGAGATCCATCCCGATGTCCTGGGCTATATCTTTGAAAAGCATATCCATCAGAAACAGATGGGAGCTTACTACACTCAGGAGGACATCACTGGCTACATCAGTGAGAACACAATTATTCCGGCTCTCTTCGACGCGGCAGAAAGTAAATGCGCCATTACTTTCGCGCCAGGGGGAAAAATCTGGCGGCGGCTGCGCGAAAATCCGGATCGTTATATTTATGACGCTGTCAAACACGGCCTCACGGTGGATATGCGCGAAATGCCTCCGCGCTCGCTGCCTGAGCCGCTACTTTTGCCAGAAGAAGTTGCCGTTGGGTTGGCTGATGTTTCTCAACGAGTGGCATGGAACAAACCCGCGCCTGATGAGTATGGTTTGCCAACTGAAACCTGGCGCGAGGTGGTGGCGCGGCGCAAGCGATATGAAGAGGTGCGGGCCAAACTGGCGGCGGGCGAGATTCACTCGATCAATGACCTCATCACCTGCAATCTCAACCTCCGCCAGTTTGCGCAAGACGTGATTGCAGAGTGCGAAGAGCCGGAGTGGTTGCGCGCTTTCTATCGCGCGATGACGGGCCGCCCGGAGCAGCCCAATAAGCAAGATGAGCCGGGCATGAGCATCCTCGACCCGGCGTGCGGCTCCGGCGCGTTTCTCTTCGCCGCGTTGAATGTTTTAGAGCCGCTCTATCGAGCTTGTCTCGAACGTATGTCAGCCCTCATGGCAGAACTTGATCGTTCAAGCGAGAAATACCGCTCGGAAAAATTCCCCGACTTTCGCCAAGTGATCGAGGAGGTCGCCAGACATCCGAACACACCCTACTATATCTTGAAGACGATCATCCGCCACAACCTCTTCGGCGTGGACTTGATGGATGAGGCGGTGGAGATCTGCAAACAGCGCCTCTTTCTCAAACTCGTCGCGCAGGTGGAGCGCACCAGCGACCTGGAATCGTTGCCTGAGATTGATTTCAACATTCGCGCCGGAAACACGCTGGTCGGTTATGTCGGCGATGGTGAAGTTAAACAGGCTATGGACACCGCGTTCGATTTTGAGAATTTCAAGGAGGACAAGAGCCAACTCGACCGCTGCCTGGCTGGAGAATACGGTGTAGTCCCGAATGAGACAGCGGGTTTTGAAAAGTGGCGCGCCAGCCATCAGCCTTTCCACTGGTTTGTTGAGTTTCACCGCATTCTCCAGCGCGGCGGGTTTGATGTGATGATCGGGAACCCGCCCTATGTGGAATATAGTCGGGTAAAAAATGGCTATACGGTTCGCCATTACAAGACCGAAAGTTGCGCGAACCTGTCTGCCTTCATGTGGGAGCGGTGTTTGAGCCTGGCTCAGCCTCGCGGGCGGATTGGAATGATCGTTCCAGTCGCCTCTGTTTGCACTGAAAGGTACGCGCCGCTTCAAGCTCTGCTGCGAAACAGCGGCCGCGCGGTCATGAGCCATTTCAACGACCGTCCTAGTAAACTCTTCGATGGGTTGGAGCACATCCGGCTTTCGATCATCCTCCACGAAAAAGGGACGGCTCGGCGCCGCACTTTTTCCACTGCTTATCACAAGTGGCAAACAGTGGAACGACCCTTTTTGTTTCAGCGATTGTCATTCATTGAGACGACAGCGTTGAATCTCGGCGGCGCTCTGGCCAAGATCGGCTCACGAGAAGAGTCCTTGATCTTGGAAAAGTTCTCTCGCCAGCGAAAAACGATGGTTGAATATACGGTAAAACACGGAGCGGCGGCGATCTACTACACACGGAAGCTGAGTCACTTCGTCCAGATTCTGGATTTCATGCCTCACATCATGGATGAAGCTCATGGCCAGCGTGAGCCTTCCGAGCTCAAGAAGTTGACCTTCGAAGGGGAAACCGAGCGGGATGTCTTTTTAGCGATCCTCAATTCAAATCTCTTCTATTGGCTGCTGACGATCTACTCAGACTGCCGGAATCTGAATCGGCGTGAAATAGATTTGGTGCGGTTCGATTTAGAGAGGGCGGAGAAGAAAAACATCGAGAGGCTGTGTGACTTGAGTCAGCGACTGATGCGAGACATAGAGAAAAATTCAAAGATCATGAAGATGAATTATCAAGGTTTGGGCGATTTGAGGATTCAATGTACTTATCCCGGTTATAGCAAAGCGATCATTAATGAGATTGATCGCGCGCTAGCCAAACACTATGGCTTCACCGATGAAGAGTTGGACTTGATCATCAACTACGACATCAAGTACCGGATGAGTCGCGGCAATCAGCAGGAAGCTCGTCAACTAGCTATTTGTCTCCCGTGAAACTGGTGTTAAGATAGCAGCCTGCCCACCAAGGTTTACAACACAATTGGAGAATTGATGACGGCACAAGCACTGGACGGCGCGGCTGTGGCTCAGCAGATCAAACAGCGCGTAGCGGCGCGTGTAGCAGAACTGGCGGCGCACGGCATCAGGCCCGGGCTCGCGGCGGTGATCGTCGGTTCCAATCCAGCATCGAAGGTTTATGTCGGAAGCAAGGTGAAGGCGTGCGAGGAACTGGGACTGCATTCGGAGAAGTACGAATTGCCAGAGGAGACGACGACCGAAGAGTTGCTCGCCCTGGTTGAGACGCTCAATCATCGAGATGAAGTTGATGGCATCCTCGTGCAATTGCCACTGCCTACGCAAATCGCCGCCAAGCGCGTGCTGGAGGCCGTGGATCCGGCCAAAGACGTGGATGGCTTTCACCCAATCAATATCGGTCGCCTGGTGCAGGGTGAAGAAACTTTGGTCGCTTGCACTCCGGCAGGGGTGATCGAACTGCTCGATTACTACAAAATTCCGATAGCGGGCGCCAATGTCGTCGTTGTGGGACGGAGCGATATTGTCGGCAAACCGCTCGCGCTCTTGCTGCTCCATCGCCACGCAACGGTGACGATCTGCCATTCAAGGACGCGCGAGCTAGCAGAAGTCACGCGCCGCGCCGACATTCTCATTGCTGCGATCGGACGCACCGCGATGATTACCGGTGATTTTGTCCGCGAAGGCGCAGTAGTGGTGGATGTAGGCATGAACAGAGTGACGACTGCTGAAGAAGTCAACCGCATCTTCGCCGAAGATGAATGTCAGAAGCGGATCGGAGCGATTGAGCGGCGCGGCTTCACCCTTGTCGGCGATGTTGAGCCTCGTACGGTTGTCGAACGTGCAGCTTATTTGACGCCAGTGCCAGGCGGCGTCGGCTTGCTCACCATCGCGATGCTCATGCAGAACACGCTACGCGCAGCGGAAAGAAGGAGAAGTAGGGGCTAGGATTAGGGGTTAGAGGTTAGGGACTAGGGAATAGTTCTTTTTCCCTAGCCCCTAGCCCCTAATCCCTAGCCCCCGCATCCAAGATGCTGAAGGTCGGTCTGACAGGCGGCATTGCCACCGGCAAATCGCACGTGGTGGCGCGGCTAAGCGAATTGGGGTGTGAGGTGCTGGATGCTGATCTGATTGCGCACCAGGTGATCGAGCCAGGGCAACCAGCTTATGAAGAAATCGTGAGCGAATTCGGGCGCGAGATGCTGGCGGAGAACGGTGCTATTGACCGCGCGCGGCTAGGTGCGGTAGTCTTCGCCAACCTTGAATGTCGGCAACGGCTCAATGCCATTGTTCACCCGCGAGTCCTCGCGGCCCAAGAGCGTTGGCTCACCGAGGTTGCAGCGCGCAACCCGGAAACGATTGCCGTCGTGGATGCTGCCCTGCTGATTGAAGTGGGGGCGCACCGACGGTTTGATAAAGTGGTAGTCGTCTTTTGCGAGCCTCAGCTCCAGCTTGAGCGCTTGATGGCACGCAATCAGCTTTCACGTGAAGATGCGCTGACGCGGATCGCAGCGCAGATGCCAACGACGGAAAAATTGAAGTACGCAGATTATACGATCAATACCTCCGGCGATTTTACGGACACCGACCGGCAGGTCAGAGCACTATATACAGAGCTGCGAAAGCAGCCAAGCGTGTCGAGCTAATGCGGTGGCGCGCCATATTGATTGAGATAATCTTCCATTTCTAGTCTCGCGGGCGAGGCCCGCCACTACCGAAAACCTGCCCCCCTTTTACCAGCCCCCAGGCACAGCGATGGTGCAGCCTATGCATGGCCCGATTCTCTCGGTGCGCGACCTGCGAATTCATTTCGAGCGCGCGGTGAGTGTGGCGCGCGCGGTGAACGGCGTGAGCTTCGAGCTTCAGCGCGGCGAGACGCTGGCGCTGGTCGGCGAATCAGGCAGCGGCAAAACGCTCACCGGTTTGGCGTTGCTCGGATTGCTGCCAATGGGAGCGCGAGTCGTGAGCGGGAGCGCGGATTTTGAAGGCGTGAATGTACTCGCGGCTGGTGAGCATGATTTGCGACAACTACGCGGGCGGCGCATCGCCATGATCTTTCAAGATCCGCTCTCGGCGCTCAATCCTTATTTGACCGTCGGGCGGCAGATCACTGAAGCAACTGAACTGCATCTTGGTCTTTCAAAGCGGGAAGCGCGAACCAATGCCGTAGAGTTGTTGGCATCGGTTGGCATTACGGATGCCGCGCGCCGCGTTGATGATTACCCGCATCAGTTTTCGGGCGGCATGCGTCAACGCGTAATGATCGCGATGGCCTTGTCCTGCAATCCAACGTTGCTCGTTGCCGACGAGCCGACCACGGCGCTCGATGTGACGGTGCAGGCACAGATCCTCGATCTGCTGACGGAGATCAAAGAGCGCACCGGCATCTCGGTCATTTTGATTACACACGACCTCGGTGTCGTGGCCGGGACAGCGGATCGCGTGGCGGTGATGTACGCAGGCAAGATCGTCGAGCAGGCTTCGGTAGAGGAATTATTCGCCGCGCCGCGTCATCCATACACGATTGGCCTGCTCAATTCGCTGCCGAGTTTAGATGGAGAGCGCGGCGTGCTCAAACAGATTCCCGGTGCGCCGCCTGATCCGCGAGAGACGGTGAGCGGTTGCGCATTCGCCCCGCGTTGCAGTGAAGTCTTGGAGCGCTGCTGGAATGAAATTCCGGCGCGTGTCTTTGCGGGCGCGGATCATTATGCAGATTGTTGGGCAATCAGAGCGGTGAGTGATAAGTAAAAATACTCTCTCACTTATCGCTGTTTTACTGACGGTTAAGCTGGAAAACTATGGGCTTTAGCAGTTTCAATGGGGGAGAGCGGTGAACCGCAACACGCTGGTGTCAGTCAAGGACCTACACGTCCACTACGCCGCGAGCGGGATCGGCACATCCAGACCGCTTCTCGATTTCGTCCCCGTGATTCGCAAACGCCAGGAAGCAGGCTTGCCAGAAGCAGGCCTGCATGCTAAGCCCTCGCGGTCTACTGCGCGTGCCGTCGTGCGCGCGGTGGATGGCGTCTCGTTCGAGATTCATCGTGGCGAGACCCTCGGACTCGTCGGCGAATCGGGCTGCGGCAAATCATCGGTCGGGCGCGCGCTCGTGCGATTGCTCAAACCAGCCGCAGGTCAAGTGATATTTGAAGGCCGCGACCTCGCGCGTCTCGACCACCGCGAGATGCGAAGTGTGCGGCGGCGAGTGCAGATGATCTTTCAAGATCCGTATGCTTCGCTCAATCCGCGGATGACTGCGGCTGAGATCATTGCGGAACCGTTGCGCGCTTTTGGTTTGGCTTCTGGCCAGGCGATGGAAGCAAGGGTACGTGAGTTGATGGAGGCCGTGGGACTTGTGCCATCAACGGCGAGCAAGTTACCGCGCGAATTTTCCGGCGGGCAGCGGCAGCGCATCGGCATTGCGCGCGCGCTGGCCGCCGAACCGGATCTGATTATTGCTGATGAACCGCTCGCGGCGCTGGATGTTTCGATCCAGGCGCAAATTTTGAATCTGCTCGCGCGATTGAAAGCCGAGCGCGGGCTGACGTTTTTATTTATCTCGCACGACCTGCGCGCGGTGCGCCACATCGCCGAGCGCGTGGCTGTGATGTACCTCGGACGTTTAGTTGAAGTTGGCCCGGCGGAAGAAGTCTTCCGTCATCCGCTGGCGCCTTACACTCGCACACTGCTGGAAGCCGTGCCGCTCATCAGCCCGCAGGCTGAGCGAGCACGCCGCAAGGAGAATGCGGAATGCGGAATGCGGAATTGAGGAACGAAGAATCGGGAACTATGGAATTAGAGAGCGCTGGCTCATCTTTTATTCCGCATTCCGCATTCCACATTCCGCATTCCGGTTGCCGCTTTCGCCCGCGCTGCCCTTACGCCGTGGCTGAATGCAGTGAAGTGACACCGGAATTGGAGGAAATTGCCCCGAATCATTGTGCGGCTTGCATCCGTATCTCGCGCGAGCGGCCAGACATTGTAAACGCTCGCCCCAGCGCAAAGTCTGGTCAGACGGCAAGCCGCGTTGCGCGAGGAGCGCCTGGAAGCTCAAATTTGTAACCTGAAATTTGAGCTTCGCGCTCCTCGCATGCAACTTCACGCTATGATTCAGTTCATCAATAACGAGCCGATGCCCCCGGATTCATCTACAGCTTCGTCTCAGCCTCTCACCGCTGAGGCGAAAAATAGCCTGATGAAGTGGCTGGAAACGCAGCGTACGCTGGCGGCCAGCACCAACCTTGCCTTGGTCACGGTCGGCGACGACAACGACTTCTTTGGCCGAGTGGCAAACGAGACCAGCATTTGCCAAACCTTCCGAGACGATCCTGAAAAAGCGCTGCGCTGCGCGGAATTCTGCGGGCGAGCGCGTGAACGCGCCTTGGAAGCAGGCGGAGTGATTACTTACCGCTGTCACGCCAATCTCCGCTGCTTTGCCGCGCCAGTCAATCCCACTGGCTCTTCGTCACCGCTCGTCGTCATCGGCGGACGCGCTTTTCTCTCCGCGCGTGATTACAGCGACTTTCTCAAAGGCGAACAAGAAAACGGCGCGCATCTCGATCCCGCTCTCTTCCGCAACCTCAAATTCACTGACGCACAGGAATTGGAAGGCGCCTCGCAACTCATCCTCAGCGCGGCGCGGGAACAACTCGCTCAATCCAACGGTATGCTGGCGGTAGTTGAAGCGCCCGCGCATGCGAAGCCGGAACCGCGACAACCATTGCTTTCTCCTGAACAACTCGAAGCCTACTTCAATGGTTCGTTCGAGCAAGGTTGCCGCGAAGCGTTGCGGCTGGTTGGTCTTCATTTTCAGATCCGCTCCGCTGTGTTACTGCTGCGCGGCGGTCAGCGTTTGATCGCGCGGGCAGCAGGGGGCACGAATCGCGATGGTTTGATCCGGTTGGCGCTCAATGCGGACGATTCGTTAATCGTGCGGTTGCGCGAGCAGGTCATCCTGCCGCAAGTGTTGCGGCTGACTGAAGGAGAGAAAGCGCTTTTGCAGGAGTACGCCGATTTCAATTCCGCCGAAGCCTTTCCGCTCTTCATCGGCGATGATTTGACGGGTGTGCTGCTGGCCATAGACACGCCGCTCAACGCCGAAGCACGACAAGGCATTCTGGAATTCGGACAGCAAATCATTGTGCCGCTCGAATTAGCGCGCTTGAGGAATGAAGTTCAAGAACGCACACAGGCGATTGCTCAATGGCAGGATTTCGCGCGCACGCTGGCGGCGCTTTCGGATCCGGCGCAAATCTATTCGACCATCCTCAATAAGTCAGTAGAAGTGCTTGGTGCAGAGCGCGCCTCGCTCCTGGTGCTCGAAGAAGATTCACAGGAGCTCGCCTTCAAAGCCTCCCGCGGTTTGAGCGAAGAGATCGTCAACAGCACACGCATGCGGTTGGGCGAAGGCATCGCGGGTGTGGTGCTCGAACGCGGCGAGCCGCTGCTCGTCTCTGATGTGAATGAAGATGAATGGGTCGCGGCTCGCGCGCAGGGCAGTTGCCGCACCGATTCCTTCATCAGCTTCCCGATTCAGATCGGCGGGCGCCGCATCGGCGTGCTCAACGTCGCTGACCGCGTGACCGGCGAAAGCTACGGCGTGAGCGATCTCAACTGGCTCAAGAGCATCGCGCCGCATGCCGCCGCCGCGCTTGAACGCATTGACCTGCGCGAAAAGGCGCAGCGCTTCCAACTGATGTCCATCACCGATCCGCTCACCGGGCTGCTCAACCGCCGCTACCTCGAAGAGCGTTTCGCTGAAGAGGTCGAACGGTCCAAGCGTTATCGCTACCCACTCTCATTCATCATGATTGACATTGACGGCTTCAAGTCCTACAACGACACCTTCGGGCATCAAGCGGGCGACGACATCCTGCGGGCCACGGCGCAATGCATTCGCGGCTCGCTCCGCAACTTCGATGTGGCGGCGCGCTACGGCGGCGAAGAGTTCAGCATCGTCTTGCCGGAAACTGAAATCACCGCCGCCACCGCGCTCGCCGAACGTCTGCGCCGCGAAGTCGAGCGCCACTTGAGCGCCGACAGTCCCGTGGCGCGCCGCCCGGTGACGATCAGCGTTGGCGTGGCCAGTCTGGGTCCCGTGTTGCAAACTACGCACAAAGTCATCCGCGCGGCTGACCAGGCACTTTATGCCGCAAAAAAACAAGGCAAGAATCGGGTGATCGTGTACAATAACGCGCTCGGCCCCAATCTCTCCTGATCCCGAGCCTTGAGATCAGGGACTTGAATGGCGCCGCCCCAACACATAGTTTCATGTCTTCCTCCGTATCAACTGCATCTCGCCCGCAAGTGCTGAGTCGTCTTTCGAGCGATGAATTTTTCAACCGCACCGAGCCGCTCAACGAGTTGCGTCGCGCCGCCGCGAGTGAAGCGCCGCGCGCCACGCTTCTCATCGGCCAGCCGGGCATCGGCAAAACGGAATTGCTCCGCACCACCTTCGATCTGCTCTTCGACGAGTCAGGCCGCGTGCTGCCGATCTACTACAGCCTGCGCCGTGACCGGCTGACCCCCGACCGCTTCGGCAAAGATTTTCTGCTCACACTGCTGCGCCAGTACCTGGCCTTCAAACATGACCAGGCCGAGTTGATTACGCGCCAGGAAATGACGCCGCGCGACCTCATCAGTCTGGCGACGGCGGCGGAATACACCGCGATCAAGGAATTGCTCGACGGCTACGACGCACGTGTGGCCGACGGCAATCATCGCGCGCTGGTGCGTTATGCGCTCAACGCGCCGCAATTGCTCGCCGCGCGCAGTCCGTATCGCTTGGCGATCATGCTCGATGAAGCGCAGTGGCTCGACCGCGTAGTGATGGATGAGGAGCAAAGTGGCGTGCTGGGCGAAATGCTGCGCCCACCTTCTGCCGTTTCTTTCATCATCAGCGGCTTGCAACGCGCACTGCTTGAAGAATTGTCGGCGGAAGAAGGGCTGCTCAGCGAATTGCGCATGCTCTATCTCGAGCCGCTTGATTTGTCATCGCTCCAAGCGCTCGTCGAGCAATGGTGTGCGCAGCAGCAGGTCACCGTCAATCACGACACCGCGCGGCTCGTCATTCAGCAACTCGGCGGCAATCTCTTTTACCTGCGTTCGCTCGTGGCCGCCGCCAGCGAGCGCAAAGTGAATCTCGATAATGGAGCGGATGCCGAGCGGCTTTACGTTGAAGAGTTATTGCAAGGCCGGATTGCGCATCATTTCTCCAGCCTCGTGCGCCGCACCGCGCTGGATGCTGCCGCGGGGCAAGGCGAGCATGCCGCGATTGAAGTTGTCTACATCTGCGCCGAAGCTATGTCTTCGCGCGCACCCGTCGAATTCATCGAGCACAAGATCGGTGCGCGCTTCAGCGCCGGGCGGCTGCTCACCGAGTTGCACTATCACGAGATGGTCACGCTGCTTGACGATCACGTCTTGCCCTCAGAAGATGGCGTCTTCTGCGATTGGATTGAAGCGACGCATCGCCGCTTTGAAGGCAGCCCGGTGAGCGAGGTCAAACTAGATCTGCTGCGCCGCCGCGTCAAGTCCGTGCCGCACATGCTGGCCTTGAGCGCGCGCCGCACCCTGCATTCGCACATCGAGAGCTTGCTCAAACGGTGTGACGGGCAGAGCGTGGCGCGCTCGCTCTTTGCGCACGACGAATTTCTCATCCGCTATGGCCGTGCCAAATATCAACTCATCCTCGCCGGTCTGAAGACCGAGCTGGATCGCGTCAAGCTGCCGCAGATCATCTACGTCGCCGAAAGTCCGCTGCTTGATGCCCCCCATGGCTCGAGTTCATCACCGTGGAGCTGTCTGCTGGCCTATGGCTTCGATGACGGCATTTATGACAACGATCACGAAGTCGTGTGGGTGCTGGCGGTGACGCATGCGCCTTCAGCCGTCACGGCTGAAGCGGTTGCCGCGCTCGACGAGCAGTTGGATGAACTGCGCGATCCACTCTCATCAGGCAAGGATGCGCCGCACGTGGTGCGCTGGGCGATCAGCAAGATGGGTTTTACGCTCGACGCTGTGGTCGCGCTGGAAGAACGCGGTTTCTTCGCTTCCGATTATCTGCAACTCGAACTGCTGGCCGAATGCCTGGATGCGAGAGAACAACGAGCGCTGCCGGCCGCGCCCGAAGACGAAGTGAAGATGCCATCGGCGGCAAGCGATTTCGATCTCGCGATTCCGATCAATGATGACAAGGAGATCATCGCGGCACGCGTCGCCGAACAGATGGCCAAAGCCGCCGGCTTCTTGCCCGAAGAAGTCAACCAAATCAAGACCGCGCTGATTGAAGCCTGCCTGAGCCTGACGGCTATCGGCCACGCGCCCGATGGCCGCATCCATCAGCGCTATCGCGTGGATGAAGAGCGCATGACGATCACTGTTTCCAATCGCGCCACCGGGCTAGATGAACCAGGCGGCGTCGTGGTCGAAGAAGATCCCGAACGCATCTGGCGCGTAGAGGTGCTTCGCAGTTTGGTGGATCAAGTCTATCTCACACGGTTCAATCAGTGTTGGCGCGTCGTGCTGACCAAGTTCCGCCCGGACCAAAGATAGAAGATCGAGGATTGAGAATAGAAGATAGCGATTCTCAATCTTCCATTCTCTACCCTCCATCCTCTGCCATTCGCTTTGACAACCTTCGTTGCGCTTTCCTATACTCGGCTTCGATTCGAGAAGAAGTGCGATGAAAATTTACGACATCACGGTCTCAATCTCCCCTGATCTTCCCGTTTATCCCGGCGATCCGAGTATTCAAGTTACACACATGCAATCGCTGGCAGCGGGTGATGTCGCCAACGTGTCGCATCTGAACTTCGGCACGCACACGGGCACACACGTTGATCCGCCCTCGCATTTTGTTCCGGGCGGCGCATCGCTCGATCAATTGCCGCTCGATGTGCTGATTGGGCCAGCGCGGGTGATTGACGCCGGAGATGTGCGAATGATAGACGCTGCGTTGATTGAGCGTACCCAGCTTGATGGAGTGACGCGCGTACTTTTCAAAACGCGCAACTCGCGCCTGTGGCAAGAGGCGTCGGAGTTCGCCAAGGATTTTGTTTACCTGGAAACGGAGGCTGCTGTGCGGCTGGTTGAGCGCGGCGTGCGGTTGGTCGGCATTGATTATCTTTCAGTTGAAAAATTCAACTTCGAGCAGCCGACGACGCATCTCGCCTTACTCCGTCATAATGTGATCATCATCGAAGGTCTGAACCTGAGCGGGGTCGCGCCTGGCGATTACGAACTGATTTGTTTACCGCTTAAAATCAAAGATGGCGATGGCGGCCCGGCGCGTGTAGTCTTGCGCGAAATGAAATGAGCCGTAAGCAGTAGGAGAGTGGCTCGTAGTTTCATCCTACTTGCTGCCTACTGACAATTAACTTCAACCTGAAGAGGGAACCTATGTCCACACCTGCACCAGATCTCGAACCATTCATCAAACGCTGGAATCACACTCATAAACAAAGTGTGCGACTGCTGCGCGTCGCGCCGGACGATCAGTTCGGTTGGCGGACGTGTGAGACCGCGATGACGCTCGGCGAACTGATGAACCATCTATGGTTCGGCGAACGCGGATTGGTCGAGGCCGCGCTCACGGGCGAGATTCCACAGCAAAAACCAGCGCCCAAGACGAGCACCGAAGAACTAATCGCAGCTTTCGATCAATCGCACGCCGAGTTGGTCGCGCGTGTCGCTGCACTCACGCCGCAACAGTTGAGCGAAGAGATCGCGCCCTTCGGCGGCAAGTACGGCACGATGACCCGCGAGAGCTTGCTCCAGACGATGCGCGAGCACGAGATTCACCATCGCGGCCAGCTTTATGTTTATCTGAGAATGCTCGGCGCGGATGTGCCGTCGCTGTATTGACCAATGGCGAAGAACCACGTCAACCCCGTCGTCAAGAACACCGTCAAAGGGCGACCCGAAGATGCGCCCAGTTACCGCGAGCGTGTCTATGAACTTGTGCAGCGCATTCCGCGTGGCCGGGTGATGAGCTACGGGTTGGTGGCGCGCGTGATGGGCGCGGGCTACGATGCACGTGCGATTGGCAACATCATGAGCGCGACGCCGGATGATGGACGACACGCTCCCTGGCATCGTGTCATCAACTCGCAAGGCGGCTGCTCAACCGCAGGCCTAACGGTGCCGCCAGATCTGCAGCAGCGGTTGCTCGAAGCTGAAGGCATCGTTTTCAACGACAAAGGCCGCTGTGATATTGCCAAGTATTTGTGGACGCCGCCGGAATACGAAGCGGAGTCTGAAAGCAAAGATGTAAATCAAGGCAGTTTGTTCGGCTGACTTAACCTCATCAGGCTTCTAACCCAGGAGACAAAGCATGGACAAGATGAGCAACCAGGCTCCCTATCCCGTCACGTCGCCACGTTATTCAGTCGCGCATCACATGGTCACCACTGCATTTGAACTGGAAGGCTTCCACATCGTGCGCCATCTCGGCGTGGTGCGCGGCATCACCGTGCGTTCGCGCTCGATCTTTGGCACTATCGGTGCGGGTTTTCAAACTTTGGTGGGCGGCAACATCTCAATCTTCACCCGGCTGTGTGAGCAGACGCGCGCTGAAGCTTTCGACATCATGATCCAGCATGCTTCCGAGATTGGCGCGAATGCCATTATCGGCGCGCGCTATGATGCGAACGAGATTATGAACGGCGTGACTGAAGTGTTGGCTTATGGCACGGCAGTCGTGGTTGAACCGATTGACGGCGCAGGCTATCGAGGCCAATAGGCACGAGGCAAAAATGGCACAGCGAATTAACAAAGAACGGCGCGAAGTGATCGAAGTCAATAGCCCGGCGACGCTCGCCAAAATCGGCGAAGTGCCGGTCTGTTCTGCTGCCGAAGTCCGCGAGGCGGTGAGGCGCGGGCGCGAAGCATTTCGTATTTGGAGTGGCTTGAGTTTCAAAGATCGCAGCCACGCATTGCTTGCCGTGCGCGGGCGTTTGCTTGAGCGGCACGAAGAAGTGATCGCTTTGCTCTGTGCCGAAGCGGGCAAGCCGCGCTTTGAAGCAGTGGCGACGGAGTTGGCTATTGTTTGCGACTCCATGACTTTCTACGCCAAACACGCGCGCCGTTTTCTTGGGCCGCAACGACTCTCACCGCATTTGCTCAAAAATAAAAAAGTCAGCGTGCGCTATCAGCCACGCGGTGTGATCGGCATTATCTCGCCGTGGAACTTTCCACTGATGATGACGCTCGGCGAAGCCGTGCCCGCGCTCATGGCTGGCAATGCTGTTATCATCAAGCCATCGGAGTGGACGCCGCTTACGGCGCAACTCGGATGCGACATCGCGCGTGAGGCTTTTGCTGCTGCCGGATTGCCGCCGGATATTTTGCAAGTCGTCACCGGCTACGGCGAGACAGGCAGCGTGTTGGTGGACGAAGCCGATATGATCGGCTTTACCGGCAGCGTCCGCACGGGCCGGGCTATTGCTGAACGGGCTGCGCGGCGGCTGGTTCCGGTAAGTTTGGAACTCGGCGGCAAAGATCCGATGATCGTGCTGCGCGATGCCGATTTGGAACGCGCCTCGTCGGCGGCCGTGTGGGGCGCGTTTATGAACTCAGGCCAAGTTTGCATTTCGGTCGAGCGCGTGTATGTTGAAGAAGCCATCGCGGATGAATTCACCAAGCTGGTGGTTGAAAAGACACGGGCCTTGCGTCAGGGCAGCGAGGTGAGCGGCGATGAGCGCGTGGACGTGGGGGCAATGACCTTTCCCAAACAGATCGAAGTAGTCGAAGAGCATGTCCGCGATGCCGCCGCGCGTGGAGCGGAGATTCTGACGGGCGGCCGCCGCGCGCCGCATCTCGCCGGGAACTTCTTCGAGCCGACAGTGCTGGCCGGGGTTGACCATTCGATGCAAATTATGCGAGAAGAGACGTTTGGGCCGGTGCTGCCGATTATGCGCGTTAAAGATGAAGGCGAGGCATTGCGGCTGGCCAACGATTCGCCTTATGGCCTGAACGCGAGCGTGTGGACTGAGGATAAAGCGAAAGGTGAACGGCTGGCTGCGCAGGTCGAAGCCGGAAGCGTGTGCGTCAATGATGTAATTACCGGCGTGGCTGTCACCGATGCCCCCTTCGGCGGCGTCAAAGAGAGCGGCAGCGGACGCCGCCACGGCGCGCCCGGCATCCGGCGCTTTTGCACTGAACAGACGATTGTCGTTGACCGCTTTGGATTGAAGCGTGAAATGATCTGGTACCCTTATACGGCGCAAAGTGAGCGGCTCTTACTGCGCTTGCTCGGCGCGCTCTTCTCCAGCCGGGTGGCTGGAAAATTACGGGCATTGCTGGGCAGACAGTAAAGCTCCCGCAACACTAATACTTTCTTTCATCAATCTCGGAGTAGCACTAATAAACTTGATCCTGGCTGCCTATTGGTGGTTGACTGTAAGTCGCGGCCTGTATGTTATCAGCCTGGGTTCACGACTCTCCCGCACCTTAAAATGCGGCCCTAATTGAAAGGTGTCATCATGAGCGTTACACATATCCACGAACATAAAAACGGAAACGCGAAATTGAACGGCAGCCCCAATACGATTGATACAACTGTAGTCGAAGCGCCAGCCGATGGTGGTAAATTGATCGTACTGACTGCCCCGCTGACCGAGATCATTGACCACGCTGGTTACTTCATCCAGATGAGCATGGCGTCGCTCCCGATCTGGATGGAACGCTTTCTGAATGACAAGTATCCGAAGTGGCGTGATGTCGAATACAACGAGGATGGTTCGGCGCGGTATATGCCAGCCGGTGTGCGGTTGGTGGAAGCATCGCTGCTGCGCGAGTACGCGCCAGAAGACATTGTGACTTGTTATCCTGACGACCTCCATAAATTCGTCGGCCCGAAGACTCGCGTGGTGGCCGTCTCGACTCACAATCCGCTGGGCGTGACGTTCGCGGCCGGGGTGTACACCTCGATGTTCGGCTCATCGAAGGAGCCGATCAACTCGCATTACTCGCGCGCTCTGTTCGCCAAAATCAAAGCCAGCCCTTACCGCGAAAGTTTCAAAGTCATCGTCGGCGGCTCCGGCGGCTGGCAGATCACGAAAAACGATATGTTCGAGGAACTGAGCATAGATTGCGTGATCGAGGGGCGCAGCGAATCGGTGGACACCATGCGGATGTTTGCGCGAGCGATTCGCGGCGAAGAACTGCCGCGCGAGCTTGAGGTGAAACACCCGGTAGACCGCGAGGCGATTCTGTTTCCCGACAAGCGCACCACCTTCGGCGTAGTCGAGATGACTACGGGCTGCGGGCGGCGCTGCCAGTTCTGCGTGCCTGACCTCAATCCGCAGATTGACCTGCCGAAAGACAAGATCATGGGTGCGGTCAGAGCCAACGTGCGCGATGGCAACAAGCAGATTTCGCTCGCCACCGAAGATATGTTCATCTGGG
>Ga0070694_100000735_pt1 | contig 18301 bp, 17 predicted proteins | sample KBSK1251metaG_FD_65470 | JGI IMG/M metagenome (GOLD analysis project Ga0070694, IMG submission 65470) | Corn, switchgrass and miscanthus rhizosphere microbial communities from Kellogg Biological Station, Michigan, USA - KBS K1-25-1 metaG | ecosystem: Host-associated > Plants > Roots >... | reverse complement strand
CCGACGTGACCGACGAGCCCGCGCCCGAAGAAGCTGCTCGGCCGCCCCTTCGTGCGATCGAAGAACTGATCGGGAATGACGATGTCGGCGGGCTTGTATTCTTCCTTCAGGCTGCCGACCGCGCTCGCCGAGAGAATGAACTCGACGCCGAGCGACTTCATGCCGAAGACGTTCGCGCGGAAGTTCAGCTCCGAGGGCGAGACGCGATGGCCGCCGCCGTGCCGCGCCAGGAACGCCACGCGCTTGCCGCGCAGCGTGCCGAGCAGGTACGGCGCCGACGGCTCGCCAAACGGCGTCGCCACTTTGACCTCTTCGCGGTCGGTCACGCCGGCCATGTCATACAGGCCCGATCCGCCGATGATCCCTATCTGCGCTCGCGGCATTCGTCCTCGCTCGTCAAATCACTCTCTGCACAAACCGTTTCCCGTCCTTTTCGCGAATGTAGCCGGCGCTGATGGCGGGATCGTGATCGAAGTAGATCAGGTGCTCGCGGTCGATCGCTTCGCGCAGGAACCGCTGCTTGAAGGCGAACGACTCCATCGGAAACAGGTCGAGGGCGGTAATCCAGTTGTCCTGGATGTGCGCCTGGGTCGCGACGACGTCCGCGGGAAAGACGGCCGTCTTCCCGCCCGACTCGATGTAGACCACCTGGTGGTGCGCGGTGTGCCCGCACGCGCGCACGACGCGCACGCCCGGCCGGATCTCGCGGTCGTCGTCGAAGAAATCGACCACGCCCGCCTGCTCGAGCGGCAGGAAGTCGTCGGTGAAATAGCTGCCGCGGCTGCGCGGATGCTGCTCGAGCGCCGCCTGCCACTCGCCGCGGCGGATCACGTATCGCGCCTTCGGAAAGTGCGGCACGAGTCCCAGCGCGGTGCGGGAGACGGCGCCGCCCATGTGGTCGAAATGCAGATGCGTCGCCAGCACCACGTCGATGGACTCGGGCTCGACGCCCGCTTCCGCCAGCGTGTCATCCAGGCTGCGCGTGCGCTCGAGGCCGAAGATGTCCGACCACTTCGCATCGAGCTTGCCGCCGGCGCCGCAGTCGATCAGCATCCGCCCCCAGTCGGCTTCGACGAGCAGCGCGCGCATCGCGAGCACGATGCGGCCGCGATCGTCGGGCGGCGCCTTCTGTTCCCACAACGGTCGCGGCACGACGCCGAACATCGCGCCGCCGTCGAGACGGAACGACCCGTCGCTGACCGTCGTCAGCTGGAGGTCGCCGAGCGCCCGCTGCGTCACCCACTGCTCGACCAGCCGCCGCGCGGCCTGCTTCAGCTCGACGAGCACGCCGTGCGCGGCCGACGGGTGGATGAACGCGACGAGCGCGCCCTCGGCGCCGGGGCGCGGCTGTTCGTCCACCAGCCGCACGCCGCGCGCCTTCAACTGCGCCAGCGCCGCGCGGATGTCGGGGATACGCAGCGTGATGTGATGCAGGCCCGGACCGCGCTTGTCGATGTACCTGGCGATCGCCGACTCCGACGCCGTCGCCTCCAGCAGCTCGAGCGCGGACTGACCCGTCGGGATGAAGTGCGCCCTCACGCGCTGCGGGTAGACCTCCTCGGTCGTTTCGACCTCGAGGCCGAGCGCGTCGCGGAAGAACGCGAGCGCCTTGTCGAGGTCCTGCACCGCGATGCCGACGTGGTCGAGGACGGCTCTCATTTGCGCGCGGTGGCGGGTCCGCCTTCGACGGCATCCCGGTTCTCGGCGGAACCCGCCCTACGTACGTCTTCCTGCTCGGCGGAACCCGCCCTACGTACGTCTTCCTTCTCGGCGGAACCCGGCCTACGTACGTCTTCTTGTTCGGCGGAACCCGCCCTCCGCACGCGGTTGATGATCTCGGTTGCGGCGGAGTACGGATCGACTTGGCGCGACGCGATGCCGTCGACGACGCGCTGCAGCTCGCCGTCGGGCAGCGTCTGCTCGACCAGCTGCATGAACCGATGCGAGAGCAGGTCGCGCAGCCGGTATTCCTGCCGCGTGCGCCGCCGCGTCTCCCGCGTCGCCTCCGAGTGGGCGCGGAACTGTTGAATCGCCGCGATCACCTCGGGTACGCCCGCCCCCGTCGTCGCTTCGGTCTTCAGGATCGGCGGACGCCAGTCGTCCGGCTGGAACGTCTGCAGCCCGAGCATCGCCGCGACGGAATGCACGAGACGATCGGCGCCCTCGCGATCGGCCTTGTTGACCACGAAGATGTCCGCAATCTCCATGATGCCCGCCTTCAGCGCCTGCACCTCGTCGCCGGTGCCGGGCACCAGCACGACGATCGAGATGTCCGCGGTCCGAACGATGTCGACCTCGTCCTGCCCGACACCGACCGTTTCGATGATGACGACGTCCTTGCCCGCCGCGTCGAAGACGAGCGCGACGTCGCTCGTCGCGCGCGCCAGGCCGCCGAGATGTCCGCGCGTCGCCATGCTCCTGATGAATACGCCGGCGTCGCCGAAGTGCGTCCCCATCCGCACGCGGTCGCCGAGAATCGCGCCGCCCGAGAATGGGCTCGTCGGGTCCACCGCGACGATGCCGACTGTCTGCCCGGCCTTTCGGAGCTCGGTGGTCATGCGATCGACGAGCGTGCTCTTGCCCGCGCCGGGCGGGCCGGTGACGCCAATCAGGTACGCGCGGCCGGTCCGTGGGTAAATCGCGCGCACCAGCTCGGCGCCGGCGGGCGATTCGTCTTCGATGAGCGAGATGGCGCGCGCGATGCCGCGCGCGTCGCCCGCGAACACGCGTTCCGCGAGCGGCGACATCAGCCCTGTCGCGCCGGACCCGGCGGCGAGGGCGGCTGCATGAGGTGGCGCGCGATCACGAGCCGCTGAATCTCGCTGGTGCCTTCGCCGATCGTGGTCAGCTTGACGTCGCGGAAATATTTCTCTGCCGGGTAGTCCTTCACGAACCCGTAGCCGCCGTGAATCTGCACGCCGTCCTCGGAGGCGCGCACGGCGATTTCGCTGGAGTACAGCTTGGCCATCGCGGCTTCGATGGTCGTCCGCCGTCCCGCGTGCTTCATCGACGCGGCGTGGTACGTCAGCAGGCGCGCGGCCTGGATGCGCGTGGCGTTGTCCACCAGCTTGGAGCGGATGCTCTGGAACGTGCCAATCGGCTGTCCGAACTGCTTCCGCTCGAACGCGTAGGTGCGCGCGGCCTCGTACGACCCCTGCGCGAGGCCGACCGCGAGCGCGGCGATGCCGATGCGCCCGGCGTCGAGCACCTGCAGCGCGTTGATGAACCCCTGCCCTTCCTGGCCGAGCACCTGCGACGGCGGCACGCGGCAGCTCTCGAAAATCACCTCGCTCGTTTCGCTCGCGCGCATCCCGAGCTTGTCTTCCTTCTTCCCCGCGCGGAAGCCGGGCGCGCCGCGCTCGACGATGAAGGTGGTGATGCCGCGGCTGCCCTTCGCCTTGTTGGTGACCGCCATCACGACGATGAGGTCGCCGCTGCGGCCGTGCGTGATGAACTGCTTCGTTCCGTTGATCACCCAGCAGTCGCCGTCGCGCACCGCCGTCGTCCGCATGGCGCCGGCGTCGCTGCCCGAGGACGACTCCGTCAGGCCCCACGCGGCGAGCTGCTCACCGCGAGCCAGCGGCGTGAGGTACTTCCGCTTCTGCTCGTCGGTGCCGAACATCGCGATGTGCGCCGCGCCGAGCCCGTTGTGCGCCGCGACCGTCAGCGACACCGACGGGTCGACGCGCGCGAGCTCCTCGATGCAGATGCAATAGTCCACCGACGACATCGCCGCGCCGCCGAACTCTTCCGGGAACTGGATGCCCATCAGGCCGAGCGACGCGAGCTTCGACAGCATCTCGCGCGGCAGCTCCTGCGCCTCGTCCCATTCGCGGACGTGCGGGCGCAGCTCGGCCTCCGCGAACTCGCGGACGCTGCGGCGCAGCAGTTCCTGATCGGCGGTGAATTCGAAGTCCATTCGCGCGTTCCGATCGTATCATTCGGATCATGCGACTCCGACGTCTTCTGCCGCTGCTGTGCCTCGTGCTGGCCGCCTCCTCGCGTCCCGCGTTCGCCGACGCCACGCTGTTCATCGGCACCACCAACGTGTCGGACAGCGCCAACGCCAAGAGACAGACGACTAAGGGATTTGCGGTCGGGGCGGGTGTGCTCGTCGTCGGCGTCGAGTTCGAGTACGCGCAGACGTCCGAGGATACGGAGCGGTTCGGACCGTCCCTGCGCACCGGCGTCGGCAACGTCTACGTCCAGACGCCGATCCCCCTGGCCGGGATGCAGTTCTATGCGACGACGGGAGGCGGGCTGTACCGCGAGCAAAGCACGGTCGGCACCGTCGGCACGGCCGCCGACGTCCACAAGACGGGCTTCACGTCGAACACGGGAGGCGGCGTGAAGATCTCGCTGCTCGGCCCGTTGAAGGCGCGCCTCGACTACCGCATCTTCACGCTGCTCGGCGACAAGCCGCGCGCGAACTGGCGAGGGACGGTCCAGCGCCTCTACGCCGGCGCGACCCTCGGGTTCTGATCAGGGTTTCGCGGGTGCCGGCGTCACCGGCGGCGTCGCCGCCGTGGCGGTGGGCGCACCCGGCGCCGCGGGCGTCGAGGGAACCGGATTCAGGTTGATCAGCGTCTGGCCCGCGGTCGCAAACGCCGTCGTGTACATCCGGTACAGCTCCATGATCTCGGTCGGGTACGCCTCCGCGAGGATCTTCGCGACGCCGTAGTCCGCGCCCTTCACCGTCGGATCCATCAGGAACACGTACAGCACGCTGCCGTTGGGCCCGGGCTCGGCGGCCCTGAAAATCTTCCAGCCCCATCCCTGCTGGTTGCGGACTGGATCCTTCGAGTTGGCGAGCGCCGCGCGCAGCTTCTCGATGACCGTCTCGAAGTCGGCCACCTTGTCCGGCCGAATCGCGTTGAACATCAGCCCGTTCTCGGAAGCGAACACGCGGCCGAGCGGAGGCGGTGACACGACGGCCTGTCCCGGAGGCGGCGCAGCAACGGGTGCTGGCGGCACGGTGGGCGACGGCGGCGTGCCGGGCGTCGGCGATGTCTGCTGCGGCTGCAGCGCGCCCGCCGGGGCCGGCGGGGGCGTGGTTGCCGCCTGCATCGCCATCAGCAGCGCGATCGGGAAAAGCATCGGTATCAGTGTAAATGGAAAGAGCCACGAGCGCGTGTGCGCCCGTGGCTCAAGAGCTTGCCTCGTCGAAGCCCGGCAGCGGGCGAAGGCGGGCCTACTTCGACAGGTCGATGACCGTCGTACCCTGGATGGTGCCCAGCGGCTGCTTGAACGAACCTCGATACAACTCGAAGAGGGTCTTCTGCTCGGCCGGGTCCTTCACGCCCGCATAGATGTTGTTCATGACCGAGTAGTCTGCATCCTTCACGGGCGTGATGATGTGGACATAAATGACCGCGCCGTCCGGATTCGGCATCGCGTTCTTGATCACTTTCCAGCCCGCGAGCTGCTGCTTCGCCTCTGGCGCTTCTGATTTCGAGAGAGTGTCCTTCAGCGTTGCAAGAACCTTCTCGTAGTCCGCGGTTTTGTCGCCATTCACTGCGACGAGCATCACGACCGTATCACCGGTTAAGGTCGTCTTCTGTGGCGCCGCTTGCGCGAACAGATCGCCGTGCCCGTGCGAGAACGCCGGTACCAGGAACATCGCACATGCCAACAGAACGCCGGACAGTCGTCGCATCATCGAGCCTCCTCGAAACGGCCGTTAATCTACCACAGGTGAGCCGCCCGCCTTCGCGTTTCGCGGCGGTGGAACAAACTGGGACATGATCTCGTTGGCAAGAAGCATTCCCGCCCGCGAGAGCCGCAAAAGGCGCCCATCATAGATCAAGACGCCGGCCTCCCGGAATCGTTCCAATTCGGCGCCGTACGTCCCCCAAACATCGACCTCATATCGGGCGCTGACGGTATCGACATCGATGCCGCGCGCCAGGCGCAGGCCCGTAAAGAGCGCTTCCTCGAGCGCCTCGCGGCGACTTAATTCGCGCTTCTCGACACCCGGGTGACCTCCGGACGCGACAACGGAAATGTACTCGGTCGTCGACGACAGGTTCTTCCAGCGGACAGCCCGACGGGTCGAGTGCGCGCCGCAGCCGAAGCCAAGCCACTCGCCGTCGGTCCAGTATTTCAGGTTGTGGCGCGACTCGCGGCCGGGGCGCGCGACGTTGGAAATCTCGTATTGGTCGTAGCCGGCCGCGTCGAGGCGGGCCATCGCCTCCAGGTACATGTCCGCCGCGTCATCGTCGGGCGCGAGCGACCACTTCGACCGCGCCATCGCGTCGCGCAGCGGCGCGTTCGGGTAGAGCTCGAGGATGTACAGCGAGGCGTGATCGGGGCCGAGCGCGATCAACGCGTCGACCGATTCGAGCCATTGCGCGATCGTCTGCTGCGGCAGCCACATCATCAGGTCGAGCGAGATGTTGTCGAAGCCGGCGGCGCGGGCCATCTGGAACGCGTCGGCCGCGCGCGAGGCGGAATGCAGACGGGTCAGACGCTGGAGCTCCTCGTCGCGGAACGACTGGACGCCGTAACTGAGGCGATTGACGCCAGCGTCGCGGAATCCCGCCAGCCGCCCGGGCGTGACGGTCTCCGGGTTCGCCTCCATCGTGATCTCGGCGTCGGCCGACACCGCGAAGCCGGCGCGGCACGCCTGGACGATGGCGGCGATCTCCGACGGCTCGAGCAGCGATGGCGTCCCGCCGCCGAAGTAGATCGTATCGGCCTCGGATCCGTCGCCCTGCGACGCAATCTCCTCCAGCAGCGCCTGGACGTACTGGTCCTTCAACGCGGCGTCGAACAGGCCGCGGTTGAAGTTGCAGTAGTTGCAGATGGCCGAACAGAACGGGATGTGGACGTAGAGGCCGAGCACTGCCCTCAGTCTACGACCCGGCGCGTCCTCCGGGCCATTTGAGATCGGCGCGCGCGTCCCGTTCGCGCGGTTTCAGCTGGGCCCGCGCCTGGCCGGTCGACTTCTGAGGCAGCGCGCCGCGCGGTCGGTTCTTCGGTGAAGCCGGAGAGGATTCCTGCCAGCGCCTGACGTCGCTCTCGCTCGGGTGCGGGCCGACTTCGCGCGTGTCGGGGCCGTCGATGCGGACCCAGTCGCACATTTCCTTCAGCCGCGAGCGGATGCGCAAGCCGAGCTGGAGCGCAATCGACTGCGGCTCGGTGTTCTCCGAATCGGTGAGGTTCGTGGTGAACACGGTGACCCGGCGCTCGCTGTAGCGCGTGTTGACGACCAGTCCGAGCGTTTCCTCGACCCACTCGGACTTCTTCTCCGCGCCGATGTCGTCGAGGATCAGCAGGTCGGCCTCGAGCACCGGGCGCAGGACGTCGAGCTCGGTCGCCTCGACGCCGCTGTTGTAGGTGTCGCGCACCATCTTCAGCAGGTCGCGCGTCTCGAAGAACACGGCGCGCGCGCCCTTGCGGCTGATCGCTTCCTTCATCAGCGCGACCGCGAGATGGGTCTTGCCGACGCCGTTGTCGCCGAAGAAGAGCAGGCCGCGATCGACGACGGGGAACTGATCGACGAGCCGTGTGGCGCGGCGCAGCGCGTCGCGCTGGCTGTCGGTGTGCGCCTCGAAGTTGGAGAGCTCGCAGTGAACGTAGCGGCGCGGGATGCGCGCGCTCTTCAGGAGCGACTCGAAGCTGCGCTGATGCCAGCAGTCGCAGCGCGTGACCCGCGAGACACCGTCAACATCGATCGTCTTCCATCCGGTGTCATCGCAGATCGGGCAGGGCACGACAGATGATAACTCGAAGTGCGAAGGTTGGTGCGGGGCTCGAGGTCGATCGAAGTGCGATCGCCCTACTTCGACCGTCTCACTTCGAACTTCGAGCTTTGGGTTTCTCGGGCTCGTGAGGCGCCTGGGGAGGCGTCCGCCGTACGAGATCGGTCGGCGACGATTTCACGAGCGCGGTGCCGAGCCGCTGTTCCCAGTCGTCGATGCCGCGTGCGAGCTCGCGCTTCACGTAGTCCATGAACTCGTTGACCTCGCCCTGCATCTGCTCGATCTTGCGCCGCATGTTCAGGATGATCTCGACGCCGGCGAGGTTGACGCCCAGGTCGCGCGTCAGCGTGAGAATCGTTTCGAGCTGCTCGAGGTCCTCTTCCGAGTAGAGTCGCGTGTTGCCCTCCGTGCGCGACGGCTTCAGCAGCCCCTCGCGCTCGTACAGGCGCAGCGTCTGCGGGTGGATGTTGTACTTCTGCGACACCGCGCTGATCATGTAATACGCCTTGCCGCCAGCCCGCTTCGCCATCAGATTACCCGACGGACTCCTCCCTGACGTTCTCGCCGTTGATGCGGCCGAACTCGCGCAGCAGTTCCTTCGATCGCTCGTCCAGCAGCCTCGGCAGCACGAGCTTGACCTCGACGACCAGGTCGCCGCGCCGGCCGTCGCGCGTGGTCACGCCGCGTCCCCGGAGGTGGAAGCGCTGCCCCGACTGCGTGCCGGGCGGCACCCGCACCTTCGCGCCGCCGTCCGGAGTCGGGACGTCGATGCGGGCGCCGAGCGCCGCCTCGTGAATGGCGATCGGCACCGAGATGAACAGGTCGTCGCCTTCGCGCCGGTAGCGCGGGTGCGGCGCCACCTGCACGGTGATGTACAGGTCGCCGGGTTCTCCGCCGCGCAGCCCGGCGTTCCCCCTGCCGGCGACGCGAATACGCTCGGCGTCGGATACGCCCGCGGGAACGCGCACCGTCACCGACTCCGCGCGCGTCTGCTGTCCCGTTCCGCCGCACGGCTCGCACGGCCGCGGCCGCTGCTGGCCGCTGCCGCCGCAGCCGGGACAACTCCGCGTGAACACCATGTGGCCTCGGACCGTCCGCACCGAGCCCGCACCCTGGCACACGAGGCACGCGCCGGTGGTGAGACGGGTCACGCCGGTCCCGGTGCACGTGCGGCACGTCTCGCGCCGCGTGACCGTGATGGTGCGCTGGGTGCCGTTGAACGCCTCCTCGAAGGAAAGCGAGAGCGTGTGATGGAGGTCGACGCCGCGCTCGGCGGCCGGACGCTGCGCGCCTCGCGACGTGAAGACCTCGGCGAACAGGTCGCCGAAGGTCGCGGCATGATCGCCGCCGCGGCCCGAGAAGTCGAACCCTTCGAACCCGCTCGTGCGGCGGTCCTCGCCGGCGGCGATCGGCGATCCGGAGTCGTAGCGCGAGCGCCGCTCGGGATCGATCAGCGTCTCGTACGCCTCGAGGATCTGGCGGAAGCGCGCTTCCGCCGTCCGGTCGCCCGGGTTGATGTCCGGGTGATACCGCCGGGCGAGGCGTCGGTACGCACGCTTGATCTCCGACTCCGTCGCGCCGTGCTCGAGGCCGAGGATGACGTACAAATCCATAGACGTGGGCCGGCTGAAGCCGGCCCCTACGAATTCCTGTTATTTCTTTTCCTCATCGACGACCTCCGCATCGATGACGTCGCCCTGGGAACCGCCTGACGCCGCCGCACCAGAACCTGCTGAACCCGCAGAACCCTCTGAACCTGCTGAACCCCCTGAACCCCCTGAACCCCCTGAACCTCCTGAACCCTGGCCCGCGCCAGCCCCGGCGGTCTTGTACAGCGCCTCGGCCGCGCGATGCTGCGCCGTCGTCAACTGCTCCATCGCGCGATTCATCGCGGCCGTGTCGTTGGCGGCAATCGCGCTCTTCAACTGCTCGATGGCCGTCTCCACCGCCGCCTTGTCGCTGCTGGCCAGCTTCGCGCCCATGTCCTGCAGCATCTTCTCGGCGCCGTAGACCGCCTGGTCCGCCTTGTTGCGTGCCTCGATCTCCTCCTTGCGGCGCTTGTCTTCCTCGGCGTGCGACTCGGCGTCCTTCATCATCCGCTCGACCTCTTCCTTGCTGAGGCCGCTCGACGCGGTGATGGTGATCTTCTGTTCCTTGCCGGTGCCGAGATCCTTCGCCGACACGTTCACGATGCCGTTCGCGTCGATGTCGAAGGTCACCTCGATCTGCGGCACGCCTCGCGGGGCGGGCGGGAGGCCCACCAGCTGGAAGCGCCCGAGCGTCCGGTTGTCGCGCGCCAGCGGACGTTCGCCCTGGAGCACATGCACTTCGACGCTCGTCTGGCTGTCGGCCGCGGTCGAGAACGTCTCGCTCTTGCGCGTCGGGATCGTCGTGTTCCGCGGAATCAGCGTCGTCATGACGCCGCCGAGCGTTTCGATGCCGAGCGACAGCGGCGTCACGTCGAGCAGCAGCAGGTCCTTGACCTCGCCCGCGAGCACGCCCGCCTGGATGGCCGCGCCGACCGCGACCACTTCATCGGGGTTGACCCCCTTGTGCGGCTCCTTGCCGAACAGGTCCTTGACGATGTGCTGGACGCGCGGGATGCGCGTCGAGCCGCCGACGAGCACCACCTCGTCGATCTTCGACGGGTCGAGCCCCGCGTCCGCGAGCGCCTGCTTGGTCGGGCCGACCGTTTTCTGCAGAAGGTCTTCGACGAGCTGCTCGAACCTCGCGCGCGTCAGCTTCATCTGCAGGTGCTTCGGTCCGGTCTGATCGGCCGTGATGAACGGCAGGTTGATGTCGCTCTCCATCACGGTGGAGAGCTCCATCTTCGCCTTCTCCGCCGCCTCCTTCAGGCGCTGCAGCGCCATCCGGTCCTTGCTCAGATCGATGCCGTCGCTCTTCTTGAACTCGGAGATGATCCAGTCGATGATCTTCTGGTCGAGGTTGTCGCCGCCGAGATGCGTGTCGCCGTTGGTCGCTTTGACCTCGACGACCCCTTCGCCAACCTCGAGGATCGAGATGTCGAACGTGCCGCCGCCGAAGTCGTAGACGGCAATCGTCTCGTCCTTCTTCTTGTCGAGACCGTAGGCGAGCGCCGCCGCCGTCGGCTCGTTGACGATGCGCATGACCTCGAGGCCGGCAATCTTGCCGGCTTCCTTCGTCGCCTGGCGCTGCGCGTCGTTGAAATAGGCGGGGACGGTGATGACCGCCTTCGTGATCGCCGAGCCGAGGTACTCCTCCGCGGCCTGCTTCAGCTTCTGCAGGATCATCGCGGAGATCTCCGGCGGCGCGTACTCCTTGTCGAGCGCCTTGACGCGCACGTCGTTGCCGGCGGCCATGACGGTGTACGGCACCATCTTCATTTCTTCGCTGACCTCGTCGAAGCGGCGTCCCATGAACCGCTTGATCGAGAAGACGGTGTTCTCGGGGTTGGTCACCGCCTGGCGCTTCGCGACCTGGCCGACCAGGCGCTCGCCGGTCTTGGTGAAGGCCACCACCGAAGGCGTGAGTCGGCTTCCTTCCGGGTTCGTGATGACGACGGGCTCGCCGCCCTCCATCACGGCCACGACGGAGTTGGTGGTGCCCAGATCGATGCCGATGATTTTGCTCATGTCGTTCACGTCCCTCTGCCTGACTTTAGGCTGGCTTTATTATTAAATCTGAGTGAGGCATAGTCAATGTTGCGGGATACTAAGTCGCTAACTCGCTGACTTTGTTCGCTATACTGGAAGGCGGACCAGGCGGACGTGAAAGTCCGCCTCTACGGATCTGACTGTGACGTCGAACACCGAACCCACTCCACCGCGCCGCAAGGTTGCCCTCCGCGTCGCGCAGGCGGGGCTCGTCCTCCTGTTTGTCTTCGCGGCGCTGCTCGGCACGCTGAGCGGCGTGCTCGTCGCCTTCGCGGGCGACGTGCCCGAGATCAGCGCGCTCGACGACTACCGCCCCAACACCATCACGCACATCCTCGCGCGCGACGGCCAGACCATCGGCGAGTTCGCGACCGAGCGGCGGCTCGTCGTCGGCTACGACCAGATCTCGCCGAACCTCCGCAACGCGATCATCGCGACCGAGGATGCGGGGTTCAACCAGCATTTCGGCCTCAGCATGTCGCGGATCGCGATCACCGTGCTGAAGGACATCCTCACCGGCAAGCGGCAGGGCGCCAGCACCATCACCCAGCAGCTCGCGCGCAACGTCTTCCTGCAGCAGTATCAGCTGGCCGGCGGCAAGTTCGAGGTCTCGCCCGAGCGGAAGGTCAAGGAATGGATCGTCGCGATTCAAATCGAGAAGCGCTTCACCAAGCCCGAGATCTTCACGCTCTACGCGAACCAGATCAACCTTGGCCACGGCGCCTACGGCGTCGAGGCGGCCTCCCACCTCTACTTCGACAAGCCCGCGAAGGACCTGACGGTCGAAGAGGCGGCGGTGATTGCCGGCATCATCCAGGCCCCGGGCCGGCTGAGCCCGTTCGTCAATCCGAAGTCGGCGCTGATGCGGCGCAACTACGTGCTGCAGCGGATGGCGGAGGAAGGCTACATCACCGAGGAGGAATCCAACGACGCGCAGCAGCGTCCGCTGGTGCTGCAGGGGCAGCAGCGCCCGGAGCCGTCGGTCGCGCCGTACTTCGTCGAGGAGATCCGGAAGTCGCTCGAGCAAGAGTATGGCGCGGACGCGCTGTATCAGAACGGCCTGCAGGTGCAGACGACGCTCGACGTGGAGCTGCAGGAAGCGGCCAACCGCGCGGTCGACCGCGGGCTGCGGCGGCTCGACAAGCGGCACAGCGGGTTCCGCAAGCCGCGCAACATCCTCGCTGAGAAGCGCTCGCTCGAGCGGTTCACGACCGATCGCTGGAACCGGCCGATTCTCGCGGGCGACATCGTCCCCGCGCTGGTGACGTCGGTCACGCCGAAGGGCGGCAACGGCAGCGCGCGCGTTCGCATCGGCGCGCACGAGGTGGAGATGCCGAAGGCGGCCTTCACCTGGACGCGCAAGACCGCGGCGGTGGATTTCCTGAAGGTCGGCGACCTCGTGCAGGTCGAGGTGCGCGCCATCCAGGGCGGCGTGCCGCAGACGATCGGGCTCGAGCAGGATCCCGTCGTCGAAGGCGCGCTGCTGGCCATCGACAACCGCACCGGGCAGGTGCGCGCGATGGTGGGCGGCTACGACTTCGCGCGCAGCAAGTTCAACCGCGCGACGCAGGCGAAGCGGCAGGTCGGCTCCTCGTTCAAGCCGTTCATCTACACGACCGCGATCGATCGCGGCTACACGCCAGTGTCGATCTTCGTCGATGAACCGGTCTCGTACGAGCCGGGGCCGAACCAGCCGCCGTACGAACCGCTCAATTACGACCGCAAGTACGAGGGGCCGGTCACTCTGCGATGGGCACTGGAAGACTCGCGCAACATTCCCGCGGTGAAGGCGCTCGCGGAGCTCGGTCCCCCCAACGTGATCAAGGTCGCCGCGCGGTTCGGCCTGCCCGCGAACATGCCGCCGTACCTCTCGCTGGCACTGGGGTCGGTCGAAGAAACGCTATGGGACATGACGAGCGCCTACACAGCGTTCCCGAACCAGGGCGTCCGCATGCGGCCGTACTCGATCGTCAGCATCGCGGACCGCGAGGGGAACATCATCGAGGAAAACCGCCCGGAGCCACACGAAGCGGTTCGCGCCGATACCGCCTACGTCATGACGAACCTGCTGCGCGGGGTCGTGCTGCGCGGCACGGCCGCGGCTGCAAAGAGCCTCGACTGGCCGCTCGCGGGCAAGACGGGCACGATGGACGAGTACACCGACGCGTGGTTCATCGGCTTCGATCCGAACATCACCGTCGGCGTGTGGGTCGGGTACGACGAGAAGAAGCCGCTCGGCCGCAATGAAACGGGCGCGGCCGCGGCGCTGCCGATCTGGATGGACTTCATGAAGGCGTTCATCGAGAAGCGCGCCGACCGGAAGAATCCGCCGGAGTTCGAGGCGCCGGGGAACATCGTCTACGTGACGCTCGACAACGGCATCCGCGAAGCGTTCATCAACGGCACGCAGCCCCAGGGCTCGAACGTGCTGCCCCCCGTCGCGCCGGCCTCCAATTGAGCCGGCGGGCCGTAAAGGCCCGCCCTACTTCACGACCGTCAGCGTGACGGCGGCCTTGATCATCTCGCCGCTGCTCTTGTCGGTCGCCGCGGTGAACTCGGTCGACTGGCCGTCCCTCAGCACCAGCGCATTGGTCGTCCGGAACATGCGGACCGACCGCCTCCTCTCAGTCTTCGAGCCGTCCGCGTTGCGCTGATTGTCTTCGTAGATCGACGAATCCTCGATGGTGACGGTCACCGCGTATCGCCCGCTGTCGAGACTGGTGGCCGAGCAGTCGATGTTGGTGAACGGGTTCGGTCGTGGCGCCGGCCTGGCGGCGCCGGGCGGCGCGGGCGGGGCGGGCGGGGCGGGCTCCGCCGGCATCTGCGTCGCCATGCGAATGCTGGCCTTGTTGCCGTCCGTGCGCAGCGAGAGCTCGTAGGGCTCGCTGGCGGTCTTCTTCTCGCCCTGATACTTCGACAGCACGATGGTGACCTTCAGCGGAACGATGGACGCGAGCCTTCGCTCGCGCGTCTGTTCCGCCGTCGCTGTTCCCTGCGAGGTCGCGCTTGCCTGCGCCGACTGCTCCTGCGCGGATGGCGCCGCGGACGCGAGCGTCGCCAGCGCGACCCCCATGACGACCGAACGAGCATGTCTCATCACTGTTGCTCTCCCAGCTCGAGATTCGCGGTCAGCAGCGGCGTGATCGTAATCGGCTCGATGACGATCGGTGCCGGCGGCGCCAATGCCGCGCTCTCGGGAACGTTCGGAGGCGGCGGAGGCGCCGTGGAGATCTGCCCGCGCCACACGGAAGAGATCACCACGAGAACAATGACCGACGCCGCAACCGCAAGCCACCGCGCCGCGAGCCACCCGCGACCGGCGACAGGATGCGCGTCCACGGTCGCGCGGACGCGCGCGATGAAGTCGGGCGACGGCTCCACGTCGAGCAGCGCGTCTATCTCGCGATCGAGCGGGTCGGGTTCAACCATTGCAACCGCTCCTTGATTCGTTGGCGCGCAAGAAACAGCCGTGACTTGACCGTCCCCTGCGGAATGCCCAGCAGGCGCGCGACGGCAGCCAGATCGTGTCCCTCGATGCTCGCGAGCACGACGACGCACCGAAGCTTCTCGGGCAGCGCGTCGATGGCCTCCCACAGCATGCGGGCCCGTTCGTCGGCCACCTCGTCAGTCGACGTCGGGCGCCGCGTCCGATCGTGCTCCGCCTCTCTGGTCGAGCGGCGATGATCGCCACGCCGGCGATCGAGCGCCAGGCGCCAGACCATCCGCACCAGCCAGCGCTCGAACCGCTCGGGATCGCGCAGCTGGCGGAAGCGTCGATGCGCCTTCGCGAACGCGTCCTGGGCCACGTCCTCGGCGTCTTCGCGGTGACGCAGCACGGAAAACGCGACGCGGAACGCCAGCCGGGCCGATTCGACGAGCCGCGCATCGAACTGCCCTTCGAGCTCCTGGTCCGTGCTCACGAACTCGCCGGCCAATCGGCCCGTCCACTCATGCATCGGAGCTCGCGTTCGTAGACAAGACGCCGTGGGCCGGCGTTTGGTTCAGTAGGACGGGGCCGTACGCCCCGGAATCAGGGAAACAGCGGCGGCGGGACGCGGCCTTTCGCGGCGCTCGCCGAAGCGGAGCGAAGGCGGCTGGCCTGCTCGAACGCGTACGCGAGCGCAATCAGCTTCGGCTCGCTGCAGGCCATCCCCGTGAACGTCACGCCGAAGGGCGCGGGCTTCGGGTCGAAGCCGGCGGGGAACGCGGGCGGCGCGTTGTTCGGCACGGTCCCGAACGGCACGATCACCGACGGGTACGCGGCACGCGCGGCGATGCCGTTGCCGTTCTGCGCCGGGAACAGCAGCGCGTCGAGCCGTTTCGCCTTCATGACCTCGTCGATCCCGTGCTTCGCGGTCAGCAGCAGATCCTTCCGGCGATCCGCTTCGTAGCGCGCACGATCGGTCACCAGGTCGGTCTCGTCGGCGTTGTCGAGGTTCGACTGGCCGTACTTGATCGTGCCCGCGGCCTTGTGGGCCTCGTTCCAGGCACGAAGCTCGGCGAGCGACTTGACCGGCGCTGCGTTGCCGAGCAGCGCCAGCCACTTGCTGAAGTCGCGCTTCATGCCGTACTTGTAGGTCGTCGTGCAGTTCGCGTCCTTCCCCTTCGCGTTGTCCGGTCCTGAGCAGACCGGCCAGTCGAGGAAGTTCCGCGCCGGATCCCAGTCGACGATGCTCGGGATGTTCGCGGGATCGACGATGACCGCGCCCTGCCGCGTGAGCTCGGCGATCGCGTCCTGCATCGCCCTCTGCTGCTCCATCGTCAGGCCGCCGCGCGGGGTGAGCGACGCGCCGGCGGTCACCGCGTCGTAGAAGAACGCGCGCGGCACGCCGATGCGCGCGCCCCTGAGCGCGTTGCGATCGAGGAAGCGCGTGTAGTCGCGCGCCGGCGGCGGCGTGCACGTTGACGTCGCCGGATCGCTGGGATCGGCCGCCGCGCTTTCCAGCACGCCGAGCATGATGGCCGCGTCGGTCACCGAGCGGGCCATCGGGCCAGCCGTGTCCTGGTCCGCGGTGATCGGGATGATCCCGTAGCGGCTCACGCGGCCGACCGTCGGCTTGATGCCGGCGAGCATGTTCTGATTCGCGGGACTGAGGATCGAGCCCGATGTCTCCGTGCCGACGTTCGCGGCCCAGAAGCTGACCGCCGTGCCGACGCCGGAGCTCGACCCGCCGGTCGTGAGGACCGGACGGCCGTCGGCGAGCGTGTCGCGCGGATCGCGCCGCGGATCGTACGGGTTCATGCCGTAGCCGTTGAGGCTGTTGTAGTTGGCCGGCATGCCGACGGTGACCCAGTTCGCCAGCTCGGTCAGCTGCGTCTTCGCCATGATGATGGCGCCGGCGTCGCGCAGGTTCTTCGCGACCGTCGCATCGTAAGGCGGCACGAGCCCGGCGAACGCCAGCGCGCCGCCTGTGGTCGGCATGTCGCGCGTCTGGATGTTGTCCTTCAGCGCGATGGGAATCCCGTGCAGCGGGCCGCGCACGCGGCCGGCGGCGCGTTCACGATCGCGCGCATCCGCCTCCTCGAGCGCGTGCGGGTTCACGTAGATGATGGCGTTGAGCCGATCCTCGTAGAGCGCGATGCGCGTCAGCGACTGCTGCACGAGCTCGCGCGAGGTGACGCGACGCTGCTGGAGCGCGCGCTGCATGTCCGTGATTGACGCTTCGACGACGCTGAAGCGCGGCGGCGCCGGAGGTGCGGCCGCAAACGCGGCGGTCGCGGCGAGCGCGAGAGCGATCGTCCTAATCCTCATCGGTCGCGGCGGGCGCGTCCAGCGTCCCGCTGGCTTTCTTCAGCAGGTACGTCTTGATGAAGGAATCAAGGTCACCGTCGAGCACGCGGTTCACGTCCCCGACCTGTACCTTCGTCCGATGGTCCTTGATCATCTGGTACGGCTGCAACACGTAGCTGCGAATCTGGCTGCCGAAGCCGATTTCCTTCTTCGCCCCCGCAATCTGCTCCAGCCTCGTGGCCTGCTCCTTCATCTTCAGGTCGTAGAGCCGGGCCTTCAGCACCTTCATCGCCTGCGAGCGGTTCTTGTGCTGCGACCGCTCGTTCTGGCACGAGACGACGATGCCGGTCGGCAGGTGCGTGATGCGGACGGCTGAATCGGTGACGTTGACGTGCTGGCCGCCCGCGCCGCTCGACCGGTAGGTGTCGATGCGCAGGTCCCCCTCGTCGATCTCGACATCGACGTCTTCCGGCAACTCCGGCCAGACGAAGACCGAGGCGAACGACGTGTGCCGGCGCGCCGCCTGGTCGAACGGCGAGATGCGCACGAGCCGATGGACGCCGGCTTCCGCCGACATCAGCCCGAACGCGTATTCACCCGTCAACATGAAGGTGACGCTCTTGAGGCCGGCTTCCTCCCCCGGCTGGTAGTCGATGACCTCGCGGCGCAGGCCGCGCCGCTCGGCCCACTTCATGTACATGCGGAGCAGCATCTCCGCCCAGTCCTGCGACTCGATGCCGCCCGCGCCGGGGTGGATGGTGACGATGGCGTTGGCGTTATCGTGCTCGCCGCCGAGCATCTTGCGCGTTTCCGCGCCTTCGACTTCCTCCGCGAGCTCGTCGAGCGCGCGTCCGAGATCGCCGGTGACGTCTTCGCCCGCCCCGGCCCACTCGATCAGCACGCTGATGTCGTCGCCGCGGCGCTTGAGCGATTCGAGCAGCGTGCGATCTTCCTCGAGCCGCCGCCGGCGCTGCATCACCTTCTGCGCCTCGGCCTGGTTGCTCCAGAAGTCGGGCGCCGCCGTGCGCGACTCTACTTCGGCGAGCTGCTCGTCGAGTCGGGCGCCCTCAAAGATGCCTCCGCAGCTCGAGCGAGCGCTTGTTCAGGTCTTCGTAGCGGCGTGTGAGATCTTCGATGGCAACAGCCAATGGATGTACCTCCGGGCCGACCTGAAGGTCGGCCCCTACGTTCGTTGCTCCGGGCCGACCTGAAGGTCGGCCCCTACGTACGTT
>Ga0070694_100000734_pt1 | contig 18310 bp, 16 predicted proteins | sample KBSK1251metaG_FD_65470 | JGI IMG/M metagenome (GOLD analysis project Ga0070694, IMG submission 65470) | Corn, switchgrass and miscanthus rhizosphere microbial communities from Kellogg Biological Station, Michigan, USA - KBS K1-25-1 metaG | ecosystem: Host-associated > Plants > Roots >... | reverse complement strand
CATTCCGCCAGCACCATCAGCAGCGGCATGGCGATGCCGATCTCGGCGAAGACGATGTGGAAGCCGAGCGACAGCGCCATCTGGGCGCGCGCCGCCAGCAAGTCGCTTATCGCGTCGCGTTCCCCGTCGAGGAGGCAGGCAGGGCCTGCCAGGTCCCGGCCATCGGCTGCTGATCGACGCCCGGCTTCGACCAGTCGCACACGCCGCCGGGGAAGATCTGCTTCAGCCGCGACATCTCGTCAGCCGTGAACGTCACCTTGTAGTCGGCTGCGGAGATCGGCTTCAGCTGGCACTTGACGACGTCCGCGGCCAGCGGGCTGCCGGCCACGCCACGCGGGAACGAGTTCGCCGGATAGAGCTCGTTGCACTTGCCCGAGGCCGGCATCTGGCGCTCGACGATCCGCTGCGGATGCTCGTCGCGCGTCCAGCAGGCGTCCACCAGGTCCGCCGGCTTCGCGCGGCGCAGCTTCGCCAGCTTCGAGTCATTCGACCTGTCGTCGGCGATCTTCGTGAGCCACTGGTCCATCTGCGAGAGCGCCTGCCGCAGCACCGGCGCCTTCAACGAGTCGCCCCAGCGCCGATCGTCGGTGAGCATCACGTGGTTGTCGGTGTAGCCGTTCGCCTTCTGCAGACGCTCGCGCGTCGAGAACGAGTGATACCGCAGGTGTATGTTGCCGCCCTGCGCATCGTCCAGGTAGGCGCGGTAGTCGATGATGGGCGTCGTCGCCAGGCCCGCGCCGCCCCACGTGAGGCGTCCCATGCGATAGGCGGTCCGGATGGCAGCGGGATCGGCCACGGATCTCGTCGCGACGATCTTTCCGTCGTTGTCGTAGCCGCCAATCTTCGCGTTCAGGTCGAGGAACTGTTCCCTGGTGATCACACCTGCGTTGAGCGCGACCAGGCCGTACTGGATGCCGACGTTGTCGAGCGGGCGGCGGGCGAAGCCCGTCTTCGGATCGCGTCCCCACACGTTGGCCGCGTGGTCGTAGACGTCGCAGCGCGCGCCCGTCGGGTTCTTCACGGCGTCGTAGCGGAGCGCTTCTGGCAGCGAGCAGTACTCGCCGACCGTGATGCGGCCCGGGTTCAGGCTGTTGGTCTTCAGCGTCGCAAGCTGGCCGAGGCCGGCGACCTGCCGCTGCTGTTCGCCCGTGAACGTCACGGGCCCGGCGAGCGCGTCGAAGTAGTTCGCGAGCAGGCGGGAGTCGCTGATCATGCCGACGGTGCCGAATTCCATGTCGGGGAAGCTGCGCTGCACCATCAGCCCGTCGAGCAGGCCCGGGTAGCCGTCGCCGATCTGGTGCTGCTGGTACGTGGCGCCCGAGCCGCCCCACCCGACCGTGAACTTCGGCGCGCCGTACGCCTCGACGAAGTGTTCCTTCGTCATCATCATCGTTTCGATGGCGAGAAGCTCCGAGCAGTCGTTGCCGAAGACGTTGAGCGAGTTCGAGGCGACCGCGTAGCCCTGCTGCAGCATCGCCTCGTCATCGACGCCGCCGGTGCCGGTGCCCTGCTTGTACCAGCCGCCCGCGCACCCGCCGCCGAACGTGTAGATCAACCGGCCGTTCCATCCGACGGGCTTCGTCATGTAGTCCGGCTGCGCGTCTTTCGCGGGGTTGAAGAGCATCGCAATCTCGTAGACGCCGCGATTGATCGTCCCGGTCTCGACGCGGACGATGAACGGCACCTGCACGCCGAGCGTCGTCGTGGTCATCGCGACGTCGGACGGGAGGCTCTTCGGATCGGGAAGCGGCTTGAGGTCGCCGCCGGCAGTGGATTTGTAGACGTAGTCGAAGCGCGTCGCGATGGAGCAGTTCGCGTCGAGCGGCTTGCCCGCGACGCCGCCGGCCATCAGCTTGAACTTCTCGGTCTCGCAGACGAACGGCTGCTCGTGCGGGCCGGAGATCACCGGCCCGGCGTTCGGATGGTTGACGACGGCCAGCCTGGCGGTTGTCTTGCCGGCCGTCGCGACGATCGTGTTGCTGCCGTCGTTCAGGTTCTTCAGGAGCGCGAGGATCGATCGGCCGGTCGCGTCCGGCCGCAGCGCGCTGGTGACGTCGGCGCCGTTCAGCGTCAGGCGCACGGCCGATGCCTGGACGCCCGAAGGCGGCGTCACCGTGACGAGCACGTCGCCGCCGCTGACGAATTCGGGCTTCGGATTCGAGACGACGCGCAGTGCCAGGCCCTGGGCAGCGGCGCCCATCGGAAGCGCGAGGACGATCGCGAGAGCAGTCAGCGACGACAGACGCATGGTCATTCTCCTGTTTCGCCGGGTTCGTTGTTTCGCCGGGTCCGCGACGCCGGGGCTTCAGCAGGCATCGCGGGACCCGGCCTACGTACCGGTGCCGTGCGAACGCGGACCCGCCGGAGCGGAAGCTCGTGGGGCGGGTCCCGCCAAGCACCGGTGCCGCGCGACGGCGGACCCGCCAGAGTTATCCCGCCGCTCATGCCGTGGTCAGCGCTCGTTCCGTCAGCAGCGCCGTGAAGTCGCGCACGTTCCCGAGCTGGTCGATCCGCTCGATGCGCGCGAAGACGTCGTCGAGCCGGTCCTGCGGCAGCACCAGCGACCCGCATTCGTCGAACTTGTCGCGCAGCTCCTCGCGGGTGAACGGCCGTTCCGGTCCGCCGCGGTACGGGCCGGACGGCTGGCTGAGCACGCGGCCGTCCTCGAGCTCCACCTCGACGATGCTCAGCATCCTGACGAAGCCCTGGTTCTCGATCTCCTGGTCGAAGACGGTCTCGACCTTCCGCATCATCGCCTGCACGGGCGCGCTGCGCACGAACTCGTCGCTGAACTCGTTCACGCCGGCCTTCCGCCGGAGCGCGACTGCCGACAGCATGAACGCCGGGCAGAACTTCGCTTCGAGCTCGGTGTTGGCAATCTTGTAGCGCAGCGGGTTCAGGATGTTCGAGCCCGCGCGCAGGCGAATACGCGTGATCTGTTCCGGCTTGACGTCGTGCCTGGTCACGAGCGTGAGCATCGCGTCCATCGTCGGGTGGCCGAGACAGCCGCAGGGATACGGCTTGATCGAGATGCCGGGACTCACGATCGTCCACGGGTTGCCGAGCGCGCCGACGATGCGTTCGGCATCGAAGCCGCCGCCGGTCACCTGGAAGAAGCCCCACTGCCCATCGAGCGCGTCCGCGCCGGCGGTAAATCCCTTTGCCGCGAGCTCCGCCGCGGTCACGCCGTTGAGAGCCGCGCGGCCGACGTGCAGCGGCTTGGTCATCGTGCCGAAGCTGACGCGGATGCCGCCCGACATGCTCGCCGTGATGCCGATGGCGTGCGCCAGCGCCGGGCGATCGAGCTTCAGCAGCTTCGCCGATGCCGCCATCGCGCCGAAGGCGCCAATGGTGCCGGACGTGTGGAACCCCTGCTTGTAGTGCGTCGGGTAGATAGCGTCGGCAATCTTGCACTCCACCTCGAAGCCGATCAGGAACGCCTCGAGCATCGTTCGGCCGGAGACGCCGAGCCGCTCGCCGAGCGCAAGGGAGGCGGCGAGAGGCGGAATGGTCGGATGCGTCAGCAGCCCGAAGATGCGATCGGCGGCCGTCGAGAGCTGCGTGTCGTCGTAGTCGTGCGCGTGACCGCTCGTCGCGTTCACGAGCGCCGCCGACGCCGCGCGCGTCCGGAAGCTGTCGCGTCCGACGATGGTCGCTTCGGCGCGGCTTCCGTCCTCGCGCACCTGCGCGCGCAGGATCTCGCTCGCGGGGGTCGTCGAGCCCGCGAGCATCACCGCGATGCCGTCGGCGATGCAGCGGCGGCCGATCGTGAGCGCCTCGGATGGAATGTCGGCGAAGGTCGCTGACGCGATGAAGTCGACAACGGCGGCGGTCGCGCGAGTCTGCTGGCTCATGACCGCGCAAGTATAGAATTTTTTGATGCTGCCGCTGGAGGGAATCACCGTGGTCGCGGTCGAGCAGGCCGTGGCTGCGCCGTTTGCGACGCGGCAGCTTGCGGACCTCGGCGCGCGGATTATCAAGGTCGAGCGGCCGGGCGCGGGCGATTTCGCGCGCGGCTACGACGCCACCGTGAATGGCATGTCGAGCCATTTCGTCTGGCTCAATCGCTCGAAGCAGTCGCTGACGCTCGACTTGAAACGGCCCGAAGCGATCGACGTGCTCCGGCGGCTGCTCGGGCGCGCGGACGTCTTCATCCACAACCTCGCGCCGGGCGCGATGGCGCGCCTCGGGTTCGCGTCGGCGGACGTGAGGCGCGCGCATCCGCGGCTGATCGTCTGCGAGGTCTCGGGCTACGGCTCGGATGGCCCGTATCGCGACAAGAAGGCGTACGACCTGCTGGTGCAGAGCGAAACGGGCGTGCTCTCGATCACCGGCACCGAAGCGGAGCCCGCGAAGGTCGGCATCTCGGTCGCGGACATCTCAGCGGGCATGTATGCGTTCTCGAGCGTGCTCGCGGCGCTGCTGCGGCGCGAGAGGACCGGCGACGGATCGGCGCTCGAGGTCTCGCTCTTCGATTCGCTGGCCGAGTGGATGTCGTACCCGGTGTATTACTCCTACGGCGGAGCGCCGCCGCCGCGGAGCGGCGCGCGGCACGCGGTCATCGCACCCTACGGGCCGTACACCGCAGGCGACGGCAGGGTCGTCTACCTCGGGCTGCAGAACGAACGCGAGTGGGCGCGGTTCTGCGCGGAGGTGCTGCAGCGGCCCGCGATGGCGGCCGATGCGCGGTTCTCGTCGAACCCGAAGCGGGTCGAGCATCGCGCGGAGCTCGATGCGGCCATCACCGCGGCGTTCAGCGGCCTCACGGCGGAACAGGTGATTGCGCGGCTCGACGCGGCGCAGATTGCCAACGCGCGGATGAACACCGTGCAGGAGCTGATCGATCATCCGCAGCTGGCGGCCCGCAACCGCTGGCGGAGCGTCGGTTCCGCGGCTGGCCCTGTGCGGATGCTGGTACCGCCGTTCACCTTCGAGGGGATGGACATCCCGATGAGCGCCATCCCGTCGGTCGGCGAGCATACCGATGCGATTCTCGCGGAGGTGGGCATCGATGCGCCCACTGCCGCGGACTGGCGCGCGAAAGGTATCGTGTAGGGATGGCTGTCAAAGAAGGCTGGACCGGACGCGTCTACGAGGATTTCGAGGTCGGCGACATCTATCAGCACCCGCTCGGTCGGACCGTGCTGCCAGTGGACAACAGCTGGTTCACGCTGCTGTCCCAGAACACCAATCCCATTCATTTCGACCGCCACTATGCCGCGCAGACCGAGTTCGGCCAGCCGCTCGTCGATTCGACGTTCACGCTCGCGCTCGTCACAGGCCAGTCGGTGATCGACCTGTCGATCAACGTGATGGCGAACCTCGGGTGGGACGAGGTGCGGCTGCCGAATCCGCTGTTCGAGGGCGAGACGGTCTACTCGCGCAGCGAGGTCCTCGAGAAGCGCGAGTCGAAGTCGCGGCCGAACGTCGGCATCGTGCGCGTGAAGACGACCGGCTTCACCGAGACGGGCAAGATCGTCATCACGTTTCTGCGCACCTTCATGGTCTACAAGCGCGGGCACGTCCCGACGCGCGGAAACATCCCAGAGCCGAAGGCGAATGAACGATCGTAGGGGCCGACCTTCCCGCCGCCGCCAAGGCTCCGGCGGACCCGCCGTCCGCGACATCGACGTCTCCGTGCTGCGCGAGACGGTCGCGCGCCTGATCGTCGAGGCGAACTACAACATCCCCGCCGACATCCTCGAGGCCCTGCGCGATGCGGTGACACGCGAGGAGTCGCCGCTCGGCCGCCGCACGCTCGAGCAGCTCGTGCGCAACTACGAGGTTGCCGCGGCGGAGCGCGTACCGGTCTGCCAGGACAGCGGCCTTGCCGTGGTCATGCTCGACGTCGGACAGGACGTGCACTGGACCGGCGGCAGCCTGCAGGAAGCGATCTACGAGGGGATTCGCGAGGGCACGAAATCCGGCTACCTGCGGTGGTCGGTGACCGGCGATCCCACGCGCATGCTGAAGACCGCGGGCAGCGACATGCCCGGCGTCATCCACATCGAACTCGTGCCCGGCGCGGACGTGAAGATCACCGTCGCGTCGAAAGGATTCGGCGCCGAGAACATGAGCGCGATGCGGATGTTCGTGCCCGCCGACGGCGTCCCCGCGATCGCCGGCTTCGTCCTCGAGACCGTCGATCGCGCCGGCGCGAACGCCTGCCCGCCGATCATCGTCGGCGTCGGCGTGGGCGGCACGTTCGAGACCGCGGCGCTGCTGGCGAAGAAGGCCGTCCTTCGTCCCATCAACGTGCGGCACCCGCGGCCCGATCTCTGCCGTCTCGAAGGAGAGCTGCTCGCGCGTGTGAACGATCTCGGCATCGGCCCGCAAGGCCTGGGAGGCCGTGTGACCGCGCTCGGCGTGAACATCGAGGTGCATCCGACGCACATCGCCGGCCTGCCGGTGGCCGTGAACCTCGGATGCCACTCCACGCGCCGCATCAGCACGACGCTGTGACGGCACGCCGCGACACCGGCGCGTTCTGACATGTCAGTCATCCAGGTGAACTTCACCGACGGCCTCTCGGAGGCCGACCTCGATCGCCTGCGCGCCGGCGATTCGGTCGAGCTGACCGGCCGCGTCCTCTCGCTGCGCGACGCGAGCGCCGCGCGCCTGGCCCGCGCGCTCGAGGCTGGCGACCCGCCCCCGGTCCCGCTCGACACCAAAATTCTGTATGCCTTTGGCCCGTCGCCCCCCAAGCCAGGCCAAATAATTGGATCGGCGGGTCCGACAACCGCCGCTCGAATGGCGCGATTTTTTCCGGGCCTTTTTGAGGCTGGCGTCCGCGGCATCATCGGCAAAGGCGAGCTCCACGGGAACGAGATGGCCTCGTTTGTCACGCATCGGGCCATGTATTTCGCCGCGATCGGCGGCCTCGGCGCCCTCCTCGCCAAACAAATTTCGTCATCGACTGTCGTGGCGTATGACGATCTGGGGCCGGAAGCGCTCTTTGCGCTGGAAATACATGCATTTCCTGCGGTTGTCATCATCGACCGGCACGGCGGGAACTTTCACGAGACCGCCCGCGCGCGGTGGAAGAGAAACGAGTAAACGAAGGTGCCATGACGGCCGTAAGTTGCTTTAAATGGCCGACGAACAGACCAACACTGCCACTCTGGATGCGCATGCTATAGTCAACCCCTCGCGCCGGGCGAGCGCGCCCGCGCTGGACATCGAGCATCAACGCGACGTCCTCGCGCGACTGAAGCGCATCGAGGGGCAGCTCCGGGGCATCCGGAAGATGATCGAGGAGCCTCGCCTCTGTATCGCCATCCTGCAGCAGCTGGCGGCAGCGGAAGCGGCGATCGGGCGCGTCAGCCATGTCATCCTCAAGTTTCACGTCGAAAAGTGTGTGCCGCACAGCATCGCCCAGGGATCTGACGAGCACACCGAAAGCCTCGCCGAGCTGGTCGACATCGTCGACCGCTTCTCGCGATAACGCCGACGTCGCCTTCCTGCGGGGCGAGCCACGTCTGGCTCGCCTCGCGAACCCGTTCGGGTTCGCGCCACCACAGCTCACCTGATGGATCGCTGGCGGGTTCACAAATTCGGTGGGTCGAGTGTCGCTGACGCAGCCTGCATACGGAGCGTGGCCGACATCATCGACAGCGACAAGGGGGCGCGCCTGGGCGTCGTCCTGTCGGCGTGCCGCGGCGTCACCGACGCGCTGCTCGCGCTGATCGCGCAGGCCGAGCGGCAGCAGCCCGTTGACGATGCGGTGCTCGCGCTGCGCGAGCGGCACGTGGAGATCGCGCGGACGCTCATTCCGGGAACGTCCGCCGACGCCTACACGGAAGTGCTCGATCGCGACTGCCAGGACATCAGCGGCATCCTGCACGCCGTTCACCTGACGCGCTCGGCATCGCCCGCGGTGCGCGACCTGGTGTCGGGATTCGGCGAGATCTGGTCCACGCGCCTGTTCGCGCGCTACCTCGCCGCGCGCGGCCGCAGGCCCGGCAAGGTGCTGTGGGTGGACGCGCGCGACATCGTCCGCGTCGACTGGAGCGCCCTGGGCCCGAGCGTGCGGTGGGACGAGTCGCGCGCGAACGCGCAGCAGGTGATTCCGCAGCACATCGACGCCACGCTCGTCATCACCGGGTTCATCGCGCGCACCGCAGACGGCCTCCAGACGACGCTCGGCAGGAACGGCAGCGATTTTTCCGCGTCGATCTTCGGCGACCTGCTCGACGCCGAGGAGATCATCATCTGGACGGACGTCGACGGCGTGCTGAGCGCGGATCCGCGCCGCGTGCCCGACGCGCAGGTGATCGACTCGCTCTCGTACAACGAGGCGATGGAGCTCGCCTACTTCGGCGCAAAGGTCATCCATCCGCAGACCATGGCGCCGGCGGTGGAGAAGCGGATCCCGATCTGGATCAAGAACACCTTCTCGCCCGAGAAGGCGGGATCGGTCATTTCCGAGGCGCCGAACTCCGCGCATCCGGTCAAGGGGATTACGAGCATCGACGGCGTCGCGCTCGTCAACGTCGAGGGCGCCGGGATGATCGGTGTGCCCGGCACCGCGCAGCGGCTGTTCGGCGCGCTGCGCGAGGACGGGATCTCCGTGATCCTGATCTCGCAGGGCAGCTCCGAGCATTCGATCTGCTTCGCCATTCCACACGCCGAGGCGGAGCGCACGGCTCGCACGGTGCGCCACGCGTTCCACGCGGAGCTCAACGGCGGCCAGATCCAGAACGTGGACGTCGTCCGCGGCTGCAGCATCCTGTCGGTGGTCGGCGACGGCATGGCGGGGACGCCGGGCATTGCGGCGCAGGTGTTCGGATCGCTCGGCGCGGCGGGCGTGAACGTCCGCGCGATCGCGCAGGGATCGTCCGAGCGCAACATCTCCGTGGTCATCGACGAGCGCCAGACGACCAGGGCGCTGCGATCGGTGCACTCGGGGTTCTATCTCTCGCCGCACACGATCTCGCTCGGCATCATCGGGCCCGGCGCCGTCGGCAGCGTGCTGCTCGACCAGCTCGCCTCGCAGACGGCTCGGCTCACGCGCGACTTTCACATCGACCTCCGCCTGCGCGCGGTGATGACGTCGCGCGCGATGGCGCTCTCGGACCAGGCGATCCCGTTCGACGGCTGGCGCGACGCGCTCGCGCACGGGAAGCCGCCGGACATGCTGCGCTTCGAAGATCACGTGAACGCGGAGTACCTGCCGCACGCGGTCATCCTCGACTGCAGCGCCAGCGACCAGGTCGCGGAGCAGTACCCGCGCTGGCTGGGCGCCGGCATCCACGTCGTCACGCCGAACAAGCGCGCCAACAGCGGGTCGCTCGAGCTGTACGACGAACTGCGCGACGCGCGGCGCGCGGCGGGCTCGCATTACCTGTACGAGGCGACCGTCGGCGCGGGGCTGCCGATCATCCAGACGCTGCGCGACCTGCGGGAGACCGGCGACGACATCCGCCGCATCGAAGGGATCCTCTCGGGGACGCTCGCGTACCTGTTCAACGTCTGGGACGGCAAGCAGTCGTTCTCCGACGTGGTGCGCGCCGCCAAGGCGAACGGCTATACCGAGCCCGATCCGCGCGACGACCTGTCGGGCACCGACGTCGCGCGCAAGCTGGTGATTCTCGGCCGCGAGATGGGGCTGCGCGTCGAGCTCGCCGGCGTGGAGCTGGAAGGCTTGATCCCCTCGTCGCTGAGCGCCTGCAACGTCGACGAGTTCATGAAGCGGCTGCCCGAGCTCGATGGCCCGATGCTGAAACGGCTCGAGGCGGCGCAGGCCAAGGGCAAGGTGCTTCGGTACGTCGCCGCGCTCGACGCCGCGTCCAGCCGGGCGACGGTCGGCCTCGTCGAGCTCGAACGCACGCATCCGTTCGCCAACATCAACCTGACCGACAACATCGTCCGGTTCATCACGAGCCGGTACGACAGGAACCCGCTGGTGGTGCAGGGGCCCGGCGCCGGGCCTGCCGTGACCGCCGGCGGCGTTTTCGCAGATCTGCTTCGGGTCTGTGCGTATCTCGGGGCCAAGTTGTAAGATTGGCCGCCATGGGCTTCTGGAAGCAGCCGAAACCGACGTTCCTGCGCCGCGCGCTCTTCCAGATCCATCTCTGGACCGGCGTCATCATCGGCATCTATATCGTCCTCATCAGCATCACGGGGAGCGCGGTCGTGTTCCGCCGCGACCTGCTGCAATCGAAGCTCGGCAACATTCCCGCGAAAGAGGTGGCCGCCGATGCGAAGCGTCTCTCGGACGCACAGCTTCGCGAGGCGGTGCTGCGGCAGTATCCCGGCTACACGATCACGAAAATCGTCGTCTCGCGTCGCCGGCTCGCGCCGAACGAAGTGACGCTGACGAAAGACGGCGACGTGCTGCAGCAGCGGTTCAACCCGTACACCGGCGCCGACATGGGCGACGCGCACCCGCAGTCGGTCGCGGTCATGGAGTGGTTCGTCGATCTCCACGACAACCTGCTCACCGGCGAGACCGGCCGGAAGGTCAACGCGATTGGCGGCGCGCTGCTGTGCCTGCTGTGCCTGACGGGCGTGTTCATCTGGTGGCGCGCCTGCGGACCCTGGTACAAGGGGTTCTACTTCAACCCGAGGAGCAGCTGGAAGCGGATCAACTTCGACCTGCACTCCGCGCTCGGCTTCTGGAGCATCGCCATCCTCTTCCTCTGGGGGCTCACGGGCATCTACTTCGCGTTCCCCGACCCGTTCATCAAAGCCGTCGATTACTTCGAGCCGCCGGAACGCTTTGCGAGCGCGCGCCAGGGCGACGCGTTCATCGCGTGGCTCGTGCGGATGCATTTCGGGCGCTACGGCGGCATGGGCGTGCGGATCACGTACGTCGTCATCGGCATCCTGCCGGCCGTCATGTTCGTGACGGGCGCGGTCATGTGGTGGAACCGCGTGCTGCGGCGGTGGGTGGCCGAGACGAAAGCCTCGCGCGCGCGCGCAGCCTTCCCGGTCCGCACGGCGGCAGAGCAGGTCGAATAGTTGGACGCGGTTGCTGAACGGGCGCTGCGGCGCATCAGCCTCCGTGTCATGCCGTACGTCTTCCTCCTCTACATCGTCGCGTTCCTGGATCGCGTCAACGTCGGCTACGCCGCGCTGCAGATGGCCGGCGACCTCGGGTTCAGCGCCGAGGTGTTCGGCTTCGGCGCCGGCATCTTCTTCTTCGGCTACGTCATCCTCGAGATTCCCGGCTCGGTGATCGTCGAGCGATGGAGCGCGCGCAAGTGGATCGCCCGCATCATGATTTCGTGGGGCATCCTCGCCGTCATGATGGCGTTCGTGAAGACGGCGCCGCAGTTCTACACGGTGCGCTTCCTGCTCGGCGCCGCCGAGGCCGGCTTCTTCCCGGGCCTGATCGTCTACCTCTCGCACTGGTTCCGCTACGAGGACCGCGCCAAGGCGGTCGCCTGGTTCATGGCGGCGATTCCCGTCTCGAACCTGATCGGATCACCGATCTCGGGACTGCTCCTCGGCGTTCACTGGCTCAATCAGCCCGGCTGGCGCTGGCTCTTCATCGTCGAAGGCATTCCGGCGGTGATCCTCGGCTTCGTCACGATCTTCTACCTGACCGACTGGCCGCGCGAGGCGAAGTGGCTGCCCGAAGACGAGAAGCAGTGGATCATCCGCGAGCTGGAGACGGAGAAGCAGCAGCGGAAAGCCGTGCATCAGATCTCGATGTGGCAGGCGCTGCGTCATCGCGACGTGCTCCTGCTGGTCGGCGCGTACTTCTTCGCGACCGTCGGCTTCTACGGGCTGAACATCTGGCTGCCGACCATCCTCAAGGGTGCATCGGGCTGGAGCGATCTCAAGGTGACGACGGTCGCGATGCTTCCTCACCTCGCGGGCCTGGCCGGGATGATGCTCGTTGGCGCGTCATCGGACCGCACGGGCGAACGGCGCTGGCATGCCGCCGGCGCGATCATGCTCGGCGCCGCCGGATACCTGCTCGTGATCCTGGCGGGCGCGAGCCCCTGGCTCGTCGTCGCGGCCTTCTGCGTCGTCGCGGCGGGTGCCGATGGGTATTTCCCGGGGTTCTGGCCGCTGCCGACGGCTTTCCTGACGGAGTCCGCGGCGGCCGCGTCGATCGGCCTGATCAACTCGGTCGGCAATCTCGGCGGGTTCGTCGGTCCCTACATCCTCGGCTACGTGCGCACGACAACCAATTCGTTCAACATCGGCCTCGCGCTGCTTGCATTGTCGATGGTGATTGGGGCAGGCTGTGTGCTCTCGGTCAGGCACGCGGCGGGTGCCGCGCAGCGCTCGTAGCCGTTCGGATCGTTCGAGGTCGTCGCGTCGTTCTGAGGAGCTGCAGGACATGCGGGACAGACTCACACGTCTCGTTCACGCCTCCCGGATCTACTTCGTTGTCGGTCTGGCCATCGTACCCATGATCGCGGCCGCGCTCGCTCAAAGTGTCGGCAAGTCTCCGCGTGTGGCGCTCTATGCGAGCGTCGGCGAAGAGCTCATCACGTTCAGCGTGGACCCCGAGCGCGCCACGCTGACGCGCCAATCGTCCATGAAGCTCCCGGGTTTCGTGCAGGAGGCGTGGGCGTCTCCCACCGCTCCGTTCCTGTACGTCGCCTGGAGCAACGGGGGCACGAGTTACGCCGGCTCCGGCGTTACGCCCGTTGGCGACAAGCACGCCGTCACCGCATTTCGCGTGGATGGCTCGGGTGCGCTGCACGCCGAAGGTGCTGCCGGCGCGCTCCATTCGCGGCCGATTCACATCACTGGCGATCTTCCCGGCCGTCACCTGCTGGTGGCCTACAACGATCCCAGCGGCATTTCCGTCCACAACATCAACAGCGACGGCACGGTTGGTTCGGAAGTGCCAGAGCCGAGCGGACTCGATGTCGGCATCTACGCGCACCAGGTGCGCGTCATCCCCGGCAACAGGGGCGTCATTCTCGTCACGCGCGGCAACCAGCCCACGAGCACCACGCCGGAGGATCCAGGCGCGGTCAAGGTGCTTCACTACGACGACGGGAAGCTGTCGAACGGCATCTCCATCGCCCCGTCGAAGGGAATCGGCTTCCGTTCGCGTCACCTGGATTTTCACCCGACCGGCCCGTGGGTCTTCTTGACGCTCGAGTCGCAGAACCAGCTCGAGGTGTTCAGGAGGACTGGCGACACGCTGAACCCGGAGCCGCTGTTCAGCAAGAGCACGCTCGCGAGCGGCGGCGGCGTCACGCCCGGGCAGACGACCAGCACCGTGCACGTGCACCCGAACGGGCAATTCGTCTACGTGGCCAATCGCGGCGCGACGCCGGCGAACGCCAACGAGATCGCCGTCTTCCGCATCAACCAGCAGACCGGCGAGCCGTCGCTGATTCAGAACATCGATACCCACGGCTTCACGCCGCGCACGTTCTCCGTCGATCCGGGCGGACGAATCCTCGTGGTCGGCAATCAGACGACGCTGGACGTGAAGAACGGCGCGACGGTTCAGACGGTGCCGGCAAGCCTCTCGGTGTTCCGGATTCGGGTCGACGGCATGCTCGACTACGTCAATCGCTACGACGTGGCGGTCGGGCGAAAGCCGCTCTGGTGGACGGGGCTCGTCGCGCTCCGCTGACCTCTCCCGCCGAGGTTCGAGACGCACACCGCGCCGCGCGTTGACGCGACGGAATCCCTTTCGTACGATTCGTCTTTCCCCACCCGTCCGAGGAGACCGATGAAACGATTCACGTATCTGACGTTCGCATTCGTATGTGGAGGGCTGCTCATGGCGCAGACAGCAACAGCGCTCGAGCTTTCGACACCCGCGTTCAAGCAGGGCGAGAAGATTCCGTCGAAGTACACCTGCGACGCACAGGGCGGCGGCGTCAACCCGGCGCTGAACTTCAGCGGCATCCCCGCCAACACGAAACAGATCGTGCTGACGATGCACGACCCGGACGTGCCGAAGAACCTGATGCCGAGCGGCAACTTCGATCACTGGCTGGTGTGGGACATCGCGCCGACCAGCAAGGGGATTGCCGAGGGCGCAGGCTCGTCGATGGGGATCAACGGCGCCGGCAAGGCCGGCTACATCGGTCCGTGCCCGCCCGATCGCGAGCACCGGTATTTCTTCCGGCTCTACGCCGTCGACACGCCGCTCACGGGCAAGGCGTTCAAGGATCGCGCGGCGCTCGAGGAGGCCCTCAAGGGCCACATCCTCGCGCAGAGCGAGCTGATGGGCCGCTACGAGAAAATGAAGAAGTAGCTCGTTCGCCCGGCCTACTTTGCCTGGATGTGAATCCCGCATTCCAGCTTCTGGCCCTGCCAGCGGCCGGATCGCGGGTTGTCCGGGTCGAGCGGCGGCGTCGTGCACGGCTCGCACCCGATGCTCGTGTAGCCCGCCTCGTAGAGCGGGAGCAGCGGGATGGCGTGCTCCTTCGCATACGTCCAGACGTCGCGGGCCGTCCATGACGCCAGCGGGCTGACGCGCTGGATCATCTTGCCGCTCGGCAGGCGGAACGGCTCGACCTCCTGCAGGTTGGCGCGCGACGGCGACTGCTCGCGGCGCAGCGCCGTGAACCAGACGTCGTACTGCTCGAGCGCCGAGAAGAGCGGCCCCACCTTGTGGAGCGCGCAGCACCGCTCCGTGCTCTCCTGCCACAGGCCCGGCCTCGGCTCGGCCGCCTTCAGGTTGATGAGGTTCATCTTCCACGCGGCCGCGATCTCGTCGCGATACGTGTACGTCTCGGCGAAGTGATGGAACGTGTCCAGGAAGAGGACCGGGATGTCGGGTTTCGACTCGAGCAGCAGATGCGTGAGCACCATGCACTCGGCCTGGAAGCTCGAGGTGATGCACGGCGCGTCCGCGCGCGCGAGCGCCTCGTCTATGACGTTCACGAGAGCAATTCCTCGAGGGCCTTCCGCATCGCTTCGACCGCCTCGGCGTCGGAGCCGGCGTGGCGCGCCAGCAGTGCGAGCCGCTCGGCCGCGCTGATCGGCGCAGCGACCGGCCGCACCACGTGGTGCAGCGGGTTGGTGATCATGCCCGCGCCGGCGGTGAAGTGCGTCGCCGGGTCGATGATGATGAAGCTGCCGGTCGCCCGGTTCTCGGTGTAGCGGTCGAACACCAGCGGCCGCGCGGTGGAGATGTTCACCGTGCCGATCTGGTTCAGCACCAGCCCGTGATGGATCTCCGCCGTGACCGTCCGCGTGGACTGCTTGATCAGGTACACGCGCCCCGGGTCGAGCGGCCGCTCGTCCATCCAGACGACTTCCGCCTCGAACTCGGTGCCCACGGTCGGCGCGTCGAGGCTCAGCATGTCGCCCCGGCTGATGTCGATCTCGTCGTCGAGCGTCAGCGTTACCGACATCGGCGCGAACGCGTAATCGAGCTCGCCGTCGTAGGTCACGATGCGGGTCACGCGCGCCGAGCGGCCGGACGGCGACGCGGTGAGGTGATCGCCGACGCGAACCGTGCCCGAGATGATCTGGCCCGCGTAGCCGCGGAACTCGTGGCTCGGCCTCGACACGAGCTGCACCGGGAAGCGGAAGGGGAGCGAGGTCAAGTCGCGCGTCACCTCGACGGTCTCGAGGTACTCGAGCAGGCTCCGACCGTCGAACCACGGCGTGCGATCGCTTCGCGTGATGACGTTGTCGCCGTGCAGCGCGCTGAGCGGAATCGCGTGCGAGCGCGCGCCCGCGAGGATCTCCTCGAAGTCGTCGCGAATCCCCTCGTAGACGTCTCGATCGAAGTCGACGAGATCCATCTTGTTGATCGCGAGCACGAAGTCCTGGATGCCGAGCAGCCGCGCGATCCGCGCGTGGCGGCGCGACTGGACGCGGACGCCGTGGCGCGCGTCCACGAGCAGGATCGCGACGTCGGCCGTCGACGCGCCGGTGGCCATGTTGCGCGTGTACTGCTCGTGGCCGGGCGTGTCGGCGAGGATGAACTTCCGGCGCGCGGTCGCGAAGTAGCGGTACGCCACGTCGATGGTGATCCCCTGCTCGCGCTCGGCGCGCAGCCCGTCGGTGAACAGCGAGAAGTCGATCGGCCCGGCGTTCCGGTTCTTCGAGGCCTTCTCGACCGAGTGCACCTGGTCCTCGTACACCGACTGCGAGTCGTAGAGCAGCCGCCCGATCAGCGTGCTCTTCCCGTCGTCGACGCTGCCGGCCGTGCAGATGCGAAGCAGCCCGGACATCAGAAGTAGCCCTCGCGCTTCTTCAGCTCCATCGATCCGTCCTGATCGTGATCGATGATGCGCAGCTGACGCTCGGACTGCCGCGTCGCGATGAGCTCCTCGATGATCTTCGGCACCGTGTCGGCGTCGGATCGAATCGCGCCCGTGCACGGCGAGCAGCCGAGCGACCGCATCCGGCACCTCACCATCTGCGGCTTCTCGCCGGGCATGGTGACGACGAACGGCTGCTCCTGGACGATCAGGGACGCGCCGCGGACGATGACCTGGCGCTCCTTGGCGAAGTAGAGCGGGACGATCGGAATCTTCTCGACATGGATGTACTGCCACACGTCGATCTCGGTCCAGTTCGACAGCGGGAAGACGCGGATGCTCTCGCCGGGCCGCAGCTTGCCGTTCAGCAGGCTCCACAGTTCCGGCCGCTGCCGCTTCGGGTCCCACTGGCCGTTGGCGTCGCGCACGGAGAAGACGCGCTCTTTCGCGCGCGAGCGTTCCTCGTCCCGGCGGGCGCCGCCGATGGCCGCATCGAAGTTGCCCGCTTGGAGCGCTTCGAGCAGCGCCTTCGTCTTCAGCAGGCCGCAGCAGCGCTGCGTGCCGACCTTGAACGGCTGGGTCCCGTCGCCAATCGCCTCCTCGTTGGTGTGGACGATGAGCCGCGCGCCGACGGTCGCGGCCGTCTCGTCGCGGAACGCGATCATTTCGTGAAACTTGTACGTCGTGTCGACGTGGAGGAGCGGGAACGGGATCGGACCCGGGTGGAACGCCTTCTGCGCGAGGCGCAGCATGCAGGAGGAGTCCTTGCCGATCGAGTACAGCATGACCGGCCGCTCGAACTCGGCCACGACCTCGCGGAGGATCTGGATGCTCTCCGCCTCGAGCGCACGGAGGTGATCCAGCCGCGGCGCGACTGCTATGCCCATGTCTATTGGCAGCGTAATGGTCGACATCCCATTCTCAAAAACAAAAAAGCCCGGGGATTTCATCCCCGGGCTTTCGATCTCACTGCGTTGTCAGGAGCCTGACTGGTCCGTTTCTCCCTACACCGTGACCGATAGCGCGGGGACCTCGAGGGTCCTCATACAGCGACAGGCGCACGGACAACAGCAGTGTGCGGTCACGGAACCCAAATTTTCGCCGCGGACGGCGCCGAAGTCAAACCCCATGCGATAGAGTGACTGAAGATGCTCACCCGCAAGTCGAAATATGGCCTGAAAGCGCTCCTCGTGCTCGCCGAGGAGGCCGACCGCGGCCCGGTGCTCATCTCGGAGCTGGCCGACCGCCAGGGGCTCCCGAAGAAGTTCCTCGAGGCCATCCTCCTGGAGCTCAAACGCCATGGCCTGCTCCACAGCCGGAAAGGGAGGGGGGGTGGCTACTTCCTGGGGCGGAAGCCGACGGAAATCACGGTCGGGCAGGTCATCCGGATCCTGGAGGGGCCGCTCGCGCTGACGCCGTGCGTGAGCCAGACCGCGTATCGAAAGTGCGACGAATGTCTGGATGAACAGGCGTGCGGCGTGAGGCTGGCCATGAAGGAGGTCCGCGACGCCACAGCCCGGATCCTCGACAACACCACCCTGGCGGGCCTCAACGTCCGGGTGGCGCGCTCCGCCGCTCGCCCCCGGCCCCGCGGAGGGGCCTCCGCCCCGGGCGCCCGCCGCGGCCGGAAAAAATCTCTGGCCATTTAATCTACCAAGTATGTAGACTATGTCGGCTTCATGACCGCCATGCTCCCGGAACGCTGTCGCCGCTGTTGTCGGTGTGGATGTCCACGCCCCGCAACAGGGACCTGCGTTTCGAGGAGATGCGTTCATGAGCGTTCGTAAGTTACCCAGCCTGGTCGCCATCATCGCGTTGCTGCTGCCGGCGACCCTGTTCGCCCAGAGCGGCAGCAGCACCATTTCCGGCTTAGTGAGGGACAGCACGGGCGCGCCGCTGCCGGGCGTCTCGGTGATGGTCCGCAATGTCGAGACCGGCGTCGCCTTCGACGCGGTCACCAACGCAGAGGGGCTCTACCGCGTCGGCGCGCTGGTCCCTGGCAGCTACCGCGTCGAGGCGAGCGTGGACGGCTTCGAGCCGGCCGTGCGCGCGGTGACCCTCGCGGTCAGCCAGACGCTCGCCATCGACATCACGCTCGACATCGCACGCCAGAGCGAAACGGTCTCGGTCGAAGCCACCGTCCCGCTCGTCGACAGCCAGAC
>Ga0070694_100000731_pt1 | contig 18339 bp, 19 predicted proteins | sample KBSK1251metaG_FD_65470 | JGI IMG/M metagenome (GOLD analysis project Ga0070694, IMG submission 65470) | Corn, switchgrass and miscanthus rhizosphere microbial communities from Kellogg Biological Station, Michigan, USA - KBS K1-25-1 metaG | ecosystem: Host-associated > Plants > Roots >... | reverse complement strand
ACGTAGAACGGGATGCCATGCCGCTTCGCGAGCACCGCGAGCGGGTAGGTGCCGATCTTGTTGGCGACATCGCCGTTCGCCGCGATGCGGTCCGCGCCGACCACCACCACGTCGACCTCGCCCTTGCTCATCAGGTGCCCGGCCATGCTGTCGGTGATGAGCGTGCAGGGAATGCCTTCCTGCACCAGCTCCCAGGCGGTCAGGCGCGCGCCCTGAAGATACGGCCGCGTCTCGTTGGCGATGACGGAGATATTCTTGTCCTTGGCGGCCCTGATCACGCCGAGCGCCGTGCCATATCCGGCAGTCGCCAGTGCTCCCGTGTTGCAATGGGTCATGACCCGCGCGCGCTCGGGGATGAGGACGGCGCCGAGCTTGCCCATGGCCTGGTTCGCCACAATGTCCTCCGCGAAGATCGCTTCGGCCTCGGACTTGAGGTCCTTCGCCTTGCGCATGCGCTCGAGCGCCCAGAAAAGATTCACCGCCGTCGGGCGGCTTTTCGCGAGCAGGTCGAACGCTTCCTTCTTCCCCCTGCCCAGGACGACGCCGAAAGCCGCCGCGCAGCCGATCGCCGGCGCGCCGCGCACCACCATGTCGCGAATCGCCTGCGCCACCTCGCCCGCGGTACGGCAGGTGATGTATTTCTTCCTGCCCGGGAGCAACCGCTGGTCCAGGAGCTCCAGCCGGTCGCTTTTCCACCGCAGCGGCTCGACTTTCATCAGACCACGCGCTCGTTTCCGCCATCGACCGGCACCTGCGCGGCCGTGGTCTTGGCGAAGAGCGGCCCGCACATCTCCGCCGCGAGCTCGGCGACATCGCTCGACGCGACCTCGGTGCGCAGCAGGTTCTTCCGGCGGTATTGCTCGACGGTCATGTTGTAGGCCTTGGCGCGCGCGGCAAGCAGGTCAGGCGTCCAGAGCCCGGTGTCGTAGACCGCATCCGGATGCAGCGAATTGATGCGGATGCCGTCCTTCGCCCACTCGAGCGCGGCGACGCGCGCCACCTGGTTGAGCGCGGCCTTGGAAGCCGAGTACGCGCCGGCGCCCGGGCCCGGCGCCGGGACGTTGCGCGATCCGATCACCACGATGCGCCCGCCGCGCGGCGCGAGACGGAGCAGCGGGTGGCAGAGCTGCAGGATGCGCAGCGGCGCCTCGACGTTCACCGCCAGGGTCTGGCGCAGCGCATCGGCCGCGATGTCCTGCACCGCTTGGGAGGAGGGGAAGACGCCGGCGTTCAGGACCAGCATGTCCACGCCGCCGAAGTTCTTTGCGATCCTGTCGAGCGCAGCGGCGAGCGCCGCGGCGTCGGTCAGGTCCAAGGTCAGGCCCAGAAAACCCGGCTCGTCCCGCAGCGTCTCGATCGCCGGGTTGCGGTCGAGGCCGACCACCGCGGCGCCGCGCTTGAGAAACGAGGCGACGCACGCCTTGCCGATGCCCGAGGCCGCGCCGGTGACGAGCGCGACCTCGCCGCCGAAGACCGGCGGCCGGCCTGCCTTGCGGAGCTTCGCCTGCTCGAGGTCCCAGTACTCGATGTCGAAGAGATGGTCCTCGCCGACCGCGCGCCAGCCGCCGAGGGCTTCGGCGCGCAGGATGACATCGATCGTGTGGTCGTACAGCTCCTCGATGATCGCCGCCTCGCGCGCGTCGCGTCCCGCGGCGGCGAAGCCGAGCCCCGGATCGAGCACCATGCGCGGCGCGGGATCGAGCATGCTCTTCGGCTCCTTCGCCTTCCCGGCGTGGCGCTCGAAATACTCGCGATAGCGCCGCGCGTACGCCGCGACGTCGCGGCCGATCATCGGGCGCGGTTTCGTGAAGAGCAGGTGGTCGGGCGTCGCCGGGCCCTGCTGCGCGAGCTTCTCCACGTCCGGCCGCTGCGCGAAGCCGCGGAATTTGCCGCTGTCGTTGACTTTCAATACGACCGGAAATCCCGCCTGCTCCGAAATCGCTCGCCTCAGGCTCGCAATCTCCTCGCGCTTTGCCGCAACCGCGTTCCCTGCACGAAGATCGAAATGCCACGCCTTCTTCTTCTGCAGATAGTCCTCGGCCATCGAGACCAGCTCGATCATGCGCTCGTAGGACTCGCGGGCCTCGGCGCCGAAGGAGAAGATGCCGTGCGAGAGGAGCACCATGCCGACGGTCTTGGCCGAGGCCTGCTTCGGGAATTCGCGCGCGCAATGCGCGGCGAGATCGAAACCGGCCATCACGTACGGGATCACGGCAACGCGCTCGCCGTAGATCTCCCGGATGCGCTTCTCGCCGTCGGCGGCGTTGGAGATCGCGAGCACCGCGTCCGCGTGCGTGTGGTCGACGTACCGGTGCGGCAGGAGGGCGTGGAGCAGGGTCTCGACGGAAGGCGAGGGCGCGCCGGCGCGCAGGACGTGGGTGGCGAGCTCGTTCACCATCTGCGCGTCGGAGAGCGAGGCGAGGCGCGGCAGCTTCTGCATGTACGCGAGCGGTAGCGGCGCGAAGCCGTCGGCCTCGATGGTCTCGAGGTCGTGGCCGCTCCCCTTGACGTAGAGGACGTCGCGCTCTTCGCCGAAGACGTCTTTTTCGCGCAGCTTGACCGAGGTGTTGCCGCCGCCATGGAGAACCAGCGACTTTTCGCGCCCGAGCAGTCGCGAGGTGTAGACGCGCGGGCCGAGCGGCCCGCCGTACTGGGCCGCCTCGGCGTCGCTCCAGCGACTCTTCATGCGGCGATTATACTTTTCGCCGTCGAATGAAAAATGAGCTGCTGATCGAGCTCCTGAGCTGGGAAAAGGCGCGCACGCATGCGGCGCCGATTCGCTTCACGGTGTTCGTCGAGGAGCAGGGCGTGCCGCGCGAGATCGAGCTCGACGAGCACGACGCGCAATGCGTGCACGCCGTCGTGTTCGACGGCAAGCAGGCGATCGGCACCGGGCGCTTGCTGCCCGACGGCCGCATCGGCCGCATGGCGGTGCTGAAGGAGTTCCGCAGCCGCGGCGTGGGTGCGCTCCTGCTGAAAGCGCTGGTTCAGCGTGCCAAGGAACGCGGCGACACCGAGGTCGTCCTCTCCGCGCAGGTCAAAGCGGTGCCCTTCTACCGCGCGCACGGCTTCATCGCCGAAGGCGACATCTATATGGAAGCCGGTATCCCGCACCAGGACATGCGGCGCCGCCTCTAGAAAACGTACTGACGGGTTTCCTGCTCGGCGCCGTCCGGGGAAAAGCCGCGCTCGGCGTACCGGGTGCGCTCGCCTTTGAGGAGAACGGTCGAGCAGCGGGTGCCGTACTCGGGGTGGACGATGCGCGCCTTCTTGAGGACGCCGAAGAGCGATTCGACGGCCGGGCCGGTGTCGAGGTCGGCGCGGAAAGCGGCCTTGCTCGGCTCGACCTCTGGCGCGTCGAGCAGGGTGTTGCCGAGGCCGTAGATCCCGGGCTCGAGGCGCTGCGCCTCGCCGCCGCGGTTGGAGACCGACCAGAGCTCCTGGCCGTCCGCGACGAGAAGGTTGAAGCCGCTGTAGAGGTCTTTCTTCAACCCCCGGACATAGGCCTCCGGCGCTTCGCCGTCGCTCAGAAACCTGGAGACCAGGGCGCCGCGCGACTCGATCGCGCGAGGCTCGCGGCCGCCGCGGAAGTTGGTGACGGCGGCGAAGCGGCCGGTGCGCGACACGCCCATCCAGGTGCCGCGCGCCTCGAGGTCGCGGCCGGCGAGGATGTCCGGGTGGTCGTCCCAGAACGCCGCCGGCGCGGCGGGCCGCGCGTGGAACTCGTCGCGGTTGGCCGCGACGATCAGCGGGAGGTCAGGACGAAGCCGCCAGGCGAGAACGATCAGGCACATTCCGCGCTTTGAGCTGCTGGTAAAGCTGGAACGCCTTCTCCGGTCTTTCCTTCTTATGAACCACCGCGCCGACCGCCTGGATCATCGCTACCGGGTCGTCGGACTGGAAAATGTTGCGGCCCATGTCGACGCCGGCCGCGCCCTGGTCGATTGCCTGGTAGGCCATGGTGAGGGCGTCGAGCTCGGGCAGCTTCTTGCCGCCGGCGATCACGATCGGCACCGGGCAGCCGGCGCACACGCGCTCGAAGCCTTCGTCGATGAAGTAGCTCTTGACGTAGTGCGCGCCGAGCTCGGCGGCGATGCGCGTCGCCAGGCTGAAATAGCGCTCGTCGCGCTTCATCTGCTGGCCGACGCCGGTCACGGCCATGGTCGGGATGCCGTAGCGGTTGCCGGTGTCGATGAGCTGCACCAGGTTCTTGATCGACTGGTGCTCGTATTCCGCGCCGATATAGATCTGCGTGGTGATCGCGCAGGCGTTCAGCCGGATCGCGTCCTCGATGTCCACCGCGATCAGCTCGCGCGAGAGCTCGGTGAGGATGCTCTGGCCGCCCGAGCAGCGCAGCACGAGCGCGTTGGTGGCCGAGGCGGGGATCACGGAGCGCAGGGCGCCGCGCGTGCACATGAGGACGTCGGCGTACGGGATGAGCGGCACGATGTTGAGGTCGATGCGCTCCAGGCCCGTGGTCGGCCCCTGGAAGTAGCCGTGGTCGAAGGCGAGCATCACCGTGCGGCCCGAGGCCGGGTTGAAGATGCGCGCCATGCGGTTCTGCATTCCCCAGTCGAGCGCGCCCGCGCCCTTGATGTAGAAGGCGCGGTTCTGCTGCGGAATGCCAAGACCGTAGTCTTTGCCTTCTCTGATATCGTCTTTATCGGCCATATCCGCGAACCATACCATGTACGCCATCGTTTGTTTCGACCGCCCCGACTCGGCCGCGCTGCGCAACGCTCACCGCAGCGCGCACCAGGATTTCCTCAAGCAAAACGAAAAGCGCATCGTGTTCGGCGGGCCCCTGAAGAGCGCGCCGGAAGGCGCGAGCACCGGCGCGCTGATCGTGGTGAACTGCGCGACGCGCGAGGAAGCCGAGGCGCTGATCGGCGCCGATCCGTTCTACCGCGGCGGCGTCTACGAGAGCGTCGCGGTGCGCGCCTTCAAACAGGTCTTTCCGCCGAAATGAAGCGCTCGACCTTGCGCGCGAGGCCGAGCTGGGCGCCCTCGCGCTCGAGAAAGTCCTCGAACCGGGCGAGCGCTTCTGCGTCCTCCCTCACGCCCTCGTACACTTCCATGTAGGTCGTAGGGTCATCGCGCCGGCGCATCCAGCGGCCGCGCACGCCGAAGTTCTGCTGCACGGTCTGGAAGAGGAGCTCGACCACCGCGGTGATCTCCGCCAGGCGATCGGGCGGCACCTTGTAATAGACGTAGTAGTTCAAACCGGCATGACCGCCAGCGCCTCGCCGGCAGCGCTGTCGACCACCACGCCGCCGTTGTAGGCCTCGCCGGGCTTGAGGTCGGTGCGCACGTGGACCATGCGGCGCTTCACCTGGCCGCGGTACTGGGCGCGCGCGACGATTTCCTGCCCCGGGTAGCAGCCCTTCTGGAAATCGATCGCGCCCAGCGACTCGAAGTTGACCATCTGCGGCACGAACTGGTCCTGCGTCGCCGCGGTGATCAGCGGCCGGCCGGCGCGGATCTCCTGCAGGGTCCAGGCGTCTTCGTTCTTGCCGCAGTCCTCGGCGAGACCTTTTCCGATCTTGAGAAAACGCCGCTCGGCGACCTTGACCGTGACCGTATCGCCATTCCAGCTCACGCCGGGGCCATCGAGGTCCGCGTCCCACACCCCGTACTGCGTCCAGTCCACGCTCTCGTCGGCGATCTTCACCTTGGAGCGCAGGATGTACATCGACAGCCGCTTGGCGACGGCCGGCGCGAGGTCGCGGGCAAGCTGCAGCAGGAAGCCGTCGCGCGCCGGAATCACCAGGAAGCTCGCGAGGAGGCGGCCCTTGGCGGTGCACCAGCCGGCAAGCGCAGCGCGATTCGCGGGCAGGTTCGCGATGTCGTTGGTGAGCTGCGCGTGAAGAAAGTCGCGCGCGTCGGCGCCGGTGACGGCGAGCAATCCGTAGCGATTTAGCCGCGCGCACTCCATCGTAGAATGCATTTTATCTTGCTGAAAACCTTTCTCACTCTGGTGGTACTCGCGCTCGCCGCGGTGGCGGGCTACGGCGCCTGGTATCTCGGCACGCCGGTGACGGTGAGCAAGTACCCGGTCGAAGTCGAGATTCCGCGCGGCGCGGGCTTCCGCGCGGCCATGGTCGAGCTCGAGAGATCGGGCGTGACGATGCGCCGCTACGAGTTCGAGCTGCTCGCGCGCGCCGCCGGCAAGGTGCGCGACGTAAAGGCGGGAAGCTACGAAATCTCGCAGCCGGTGACGCCGAGCCAGCTCCTCGACAAGCTCACGCGCGGCGACGTCACCCAGGCCGAGGTGCGTCTTATCGAAGGGTGGACGTTCGCGCAGTTCCGCGCCGCGCTCGACGCGAGCCCGGACCTGCGCCACGACACCAAGGGCCTGGACGACGCGCAGGTCCTCGCCCGCGTGCAGGCGGCGGAAACGCACCCCGAGGGGCTGTTCTTTCCCGACACGTACCTCTTCGGCAAAGGCTCGAGCGACCTGGCGGTGCTGCGGCGAAGCTACCGCGCCATGCAGCGCCACCTGAAGGAGGAATGGGAGGCGCGCGATACCAGGGCCGTGCCGTACCGCACGCCCTACGAGGCGCTGACGATGGCCTCGATCATCGAGAAGGAGACCGGCCAGGCGGGCGAGCGCGACCAGATCGGCGGCGTGCTCGTGAACCGGCTGCGCATCGGCATGCGCCTGCAGGTCGATCCGACGATCATCTACGGGCTCGGCATGACTTTCGACGGCAACCTCAAGCGAAGCCACCTCGCCGAGGACGGCCCGTACAACACCTATACGCGCGCCGGCCTGCCGCCGACGCCGATCGCCATGCCCGGGCTCGCGTCGCTGCGCTCGGCGATGCGCCCGGCCAGGACCGACGCCATGTACTACGTGTCGCGCAACGACGGTACCAGCCACTTCTCGCGCACGCTCGAGGAGCACAACCGCGCGGTCGCTCGGTACCAGCTTCGCGGCGGCCGATGAGGGGAAAATTCGTCACCCTGGAAGGCGTGGACGGGGCGGGCAAGTCCACCCACCAGAAGTTCGTCGCCGACCTCCTCGCCGCGAAGGGGAAGCACGTGATCCAGACCCGCGAGCCCGGCGGCACCGACCTCGCCGAGCGCCTGCGCCAGGCGATCCTCGCCGATTCGATGCCGCCGCTGGTCGAGACGCTCCTCATCTTCGCGGCGCGCGCCGACCACGTGTCGCGCGTGATCAAGCCCTCGCTCGACGCGGGCACGTGGGTCGTTTGCGACCGCTTCACCGATGCCACCGCCGCCTACCAGGGAGCGGGGAAGGGCGTTGCGGCCGATCTCATCGAGCGGCTGAGTGCCGTCGCCCACCCGGGAGTCGCACCGGACCGGACGGTGGTCTTCGATTGCAGCTACGAGGTCTCGCGCGCCCGGCTTTCCGGCTCGGGAAAGTCGCTCGACCGGTTCGAGCGCGAAGACCGCGCCTTCTTCGACCGGGTGCGCGCCGCGTACCTGGATCGCGCGCGCGCCGAGCCGGGGCGGGTCCGCGTCGTGGACGCCTCGGCCAAGGTGCAAGAGATCCGCCACGCGCTCGAGCGCCATCTCGCCGACCTCTGATGCATTCCTGGAACCAGCCCATCCTCGACTCGCTCGCACGCCGCGCGGACCGGCTGCCGCACGCCCTCCTGGTCCACGGCCCGCGCGGCATCGGCAAGCTCGCACTCGGAGAACGCGCGGCGCAGCTCCTGCTTTGCGAGGGGCAGAAAAAGCCCTGCGGCACCTGCGACGCGTGCCGGTGGTTCCTCGCCGGCAACCATCCCGACTTCCGCCGCATCGAGCCCGAGGCGCTCGCGAAGGAGCCGCCGCCGGACATGGAGGACGAGGCGCCGGCGAAGCGCACGAAGCAGCCGAGCATCGAGATCAAGGTCGACCAGGTGCGCGAGCTCGCCGACTTCCTCTACATCGGCTCGCACCGCGGCCGCATGCGCGTCGCGCTGGTGCATCCGGCCGAGGACATGAACGAGAACGCCGCCAACGCGCTCCTCAAGGGGCTCGAGGAGCCTCCCGCCGGCGCGATGTTCATCCTGATCTCGCACCGTCCCGCCCAGCTCCTGCCGACGATCCGCAGCCGGTGCGTCTCGGTGCCGGTCGGCATCCCGCCGCGCCCGGCCGCGCTCGCCTGGCTCGAGGCGCAAGGGCTGAAAGAGGCAGAACGCTGGCTCGCGTACGCGGGCGGCGCGCCGCTGCGCGCCATCGAGTACGCGGCGCGCGGAAAGATCGCCCTTGCGCCGACCGACTCGCGCGAGGATCTGGAGCCGCTCGCCGAAGTGCTCCAGAAGATTGCGCTCGACCATGCGCTCCTCGCGTTCGGGCTGCCCGCGAAATACGGCACCGCGAGCGGCGCCGTGCCGCCCGCCAAGGCGCGCGCCTGGCTGGCGTTCGCGCGCCGCATGGGCGAAGACCGGCTGCTTTGCCGCCACCCGCTCAACCCGCGGCTCTTTTCGGCGGCCATGCTCGCGGGCACGCCCGAGTAGGTCCGCCGCGTGCTACGCCGGCTCGGGCTCGCGGCGGTCCTCGCCGCCGCGCTTTACGGCGGCTACCTCCTCACGCGGGAAGATCGCGACGACGCCGCCCGCCGCCAGGCCTTCGAGCAGATCTACGCCAAGGGCCTGTGGGCGACCGACCCGCAGGGAAAAGGCACCTCGGGCGGCGGCTCGACGCTCCAGGCCACGACGCTCTACCGCCGTTTCCTGCAGGACTTCATGGCCGCGTACCGCATCCGCAGCGTCGTCGACGCCGGCTGCGGCGACTGGGAGTTCTCGCAGGCGCTCGACTGGACCGGCGTCGACTACCTCGGCGTCGACATCGTCCCCGCGGTCATCGAAGCCAACAAGCGGCGCTTCGAGAAGCCGAACATCCGCTTCGCGGTTGCCGACATCGTGCGCGAAGAGCTGCCGGCGGCTGACCTGCTGCTAGTCAAAGACGTGATGCAACACCTGTCGAACGCCGACATCGCCCGGTTCGCGCGCCAGTTCGGGCGCTACCGGCACGTCCTGCTGGTGAACGACGTGGATCCGGGCTCGCTGACCGCGGAGCCCAGGGACATCCCGAGCGGACGCTACCGGCCGATCGACCCGACGCGCCCGCCGCACTCCTTACCGGGAAAGAAGATCTTCGCCTGGCGCGATCCGGACGGGAACACCAAGATCGTGGTGCACCTGACCTCTACGCACTAAGATCTTTGCGCGGGCTTTGGCGCAGCGTCAGGCTGACCCGGGCCTGGTCGAGCGATGCCACCTGCATGGTCGCCAGCACGGCTTCGAAGCGCCGCCGCGAGACGTACAGCACCTGCATTGCCGCCCGCGTAAAGGTTGCCGCCGCGAGCTCCGGCTCGATCAGCTCGTGGCGTTCGCCCGAGCGTGCGTCCTGCCAGTACATGGGGACCAGCTCGGTGAGGGCGAGGGCGATGGCCTGCAGCGTGCGCAGATCCTGCTCCGGCTCCTCCGGAAACAACCGGCGATGCGCCTGCGCCACGGCCTGCAACAGCGGGATGAACACGGGACGATCATAGAAATTCGACTTGCGAGCCGTAACCGGCCCGACAACCGGGTGGGGCGCTTTTCGTAGCCCGCTTGGACCGGCGTCATTGGGCGACGGATAGGATTTAACATAATACACATTGTCTTCGTCTGGACCCAGCCAAACCCGAGGTGCGTCGCGGTTCCCCGACGTCCGGTAACTTCCTCTCCTAGCGCCCGTAAGGCGTGGCTTTAGGTTATGCGTCTAAGCCTTTGTTCCAGCGTTATCTTCAGCGGGTGAAAAAACCCGGAATGGACTTTGCTGGACAGGAACCATGCATTACTACTTCACCGAGCACGGCGGCTATCTGCGCGCGGTCATTGGAGACGGAGCGGACGCCGAGGAGTTCGCCAGCTTCTACCGCGAACTGGGCACACGTTGCGCCAGCGGCGGCTTCCGCCGCGCGCTGGTGGTGGTCATCCCCGAAAGCCAGGTGCCGGGACCGGAGCGCCTGGGAAGCTTCAGCGGCGCGGGCTTCCTCGAGGGCTTCAAGCTCGCGTTAGTGTGCGCGACCTGGACGCTGTACCAGGCCTGCAATACGGCCGAGCGCACGGCGAAAGAAGCCGCCTTTCAGGTACGCGCGTTCTTGCAGGAAATGGAAGCGGTCGCCTGGCTGACGGCGGCCTAGCGAAGCTCTGAAGAAGTCGCCCCCGCGAAGGCGGGGGCCCAATCTTCTCTTTGAACTACATGGGTCCCCGCCTTCGCGGGGACGACCAATTCAGCTTTTTTCAGAAATTTCCCTAGTTCAGCTTATCGCTCGGCGGCACGGGTAACCGTGCCACGGGGATCCCCTCGTCGACCAGGTCCTGGTGTTCCTCGTTGGTCGCCTGGCCACGGATCGGACGCGCGTCGGCTTCCTTGTAGAAGATCTTGCGCGCTTCGGAGGGAAACTCGCGCCCCACGTCCTCGCTCTTGGTGAGGAGCTCGTCGAGCATGCGCGAATAGAGCATCTGCGCGATCGCGAACGGGTCCTTGCCTTCCATTTCCGGCGTCTTCACCGGCGCGGATTTCGGCTGTTTCGGCTCCGCAGCCCCCATGTTCACGCGCGCGGCCGAAGGGATGCGCTCGACACGCGTGATGCCGCAGGTCGGGCAGGAAAGCAGGCTTCGGCTGCGCTGGGACGCGAAGTCGTCGGCCGAGCCGAACCAGCCCTCGAACCGGTGTCCCGCGCCACAAAGCAGATCGAAAACAATCATTTGGTGATTCTACAATGCCGGCATGACGGGCTATCGCGAGGATTTGCGGCGGCTCCAGGCGCTGGTCGAGGCCGACCGGGTGCACAGGGACGTCTACATCGACCCGGAGGTCTTCCAGCTGGAGATGGAGCGGCTCTGGTCGCACACCTGGATCTACCTCGGCCACACCAGCCAGGTACCGCAGCCGGGGGACTTCATCACCGCGGACATCGCCTCCCAGCCGGTGATCATGGTCCGCCACAGCGACGGCAAGGTGCGCGTCCTGCTGAATCGCTGCGCGCATAAGGGGACCAAGGTCGTCTACGACTTCGCTGGCAACACCGGCAAGACCTTCCGTTGCCCATACCATGCCTGGACCTACCGCACGGACGGTACCCTCCTTCACATTCCCCTCAAGGAGGGCTACGCCGCCACCGGGTTGGAAAAAACCGACGCGGTGGGGGGTCTCACCCCGGTCACGCACGAAACCTATCGCGGCTTCGTCTTCGCGCGCCTCGCCGACGGTCCGGGGTTCCGCGACTACTTCGGCGACTCGCTCTCCTCCATCGACAACCTCGCCGACCGCTCGCCCGAAGGCGAGCTCGAGATCGCCGGCGGCTGCCTGCGGTATCTCCACAACTGCAACTGGAAGATGTTCGTCGAGAACCTGAACGACACCATGCACCCGATGATCGTGCACGCGTCCTCGGCCGGCACCGCGAAGCGCCTGTGGGAAGGAAAGCCGGCGGACATGCCCAAGCCCATGGCGATCGAGCAGTACGCGCCGTTCGCCAACGACTACAAGTTCTTCGACGACATGGGCGTGCGCGTATACCCGAACGGTCACGGCTTTTCAGGGGTCAACTTCTCGATCCATTCCGCGTACTCCGCGGTCCCGGAATACGAAGAAGCCATGAAGCGCGCCTACGGCGAAGAGCGGGCGAAGCAGATCCTCGGCACCGTGCGCCACAACACCGTGTATTACCCGAGCCTCACCATCAAGGGCGCGATCCAGTCGATCCGCGTGGCGCGGCCGCTCGCCGCGGACAAGACGGTGATCGAGTCGTGGACCTTCCGGCTGAAGGGCGCGCCGGCGAAGCTCCTCGAGCGCACCGTGATGTACAACCGCCTGATCAACTCGCCCATGTCGGTGGTCGGGCACGACGACCTGCACTGCTACCGCTCGGCGCAGGAGGGTTTGGCGGCGCAAGGGCACGAGTGGGTCAGCCTGCACCGCAATTTCGATCCGGCGGAGCTCGACGCCGCCGAATTGACCTGCAACGGCACGAGCGAAGTCTCGATGCGCAACCAGTTCCGCGCCTGGCGGGAATTCATGGCGCCATGAATGAAACTGAGCTCGTCCGCTTCGTGTTGCGCGAAGCGCGCCTGCTGGACGAGAAGCGCTTCGACGAGTGGTACGAGCTTTTCACCGACGACGCGTATTACTGGGTGCCGCTCGCGCCCGGGCAGAAGGATCCGCTCGAGCATAACTCGCTCGCCTACGAGGACAAGCTGCTCCTCAAGCTGCGCATCGAGCGGCTGAAGCAGCCGACCGCGTTCTCGCAGAAGCCGGCGAGCCGCTGCCTGCACGTGATGCAGACCCCGGAGGTGGAGACGTCGGAACCGGGTCGCGGGGAATTCCTGACCCGGACGCCGTTCATCTATACGGAGACGCGCGGCGACGAGTCACAGCGCTACGCGGCGACGGCCTGGCACACCCTCGTCGCCACGCCCGGCGGGCTGCGCATCCGGCTGAAGCGCGTCGACATCCTCAACGCGGACGCCGCCCTGCCCTCGATCCAGCTCTTTCTGTAGCCACGCGACCAGGCCGACCTGCTTCGGCAGGCAGACGCGCTTGAGGTCGTAGCTCTCGATCACGGTGCCGCGAGCACGCTCCCGGAGGGACTTGAGCTCTTCCTGGTGCGCCAAGGCATGGTCGACGGTGGCGGCGATCTGCTCGGTGGAGAAGAAGTCGACCAGCAGGCCGTTCTCGCCGTCGCGGATCACCTCCTCCACCGGCGGCGTGCGCGAAGCCACCACCAGGCAGCCCGCCGACATCGCCTCGAGCAGCGACCAGGACAGGACGAAGGGGTACGTGAGGTAGACGTGCACCGCGGATTTGCGCAGCAGCTCGACGTACTCGCGGTAGGGGATCCTGCCGGTGAAGTGCACGCGCGACAGGTCGGCCTTGCCGTCGAGCTCGCGCAGCATGCGCCGCCGGTAGGTCTCGCCCGCGGGTAGCCGCGGCGAGTAGCTGACCTCGTCGCCGCCGACGATCACGATGCGCGCGTTCGGCCGCCGCTTCTGGATCTCGGGGATGGCGCGCATGAAGATGTGGAAGCCGCGATAGGGCTCGAGGTTGCGCGCCACGTAGGTAATGAGCTCTTCCTCTCGCGGACCGGCGCCGGGGGTGACCAGATCGGTATCGATGCCGTCGTGGACCACGCTCATCCGCTGCGCATAAGGCGCCGGAAACTGCTTCTGCTGCCAGCGCGTCGGCGCCATGCCCCAGTCGGAGGCATCCAGCGACATGAGGAGCGGCGCGTTCATCACGCGCAGGCGCAGGACCTTCTCCGCGTTGGGCGGGAATTCCGGGTCGAAGCCCATGTCGCCGCCCTGCGCGCGATAGAAGAACTCGCAATAGAGGAGCACGCGTGCCTTGGGGAAGATGTCCTTGAGGAAGAGCGCCTCCCCCCAGCCGAGGTGAGTGAAGATCACGTCGGGATAGAAGCCCTGGCGCTTCAGGTGCATCGCCCCCGCGGCGACGCGCTTGCCCCGGTGGATCGCCTTCACCACCGACGCATTGAACGGGTCGACCTTGTCGAGGAGCTCGGGCAGCTCGTAGCCGAGAAGCTGCACGCCGCGCAGCTGCTGCTGGCGCATCACGTTGGCCTTTTCGCCGATACCCACGACCTGGTAGCCCGGCTGCGCGGCATAGTGCGCCGCGAGGTGGCGGTACTGCCCCGGGAAGTTCTGGTGGACGAAAAGGAGTCGCGTCATACCGGCTCGCGCATCGCGCGCCGCAGATACGACGTGACCGGCGCGAGCAGGTAGTCGAGCGCGGTGCGGCTGTCGGTGCGGATGAAGACCTCGGCCGGCATGCCCGCCTGCAGCTTGAGGTTGCTCGCGGCGAGCGCGCTCTCGGGCACGTCGATCTGCACCACGTAGTAAGGCGCCCCGCTCTGCTGGTCGACCATGCGATCGCCCGAGACGTAAGTCACCGACCCGGGCACGAGCGGGGTGGTGCGGCTCTGGTACGCGGTCAACCGGATGTCGGCTTCCGAGTGCGGCCGCACGTGGTTGATGTCCTCGGGGCGGATGCGCGCCTCCACGATGAGGCGTTTCTCCTTCGGCACGATTTCCATCAGCACGTCGCGCGGCCCGATTACCGACCCGGCGGTGAATACGCGCAGTCCCACCACCTCCCCCTCGATCGGCGCGGTGATCTTCTGCCGGGCCGAGGCGTCGCGCGACGGGCGGATGCGCTCCTCGAGGTCGAACGTCTTCGCGGTCGATTCCTTGAGCTCGTCGGTCGCGGTCTGCACGTAGGTGTTGCGCATGGCGAGGATGCGGAACTCGAGCTCGGAGGCGCGCTGGCGGGACTTGGAAAGCTCCGCGCGGCGCTCGCTGTGGCGCGCCTCGTACTCCGCGACCGCCCGCTGCAGCGTGAGAAGCCGCGTCTTCTGCACGTAGCCCTGGGCGAGCAGGGCCTCGTTGGCCGCGAGCTCCTCCTTCTGGAGCTTGAGCGCCTTCTCTTCCGCCCCGATCTGCTCGGCGAGCGCCTGCGCCTCCTCGGTCGTCTCGCGGATCTGCTTGCGCAGCACCGCAATCTGGCTATCGAGCGCTTCGCGGCGGGCGCGGAACAGCGCCTCCTCGCGCGTCACGTATTCGTGCTTGAGCAGGTCCTTCGGAAAGGTCGGCTTCGCCGCCAGGGAACGCTCGGCCTCGAGGCGCGCCACCTTGGCGCGCTCGGCGTCGAGCTGGGTGCGCAGCAGGTCGAGCTGGGCGTCGATGCGCACGTCGTCGAGCAGCACCAGCTCCTGGCCCTGGGCAACGATATCGCCGTCGCGCACGCGGATCGCGCGCACGATGCCGCCTTCCTGGTGCTGCACCACCTTGCGGTTCAGATCGACCTTGACGAAGCCGGGGGCGATGACGGCGCCGGAGAGCGGCGCGAAGTACGCCCAGGCGCCCAAGGCGACCACGCCGCCGACGATGACGAGCAGCCCCGCCCGGATGACGCGCTTCGCGTCGAGCTCGGGATTCATGCCGCCTGCCGCGCGACGCGCGCCATGACTTCCTCGCGGGAGCCGAAGCGCTCGACCATGCCGTCGTTCAGCACCAGCATCTTGTCCACGCTGCGCAGCACCGAGGGCCGGTGCGCGATGATGACGACGGTCACGCTTTCGGCCTTCAGGAGCTGCAGCGTGCGCGCCAGCGCCTCCTCGCCCTCGTGGTCGAGGTTGGCGTTCGGCTCGTCGAGGACGACGAGGCGCGGCTTCCCGTACAGCGCGCGGGCAAGCGCGATGCGCTGGCGCTGGCCGGGCGAGAGCGCCTGCCCGGCTTCGCCGATCTCGGTGTCGTAGCCCTTCGGCAGGCGCAGGATGAGATCGTGCACGTTGGCGCGCTGCGCGGCGGTGATCACCTGCGTCGCGTCGGGCTCGCCCATGCGGGCGATGTTTTCGGCCACCGTGCCGCCGAAAAGCTCCACGTCCTGCGGCAGGTAGCCGATCTGCGGCCCGAGCTGCTCGCGCGGCCAGGCGGCGACGTCGGCGCCGTCCAGGCGCACCACGCCGGTATTCGCCTTCCACACCCCGACGATCAGCCGGGCGAGCGTGGACTTTCCCGCCGCGCTCGGCCCGATCAGCCCGAGCGCCTCGCCGGCGGCGAGCTTGAAGGAGACCCCGCGCAGCACCGGCTTGTCCCTGCCTTTGAAGATAAACCCGACCTGCTCCAGCGCCAGCGCCCCCGCCGGTACCGGCAGCTCGGTGCGGGGCTCGATCTCCGGCGTGTCCTTGAGAAGCTGATCGAGCCTGCGCCAGGCGCCGCGTGCCTCGACCAGGCTGCGCCAGCCGGCGACCAGCGTCTCGACCGGCGCGAGCGCGCGGCCGAGCAGGATGGTCGTGGCGATCATCACGCCCGCGGTGACGTGCTGGTCCACCACCAGGTAGGCGCCCGTCGCGAGCATGGCGAGCTGGATGAACTGGCGCGAGAACTTGGTGAAGCCGGAGAAGAAACTCCCCGTCCTCGCCGCACGCGCGTGCTCGCCGAGAGAGGCGTCGTTGAGCCGCGCCCAGCGCCGCGTGACGGCGGGCAGCATGCCGAGCGCTTGCACCACCTCGGCGTTGCGCACGTTGGCGTCGATGAACCGCCCCGCGCGGCGCGATTCCGCCTGCGCCCGCTCCAGCGGCTTGCGGGTCAGGCGCTCGTTCAGCACCGCCAGCAGGAGCATCAAGACCGCGCCCCCCAGCGCCACCGCGCCCAGCAACGGATGAAAGAGAACGATGACGAGCAGAAAGAACGGCAGCCACGGCGCATCGAACAGCGCCATCAGCCCCGGCCCGCCCAGGAAGGCGCGCACCGTATTCACGTCGCGCAGCCCGTTCAGGTAATTCGCGCCAGAAAGGCGCGCGGTCTGCGCCAGCAAGCCTTCGAGCACGCGCGGCCCGACGTCCCGGTCGAGCGCCGCCCCGGCGGCCGCCAAGAGCCGCGTGCGCAGCACGTCGAGCAGCGCCATGACGAACAGCGCCACGATGCCCGCGACGGTGAGCACCATGAGCGTCTCGCTGCTGCGGCTCGCGAGCACGCGATCGAACACCTGCAGCATGTACAGCGGCGGGACCAGCAGCAGCAGGTTGATCGCGAGGCTGAAAAACCCCGCGTAGAAAAACAACGGCCTAAGACGAGAAACGAGAGCGCGCACGCAACCTTCTATTCAACGCCCTCCCTGCAGGTGAGAACGCTATAGCCGGCTAGTCCTGCAAGCTAGTGTCGTCAGATGACGACGACGTCCGTCGCGGCGATCGCCGGGTTCCCGGTGAACGTGGCGATAAGCTGCGCCGCCCCTGCCCCGCTGCCGTCGGCGTCGTAGTAGAGGCTCCCGGTCGAGGTGTTGTAGACCACCCGGTCGGTCGCGTCATGCCCGCTGGTCGCCCCTGCGGCCGCCCAGAAGCGCGCATCGCCCGAGGCGAAGTTGCCCTCGCCGCCGATGCTGGTGAAATCCGCGTTGTCCAGTGCGACCTTGTCCGAGCCGGAAGCGAAACCGGTGACGCTGTCCGCGTTCGCGGCCGTCGGCGGATCGCTGAACACGAAGCTATCCAGCCCCGCGCCGCCGACCAGGGTGTCGTTTCCGGCACCCCCGTTCAGCGTGTCGTTGCCGCCGCGTCCGTCGAGATAGTTCGCCGCGCTGCTGCCCGTAATGACGTCGTTGAAATCGCCGGCGATGAAGCGCTCGATACTGACGATGGTCACGAAGCTCAACCCACCGGCCTCTCCGCCAGTGACCTGGCCGGCTTCGAGGTCCGCGTTGAGGCCACTCTTGGCGTTGGTGCTGTATTCCACGGTGTCGACGCCTGCGCCGCCGTCGATCGAATCCGAGCCGAAACTGAACGTGCCGCCCATCGACATATTGAATGTGTCGTTGCCGCCGTTACCCATGATCGTGTCGCTGCCGCCGCGCGCGTTGATGTAATTCGGCGCATCGTTGCCGACGATCACATTGGACAGGTTGTTGCCTTCTACCGAGACGTTCGACGTCCCGGTCGCCGTCACGTTGTCGATGTTGTTGGAAGAGAGGTTCGCGCTGACCGGCGTGAACAGGGTGTCGTTCCCGCCCGGGTCGGACACAATCACATCGCCGGCCGTCACGATGTACGTGTCGTTACCCAGTCCGCCGTCGAGGCTGTCGACGCCATCGCCGCCGTCGAGTACGTCATTACCGTCCAGGCCGCGCAGCGTGTCATTGCCGGCCAGCCCGTTCAGTGTGTCGTTACCGGACGTTCCGGTCATCGAGTCGTTGCCCGCCGTGCCACTCGTCGTGCCGGTGCTGCCGTTGTCCACCGCGACATCGGTGGCAACCAGGGCTGCGCCAGCCTGCAGGGTGGCCAGCACACGCGCTTCCTGCGCGCCACTGCCGTCGGGATCGAAGTACACGTCGCCGGTGGCGGTGTTATAGATGACGCGGTCGTCCGAGTCGTGCCCGGAAGTGGCGCCCGCAGCCGCATAGAAGCGCGCGTCGCCGGCCGCGAAGTTGCCCGACGGCCCGAGCTCCTCCATGGAGGTCGCATCGAGCCGGATCTTGTCCGTGCCCGATGCAAAGTCGTTGATCAGGTTGAACGTGACGGGCATGTGGAAGACAAAGCTGTCGGCGCCCGAGCCACCGGTCATGATGCTTTCGTTGCCGGCGATGAGCACGTCGTTGCCGGCATCGCCGAAGAACCGCGTGGTGGTGCCTCCGCCCTGCAGCGTGTCGTTGCCGTCGCCACCGCGCAGGAACACGGTGTTCTGAGCCTGCCGCGCGATAAGCAGATCGTTCCCTCCCAAGCCGCTCAGCGTTCCGCCCTCGGAGGCGCTGCGGATGACATTGTTGAGCTCGTTGCCAATTCCGTCGGACGAAGTACCAACAGAATCATCAAGGTCGAGATTCTCC
>Ga0070694_100000730_pt1 | contig 18341 bp, 19 predicted proteins | sample KBSK1251metaG_FD_65470 | JGI IMG/M metagenome (GOLD analysis project Ga0070694, IMG submission 65470) | Corn, switchgrass and miscanthus rhizosphere microbial communities from Kellogg Biological Station, Michigan, USA - KBS K1-25-1 metaG | ecosystem: Host-associated > Plants > Roots >... | reverse complement strand
GCCTCCTCCTGGTCGTGGGTCACCATGATGGTGGTGACGCCGAGGCGGCGCTGGAGGGCCCGGATCTCGTGCCGCAGGCTCTGCCGCACCCGCGCGTCCAGTGCGGACAGCGGCTCGTCCAGCAGGAGCAGCGCGGGCGACGGGGCGAGCGCCCGGGCCAGCGCGACGCGCTGCTGCTCCCCGCCGGAGAGCTGCGCCGGATACTTGGCCTTGTGCGCCGCGAGCCCCACCAGGGCCAGCAGCTCGTCTACTCGACGGCTGATCTCGGCGCGAGGCGTCCCGCGGGTCTCGAGCCCGTAGGCCACGTTGCGGGCCACCGTGAGGTTCGGGAAGAGCGCGTAGGACTGGAAGACGATGCCGTAGTTGCGCTGGCTGGGCGGCAGGCCGGAGACGTCGCGCCCGGCCATCAGGACCTGCCCCGCGTTCTGCCGCTCGAGCCCCGCGATGATCCGCAGCAGCGTGGTCTTGCCGCAGCCGCTCGGGCCGAGGAAGCAGACGAACTCGCCCGGCAGGATCGACAGGGTGACGTCGCGCAGGGCCAGGAACTGCCCGAACTTCTTGGCGATGCCCTCGAGCGCCACCGCGGCCGGTCGGGACGGGGCGGGCGTGCTCACGACCGGCCGGCCTTCGCGGTCTCTTCCGCCACGATTCGGAGGAGGCCGGCTCCGTATCGCTCGGCCTTGTGCGGCCCGACGCCGTGGGCCTCCTGGAGCGCGGCCAGGGTTCGCGGGCGCAGTGCGGCGATGTCGCGCAGCGTGCGGTCGCTCGCGACGATGAACGGGGCCAGGCCCTCCGCCCGCGCGACCGCGAGCCGGTGGCGGCGAAGGGCCTCGAAGAGGGCCTGGGCCGCGGCGTCGAGCTCGGCCGCCTCGCGGGCCGGCCGACGGCGCGCCGGCTCACCCGGCCGCCCGGCGCCCGGCGCGGCCGCCGCGCGCCGCGCCGTCGGCGGCAGGAGCAGCCGCGCGGGCCGCTCCCCTTTCATGACCGCCCGCCCCTCGTCCGTCAGGACCACGACCGGCCGATCTTTCCCACTGAAGCTGACCCACCCGGCCGAGACGCAGCGGCGGAGCAACGCGAGCAGCCAGGGCCCGGAGTGCTCCTTCAGGTTGCCGAAGGTCGGGACCCGGGTGAGGCCGGCGCGCTCGAGGCGCTCGTCCGGCTCCCCCTGAATCAGCTTGACCACCGTCTGCAGGCCGAACCGGCCGTGGACGCGGGCCACGCCGGAGAGCGCCTTGCGCACGATGAGCGTGACCCGCTCCGGATCGCCGGCTTCCCCCTCGGCCTCGAGCCCCCGACACACGTCGCAGCGGCCGCAGCCGGCGAGGGTCTCGGCCTCGTCGCCGAAGTAGCGGAGAATCGCGTCGTGACGGCAGCTTCCACCCTCGACCCAGCGAATCAGCTCGAGGAACATCCCCCACTTGTGCTCGACTACCGCCGGATCGGGCACGCTCCCCTCGGAGCCTCGCTCGAGCAACGCCCGGCGCAGCGCGAGATCGCCCGCGCCGACCAGCAGCAGCCCGAGGGCCGGCGCCCCGTCCCGGCCCGCGCGGCCGACCTCCTGGTAGTAGGCCTCGACCGAGCCGGGCGGAGCCAGGTGGATGACGGCGCGCACGTCGGGCCGGTCGATGCCCATGCCGAAGGCGTTGGTCGCGACCACCACCTCGATCCGGCCCTCGGCGAAGCCCCGCTGCGCGATCTCCCGCGTCCGGCCGTCGAGCCCGGCGTGATAGGCGGTGGCGCGCCAGCCGTGTCCGGCCAGCCGCCCGGTCTCCTCCTCCGCCCGCTTCCGGGTGGGGGCGTAGACGATGGCGGTGCCCCGGCCCTGCCCGGGTCCCCCGAGCGCCTCGGCCAGCGCCGCGTTCACCAGGCGCTCCCGCTCCCGCCGGCCGTCCACCTCCACCGCCCGCAGGGACAGGTTCGGCCGCGCGAAGCCCCGGACCATCTGGGGCGTGTCCGGCGGCAGCCCCAGCCGGGCGAGGATCTCGTCGCGGACGATGGGGGTCGCGGTCGCGGTGCACGCGAGCACCCGGGCGCGGGGGAAATCCGCGAGCACCGAGCCGATCTCGAGATACTCCGGGCGGAAGTCGTGGCCCCACTCGCTGATGCAGTGGGCCTCGTCCACCGCCACCAGGGGCACGTCGAGCTCGCGCAGCATCGCGCGGAAACCGGGAAAGGCGAGGCGCTCCGGGGCCACGTAGACCAGCCGGAAGGCGCCCGAGGCCAGGCGCTCCATGCGCCGGCGCATCTCCGCCGCGTCGAGGGTGGCGGCCAGGTAGGTCGCGGCGACGCCCCGGGCCTCGAGGGCCTGCACCTGGTCGGCCATGAGCGCCACCAGCGGCGAGATGACCAGCGTGGTGCCGGCCAGGAGCGTGGCCGGGAGCTGGTAGCTCAGGCTCTTGCCGCCCCCGGTGGGGGCCACCAGCAGCAGGCGCCCCTGGGCGAGCAGGGTCTCGACCGCCTCGCGCTGGCCCGGCCGGAAGGCCGTGTAGCCGAGCCGCGCGAGGCCCGCGTCGAGATCAGCTCGAGCTATTTCGCGTACCGCTTCTGCCACTCGGCGAGGATGCGGTCGCGGTTCTTCGCGGACCAGTCGAAGTCGTTCGGGAACACCACCTTGCTCACGTCCTTGGGCAGACCCTCGGGCACCGGGAAGCCGGGCACGCTCACCGCGGCGAAGAACTGGGCGACGATCTTGAGCGACTCGTCGGTGATGGCCCAGTCGAGGAACTGCCTGGCGGCCGGGTTCTTCGCGCCCTTCTTGGTGAGGCCGTTGGCTTCGATCTCGTAGCCCGAGCCCTCCTTGGGCAGCACCATCACGACCGGCGAGCCCTTCTTGATCATCTCGTGCGCCACGTACTCGAACGACACCCCGACCGCCCGCTCACCCGACGCCGAGTCCTTGCAGGGCTTGGAGCCGGACTTGGTGTACTCCGCGATGTTCTTGTCGAGCGCGTCGAGGTACTTCCAGCCCTCCGCCTCCCCCATGCGCTGGAGGATCGAGACCACCGACAGGTAGCCGGTGCCCGAGGAGTTCGGGTTCGGCATCACCACGTGGCCCTTGTACACCGGCTTGGTGAGGTCGCCCCAGCCCTCCGGTTTGGGCAGGCTGTGCTTCTTGCCGGTCTCGGTGTTGAAGCAGAAGGCGGACATGTAGATGTCGATGCCCACCCACGACGGCGGGTTCGCCTTGTCGCGGAACAGGGGCTGGATGCGCTCCAGGCCCTTCGGGGCGTAGGGCTCGAGCAGGCCCGCGTTCTTGAACTGGAGCATGTTGGTGGCCCCCACCCCCCAGATCACGTCGGCCTGCATGTTGTCCTTCTCGGCCATGAACCGGGCCGCGATGTCCCCGGTGGAGAGCCGGAGCATCTTCACGTCCAGGTTCGGCAGCGACTTCTCGTAGGCCTTCTTGTACTCGGCGATCTGCTCGTTCTCGATCGCGGTGTAGATGACCACCGTCTGCTTCTGGGCCGCGGCGGGGGCGACCGCCCCCAGGCCCAGCAGCGCGGTCACCAGGGTGAAGACGAGAGCGCGGCTCGCGCGGGTCAGCATGGACGCCTCCTTGAGATGGGAGTGAGGAGCCTGGCGGGGGGCCATCATTGGGCCATGAAGCCGCCGTCGATGATCATCTCGGCCCCGGTCATGAACGACGACTCGTCGGAGGCGAGGAAGAGCGCGGCGTTCGCGATGTCGCGGGGCTGCCCGATCCGGCCCAGCGGGATGCCGGTCTTGAACTCGGCGCGCAGCGCGTCGTTGAGGTACGGAGCCTGCAGCGGAGTCTCGACGATGCCCGGGTGGATCACGTTCGAGCGGATGTTGTCCTTGGCGAACTGGATCGCCAGCGACTTGTTGAGCGAGATCAGCGCGCCCTTGGCCGCGGTGTAGGCGTCCTGGGCGCGGGTGAAGCCGGCCAGGGCCGAGACCGAGCCCACCAGGATGATGGAGCCGCCGCCGGCCGCGCGCAGGTGCGGGATGCCGTACTTGGTGACCCAGAAGACGCTCTTGAGGTTGATGGCCATGACCCGGTCCCATTGCTCGCCGTCCGTCTCGAGCACCGAGCGGTCCCGGTCCTTCCAGAGCACCCCCGCGTTGTTGTAGAGCACGTGGAGCGCCCCGAAGCGGCGCACCCCGTCCTCGATGATGCGCTTGACCTCCGCCTCGACCGCCACGTCGCCCACCACCGCGAGGGCCTCCCCGCCCGCCTGCTTGACCAGGTCGACGGTCTCGGCGGCGGCCGGCCCGTTGAGGTCGCCGACCACGATCCGCGCGCCCTCCCGGGCGAAGAGCACCGCGGCCTCTCGGCCCATGCCCATACCGGCGCCGGTGATCAGCGCGACCTTGTTCTGGAGCCTTCCTGCCATCTCGCCAAGTCCTCCCCCTCTCCCCTCAGGGGAGAGGGCCGGGGTGAGGGGTGGTCTAGATTCTTTCGAAGTTCCGGATCAGCTCCCAGTCGGTGACCGACTGGTCGAAGGCCTGCTGCTCGAGGCGGCCGTGCTGGAGGTAGTGCTCGACCACCTTGGGCCCGAAGGCGGTGCGCGCGACCTCGGAGCGCTCCAGCTCGCCGAGCGCGTCGCGCAGCGTCTTCGGCACCTGGGGCAGCGTGGTGTCCTCGTAGGCGTTGCCCTCGAACATGGCCGGCGGCGCGAGCTTCTTCTCGATGCCGTGGAGCCCGGCCGCGATGGTGGCCGCGAAGGCCAGGTACGGGTTGGCGTCCGCGCCCGGGATGCGGTTCTCCACCCGGAAGCCCCCACCCTCGCCGCAGATCCGGAACCCGCACGTGCGATTGTCCCAGCCCCAGGCGATACGGGTGGGGGCGAAGGAGCCGGCCTGGTAGCGCTTGTAGGCGTTGACGGTCGGCGCGTAGAAGTAGGCGAGCTCGCGCGCCATCACCATCTGGCCGGCCAGCCACTGCTGGAAGACCGGCGTGCCCTGGCGCGAGCCGCCCTTGGCCGCGAAGAGGTTGCGGCGGCCGGCCTGGTCCCACAGCGAGGAGTGCAGGTGGAACGAGGAGCCCGCCGCGCCCATGTCGTACTTCGCCATGAAGGTCACCGAGCAGCCCTGCTCCCAGGCGATCTCCTTCACCCCGTGCTTGTAGAGCACGTGGCGATCGGCCATCTCGAGCGCGTCCGCGTAGCGGAGGTTGATCTCCTCCTGTCCCCGCCCCCACTCGCCCTTGGAGAACTCCACCGGGACCCGCGCCGCCTCCATGCCGTTGCGGATCGCGCGCACCAGCGGCTCTTCCTTGGAGGTCTGGAGGATGTGGTAGTCCTCCAGGTAGCTCGACACCGGGGTGAGGCCGTGGTAGCGCTTGGCGCGGGCCTCGTCGAAGGACTCGCGGAAGAGGTAGAGCTCGAGCTCGGAGGCCGTCTTCACCCGGTAGCCGATCCGCGACGCCCGCTCGAGCTGGCGCCGCAGCACCCAGCGGGGCGACTCCTCGATGGGCTGGCCCTCCTCGGTGAAGACGTCGCAGAACACGAGCGCGGTCTTGGGCAGCCAGGGCAGGAGGCGCCAGGTGGTGAGGTCGGGCACGAGCTTCATGTCGCCGTAGCCCCGCTCCCACGAGGTGAGCCTGAAGCCCGGCAGGGGCTCCATCTCCATGTCCACCGTGAAGAGGTAGATGCAGGCGTGGACGCCGTCGTGCAGCACGTGGTCGAGGAAGTAGCGGCCGACCACCCGCTTGCCCAGGAGGCGCCCGAGCCCGTCGGCGAAGACGGTGAGCACGGTGTCGACGTCGCCCTTCTTGATCAGCGACTCGAGGCCCTTGGGGTCTGCCCGATCTTCAGGCACGCGAGTGTCTCCCCGCGACGACGCACGATGGAAGAAGGCGAAGGCGGCGCAAAGCGCCGCAATCTTACCCCAACGGGGTCAGGTCTTGCATTCCGACATTCGTCAGCTGATCGGGACGGGGGGGATGAGGAGGATCAGCAGGATGAGGCAGCCGACGCCCAGGACGTAGCGGCGGCGCGAGACGGGGGTGAGGTCGTCGAGCGGCGGCGGGTGGTGGAAGCCCATCAGGAGCAGGATCAGGCCCGCGAAGACGATCCAGTTCGCGGAGCGGAAGACCGCGCCCAGGGCCATCAGGCCCACGAAGGTGGCGATGGAGACCTGGCGGTGCCAGGGCCCGAAGAGCGCGTAGGCGATGCGGCCGCCGTCGAGCTGCCCCACCGGGAACAGGTTGAGGGCGGTGACGAAGAGCCCCACCCAGCCGGCCAGCGCCACCGGGTGCACGAAGACGTCCATGCCGGTCGGGATCGACCCGAACACCAGCCAGGTGAGGGCCCGCATCAGCAGCGAGTCCCCGAAGGTGAGCCCGCTGTGCTCCGGCGGCGCCATTCCCACGTGGGACCAGGAGAGCCCGAGCAGCAGCGCGGGCACCGCCACCAGCAGCCCGGCCAGCGGGCCGGCGACCGCGATGTCGAAGAGCGAGTTGCGGTCGCGCGCGGGCGAGCGCATGCGGATCACCGCGCCCATGGTGCCGAACAGGAAGATGGGCGGCGGCGCCGGGATGAAGAAGGGCAGGCTCACCGAGGCGCCGTGGTAGCGGGCCGTGAAGTAGTGGCCGAACTCGTGCGTGCCCAGGATCGCGAGCAGGGTGAACGAGAACGGGACGCCGTCCAGCAGCCGCAGGGGCCGGAGGAACGGGTTGAAGGTCACGAACGGGAACGAGCCGTTGACCAGGCAGCCGGCGGCCAGGGTCGAGAGCACGGTCAGGACGAACAGGAGCAGGTTGACGCCCGACCTGGTCGGCTCGCTGACGTCGGCCAGCGGCACCGCGCGGATCCAGACCAGGTCGCCCTGTCGCCCGAGGAACGGGGTGAACCCGAAGGGCTTGAAGCGCGGCTCGATCAGGGCGAGGGCCCGGGCCGGCTCCACCAGCAGGGTCCCGCCCCACGCGAAGGTGACCCCGCGGATCTCCTGCCGCTCGACGCGGAAGACGTCCTCTACGTTCCGCCGCAGCAGATCCTCGACCACCGCGAAGCGCTCGATCGGCGTGCCATCGACTTCGGGCGCCGCCGATTGAAACGGCCAGAGTCGCATGGGTGAAGGTTACCACACGGCCAGCCGCGCGATCGCGGGCCGGCAGGCGTCGAGCCCCCCGTCGAGGTAGATCACGCCGAGCACCGCCTCGAGCGCGGTGGCGAGCACCGACTCCTTGGCGCGCCCGCCCATCTGCTCCTCGCCGCGCCCGAGCCGCAGGTGCGCGCCGAGATCCACCGCGACGGCCCAGCGCGCCAGGTTCTCCCCCGACACCAGAGCGGCCCGGCGCGGGGTCAGCACGCCCACCGGGTCCTCCGGCGCGGCCGCGAGCAGACGCTCGGCGACCACCAGGGACAGGACCGCGTCGCCCAGGAGCGCGAGGCGCTCGTTGTCCCGGCTCCCCGGGTTCTCGTTGGCGAAGGAGCGGTGGGTGAGCGCCTCCTCGAGGAGGCCCGGGTCACGGAAGGCGTGGCCGAGACGGCCACCCAGCACGGCCCGCGGGTCGGCCGCGGCCGTCAACTAGGGGCGATACTTCCGGAGGACGATGGTGGCGTTGGTGCCGCCGAAGCCGAACGCGTTGCTCAGCGCGACCTCCACGTCCTGCTTGCGCGCCTGGTTCGGGACGTAGTCGAGGTCGCAGTCCGGATCGGGCGTCTCGTAGTTGATGGTGGGGGGCAGGATCCCGTGGTGGATGGCGAACGCGGTCGCGATCGCCTCGATCCCGCCCGCCGCGCCCAGCAGGTGGCCGGTCATGGACTTGGTCGACGACACCGCGACCTTGCGCGCGTGCTCGCCGAACACCCGCTTGATGGCCATCGTCTCCGACTTGTCGTTGTAGGGGGTCGAGGTCCCGTGGGCGTTGATGTAGCCCACCGTCGACGGCTCGACCTCCGCGTCCTTCATGGCCAGCGCCATGGCCCGGGCCGCCCCGTCCGCCTCCGGATCCGGCGCGGTCATGTGGTGGGCGTCGCCGGTCATGCCGTAGCCCACCACCTCCGCGTAGATGCGCGCGTCGCGGCCGAGGGCATGCTCGAGCGACTCCAGCACCAGCAGCCCGCCTCCCTCCCCGCACACGAAGCCGTCGCGGGTCGCGTCGAAGGGCCGCGAGGCGCGGGTGGGGTCGTCGTTCCGGGTCGACATCGCCTTCATCTGGCAGAAACCGGCGAAGGTCAGCGGCAGGATGATCGCCTCCGACCCGCCCGCGATCATGATGTCGGCGTCGTTGCGCTGGATGATCTTCATCGCGTCGCCGATGGCGTGGTTGCCGGTGGCGCACGCGGTGACGATCGACGAGTTCGGCCCCTTGGCCCCGAAGCGCATCGAGATCAGCCCCGAGGCCATGTTCACGATCAGCATCGGGATGAAGAACGGGGAGACCCGGTCGGGCCCCTTCTCGAGCAGGACCTTGTGGGTCTCGAGCAGGGTGGTGATGCCGCCGATGCCGGAGCCCACCAGCACCCCGAAGCGGGTGCGGTCGACCCGCTCGAGGTTCAGCCCCGCGTCCTCCACCGCCATCGCCGCGCAGGCGATGGCGTACTTCAGGAACGGATCGAGCTTGCGATCGTCCTTCTTGTCGATGTAGCGGAGCGGGTCGAACCCCTTCAGCTCGCCCGCGATCTTGGTGGGCAGCGGTGAGGCGTCGAACCGGGTGATGGGACCGATCCCCGACTTCCCCTGGATCAGCGCGGCCCAGAACTCCTCGGCCGTGTTGCCCACGGGGGTGACCGCTCCCACCCCGGTGATGACGACGCGACGCATCTCCACCGTCCTCATGCCGCCCCGCCGCGCCTACTGGTTCTCTTTGATGTAGCTGATGGCGTCCCCGACGGTGGCGATCTTCTCCGCGTCCTCGTCGGGGATCTCGAGGTCGAACTCCTCCTCGAAGGCCATCACGAGCTCGACGGTGTCGAGGGAGTCCGCCCCCAGGTCCTCGATGAACTTGGCCGCGGGCAGCACCTCGTCCTCCTCGACCCCGAGCTGCTCCACGATGATCTCCTTCACGCGCTCTTCGACCGGCTTCGCCATGCCCTCCCCCCTGACTGCGAGTGATTCTGGATTCTGGTCAGACGTACAGCCCACCGTTGACGTGGATCGTCTGGCCCGTGATGTAGCTCGCCCCGTCGCCGGCCAGGAAGCGCACCACCTCCGCCACCTCGCGCCCCTGGCCGATGCGCTTCAACGGCACCTGCTGCAGCATCGCCTCCCGCGCCTCCGCGGGAATCGCGGCCGCCATGTCGGTCTCGATCAGGCCCGGCGCCACCGCGTTCACCAGGATGTTCCAGTGCGCCAGCTCGCGCCCCGCCGCCTTGGTGAGCCCGATCACGCCGGCCTTCGCCGCCGAGTAGTTCACCTGCCCCGGATTGCCCATGGCCCCCGCGGTGGACGCGATGTTGATGATGCGCCCGCTCTTCTGCCTCATCATCACCTTGCCGACCGCGCGGGTCATCAGGAACACGCCGCGCAGGTTGGTGTCGAGAACCTGATCCCAGTCGTCGTCCTTCATGCGGACCAGGAGCTGATCCCGCGTGATCCCGGCGTTGTTCACCAGCACGTCGATGCGCCCGAAGCGCTCGCGCACGGCCTCCACGAGGCGGTCCGTGTCCTCGCGCTTCGCCGCGTCCGCCACCACCCCCATCGCGGGCGCGCCCAGCGATTCCAGCTCTTTGACCGCGGCCTCCAGACGCGCCGCGTCGCGGCCAGAGACTACCACGGAGGCGCCGTCCTCTGCCAGCAACCGGGCGATCGCGAGCCCGATTCCGCGGCTGCCGCCGGTGACGATGGCGACCTTGCCGGCCAGGGTCTTCGCCTCGGTCACGCCGGCTCCCCCGCCAGGGCGGCCACCGCCTTCTCGAGCGAGGCCGGATCCTCCACCGGGTGGCCCCGCACCCCGTCGAGGGTGCGCTTGAGCAGGCCGGTCAGCACCCGGCCCGGGCCCACCTCGAGGAACGCGGCGGCCCCCTCGCGCGCCAGGCGCTCCACGCAGTCCGTCCAGCGCACCGGGCTCGCCACCTGCTGGACCAGGAAGGGCTTCACCTCGTCCGCGGACGTCGTCACCCCCCCGTCGACGTTGCGCACGATCCGGATGCGCGGCGCGGACACCGCGACCCGGTCGAGCTCGGCGGCGAGCCGATCCGCGGCCGGCTTCATGAGCGCGCAGTGGAAGGGCGCGCTCACCGGGAGCATCACGCTCTTGCGCCCCCCGCGCGCGGCCGCGCCGGCCACCGCGCGCTCCACCGCGCTGCGGTGGCCGGCGATGACGATCTGCCCGGGCGAGTTGATGTTGGCCACGCCGACCACCTCGCCCTGCGCGGCCTCCGCGCAGACCTGCTCGGCGGCGGCCAGGTCCACGCCCATCAGCGCGGCCATCGCCCCGGTGCCCACCGGCACCGCCTCCTGCATGAACTCGCCGCGCCGGCGCACCAGGCGCACCGCCTCCGCGAAGCGCAGCGCCCCGCCCACCACCAGCGCGGAGTACTCGCCCAGGCTGTGCCCCGCCGCGAGGTCCGGGACCACGCCCCGCTCGGCGAGCGCGGCCGCCGCGGCCACGCTCGCGGTGAGCACCGCGGGCTGGGTGTTGGCGGTCAGCCCGAGGTCCTCCGCCGGCCCCTCGAAGCAGAGGCGCGAGAGCGGGAAGCCGAGCGCGGCGTCCGCCTCGGCCCACACCGCGGCCGCGGCCTTCGAGGCCAGGGCGAGGGCGCGGCCCATCCCGACCTCCTGCGAGCCCTGGCCGGGGAAGAGGAAGGCGATCGCACCCGCTACCATCGCAGCAGCGCGGCCCCCCAGGTGAAGCCGCCCCCGAACGCGGCGAGCAGGATGAGATCGTTCGGCTTCACGCGGCCGGTCGCCCACGCCTCCTCGAGCGCCACGTAGACCGAGGCCGCGCCGGTGTTGCCGTAGCGCTCCACGTTCACCATCACGCGCTCCATCGGCACCTTGAGCCGCTTCACCGCGGCCTCGATGATGCGCAGGTTCGCCTGGTGGGGCACGAAGAGGTCGAGGTCGGCCGCGGTGAAGCCGTTGTTCTTCAGGATGCGCTCGGCGCAGTCGCCGAACATGCGCACCGCCACCTTGAACACCTCGTTGCCCTTCATCTTGGCGAAGTGCAGCCGCTGATCGACCGTCTCGTGGCTGGCCGGGCGGAGGGAGCCGCCCGCGGGCATGATCAACAGATCGCCGTAGCGGCCGTCCGAGTAGAGATCAATGTCGATGATGCCCGCCTCATCGGTCGAGGGCCGCAGCACCGCCGCGCCCGCCGCGTCGGCCAGCAGGATGCAGGTGCCGCGGTCGGTGAAGTCGGTGATGCGCGAGAGGCACTCCGCGCCGATGCAGAGCACGGTGCGGTACTTGCCGGTCTGCACGTACTGGGCGCCGATCGAGAGGCTGTAGACCGACCCGGAGCAGGCCGCGTACACGTCCACCGAGCCCGCGTTGCGGCAGCCCAGGCGGTGCTGGACCAGGTTGCCGGTGGTGGGGAAGTGCATGTCGCCCGCGGTGGTACCCACCACGATGAAGTCGATCTCCTCGGGAGTGACCTGGGCGCGCTCCATCGCCTGTCGCGCCGCCCGGAGGGCCAGGTCCGACGGCCCCTCGCCTTCCTCCACGATGTGGCGCTCGCGGATGCCGGTCCGCTGGACGATCCACTCGTCGGAGGTGTCCACCATCTTCTCGAGTTCCTTGTTGGTCAGGATCCGCTTGGGCGCGTAGGCTCCGATGCCGACGATGCGGGCGCGGGTCATTCCCGGCCTCCCTCCCGACCCTCGGCCAGGACTGCCTCGGCCTCGAGCGCGGTCTTGATGTGCTGGTTCACGTCGTTACGGACCCACTCCGCCGCCACCCGCACCGCGTTCTTGATCGCCTTCACCGGCGAGGCGCCGTGGCAGATGATGGCCGCGCCGTTCATGCCGAGCAGCGGAGCCCCGCCCATCTCGGTATAGTCCACCCGCCGCTTCAGGCGCGCAAAGGCCCGCCTGGAGAGCGCGGCGCCCGCCACCGAGAGGACGTCGCGCGAGAGCTCCTCGCGGATCATCGCGGTGAGCATCTCGGCCAGGCTCTCGGAGACCTTCAGGCACACGTTGCCGGTGAAGCCGTCGGTCACCACCACGTCGCAGCGCCCGTTGTAGATGTCGCGGCCCTCGATGTTGCCGATGAAGTTGAGCGAGGAGCCGCGCAGGTACTCGAAGGCTTCCTTGGTGAGGTCGGTGCCCTTGCCCTCCTCCTCGCCCACCGACAGGAGCCCCACCCGCGGGTTGCTCTTGCCCACGATGTGGCGGGAGTAGACGTGGCCCATCACCGCGAACTGGAAGAGCTGGCGGGGCTTGGGATCCACGTTGGCGCCCGCGTCGATGAGCACGGTGTAGCCGGAGAGGCTCGGCAGGGGCGCGGCGATCGCCGGGCGGTCCACCCCGGGCAGCGCGCCCATGACGAACATGCTGATGGCCATGGCCGCGCCGGTGTTCCCCGCGGAGACGAGCGCGCCGCACTCGCCCTCCTTGACCAGCTCCGCGGCCACGCGGAGGGAGGAGTCGCGCTTGCGGCGGAGCGCCTGCGACGGCGCCTCGGCCATGCCCACCACCTGCGAGGCGTGGCGAACCGAGACCGCGAGATCCTGGGCGCCGAGCCGGGTGATCTCGCGCTCGATGGCCGCGCGGTCGCCGACCAGCACCGAGGCCAGGCCGAACTCGCGGCAGGCCGCCACCGCTCCCTCGACCACGACGGCAGGGCCGAAATCGCCTCCCATGGCGTCGACCGCGATCTTCATGGCGCCGATCTTATGGCACGGCCCGGCCCGGCCGGAAAGAACTATTCTCCCTCGACCGAGATGACTTCGCGCCCCTTGTAGAAGCCGCAGTGGGGGCAGATGCGGTGGGGTGGCTTGACCTCGCGGCACTGCGGGCAGAGCGAGCGGCTCGGGGCGACCATCTTGTAGTGCGTCCGCCGCTTGCGGCCCCGCGTCTTCGAATGGCGTCTCTTGGGAAGAGGCATCGGGTCTCCTATCTGGTCCGCTCGGCCCAGTCCTTGAGGGCCGCCCAGCGCGAATCGGGCGCGGGCGTCTCGCACGCGCAGGCCGTGATGTTGCGGTTGCCGCCGCACACGGGGCAGAGACCCCGGCAGCCCTCGCGGCAGAGGGGCTTCATGGGCAGGGCCAGGGTGGTCTCGGTCTCGAGCAGGGCCGTCACGTCGAGCTGGCCGTGCTGGTAGACGTCCGTCTCCAGGTCGTCGGGCCCCAGCTCGCGCTCTTCCCCGCGGGTGGCCGGGGCGGGCACGAAGCGGGCGTCGACGTTGGGGTGCACCGTCACCGTGTAGGGCTCGAGGCAGCGGCCGCAGTGGAGCGGCACCCGGGCCTCCAGGTCGCCGCGCACGAAGACCACGTCGCCGTCTTTCTCGACGACCAGCGAGAGATCGTCGAGCGCCCACGTCGAGTCCTGGAAGGGGCGCGGAAACTCCGCGACACCCTCGATACGCAGACCCTCGTCGGGGATCTCCGAGACCTGGATGAGCACGTGAAGGACCCCTAACTTTCTATCAATTAAGGCGTTTTTCTAAAGCCGCGTCAGTATAAGCGCGGGGTTACCCCTTGTCAACCTAATTGGCCCGGAAATGGCCCGTTGCTTGACGGTCCCGAGGGCGACTGCTACCCTTCGGTCGGGAGGACCAAACCCCATGGGCAACCTCGTGAAAACCGGTGTCCTGCTGGCAGCGCTGACGGTGCTGCTCGTGCTCATCGGCGGGGCCCTCGGCGGGGAGCACGGCATGCTCCTGGCCTTCGTCATCGCCATGGTGATGAACCTGGGCAGCTACTGGTTCTCGGACAAGATCGTCCTGTCGATGTACGGGGCCCAGCCGGTGGACGAGGCCCAGGCCCCCGCCCTCTACCGGATCGTCCGCACCCTGGCCACCCGCGCCGGCATCCCGATGCCGCGGGTCTACATCCTCCCGCAGGAGACCCCGAACGCCTTCGCCACCGGCCGCAACCCGCAGCACGCGGCGGTCGCGGTGACCGAGGGCATCCTGCGGGTCATGAGCGAGGAGGAGCTGGAGGGGGTCCTGGCCCACGAGCTCTCCCACGTCCAGAACCGCGACACCCTGATCATGGCCATCGCGGCCACCCTGGCCGGGGCCATCACCTACATGGCGCACATGGCGCAGTGGGCGATGATCTTCGGCGGCGGCCGGCGCGACAGCGACGAGGAAGGGGGCGGCGGCCTCCTGGGCGGGATCCTGATGATCGTGCTCGCGCCCCTGGCGGCCACCCTGATCCAGCTCGCGGTCTCGCGCTCGCGCGAGTTCCAGGCCGACGCCAGCGGCGCCCGCATGGCCGGTCAGCCCTGGGGCCTGGCCAAGGCGCTCGAGAAGCTCGAGGTGGCCTCCAAGGCGATGCCGATGCAGGCCACCCCGGCGACCGCGCACCTCTTCATCGTCAATCCCCTGACCGGCAGCGGATTCGCCACGCTCTTCTCCACGCATCCGCCCATCGCCGAGCGGGTGGCGCGCCTGCGCGCCATGGCCTCGTCCCCGGCCAGGTAGCTCGATCGTCGAGGCGGCCGCACGCACGATACGGGGGAGACGGGCGACCGTCTCCCCTTTTTAGCGGCCATGATCGCCGCGCAGGACCTCCGGAAGACGTACGGCCCCACGCTCGTGCTCGACGGGGTGTCCTTCACGCTCGCCCCGGGGCAGTGCCTGGCCCTCCTCGGCCCCAACGGGGCCGGCAAGACCACGCTGCTCCGCCTGCTCGCCACCCTGCTCCGCCCCACCTCGGGCTCGCTCCAGGTGGGCGGGATCGACGCGGTTCGCGAGCCCGACCGGGTACGCCCGCTGCTCGGAGTGGTGGCCCACGGCTCCTACGTCTACGAGGACCTGACCGCCCGCGAGAACCTGCGCTTCTGGGAGACCATGCGCGGCGGTGAGGCGTCCCCCGCCCGGCTGGCGGCGGCCCTGGCGCAGGTGGAGCTCGACGCCGTCGCGGACGAGCGCGTGCGCACGTTCTCGGCCGGCATGAAGCGCCGCCTCGGGCTCGCCCGCGTGCTGCTGGCGCAGGCCCGGGTGCTGCTGCTCGACGAGCCCTTCACCGGGCTCGACCGGCGCGGGCAGAAGTGGGTGAACGAGTTCCTGCTGGCCTTCAAGGCCGGCGGGGGCACCGCGGTGCTCGCGACGCACAGCTTCGGCGGGGGCCTGGCGGTGGCCGACCGCATCGGCATCCTCGGCCAGGGCCGCCTCCTGCTCGACCGCCCGGCCGCGGATCTGTCCTCCGAGGAGCTCTACCGCCTCTACGAGAGCCTCACCGAGGCCGCGGAGGCCGCCCCGTGACGTACGCCCGGCGGGCCTGGATCGTCTTCTACAAGGACCTGCTGGTCGAGCGGCGATCGAAGGACCAGACCAACGCGCTCCTCTTCTTCTGCCTGCTGCTCCTGTTCGTCTTCCAGTTCGCGCTGGGCCCGGACCGCGACCGCCTGGCCGCCGCGCTCCCCGGCCTGCTCTGGCTCGGCTTCATCCTGGCCGGCCTGCTCGCCCTGGGTCGAAGCTTCCTGGCCGAGCGCGAGAACGACTGCTGGGAGGGCCTGCGGCTCACCCCGGGCGACAAGTCGGCCATCTACCTCGGCAAGCTCGCGGGCAACTGCGTGCTGATGAGCGCCGTCGAGGTCGTCCTGGTGGTACTCTTCGGGGTGTTCTACAACGTGGATCTCTGGACGCCGGCCGCTCCGCTGGCCGTGGTGCTGGCCCTGGGCACGATCGGCCTCGCCTCGGTGGGCACGCTCTTCGCCGCGATGACCACGCAGCTGCGGGCGCGCGAGCTGCTCTTCCCGGTGCTGCTGCTGCCGGTGCAGGTGCCGGTGCTGCTCGCCACCGTGAGCGCGACCCAGGCCCTGCTGCTGGGCCAGCCGCTCGGCGACGTCGCGCACTGGCTCAAGCTGCTGGCCGGCGCCGACGCGGTCTACCTGACGATCGGGCTGCTCACCTTCGAGTTCGTGCTCGAGGGCTGAGCCGGGAGAGGACATGACGCGCGCACTGGGCTGGCTGGCGGCACTGGGGCTGCTGGCGGGATTGGCGGCGGGCTTCGGCTACGCGCCCCGCGAGGCCGTGCAGGGCAACGTGCAGCGCATCATGTACCTGCACGTGCCCTCGGTGCTCACCGCGTACCTGGCCTTCGGCCTGGTCCTGATCGGCGGCATCGCCTATCTCGCGACCCGGCGCCCGGGCTGGGACCGGCTGGCCGGCTCGGCGGCCGAGATCGGCGTGCTCTTCACCGGCATCACGATCGTCTCCGGCTCCATCTGGGGCAAGCCCACCTGGGGCACCTACTGGACGTGGGACGCGCGCCTCACCTCGACCGCGGTGCTCTTCTGCGTCTACGTGGGCTACCTGCTGCTGCGGAGCCTGATCGACGACCCGGAGGCTCGCGCCCGCTACGCGGCGGTGGTCGGCATCCTGGGCGCGGTCAACATCCCGATCGTGCACTTCTCGGTGAAGTGGTGGCGGGCGCTGCACCAGCCCTCGACGATCCTGGGCCCCGAGCCCTCGCCGATCGATCCCGCGATCGGACTCGCCCTCTTCGTGAACTGGGTGGCCTTCACCCTGCTGTTCGCCTACTTCCTGTCGCGGCGGATGGAGATCGCCCGGCTCGAGGAGCAGACCTGATGCCGGCCAACTGGGGCTACGTGATCGCGGCCTACGGCATCGCGGCGGTGGCGCTCTTCGGTTACTGGCGCCGCCTCGCGCGCCGGGCCCGCGCCGCCACCGCGCGGCCGCGCGCGGCCGCGAAGACGCGGGCCGCATGAACCGCAAGACCAAGTTCATCGCCGGGGGCCTCGTCATCGTGGCCGCGCTCGCCTACCTCATCTACGCGGGGGTGAGCCAGTCGGTGGTCTACTTCGTCACCCCGTCCGAGCTGGGCGCGGCGCCGGTCGCGGGCAAGTCCTACCGCCTGGGCGGCATGGTGATGCCCGGCACGCTCAAGTGGGACGCCAGGAGCCTCGACCTGCGCTTCACCCTCTCCGACGGCCAGGCGTCGGTCCCGGTGCGGCACCGGGGCACCCCGCCCGACCTCTTCGCGGAGAACCGCGGCGCGGTGGTGGAAGGCACCTGGAGCCACGACGGCTACTTCCAGGCCACCACGATCCTGGCCAAGCACTCGGAGGAGTACAAGGCGCCGCACGACGGGAGCCAGGCCGGCTACAAGGAGCTGCTCAAGACTTTGAGAGGCGAGGAGCGCAAGCCATGACACCCGAGCTCGGTTACGCCGCGACGGTCGCGGCCCTGTTGCTGGCGCTCTACGGCTCGGGCGCCGCCGCCCTGAGCGCCGCCGGGCGACGCCCCGATCTCCGCCGCTCCGCCGAGCGCGCCGCCATCGGCGTCTCGGTGCTGGTGGTCGGCTGCATGCTGATGCTGGTCTACGCCTTCCTCACCTTCGACTTCTCGGTGCGCTACGTCGCGAGCAACACCAACCTGGGCACGCCCTTCTACTACCGCATCACCGCGCTCTGGGGCGCGCTCGAGGGCTCGATCATCCTGTGGACGTTCATGCTCTCGATCTACACCCTGATCGTCATCGCACGCTACCGCCGCACCCAGCCGCAGCTCTACCCATGGGTGCTCGCGGTGATGCTGGGCCTCTCCGCCTTCTTCCTGCTCGTGATGACGATCCCGGCGCCGCCGTTCGAGCGCCTCTCGCCCATCCCCGCCGACGGCCGCGGGCTCAACCCGCTGCTCGAGGACTCGGGCATGATCACCCACCCGGTGGCCCTCTACCTGGGCTTCACCGGCTTCACCGTGCCGTTCGCCTTCGCGATGGCCGCGCTGATCATCGGGCGCACCGGCGACGAGTGGATCACCATCACCCGGCGCTGGACCATCGTGGCCTGGTACTTCCTCTCGCTCGGCCTGCTGATCGGCGGCTGGTGGAGCTACCACGTGCTGGGCTGGGGCGGCTACTGGGCGTGGGACCCGGTCGAGAACGCGGCCTTCATGCCCTGGCTCACCGGCACCGCGTTCCTGCACTCGGTGATGATCCAGGAGCGGAGGCGGATGCTGAAGCTCTGGAACCTGGCCCTGATCATCCTGACCTTCAGCCTGACCCTGTTCGGCACGTTCCTCACCCGCTCCGGCATCATCGGCTCGGTGCACGCCTTCAGCCAGGGCTCGGTCGGCCAGTTCTTCCTGGGCTTCCTGGCCCTGGTGGTGCTGGGCGCGTTCTCGCTACTCGCCTGGCGGCTCGATCGCCTGCACGCGCAGGGCGAGCTCGACTCGATCGTCTCGCGCGAGTCGGCCTTCCTGCTGAACAACCTGTTCCTGGTGGCCGCGGCCTTCACGGTGTTCTTCGGCACCGTGTTCCCGCTGCTCTCGGAGGCGATCAAGGGCACCAAGGTGAGCGT
>Ga0070694_100000726_pt1 | contig 18391 bp, 14 predicted proteins | sample KBSK1251metaG_FD_65470 | JGI IMG/M metagenome (GOLD analysis project Ga0070694, IMG submission 65470) | Corn, switchgrass and miscanthus rhizosphere microbial communities from Kellogg Biological Station, Michigan, USA - KBS K1-25-1 metaG | ecosystem: Host-associated > Plants > Roots >... | reverse complement strand
ACCTGCCATGTTTGTTAATTCCAGACTCACTCTCTTGCGTTTGACAGGCGTAGTAATCGTCGCCGTCATGATAGCGCTGCCTATTGTCGCAGGGATTAAAGGCCATTTCGACCTCGCCGCCAATATCACTCAATCGGGCTCAATCATCAAAATCAACGCTTCCGGACGAGGCGTGTTCGCCGACGGTCTCACGATCAATGGGAACAGGGCCTACCTCAACTTAAGCATAGACACCACTACTGGAAGGAGAGTTAGTTCGGGGGCCAAAGATTTCGAACTGTTAGCTACCGACGGTAGCAAACTCTTCGGCGAACTCACAATCAATGCCTTCAGGTTTGACACTGCTCGCGCCACCCCTTTGGCTGGTGGTGATGGTGGCCTCGTTTTCGCGAGTGCTAACGCTAGTTCTGATGGCATCCTCGCTTCCGCTGGTGATGTCCATTTCTATGGCGGGACTGCATCCTACGACGGCCAGAAGGCTAACGGAAAGTTCCTGCTTCTAATCTTCACCAAGGACTTTACTGACAGCAGAGGGGGCTTCCACAGGGCCAACACCGGCACTATGGATGTCAGCGCTACCGACAATACGGGGGGCGACTCGTCGGCCCCTTCCCATTTTTTCACGGATTATGATGCTATTGCCGCTATTTATCATGCTATAGCTAACTTGATAAAGAGCGGCAGCTGTGCAGTCGCGCGCTTTGAATACTTGGGCGGTCCCACTGTTCAGCGCACAGCGGGAGTGATTCTGATCTGGGTGCCGATTGCCTTGGCGGCGCTGCTGCGGCGACGGGCACGCAGGAAGAATCTGTAATTCTCTTGGCTAGGTGTCTTGCTCATTGAAAGCGATGGCAGTCTGGCTCTCAAACCGGGAGAAATGATGCGCCCATATTTCGTCGAATGGCTCAATAGATGGTTGGGCACACAGGTCTTCACCTATCTAGTGCCCAACTACTTTATCTTGCTCTCTTTGGGAACCATCCTCGGAATGATTTACGCCGCCCGGCGCGCTCGCCAGGCGAGGCTAGCCCAAGAGGTGATCTACGGCCTTGCGATGTGGGGCTTCCCTTCAGCTTTGATCGGAGGCAGGCTGCTTCACTTCGCGGTTTCGCCCGACACCTATCAGGGCAGCTTGCTCATGCTCCTTGATCCGCTTAAAGGCAGCAACATGGCTTATGGCGGGTTCATCGGCGGCACACTCGCCGTCTTCATTTACTTGTGGCGGCAACGAGTAGACATCTGGCGTTACCTCGATTGCGCCGTGCCTGCGGTCGGGATCGGCAATTGTTTGGTGCGCATCGGCTGCTTTCTGGAAGGGGATGATTTCGGCAAGATCACGTCGTGGCCACTCGCCGTTAGTTTTCCGCACGGGAGCTTCGCCTTCTATCATCACGTCAAGCTAGGTTTGCTCTCTCCGCTGGCGCCGCAATCGTTGCCGGTGCATCCGGTGCAGCTTTATCTCGCGCTCAATGGTTTGTTGCTCGCTGCGCTGGCCGTGTGGTGGAGCCGTTCGCGACGGGCAGCGTCGGGCGAAGCATTTTGTCTTTTCTGGCTGTGCCAGGCCGGCGCGCGATTTGGGCTGGAGTTTCTGCGCGGAGATTTGAATCCGACCAACTTTGGCCTCTTCACCGATTCGCAAATCATTTCGATCGGCGTCGCTTGCCTTGCGGGCTACGGCCTCTGGCGGCGCTTGAAACATCGCTCCTATGCAAATGAGCCTCTCTCCATCAATGGCGAAGACGAGCAGCGCACGTTGGGCACTGCTTGAAACCATCGCGGCCACAGCCGCGATGGCCTGCGTGATCCGATCTCTATTTGAAGCGAAAGCTTGGCAGGTCGCGTTGGGTGCCGCGGTATTGATCTATCTTCCGCTCGCATTGCTGGCCTTGAGGAGGCTGCCAATGGCCGAGCATGGATTTGCGCTCGTCGCCTGGCGCAGAGGCGGGCGGTGGTTACTCTGGTCAATCTTGCTCGTGCTCGTTCCCTTCGATCTCGCAATGATCAGTTATCACTTGCTGGCCGGACGACCATTTGGCTTGACGCTTACCGGCTTGAGTGCGGCCAGCGCCTTTTATCAACTCGCGATCATCGTGGTTCCGGAAGAGCTTTTCTTTCGCGGCTACCTGCAAGGGCGATTGCGCTCCTGGTCTTGTGCTCGCGGCTTAGAGAGCGCCGTTGTTCCGATAGTGCTGACGGCGGCGCTATTTGCCTTGGCGCATGTACTGGTGGAAGCGAGCTGGCTGCGCGCTGCTGTTTTCTTCCCCGGTTTGGTGATGGGCTGGCTGCGCGAGCGCAGCGGCGGGATGGCGGCGTCGGCCGGCTTTCACTGGTTGGCCAATCTTTCATCGCTTTGGCTTAGTCTTTGATCTCCATCAACTCGCTCTTGCCATCGTCGTTTAATTCCGATTCTTTCAACTCATCGCCGCCCCATATTTGTCGTTTCGATCCCCGCTCACACATCAAACCACGAAGTTCGCGAAGAACACGAAGGGAAGGAAAAGCGAGGATAGAGGATCGAAGATTGAAGATCGCCGGTACGCTGCGATCCTCTATCTTCGATCCTCAATCCTCCATCTTCTACTCTTCGTGTTCTTCGTGGTTGGAATTCTTTCCGATCTCAATTGGGGAGCAATTCATAGCGATGCGGCTTTGGCTGAGCCGCTGTGCGCTGCCGCTTGATGAGATCCAATTCAAGTTCATCGAGCGCGTCCATCGCTTTCTGCAGCGTCGGCGACATCTCACTCTGCCAAGGAACCTGCACCTGCCGCCAGCGTGTGGCGTGCATGCTGTTGTGTTTGAGCGTCAGGGCATGCACCGCTGCCGCCTGCCTGAGCATCGGCGTCGAGAGCGTGGCAAGATTAATGCCTTCGGCCAATTGCTCTTTGGTGAAAGAGCCGATCTCTTCGCCGTCAATCTTGAGCGTATAGCGCGCGGCAGCGAGACCCGTGACTTTGAGCGGTTGCCGGTTCAAATCTTCGACGACGCTGGAAGAACGCACGGCGAGCGCGAGCGGAGCGTCATTCATATCCCACGGCATCGGCAACGCCGAATCCGTTTGCGTCCAAGAAAGGCTGTCTGCTGCGGTCAGTTCCGCTGCCTTCGTGTTTTCGGCGCGCACGACGCGCTTGCTCGTCGCATCAATCTCCACGGAGGTCACGACAGCGGGCGCACCCCAAGCTTTGAGCAAAGCTGCCGCCATCAAAAGGTGGCCGCCCGCGCCGGGATGCACGCGGTCGGGGATGAGCCTTTGGGCGACCGTGGCGTTGGCCGTGTTCGCTTTGGTGACTGCTGCCACCACTGAAGTGTTGAGGTCGGCCACTTGCAGCTTTTCTTTTTGCGCCAGCTCTTTGATGAACTGGCTGTAGCGCAGCAGCACTGCATTGTAGCCACCATCAAACAGGGGAGCGCGCGTGACATCGTCATACGGCGAAGGCTGAATGAGCGTCAGGCGCAGACCTGGGAGCGCGCTCTTGAGCGTCTGGATGATTTGCTGATAACCGGTCGAGTAGTTCTCGAAGAGCTTCTCATCGAAGGCGCGATACCCGCCGTCGTTCATCCCCAACATGATCGTCACGACCGTCGGTTTGTAGGTGATCACGTCGCGCTTCAAGCGTTCATCAATCTTGCCGCCGCCGCCGCCCGTGACGCGGTCTCCGCCCCAGCCGGAATGGACGAAGCTGACGTTGAGCTGCGGAAAGCGGGTCACGATATAGGTCTCGACAAAGGTCGTGTAGAGCCGCTGATCCGTGATGCTGTCGCCGTAGAATACGACGCGATCCCCCGGCTTGAGGTAGAAACCATCTTGGGCTTGGGCCAAGCTAGACAGGCTCAGCCACGCGAGCAGTAGATACAGCAATCGGCTTTGCGCTTTCATGCGTGCCTCCTTCTAGTAATCACACGATTGATTGAGATGAACTGCGATGATGACGATAGGCAGCCTAGCACTTAGCCCGCGGCAATTCAATGCCGACTTCTGACACCGCTCCGGCGCGGTCACTTCAGATCTCGGCCTCACGATGTTGACAAAGCCATGCGCCTGCCGTAGTTTTATGGCGATTCTTAAACTCAAGCCGCCCCATTTATAGGAGGCGTAGCATCGCTCGGATGACCAAGCTCGCAGCAAGAAGCGCGGCATCCTGGGCACTTAATCATAGATCGAAATGCAAACTGAAACAGGTATCACTCAGGCCAAGCTCATCGAGATGTACGAGGCGCGCGAAGCGATCCTCAACCGCATCAACCCTGCCATCAACAGCGTTATTGATATTGATAAATTCCTGCAAGCGACCGTCACCGAAGTCGGGCGGCGGTTGGCCGTGGATCGCTGCAACGTGGTCACGCCCGCGCGCGGCGGCGGCTTCCGCGTGAGTCACGAATACCGCTCGGATGAATCGCTCACGCCCGGCGTCGGCCTCAACATTCCCGAAGCGCTGATCCCGACCGAAAAAATCAGGAATTATCTGCCGCGCGCGCGGCACTTCTCGATTGACGACATTGATACGGCGAATCTGCCGATCTGGGTGCGCACGACCTGCAAGCTGATCGGCACGCGCTCGGTGCTCGTTGCGCCCTTCGTCTTCCGCGATGAACTGCTCGGCGTCATGGGCTTGCATTATTGCCGCCGCCCACATCAGTGGACGGACACCGAAATTCAACTCGTCGAGTGGCTGGCCGGGCAGGTTTCGGTCGGCTTACAGTACACGCGCCTTTACAGCGAAAAGGAAAAAGAAGTCGCGATCACGAAAGTGATGCTCGAAATCTCGAACGACATCAACACGCGAAACGACTTCAACGAGATTACGGCTTTCGTCATTGATAAAGCGCTCGAACTGCTGCGCGCCGATTACGGCTGCATCGCGATTCTGGATTCAGCGGGCGAGCATTTGCATTTTGATGAACTGCGGGCGCGGCGCGGCTTCGATCTGCGCAAAGCGGTCGAGTCGCGTTACCGCGAAGCCCGCGCGATTCGTTTGCCCGACCATCCGGTGGTGCGCGAAGTGCTCGATGAAGGCCGTACGCTCAAGCTCGAAGACTCCCGCGAATCTTCCGTCTCGCGCTATCTGCTCTCGCACGTCATCAAAGGCGAGTCGGCGTTGATTGCGCCGATCACAATCAAGGAGAGAGTTTTCGGGATCATCGCACTCGTGTGGGTCAACGAGAAGGCGCGTTTTTCGGATTACGAGGTGCAACTGCTCAACGGCATTTCGAGCCAGGTCGCGATTGCGCTCGAAAAAGACCGCCTCGCGGCGGAAGTCATTCGGCTCAAACGCGAACTCAACGACGTGCGCTCCGGCGAACGCATCATCGGCTCTTCGGCCAAAACTCGCCGCGCGATTGAAATGGCTCTCTCGGTGGCTGACAGTCAAACGACAGTTTTGCTGCAAGGTGAATCGGGCACGGGCAAAGAGTTGATTGCGAGTCTGCTGCAATTCAATTCCAGCCGCGCTGCGCGTCCGTTCATCAAGATCAACTGCGGCGCGATTCCGGCGACGCTGCTCGAAACCGAACTCTTCGGCCACGAGCGCGGCGCCTTCACCGATGCGCGTTCGCGCCGCATTGGACGGTTTGAAGAAGCCAACGGCGGCACATTGTTTCTGGATGAAATCGGCGAGATGAGTTTGGCGGCGCAGGTCAGTTTGCTCCGCGTGCTGCAAGACGGCGAGTTCACGCGCGTCGGCGGCAACGAAGTGCTCAAAACCGATGTCCGCGTGATCGCCGCGACGAACAAAGACCTAGAGAAGGAGATTGAAGAGGGCCGCTTCCGCCGCGACCTTTTCTATCGTCTGAATGTTTATCCGATCGTGCTACCGCCGTTGCGTGAACGAGCGGAAGATATCTATCAACTGGTCGTCTACTTCATCGAACGCTATCAACAGAAGAGCAACAAGCGTGTGCTCGGCGTTTCGGATCGCGCGCTGCATTTGCTCAGAAGCTATCCGTGGCCCGGCAATGTGCGCGAGTTGGAAAATTGCATCGAGCGCGCCGTGATCGTGGCGGCGAACCGGATGATTACCGAAAACGATCTGCCCGAAGCCATCCGCTATCACGCGGCCAGCGCCCAGACCACACGCGTCGAGTTGAGCGTGCCGACGACGATGGATGAGGTCGAGCGGACGATGATTAACCAGACGCTGGTCTACACCAAAGGCGATAAGGCAAAGGCGGCGCGGTTGCTCGGCATTGGGCGCAAAACGCTCTACCGTAAATTGGAACAGTACAAACAGCCCGGCGAATGACCATAAAAAGTGAAGGGCAGTCGCATTCAACCCTCGATGGCGGCCTGAATGCTGACCCGTTAATTCTGATTCTTTCAGTCATGAGAGTAGGTTCATCACCCATAGATGAACAATCTCCTCAGCCCAAGCAACCTGAAAAGTTTTCTGGACATCTTTGGAAGTGACCGCAACTTGATTGTGTTCACCTGCATGGTATAAGATTCGTGACTGGGATAATTTACGTGACCGAGGTAATGCACTATGAAAATCTGTCCAACTTGTCAGGCTAGCTTTCCACAAGGGTTCCAGTATTGTCCGAACGATACGGACCTCCTCTTGACGAGTGAAGAATACGCACTCCGCTCGCGGCCTGCCGCTCCATCTGCACCGCCGGAGGCGACTCCTCCCAGTGTGCAGGCTCCGCCGCCCGCGCCAACATCACCAATAACTGAAGCGTCAACCACGCCGCTGCCTTTCCGCCAGCCCGAAGAGAAACGCAGCGCGGGGAGTGAACGCAAGCCTAATATCAAAACTTCGGTCAAACCGATTGAATCGCCACAAGCGCAAGCGAGCGGCAAACCGGACAGCGCGGCTGCCGGTCTGAGCTTCTCGATGCCGGAATCGGGCAGTTTGATTACGCGGCTCGGCGCGGCCATCCAACAATTCACTCGCGACTTCGGCAAACCTGCGCCGCGCGTGCGTCCGGGAGAGACGGGCGAGTTTCAGTTCCTGCTTCCGGATGAATCATTCTCGTCGCGCATCAAGCGCGAGGCGGTGACGGCGGGCCGCGAATTCGGGCGCAATCCGCGCGGCTTTATCGTCGAAACCTTCCGCGGTGAGGGCAGTACACAGCGTCGCCGCCGCATGATGCAGGCGGGCGCGGCGCTGGCCATGTCCATCTATGCCGTAGCGCTGATTATTTCCCTGTTAATCGGTCTGATCGGTAAGAAAGGCGCCTTGTTCGTCAGTGTCATGGATTATGTTTCGACGGCGGTGGCGGCGGCCAAGGTTACGGTGACTCAGATTGACGGGGGCGGGAGCTTTCAGGGAACGCTGGCGACCAACGACAAAGGGGAAGTCGCCTTCAATAAACTGCCTGTGGGCAAATATAAAATTCAGGTGGATGGGAATAGTTGCGAAATCCGGGAGCGGGAAATCGAAATTAAAGGCGGAGAGACGAAAGAGGATTTCAAGATTTGCAGCGAGCAGATAGCGATGCTGCAAACGGATGTGGATAAGCCGCAGAAGGAACTGATGCCCAAAGGCAAAGGCGATTTCGTCGGGGGCAGCAAGGCCAGACCTGAGAAGGCCAGTGGCGGCGGCGGCGGTGGACGCAACCAGCCGACTCCGGCTAGCAAAGGCAATCTGCCGCAAGCTTCGCTGACGCAGCAAATCGTCATGCCGAATCCGGAGCCTCCGAAGATCAAGAATCCAACCATGCCCGTAGCCATGACAGTTTATGCCGACCCGAATGCGTTGCCGCAATACAAGGGTGGGCCAATTGGGTTGCCGAATGGCGCCGAAGGGCCGCCCTCAAGCGGGCCAGGTTCAGGCGCGGGCATTGGCAATGGGAGCGGGACGGGGGTTGGCCAAGGTCGCGGCGGCGGTGTGGGGCCGGGGGAAGGCGGCAATACTGGCGGCGGTAACTTCGGACTTGGCGGCGGCGGCGGCGTTGAAGAAGCTGGCAGGAACGGCGCAGGCAAGCCGACCATCCTTTACAAAGAGCGAGCGAAGTACACTGAAGAAGCGCGCCAGAACAAAGTCCAAGGAACAGTTTTGTTGAGCGCGATCTTCACCGCGGATGGCCGCATCACGAGCATCAAAGTCGTGCGCCCGCTGCCCGACGGATTGACTGAAAAGGCGATTGAAGCCGCGCAGAAGATCCGCTTCCAACCAGCGACTAAGAACGGAGTGGCGATCACAGTGCGTGCGCAGATCGAATTCAACTTCGCACTCTACTAAGCCAACTTCAGCACTCTGGCTGGAGTTTTCGCTGGATTATTGACGGCCTGCCGTGAAGTCAAGTCAGGCCACGTTCCTGAACGCAGGAAAAGTCATCTCGATTTTGTGGGCCGTTAGCTCAGTTGGTAGAGCATCTGGCTTTTAACCAGGGGGTCGCAGGTTCGAGCCCTGCACGGCTCACTTTTAGAATCAAGCATTTAGGGCTACTTGCGCAGTAGCCCTTTTGCTTTACTTCCACGTTTACTTCCACAATCAAAAGTTAAACCACCCAAACACGAAATCGCGATGACTTCTGCTAATGGACCGATAAAAATCGATGGTTTCCTATCTTCGCAGTCCTACTCGCTCTGCCCCAGTCATAGGTTGCATCTTCATTTGGGTGATTTAGGCGCAGTCGCCCTGTCCCCAACTCGGATAGATGGAATCGCTTTTTGGCGAGCCAGTCATAGACACACTGAACCGATATATCAAACATCTTTGCTCCTATTCAGTCTTGCATAGCGATTTGGGTTTCCTATCAGAAGCTTTATTGACATCCTGCTTACTTTCCCGACTAGAATTGCGTTCCGATTCTTGCTGCACAACTAAACTATCGAGCATTCTGAACAGGATTTCATCAGGCATTCATCTCCGCTTAATCAAGCAATGTTAGTCTGTACAGGAGATCAATCAACTATGCGCGTTCTACTGGTAGAAGACGAAGAGAAGGTCTCGCGTCTAGTCTCGCGTGGCCTAGCGGCAGAACAGTACGCGGTTGATACCGCCTTTGACGGACGCCGCGGCTTGGAGCTGGCCGAAACCTATCGGTACGATTTGATCATTCTGGACCTAATGCTGCCAGGAATGAACGGCACTGAAGTTTTGCTTAAGCTTCGCCGGACCAATCAACATGTCCCCGTTCTCGTCTTGACCGCGCGAGACGCTCTGAGCGACAAGGTAGAGAACTTCGAGGCTGGCGCAGACGACTATCTGACCAAGCCATTCGCTTTTGCCGAACTGCTCGTCCGTGTCAAAGCGCTGCTACGACGCGGTGCGGTCAGTCGGGCGAGCACTCTGCGCGTCGGTGACCTCGAACTTGATCAGACCTCAAAGCAAGTCAGGCGAGCTGGGCGGCGGGTTGAATTGACAGCGAAGGAATACGCGCTGCTTGAGTATCTGATGGCCAACGCGGGCCGCGTAGTTTCAAGAACGATGATCATCGAGCACGTCTGGGATCAAAGCTTCGATGGGGCGACAAACATTGTGGACGTCTACGTGCGCCACCTGCGCGCCAAGGTGGACGAGCCATTCGAGCGCAAGCTGATTCGCACAATGCGCGGCGCCGGCTACGCGATCAGTGACGAGGAATGATGATGAACACGCGCTCAATCCGCTTCCGCCTGACCGTTTGGTATGCGGGGTTGCTTGCCGGACTGCTACTGCTCTTTGGCGCGTCTACCTACTTTGGACTCAAGCAGTATCTGAGTTGGTCGCTCAAAGAATCGCTTAGCAAACAGGCGCGGCAGATCGGCGAGACTTTTCTTATTGACGTCCACGTGAGCGGCGAGGGTTACGTGATTGAGGAGATCAAGGAGCATTACGCGCCGGAATTGAACAACCGTTACGTGCGGGTGACACGCGCCAACAGCAGCGTACTCTACGCTTCGGGCAAGCCTGAAGAAGGGAGCTTTGACCCATCGCTACTGCCGGTACTATCCAAGCCAGTCAACCAGGAGGAGACGCGCGAAGAGCACTTGCCTGGCGGCGAATTGCTGATCTACACCCTGCCTTTCACGGCCCGCGACGGAGGCCGCTTCTTGATCGAAGTAGGCGCCCCATATGGGCAAGTTGAAAATGTGCTGCACGGCTTACTGCTCACGCTCGCACTCGGTTTGCCGCTGACCGTAGTTTTAGCCATCAGCGGCGGCTATCTCTTGATGCGGCGTGCGCTCAGTCCCGTGGACGCAATCACCAGAAGTGCCGAACAGATCACCTTGCGCAATCTAAGTCGGCGTCTGCCAGTGGCCAACACAGGTGACGAACTAGAGCGGCTTTCGCTCTCGCTCAACCGCATGATCGCGCGGTTGGAAGAGTCCATTCAGCACATCCGCCGCTTCACTGCCGACGCCTCGCATGAGTTGCGCACGCCGCTGACGGTGCTGCGCGGCGAACTGGAGGCGATGGCCGCGCGAAAGCAACACGACGCTGATCTCGGCGAGACGGTTGGCAGCGCACTTGAGGAGACAGAACGGCTGACAAAAATCGTCGAAAGCCTGCTGACGATTTCGCGGCTCGATGCCGGTGAAGCGCAGATGGAGCGAGCCAAGTTCGATCTGGCTGAACTCACAGCCAGTACGACAGAACATATGCGCTTGTTGGCCGAGGATAGAAACATTGGGCTTGAATGCCAGACGAAAGAGCCGGTCGAAATCGAAGGCGACCGCGCGCGACTCAGGCAAGTGGTGGTCAACCTCTTGGACAACGCGATCAAGTACACGCCCGAGGGCGGCCTGGTGCAGTTGAAGGTCGGCGCAGCGAGCGGACACGCCGTGCTCGAAGTTGCAGACAACGGCACGGGCATTCCGGCTGAGGCATTGCCACATTTGTTCGAGCGGTTTTACCGGGTGGACAAGGCGCGCTCGCGACAGATGGGCGGCGCGGGACTGGGTCTGGCGATTGTCAAAGCCATCGTCACCGCGCACGGTGGAGAGATCAAAGTGGAGAGCACGGATGGCCGCGGCAGCCACTTCCGCGTCGAGTTGCCGCTTGCAGACAGCGACGCTGAGAAGAACGACGAAAAATTGTGAACAGATTTAACAGGAGAGGGAGAATCAATGAAGGATATTTCCAGACGTCAAGCCATAGGACATGGACTATGGCGCGGCAGCCGCCAGATACGTTGATGCCTTCAGGCAGAACGTCAACTGGGAAGAGGTCAACCGCCGCTTTGTAAGCGCGCAGAAGGCAGCGGCAGAGCTGAAGGCATAGCTGATAGCTAGGTAAGAACAGCTTCACGCCGGGTCAGGATGTGTAGATCTTCAACTTTTCAATCTCGGCTGGCAGAGCCGCCTGCGCTGGATTGGCCCGGCAACGATCTCACAAACAAGAGAAAGATTATGCAAATCTGGATTCCCGAACAAGCAAGGTTGATAGCGCTGTGTTGAGAGCGTATGTCAGTTGGTATTTGCCGAGGCCAAGACATGAAAATCACACTCAGATTACCAATTCAAAAACCGGCCTACCGGCAACGACGAGGCGGTGAATGGCCGGTTCCATCTTGGAGCATCGAATGCTGAAATGGAGGAAGTCTATGAGAGTTGCACAATTTGCTTCTGGCATCTGTCTGCTGCTGTTTGCGGCGGTGACTGTCGCCGCGCAGACGAAGATTGACTTCAACAAGGACAAGGTCGGATCACCACCGAGCGATTTCACGACCGCCTTAACCGGACAGGGTCAGGCCGGGGTGTGGATCGTGATGGTAGACCGCGCCTCGCCCAATCAAGGCAACGTGCTGGCGCAGACTGCTGCCGACTCGACGAGCTACCGCTTTCCGGTCTGCGTTTTTGACAAGATCACCGCTAAGGATGCGGACATCAGCGTCAAGTTCAAGCCCATCTCAGGCCGGGCGGATCAGGCGGCGGGCATCGTCTGGCGCTACCGCGACAAGGACAACTACTACATCGTTCGCGCGAACGCGCGCGAAAACAACGTGGTGCTCTACAAGGTTCAGAACGGTAAACGCGAAGACCTGCCGCTCAAAGGCGCGGGCCGCACTTACGGCAAAAAAGCCCCCGTCCCGGCGGGGCAGTGGAGTACGCTGCGCGTAACGGCGCAAGGCAATCTCTTCACGGTTTATCTGAACGGCGAGAAGTTATATGAGGTCGAGGACGGAACATTCACTGAAGCAGGCAAAGTTGGTCTTTGGACCAAAGCGGATTCGGTGACCTACTTCGACGATTTGCAGGTGACCACGCGATGAGCCACCAGCCGAGCAGTTCGAAAAAGAAGAAAGATTGATTCACCAAATGCTCAAGCTGACTACTATTGCATTCGCGCTGAGCCTCGCTTTGGTGCTCGCTGCCTGCGGAGATCAGCCGCAGGGAACCGATCAGAGCGGTCAGACCAAGAATGCAGCCAATGAAGTCACGATCTACGTCTCGACCGACCGCGTTTTCTCCGAGCCGATCCTCAAAGCCTATGAACAGAAGACAGGCGTGAAGGTGAATGCGGTTTATGATACCGAAGAGACCAAAAGCACTGGCCTGGCCAATCGCTTGCTGGCTGAGAAAAATAATCCGCAGGCCGATGTCTTCTGGTCGAATGAGCCGGTCAGGACGCTAGTGCTCAAGTCGCGCAGCGTGCTTGCGCCTTACAAGTCGTTCAATGCCGAAGGTCTTCCTGCTAGCTTCAAAGACCCGGATGGTTACTGGACAGGTTTTTCCGCGCGCATCCGCGTGATCGTGTACAACACGAAACTCGTTAAGCCGGAAGAGGCACCGAAATCCGTCTTTGATCTGACCAGCCCGAAATGGAAGGGGCAGATTGCCATCGCCGACCCACGTTTCGGCTCGACTTCGTTTCACGCCGCGGCACTGTATGCGGAGTTGGGTGACGAGAAGGCGGATGAATTCTTCCGCCAGCTCAAAGCCAACGGCGTGAAGATTGTGCCCGGTAATTCGGTGGTGCGTGATCTGGTAGTGAAGGGCGAGGTGAAGATGGGGCTCACCGACACCGATGATGTCAACCTGGCACTAGAAGACAAACAGCCCGTGGCAATGGTATTGCCGGATCGCGATGGCATGGGCGCGCCGCTCATGCCCAATATGATCTCGCTCATTGTGGGCGCACCGCATCAGGCACCAGGCAAGAAGCTAATTGACTATCTGCTTTCGCCCGAAGTTGAGCGCATGCTCGCGCAGTCTGAAGCCGGGCAGATTCCTTTGCACGCGGGCGTTGAGCCGCCAAAGAATATCCCGCCAATCAACTCCTTCAAGCCAATGACGCTTGATTACGGTAAAGCGGCCAGCCGCGTTGAGGATGTAGTGAAACGACTACAGCCGATCCTGGGATTGTAGCGAGAGAAAGTTGATTCTTTATGGGACTGGCAATAGCCAGCAGTGCTGTCGGGCGGAGGCGCTTTGCCCTGCCTTCAGCGCGTAGCGCAATTTTGATTGTCGCGTTCACGCTCTTCATTCTGTTGTGTGCGCTGCCGGTCGTCTGGATGCTCGGAGTCTCATTGATCAGCGCTGACGGCAGTCTGAGCTTCAGTCATTATTATCGCTTGCTCGCCGAACCGCGACAGCGGGATTTGTTGCTCACGAGCGTCTTGCTCGGCGCAGGCACTGCGGTCTTTGCAACTCTGATCGGCGCCCCGCTCGGTTTGTTGCTCGCGCGAGCAGAACTGCCGATCAAGCGGCTGCTGCGGCTGGCGCTAGTGGTGCCGCTCCTCATCCTGCCTTACCTGCTCGCACTGGCGTGGATTTACATCAGCGGTTCTGCGGGAATAATCGCACAGGCGTTTGGTCGCGATCTGTTCTCGGAGTGGACTTATAGCCTGGCGGGCGCCATCGGTGTACTCGGCGTCAGCTTCTACCCGCTTTCGATGCTCGCGACGGAAGCGGCGGCGCGGCGCGTGGATGCGCGGTTGGAAGAGGCTGCACTGCTCGTAGCTCATCCGCGCCGTGTGCTCTGGCGGATCACGCTGCCGCTCATCACGCCAAGCATCACTGCGGCGGCGCTCATCATTTTCGTGCTCGCGGTTTCGGAGTTCGGCGTGCCGGGGTTGCTGCGCGTCCCCGTCTTCACCACCGAGGTCTTCACTGCCTTCGCTGCGCTTTATGATTTCGGCGCCGCCACATCGCTGGCAGTTCCCCTGCTCGCGGTCACGCTGATGGCGAGTTTGGCCGCGAAAGCCGTGATGGGCGATCGGCTGCTGGTTGCGCGGCGCAGCTTGCAAACGGGGCTGCCGCTGGCGCTCGGTCGGCGGCGTGCGCTTGTGCTGCTTGCAATGTCATTGGTGATCGTAATTTTCGTCGCTTTGCCCATCGCTGTTCTCGCCCTCGAAGCAGGACACGTCAGTCGCATTATCAGTGCCTTGAGCCAATCGCGCCACGCGATCATCAATAGTCTGACTCTCTCTACTGTCGGCGCGACATTGATTGTCATGCTCGCAGTGCTTCTCGGTTATGGCGGCGCGAGAGCAAGCAGGCGCTGGCGCAGCTTGACGGATCTTGTGTTTATCCTGATTTTCGCCGTGCCCAGCACGGTCGTCGGAGTCGGCCTCATCGGGCTCTGGAATAGATCAGGCTTCTTGGGCGGAGTCTATCGCAGCCAGATGATCGTCATTTTCGCCTATCTCGCGCGCTTTCTTCCCGTCGCCGCGTTGATCCTGACGACGAGCATTAGGCAGGTTCCTGCTGCATTTGAAGAAGCGGCGCAGGTCGCAGGCGCAAGCTGGCCGCGGCTGTTTACGCGCATAGTTCTGCCGAACATTCTCACCGGAATCAGCGCCGCCTGGGTGGTCGCGTTCATCTTTGCCTTCGGTGAACTCGGCGCGACGGTGCTCGTGGCGCCGCCGGGCGAGTCCACGCTGCCCGTGCGCGTCTACACGCTCATCGCCAATACGCCGTCGCGTGAAGTGGCGGCGCTGGCGCTGATGCAGATCGTTATTATTCTCGTTCCGCTTGCGCTTTTTAGCATTTTCGCTCGCCGCAAAGGAGGCCAACCATGAAATGGGTGACCAGAGAGAGAGTCAAAGTAGACAGAGTTGCTTGTCCTTGGCTCATCAAGAAGTTTGTGGATTCGGAAGCAGAGTTCCTCTTCGTTCCGGCGGAGCAGGTTCTGGAAGTGGCCGAACGCGAAGTCGCCATTCCGTTTGATGTCCCGGGAGTGGAACTGGGGCATCACGAAGGTAAATCGAGTTTTGAGGCCATCGTGGCCAAATATCGAATCGCAGGCCCGGCGATGCAATTGCTCGCCGAGATTGTGCATGGCGCAGATCTCGCTCAAGACCTATACGGACGGCCAGAGGCTCCTGGGCTTAAAGCCATCGCGGAAGGCTTCCGAGATCTGGGCCTCAAAGATGATCACGAGATTCTGGCGCGTGAGTTCATTGTTTACGACGCTCTCTATGCTTACTGTCAGCGCAAGGTGAGCAAAGAGGAGTGAAGGGCGGCTGATGAAGAATGCGACCAATTTGAATCCTGTTTTTCTCCGCCTAGCCGAAGTGACCAAGCAGTACGGGGAGCGACGGGTCGTCAATTCCGTCTCGCTCGAAGTGGCTGAAGGAGAGATCCTGGCGCTGCTTGGGCCGAGCGGATGCGGCAAGACGACCACGCTGCGCCTCGTCGCCGGGCTGGAGTCGCCGGATGAGGGCGAGATCTGGATCGGAGACAAGTGTCTCGCTGCCGCAGGCCGCAATCTCGCGCCGCCACACACGCGCGGCATAGGTTTTGTCTTTCAAGACCTCGCGCTGTGGCCGCATCTGACCGTTGCAGAGCAACTCCATTTCGTGCTCGCCTCGGCGGGCGTGCCGAAGCGCAAGCGTGCCGCGCGTATCGCCGAAACGCTGGAGATCGTCCACGCTTCATCTTTCGCGCATGATTATCCAAGTCAGCTCTCTGGCGGCGAGCAGCAACGCGCTGCAGTGGCGCGAGCATTGGTTGCCCACCCCAATCTACTCCTTCTGGATGAGCCGCTTTCGAGCCTAGACTCACATCTGAAGGTGGATCTGCTGAGCGAACTCGCTGCGCTGCAACGACTGCTCGCAGTCACCACCATTTACATTACGCATGATCAAGCCGAAGCCGTCACGCTCGCTCACCGCATCGCCTTGATGCGGGCGGGCCGCATTGAGCAGATCCTCACTCCAGACCAATTATCAGGGAGCGGCAAGCCGCATTGCCTGATTTAGTAAAGGATAAGAAAGAAGATGGTTGTAGAGAAAAACAATCTGGCGGCAGAAAACGAATCAGGTGCGCGGGCCGCAAGTGACCCCTTAGCTGCTTCGCGCCACGTGTCTTTCGCCGAGAGGTTCCGCTTCTGGTGAAGCTTGGATTTATTTTGGCGGCCCTGCCGGTCAGATCGCGATTATGCACCGCGAACTGGTCGAGCGACGTCGCTGGATTTCCGAGGACCGCTTTCTCCATGCGCTCAACTTCTGCATGCTGCTGCCTGGTCGGACCGATCTAGTCGACGGGTGGCCGCATGGCTCGTGCTCCGCCCACGGCATACCAGGCCGAGACACCACCTCTGATGTAGCGGGCATCGAACCCGCGCTCCCTCAGCGTCCGCGTCACGTTGCATCCGACGTGGAAGCCGTAGGCGCAGTAGACCGCGACCGGCTGCTCCGGGGACAACTCGCCGATCCACTCGTCGACGCGGTCCGGATCCCGCCAGGTCGCGCCCTCCATCAAGTCCACGGTCCGCGAGATGTGGTGCCGCGGCCGGGCGTCGAGCACCTGGACCGGCTCACCCTTGGCGAACTGCGCCGCGAGCTCCTCGACGGACACCGATGGCAGGCTCGTGTCCGAGTGATCCTCCGAGGGCAGCGCACGGCCGGCGCACACGGCGGTCAGGCGCTCAATGACGGCCGCCCAGCCGACGTTGCGCATGAACGCGTCGATGTACGCCGTCGCGTTCGCGCCGAAGTCCAGATGGTACGCATGCTCGTCCATGTCGAGCACCAAAATCGGCGCCGCATCAACCGCGGCCTGGGCGGAATCGGTGGCGATCTGGTTCCACAGCCGCTTCTGGCCCCGCGAGTACGTCAACATGACCCAGCCGGACCCGCCGGCGAGCGTCTGAGCGGCGGCGACAAATTCCTGGCGCCAGACGGCGACGTTGCCGAAGTGTTCCTCCAGCATGCTCCGCGCCTGATCCGGGATCTTGTTGCCCTCACCGCCGAGATTACCGAAGTAGAGCTCGTGCAGTGTGACGGAGCCCATCGCGAGCAACTCCTCGCGCTTGAAGGCGCGCAGGCGCGCGCCTGGCGTCCGTGCGTCGAGCGTGGCGAGATCCTGCCGGACGGCGTTTAGGGTGCGCACGGCCCCACCATAGTTGTTCTCGTAGTGGCTCACGATGAGCCGTTCGGACAGCCCGTTCAGCGTCCATGGCCTCACCTGGATCGGCGCGATCTCTTGATACATAGTTGGTGTCCTTTCCCTCAGTGGGTTGTATTCCCTCGCCTCGCTTTGGGGATCGTCTCGCGTGCTGTTGTTTCCGAGAAGAACTATTCTCCGAAGATCAGCACGCGAGCCGCGTGCGCTCCCAGGTTGCTCCTTATGCTTCAGTCGTATCGCAGCGCCGTCATCGGATCGGTTCCGGCAGCTCGCCGCGCCGGAATGTAACTGGCCAGCAACGTCACTGCCGCGAGCAGGAGCGACATGGCGATGAAAGTCAGCGGATCGGTGGCGGCGACACTAAACAACAAACTGGCCATCAAACGCGTCGTGATGATTGCCGCTCCGATTCCAATCCCGATGCCGAGCAATGCCAGCTTGGCTCCGTCACCAGTGATCATCTTGACAATGTCTGAACGCTGCGCGCCGAGTGCCATGCGGATGCCCACTTCGTGCGTGCGCTGTGTCACCGTGTAAGACATGACGCCGTAAATCCCGACTGCGGCCAGCACCCCAGCCACTAACGCAAACACCACCAGCAAAGCGGTATTGAAGCGGCGCTGCGAAAGCGAGTTGGCCATGATCTCTTCCATCGTCCGAATCTGCGTAATCGGCAGTGATGGATCAATCGAGCGCAATTCTTGCCGGATGGCCGGGATCAAGCTGCGTGGATCGCTGCTCGTGCGCACGGCAATGGAACTGGTGCGCAGAGCGTTCGGCCACGAATTCTGCGGAAAGGGCACGTAGATCGCCGGATCAGTTTTCCCCTCCAAACTGGTCAGCTTGGCATTGGCTGTCACACCGACGACTTCGCGCCAGCGTGTTAATTCGGTTCCGACTTGCAGACGTTTGCCAAGTGGATTTTCGCCAGGCCAGTAGCGGCGAGCCAGTTCTTCGTTGACGATCACCACATCTGGCGCGTCGAGCTTATCACCTTCGGTGAAGGCGCGCCCTTGGATGATGCGAATGCCCATCGCGCGATGGTAATCGTAGCTCACCGCGCGGTAGTCCGCGTTCGGCACTTGACCGGCGGGCACCGGTTTACCCTGCACGGTGAAGATCACCGTCGCCAACGTGGTGAGGGGAATTCTGAAAGTGCCTCCGGCGGCCTGTACA